>Ga0209284_10000035_pt1 | contig 167725 bp, 145 predicted proteins | sample FRY03_FD_187211 | JGI IMG/M metagenome (GOLD analysis project Ga0209284, IMG submission 187211) | Freshwater microbial communities from Lake Fryxell liftoff mats and glacier meltwater in Antarctica - FRY-03 (SPAdes) (version 2) | ecosystem: Environmental > Aquatic > Freshwater > Ice > Glacier...
GCCTGCCGCTAGCGTTCATCCTGAGCCAGGATCAAACTCTTCATCGTTGTTTGTTAAATAATTTCTAACAACCATATGAAAAACTCGCTCCCCAACTCTTTGTAGGATAATTTAATTCAATCTTTTTAATGCAATTCCGTTAAAAATTACATCTGCTGTCTTTCCAATATGTCTATGAACTTTCTTTTTTGTTGGCACTCTGTCTCCCAAAGCGGCTGCAAATATATAACGAGTTTTTTAATTTAAAAGATAAAAATTAAAGTTTTTTTAAAAAAAATATCGCTCTATTTGAAACCACCTAAAAACCAGCATTTTGAACCTCTAAAAAAATAAAAGGGATATAAATTTAATACAAAAGATACACTACACCAAACATTAAGGAGTGTTTTTTATGGACTTCCACTTATTGTACAATTCAGCAAAGTCATAATTGAGAGCTGCAGCCTGGTACTCTAATTTATCTTCCGCAAAAGCACGTTGTAAAATGTCTTCAATCATATAATCTTCTTGGATTTTCTCTGGATGAAACTCTTCTTTGAGTGAAATTTTAAACATTCTTGCCGTGGTGCTATACCAAAAAGCACGCCAGCCACTTCTTAGCTCTTTTACTAAATCATATGAGGACACCCCTGTTTGTCTGTGAATTAGTTTAACTAAAATTTGTCCTTCTGAGCGGGTGAGTTTTTTTAATTCATCTGAAAACTCCCCTTCCATAAACTTTTGCATTTCCTTGGTGTAACGCTTTCTCTTCCTATTAGATTTTATTTTAGAAAGACTATCGTTGAGCACTGATAATTTATCAGCAGCCATTTTTGCATAAGGATACACCTTAACTGTCCTTCTTTTTAATAACAAGTACCTGTATATTTCTTGAGTAGATTGAAATTTCATCTCTGCAAAAACCACCACTTCTCTTAAAGGGATTGAAGGTATTAAATAAGAATCTCCTTGAAATTTAATATAGTCATTTTCAAGGGTGTCCTTAGGAATAGAATCTTGGCCTAGTGAGTAGGAGAAAAAAAGAATACTAAAAAATAAACTAAAAACTATCTTCATAGAGCTAAGCAAAAGTATTCATATTATTTGTTCACAAAATTAATAATAAACAAAAGACCAGACTATTAAATAAAAGTGAATATTATTACTTTAGCAGTAAATTAAAAAAAAATGAAAAATACAGCTATTCTTACAGACGCTTCTGTGGCGTTTTTTGAAAAATACCTAAACAATGCGGCGCCTACAGGCTATGAATGGGAAGGGCAGAAAATATGGATGGAATACCTAAAGCCCTATGTAGACACTTTTATTACAGACACCTACGGCACAGCTGTAGGCGTGATCAATCCAGAAGCTCCATTTAAGGTAGTTATAGAAGGGCACGCAGATGAAATTTCTTGGTATGTAAATTACATTACAGATGACGGCTTAATTTATGTCATTAGAAATGGAGGTTCAGACCACCAAATAGCACCCTCTAAATGGGTGAACATTCATACAGATAAAGGAATAGTCAAAGGATTGTTTGGATGGCCAGCCATTCACACCAGAAAAAATGACAAAGAAGAAGCGCCAAAAATAGATAATATCTTTATAGATATAGGTGCTAAAAACAAAGAAGAAGTAATTAAAATGGGAGTACATGTAGGCTGTGTAATTACCTATCCAGATACTTTTCAAATATTAAATGGCAACAAGTTTGTATGTAGGGCTATAGACAATAGGGCTGGGGGCTTTATGATTGCAGAAGTAGCTAGACTGCTTTTTGAAAATAAGGTGAAACTTCCTTTCGGACTTTATATCACTAACTCTGTTCAAGAAGAGATTGGGCTCAGAGGTGCAGAGATGATTACCCAAACCATTAAACCAAATATTGCCATTGTTACAGATGTGTGTCATGACACCACCACCCCAATGATTGAAAAAAAAGTACAAGGCCATACAGAAATGGGTGCTGGTCCAGTGATATCTTACGCACCTGCTGTACAAAATAAATTGAGAGCGAGAATTATTGAAACTGCAGAAAAGAAAAATATTCCTTTTCAAAGATTGGCTTCTTCAAGATATACAGGAACAGACACGGATGCTTTTGCTTACAGCAATGGCGGAGTAGCCTCTGCATTAATTTCTTTGCCTTTAAGATATATGCACACCACAGTAGAAATGGTTCAAAAAGAAGATGTAGAAAATGTAATTAGATTGATTTATGAAACACTCCTAACTATTAAGTCTGGTGAAACCTTTAGCTATTTTGAATAAAAAAGGGTGAATATTAAATAAAAAAAAGCCTCCAATTGGAGGCTTTTTTTTATTTAATCATGGCTAGTAATTCTTCAGTAACCGCTAAGGGATATGTTTTCTGATCTCCTGTATTCATGTTTTTAATGACTACTTGGCAGTTTAATAATTCTGTCTCTCCAACCAATGCCACAAAAGCAGCGTCTTTACTATGGGCGTACTTCATTTGCTTTTGCATTTTAGCAGCGGACGGATAGAGTTCACAGGACACTCCTTTTTGCCTAAGTTCATAAACCATTTTCATAGCGCTTAATGACTCTTGTTCTCCAAAGTTAACAAAGAATAGCCTTGGACCTGATAAAATGGTTTTAGGAAATAAATTCAAAGCCTCTAAGACTAGATATATTCTATCCAATCCAAATGATATTCCTACTCCTCCTATATCCTTTAAACCAAAAATACTGGTGAGGTCGTCATAACGACCACCGCCACCAATAGAACCAATATCTGCCTCTTTGGGGGCAGACACTTCCATAATGGTTCCTGTGTAATAATTTAAACCTCTGGCCAAAGTGACAGATATTCCTACTTCTGAAGATTTTAAAGGAGTACTTTTTAAAGCCTCTAGTATAAATTCTAATTCAGTGACTCCTTCCAGACCAATTTCTGAAGTAGACAGTAAAAGGCGTAATGATTTTAAAACATCGGCGCTGGCGCCAGAGATACCGAACAAAGGAGCCGCCATATCTATAGAGGCCTGAGAAATTCCTTTTTCTAGCATTTCTTGAGCTACCTTTTCAGGACCTATTTTATCTAACTTATCTAGGGCTACCGTAAACTCTATAAGCTGGTTGGCGGCACCAATAACACTAGCAATACCACTTAGTATTTTTCTATTGTTTAAATGTATACGCACTCCATTAAGCCCTAAATCACTAAAAACACTGTCATAGAGTTGGATGAATTCTATCTCTTGCAGCAGTGAATTTGAGCCTACAACGTCTGCATCACATTGATAAAATTCTCTAAAACGACCTTTCTGGGGCCTATCTGCTCTCCAAACTGGCTGCATTTGATAACGCTTAAAAGGAAAGTCTATGTCATTTTGGTGCATGGCCACATAACGGGCAAAAGGCACGGTTAAATCATACCTAAGTGCTTTCTCTGAAATGGCTGGCGTGAGAAATTTGCTGTCTTTTTCATCTAAAATATGGGGCGCTACTTTTGATAAGAAATCTCCAGAATTTAATATTTTGAAGATAAGCCTATCCCCTTCTTCTCCGTATTTACCCATAAGGGTGTCATAGTTTTCAAATGAGGGTGTTTCTATAGGATTAAAGCCACTGAGAACAAAATGACGCTTAATACAATTCATAATGTACTGACGTTTATTTACTTCTGTGGGTGAAAAATCTCTAGTCCCTTTTGGTATGCCTGGTTTTGGGGCCATAAATATGGTATTGGCGTTTTTATGAATTAAAAATAAGTAAATATCGGCTTATTCTATAAGATTGTCAAACCAATTGTACAGTTCCCCTTTTGTAATAGAGGCACCCTGTTCTATTAGGCCAAACAATTCTGTGTTTCTGTTATCTTTATAAGCCTTAGCAGCTGTTAAATACTCTACAAAATCTCCTTGAAAGTTTTTCTTAAACCAAGCAAATCCAACTTCTGTAGTTAAATCTATCTCTGGGTTCATCACTTTTACTGAGATTAACTTAATCTCCTTCTCCGCTGCCGCAAATAAATGCATGTGCTGGGCACTAATATTTTCTAGATGTGTGACCTTAGAAAGAACTCCTTCCCAAATAAGATCACTAAAGACATCTAGCTCTTCTTCTGCCACTGCTGGTTTATTGGCTTTTATGTCTGCCCATTCACCTGCAGTAATTGACTGAGCAGCTAAAAAATTGATGAATTCTAATTGTAATTCTTCTAATTGTTCTTTGGTTAAGCGGACGTATTTCATAGGGCAAAAATAAAAAAAGGTCGTGTAAAACACGACCTTTAATATAGAATATAAATAAAATTGTTAATTACTTAGCTTCACCAACTACCTCAAAAGATAGGTCTACAACAACTTCCCTGTGCAAACGAACTTGGGCGGTATAAGCTCCAGTACGTTTTATAGTGCCACCAGGAATGGTTATGAATTTTCTATCAATAGCTTGTCCTGCTTTTTCAATAGCCTCTGACAAATCAATGTTTGAAATAGATCCAAATAATTTATCACCACCAGCTGTTTTAGCTGATAATTTAATTTCTAATTGTTTTAAAGCGTCTGCTAATTTAGTAGCCTCGCCAACAATTTTCTTTTCTTTATGTGCTCTTTGCTTTAAATTTTCTGCCAATACTTTTCTAGCAGAAGAAGTAGCCATAGAAGCCAATCCTTGAGGAATTAAATAGTTTCTACCATAACCGTTTTTCACGCTTACAATATCATCTTTAAAACCTAAGTTCTGTACGTCTTCTCTTAATATAAGTTCCATGATGCGTTGCTTTTATTTTAATAAATCACCTACGTAAGGCATTAATGCAATATGACGTGCTCTTTTTACAGCAGTAGCCACTTTACGCTGATATTTCAATGAAGTACCAGTTAATCTTCTAGGCAATAGTTTACCTTGCTCATTTACTAACTTCATTAAAAAATCTGGATCTTTGTAATCTACATATTTAATACCAGACTTTCTGAAACGACAATATTTCTTCTGTTTGTTAGTATCTATGTTTAACGGAGTTAAATACCTGATTTCTCCCTCTTTTTTACCTTTTGCTTGTTGTTCTATAGACATAATAATTAGGCTTTAGTTTGTAATTTAACTCTTCTACGCTCTGCCCATGAAACGGCGTGCTTGTCTAATTTTACAGTCAAGAATCGCATAATGCGCTCATCTCTTCTGAACTCTTGCTCATAAGGAGTGATTACTTCTCCTGGAGCTGCGAACTCAAACAAATGGTAAAAACCACTTTTCTTGTGTTGAATGGCATAGGCTAATTTTTTTAGCCCCCAATTTTCCTTAGCAACCATTTTGGCGCCTTTACTAATTAAGAAATCCTCAAATTTCTTAACTGTTTCCTCTATCTGAGATTCAGAAAGAACGGGATTTAAAATGAAAACAGTTTCGTAATGATTCATATGATATAAATTTTAAGTGTGCAAAACTAAGCATATTTTCTCTATTTTCAAAAAAATACAAGCCAGATATGTAGATAATGATTTTAATTACAAAAAATCTGTCAATCCATAACTCTAAACAACAAAATAATATGCCTTCACAACAACATTAAGTCCTTTTACATCATAAATTTCTAAGAACACTTTAGGTTATATACATTTAAGACACCAAATTAAAAACTCCTATACCATGTTAAAACTAAAATGTGTTATTGTAGAAGATTCAGAAGTTCAAAGAATAACCTTAGAAAAAATCGTGAATAGTCACCCAGATTTAGTGCTAGTTACAAGTTTTAGAAATGCCATAGAAGCTAAAAATGGTATTGACAATAGAATGATAGATCTTATTTTCTTGGATATAGAACTGCCTTTAATTTCAGGATTTGAACTATTAGAAACTCTTAATTATAAGCCTCAAGTAATTATTGTAGCTGGCAAAACAGAACACGCAATAAAGGCATTTGAATACGATGTAACAGATTTTTTGCAAAAACCAATATTGCTTACTCGTTTTGACTTAGCTGTAAAAAGAGCCATGTTGAAATACGAGCAAATACATCAAAATGACGACACTGAAAATCAAATTTTCATCAAGTCTAAGTTAAATAAAAAAAGAGTGAATATCAATGAAATTAAATGGGTAGAAGCCAAAGGTGATTATATATTAGTAGTGACGCTAGACAGTCATATTCTAATTCTTTCCTCATTAAAAGCTTTTCATGAGCAACTTCCAAAAGATACTTTTATAAGGATTCACAAATCCTTTTTAATTAACATTGAAAGAATAGATCGTTATAACAGTAAGGAAGTATTTATTAGTGATAAAGTTTTTCCTGTAAGTAGAGCGAAAAAGAAATGCCTAGCAGAGGCGCTAAAATTTATTTAAGCTATATTGGGTCTACTGAAAAGATCAGTCTAACACCTTTAAATTGACCAATAGCTTCAAAAGACACCCCCAGACGGAGCAAGCTATTTTTAGCTGCTTTTACTTTAATATGAGATGGTATTTTTAGTAAAATATTTTTTAAGTACAAATTTCTAATTCTAGCAACAGCCGGAAACTCAGGTCCTAAAACTCCTGTGTTAAAAAAATTTTTAAGCCCAGTTGCAAACCACTCTGCCGCCTCATTGACTTTATTATAATCCTGGTGTTTAAATGTGATTTTTACAATCTTATTAAAAGGGGGATAGCGATAAATTTCACGTTGGTATAATTGTTCTTTACTCATACCTCCATAGTCATGTAAGGTAACTTGTTGCAATATTTCATGAAGTGGATTAAAAGTTTGAATGAGCACATTTCCCCTCTTGGCAGTTCTCCCCGCGCGTCCTGCCACTTGTGTTAATAATTGAAAGGTTTTTTCATGGGCCCTAAAATCAGGGAAATTCAATAGTGCGTCTGCAGACATTACACCTACCAAAGAAACATTTCTAAAGTCCAATCCCTTACTGAGCATTTGAGTTCCCACTAAAATATCTATTTCATGAGATTCAAAACTATCAATAATTTTCTGATACCCATCCTTAGATCTTGTGGTATCTAGATCCATTCTGCCCACTTTAGCCATTGGGAATAAAATACCTAAGGAGGCTACCACCTGTTCTGTTCCAAAGCCTTTGGTGTCTATTTCTAGACTTCCACAGCTAGTGCAATGAGCCGTTTTACACTCCTCATAACCACAATAGTGGCAGCGCAGCACTCCTTGCCCTGCATGGAAAGTTAGACTGACATCGCAAGATTTACAATGTGGAGTATGTCCGCATGTAAAACATTCAACAACTGGTGCGAACCCCCTTCTATTATGAAATAAAATGACTTGTTCCTTTGCCAATAGGACTGCTTCTATAGCTAATCTCAGTGGCTCTGAAAAATGAAGCTTCATTTGCTTCTTTTTATACTGCTCCTTTAAATCAACTAAATTAATTTTAGGCATTTGAATATTTGCATGCCTTACCTTTAAATGTGCCAAACCATATTTACCAGTCTGAGTATTGTATATACTCTCTAAGCTAGGAGTTGCAGACCCTAAAACTATAGAGGCATTGGTCAGTTTAGCCAACACTATAGCGGCGTCTCTAGCATGATATCTGGGTGCTGGGTCATATTGCTTAAAAGAAGATTCATGTTCCTCGTCTACCACAATTAAACCTAAGTTTTTAAAAGGCAAAAACAAGGAAGACCTAGCGCCTATCACAAGCTGAGCTTTCTTTGAACCGCTGAGTACCTGTTGCCATACCTCTACCCTTTCCTGTACATTGTACTTGGAGTGATAAACCGCTACTTGGTCACCAAAATAGGACTGTAATCTAGTAATAAGTTGGGTAGTCAAAGCAATTTCTGGAAGGAGGTATAACACTTGTTTGTGAGCCAAAAACATCTCCTTAATGAGAGATACATAAACCTCCGTCTTTCCAGAAGCGGTAACCCCATGTAAAAGACAAACCTGGCCTCTTGAAAATGAGAATTTAACAGCTTTTAAAGCTGCAGACTGGTCTTCATTTAAAACTTTTAAGGGGGTTCTATTTGTATTTGGATTAAACACTACCCTATCTATTCTAACAGCCTGTCTCAAAACAATACCTTTTTCCTCTAGGGCCTTTAAGGCCGATACTCCTTGCGCATCTCTCTTTAATAGAGCAGCAGTTATAGGAATATCTTTTAAGGTAGCTCGCTTTAAAAACCATTCATAGAGAGCCAATTGCTTGGGTGCCTTTTTTAAAAAAGACAAAGTCTCTGAAATAGCCTTAGGACTTTTAAAAGCATTTGAAAGAGTGTATTCATTTCTAAATTTAGGAGTATATTTAGAGGTAAGCCGTTCCTCTACCTGCACCAATTCATGCCTAATTAAAGAATCTATTACAGTAAAAACTTTTGAGCGATCAATTAGATTATTAATGGTTTGAATACTCAAAACATCTTGGGCCTCTAAAGCCTCTAAAACAATGTACTCTGAATCTGAAATTTCCACAGAAAGATCTTCAATGGACCTGTCTTTATTTCTACTTATATGGGTTTCTCCTTCCAATAAGAATGCAGATGGAATAGCAGATCTAAAAACTTCTCCTAAACTACACATATAGTATTGGGAAATCCATTCCCAATGCTTTATTTGTTCATGTGTAACTATAGGAGCAGCGTCAAGAATAGATAAAATAGACTTGGCCTGGTAGGTTTGAGGAGGGTTCTCATGTATGCTGTACACCAATGCAGTATAAACCTTTGATTTTCCAAAAGGAACCGCCAATCTCATGCCTGGAATTAAAAAAGCAGCTTCCTGCTCAGTAACAGAATAAGTAAAAAATTGCTTTACAGGCAAGGGTAGCACTACCTCTACAAACAACGCCATTAGATTTTAAAAAATGATTTTGAAATTGATTTTTTTAAAGAAAATAAGCTCATATTTAATTCAAAACCCAAAAGCAATATATTGGCGTTAAGCCATATATAAACCATTAAAATTAGCAAACCACCCAAGGCACCATAGAGCTGGTTATAAGTAGAAAAATTATCTATATAAAGACCAAAGAAATAAGAGGTCAATAAAAACAATAAAGTGGTCATAAGAGCCCCAATAGAGAAAAACCTAATTTTTTTAGTTTCAGCAGTCCCAAAATAATAAAGAGTAGCAGTAATTAAATAAAATAAACTAGCAAAAAATGCAGTCTTACTCCAACTAACAATTTGTAAATCTTGTTCTAAAATAGAGACATATCTATGATTTTTAGTGAAATCTACCATATAATCAAGTATATAAAACTCAAAATAAACAAATCCTATAGCCCCTAAAATAAAAAGAAAAGAGAGTAGTAAACCTACCCAAAGTGCAAAAAAATACTGCTTAAAAAAATTTCTATTTAATTGGGTGTGGTAGGAGTTCTCAAAGCCAGCAAAAATAGCGTTTACCCCATTGGCCATTAATAAAATTGAAATTAAAAATGAAGTAGAAAGCAATCCGGATTGCTTCTGCTGTTTAATCTGATTAAATATTTCTGCAAAGTAATCTCCCGTAGCCTGCGGCAAAAAAGACTCCATAAAATAAAAAATTTGCTGCTCAAAATCTCTATCTCCAATTTGAACATAAGGAATAATGTAAGGCACCAAAGTAAGTATAAAAATGAGCAATGGAAATAAGGCCATAAATAAAGAAAAAGCAATGGCACTAGCCCTAGAAGATAGCGCCCCTTTTACAACCCCCATAAAATACATTTCTATTAAATCATAAACAGAAAGTCCCTTAAATCCTGGCAAAAGTATTTTTTTAAGAAAAACAACTAGGTTTCTCAAAACAGGGATTTTTAAAATTTTAGATTCAATTTCTTCAGACATATATCCAATTGGTAAAGCATAGACTTAAGTAGTTGTGCTAAATTAATAAAAACAAATACCTTTGTGGCTTTATACTTATAAAATGACTATAAAACTTATTGCGGTAGGAAAAACAGATCTAAAAGAACTTCAAAGTCTCATACGTATATATGAATCTAGACTTAAACACTACATAAGCTTTGAATTCATTATTATTCCAGACCTTAAAAACACTAAAAGTTTAAGCGAAACTCAGCAAAAAGAAAGAGAAGGACAACTCATTCTAAAAAACTTAACACCTACAGACATACTGATCTTACTAGATGAGAGAGGTGAAACTTTTAATTCGCTTGCTTTTTCAGATTACCTCCAAAAACACATGCTCAGTGGCTGCAAGCAACTGGTTTTTGCAATAGGAGGCCCCTATGGTTTCAGTGAGGCTGTTTACGCTCATGCCAAAGGTAAAATTAGTCTGTCTAAAATGACTTTTTCTCACCAAATGATAAGGCTTTTCATAGTAGAACAGCTTTATAGAGGTTTTAGTATTTTAAAAAATGAGCCTTATCACCACCAATAAAAAAGTCTGCAGCTAATAAAAAATATTTTTATACAAAGAAACTAAGCACTAGTACAATACCCTAAATTTAATAGTGTGAGGAATGTTTTTTAAAGCCTTAATTACTTCTTTGTTGTACTCCTTGTCTAAGTCAGAAATTACATAGCCTACTGCTGTGTCTGTAGATAAAAATTGTCCAGAAATATTCATTTCGTAAGAAGCCAATACTTCGTTAATTTTAGCCATTACACCTGGAACATTCTTGTGAATGTGTAAGAATCTATGTGCATTATGCTGTTTTGGCAACCTAATGTGGGGAAAGTTCACAGCGTCTACTGTATTCCCTGAGTTTATGTACTCCATAATTTTATTAGGAACAAACTGCGCTATATCTTTTTGAGCCTCCTCTGTACTTCCTCCAATGTGTGGGGTTAATATTACGTTTTCCATTCCTTGAAGCGCAGTGACAAAAGGGCCGTTACTAATGGGCTCTTCAGGGTAAACGTCTACAGCAGCACCCGCTAAGTGTCCAGAATTAAGGGCTTTGACAAGGGCTTCTATATTCACTACAAAGCCTCTTGAAAGATTGACTAATAAAGAACCAGGCTTCATGGCTGCAAAGCATTTAGCATTAAAGAAATTCTTATTGGCTTTGTTATCATCTATATGTAAACTCACTACATCTGACAAAGCCAAAAGAGATTCTAAACTATCACATCTGGTGGCATTTCCTATAGAGAGTTGCTCATTAACATCAAAAAAGAATACATGCATACCCATAGCCTCTGCTAAAACAGATAACTGTTTGCCAATATTTCCGTAGCCTACAATTCCAAGATTTTTACCTCTTACCTCTCTAGAATTGGCAGCTGTTTTATTCCATTGGCCATTGTGAATCTCTGTACTTCTTGGGAATACACATCTCATTAGCATAATGATCTCTCCAATAGCCAATTCAACCACAGATCTTGTATTGCTGTAAGGAGCGTTAAAAACGGCTACTCCCTTGTTTTTACAGGCGTCTAAATCTATTTGGGTGGTGCCTATACAAAAAGCTCCGATGGTCATTAATTTATCTGCCGCGGCTAAAACTTTTTCAGTAATTTGTGTCTTAGACCTAATCCCTAAAACATGCACCCCTTTTATTTTATTGATTAGGGCCTCTTCAGAAAGGCTTGTTTTAACGGTTTCTACTGTAAAACCATCCTTAGATAACTTATTAAATGCCTCTGGGTGTATGTTTTCAAGCAAGAGCACCTTAATCCTGTTTTTTGGATAGGATATATTCCTTGGTAGGTCATTGAGATATAAAAACTCGTCTAGATTAGGGGTTATATGATCTGCGTGGGCAGTAGCTTTGTCTCTAGAAACGTTCTCTGTATAGGCGAAAAACTTGTCTGCAATTCCGGCTTCTCTCATGACGTAATCACTATAGCCGTCTCCAATAACTTGAACCTCTCCTTCTAAATTCATTCCTTTTAAACAGGCAATTTTCCCATTGTGAGAAGACAAAACATTAGACCTATCAAAACCTGTAATAGTTCCCTCTGCGTCATACGTGAAAGTGTTGGCAAAAACTTTGTGTGCAGGAATATTATAATTTGCTACAATAGGTTCTATAAACTCTTTAAAACCGCAAGAAATTACATATATATCATCAGAATACTTTTCGAAAAATTCTTTATTTCTAACAATTGAGGCTGATACTTTTTCTTGTAATGCTATCACCAGAGTCTCTAGGTCATTTTTATTAGCGTGAATGAGGGCCAACCTTCTTTCAAGTGATTCTGTAAAAGAAATATCTCCATCAATTCCCAAATTTGTGATTTGCTGAATTTCATATACTACAGCATCCTTTTCTGGTTTGTCAGCCAATGTGATTTCTGCTAAGACATCTAAAGCCTCAACGCTTGTAAGGGTGCTATCAAAATCAAAAACATATTTCTTACTCGCCATGCTACAAATAAATTTAAAGGCCTAAAATTAATTATAAATCCAAGCGTAGCTCTATTTAATGCTAGTTATTTTTGAAGATGTTATACAGAAAGTGGCATTTTTGACAAATTATTATTAAAAAAGACAAAAAAGAACAATCTAGGAATAAAAAGATTCTTTTCTTGCTATTTGCATACCCATGCATTGTCTTTTTTTCAAATACATATATTTACAAAAAAAAATGATCAATCTGATTTTTGCTACTCACAATCTAAATAAGTTTAAAGAAGTTAAAAGCCAAATGCCGCAGCACATTCATTTGCAGTCCCTTTCAGATTTAAACTATAACAAAAACATTCCTGAGCCCTTTGACAGTTTAGAGGAAAATGCAGCTATAAAAGCAGCCACCATACACAAAGAATTCAATCAAAACTGTTTTAGCGATGACACTGGACTATTTGTGACTGCCTTAGGGGGTGCTCCAGGAGTCTTTTCTGCTAGGTATGCTGGAGAAAAAGCTAGCGCATTGGACAATATAAAAAAACTACTAGCAGCATTAGAACAAAAAGAAGACAGAAGTGCTTATTTTAAGACTATTATGGTGCTAAAAACAGACTCTAACACTCATTATTTTGAAGGTATAGTGAAAGGGCGTATCGCAAAAAAAATGGAGGGTACCGCTGGTTTTGGATATGACCCTGTTTTTATACCAGAGGGGTATGAAGCGTCTTTTGCACAACTGCCTTTGGGCACAAAACAAGAAATTGGACATAGAGGCAAGGCTATAAATGCACTAATTGAGTTTTTGAAAACAAATTTTTAAGCACTCAGAAAGACAGTATCGGCCGGGAGGCCAATAAAACAAATGAATTTCAATAAATAATAAAATTGACGCAAACTCACTAAGAATCATTAATTTATACTACTTTTGCAAAATAAATAACGCCGCTAGTATAGCATGTGTTGCGCTGAGTAAAGGTTAGTAAAAAGTTAATCGCTCTATGCAACAGACATATTTTGCGATTAAATACCTATAAAATGACAGCATTTGAATCATTAGGGCTAAATGAGTCTTTACTCAAAGCCATTACAGATCTTGGTTTTGAAAAACCATCTGAAGTACAAGAAAAAGCAATCCCAATTTTACTGGCAGACCACACAGATTTAGTGGCTCTTGCACAAACTGGAACTGGAAAAACAGCCGCCTTTGGCTTCCCTTTAATTCAGAGAATTGACGCTAGCAGCAAAACTACTCAAGGACTTATTTTATCTCCAACTAGAGAGCTTTGTATGCAAATTACAAACGAAATTCAAGCCTACGCTAAATATGAAAAAGGAATTAATGTAGTAGCCATCTACGGAGGCGCTAGCATTCAGGACCAATCCAGACAGATTCAGAGAGGCGCTCAAATTATTGTAGCTACTCCTGGTAGAATGAAAGACATGATTAATCGTAGAATGGTAGATATTACCAAGATTGATTACTGTATTTTAGATGAGGCAGATGAAATGCTAAACATGGGTTTCTTTGAAGATATTCAAGATATTTTATCTAATACACCAAAGGAGAAAGCTACTTGGTTGTTTTCTGCCACTATGCCTAAGGAGGTGTCAATTATTGCTAAGAAGTTTATGAATAACCCACAAGAAATTACTGTGGGAACTAAAAATTCAGGTTCTTCTACCATTCAACACGAGTACTATGTTGCGGGAGGAAGAGATCGTTATCCTGTCCTTAAAAGACTGGCAGATACTCATCCAGACATTTTCTCTGTGATTTTTTGTAGAACTAAAAGAGATACTCAAAAGGTTGCAGAAAGTTTAATTGAAGACGGATATAATGCTGGAGCACTTCATGGAGACCTAAGCCAGAACCAACGAGATTTGGTGATGAACTCATTTAGAAAGAAGCAAATTCAAATGTTAGTGGCTACAGATGTTGCTGCAAGAGGAATAGATGTAGATGACATTACACACGTTATAAATTATCAGCTTCCAGATGAAATAGAAACTTACAACCACCGTTCTGGTAGAACTGGTAGGGCTGGAAAATCTGGAGTTTCTATGGTAATTATTACGCGCTCTGAAATGCGTAAAATTAAAGCCATTGAAAACAAAATTCAACAGAAGTTTATTGCAAAGAATATTCCTACTGGAATGGAAATCTGTGAAATCCAATTATATCATTTAGTAAACAAAATAAAGGATACAGAGATCAATGCAGATGTAGAAGCTTATTTGCCTGCTATTAATAAGGTTTTAGACGGTATTGACAAAGAAACTCTTGTACAAAAAATTGTTTCTGTAGAGTTTGGACGTTTCTTTAATTACTACAACAAAGCGAAAGATTTAAACTCTGGCGATAAGAGAGAATCTAGAGAAAGAGGAGAAAGAAGTGACCATGGAGACGAGAGCGGTGGTGGAAGAAATTACTCTGGAGACGGATCTGTAAGATATTTTATTAATATTGGAGAGAAAGATGGTTATGACTGGATGTCTCTAAAAGATTTCTTAAGAGACACTGTAAACCTTGGAAAAGATGATGTATTTAAAGTAGATGTTAAGGAAAGTTTCTCTTTCTTTAACTCAGAACCCAACGTTCAGGAAGCTATTCTAGAAACTTTTAAAGACCTCAAGGTAGACGGACGTTTTGTAAACGTAGAAGTTTCTAAAAATCCTATCGGCGGCAGCGGCGGTCATAGAGGAGGTGGTTTTAAAGGAAGAAGTGACCGCGGTGGCTCTGGGAGTGGCGGCGGATATAAAGGAAAAGATAAAGGCTTTTCTAAAGGAGGATCTGGAAGTGCAGGCGCTAGGTCAGACAGAGGAGATAGATCTGAGTCTAAAGGTAGAAGCGGAAGAGACTCTGGAAAGTCCTTTGGCGCTTCTCCTTTTGGTGACAAGAAAAAAAGCAAAAGAAGAAACGGATTTATATAATCCTTATATTTTAGTTAAAAAAAAAAGACGCTTTGGCGTCTTTTTTTTTGTTTTCAGTCATATCTTTAGCATAAGATTTAGCTATGAAAAGATCATCCAAAAACTCCTTACGCCTTATTTTAACGGGTATTTTTCTATTATTTTTTACTACTATTCATGCACAAAAAGATGAGATTACTGCAACCATTATTAATGCACAAACAAAAACAGCCCTAGAAAGCGTTCACATCATAAATTTATCTCAGATTAAAGGAGCCATCACAAATAATGAGGGTTCATTCACTATTGCTGCCGCAGCCAATGACACCCTGCTTTTGTCTTATTTAGGTTTTAAAACCATTAAAATTAGAGTCACCAACGATATGTTTACATATAAAGACACTAAAATTGGACTTACAGAGTTGGCATATGCTTTAGAGGAGGTTGTGCTTAAACCATATCAGCTAACGGGATATTTAGAAATAGACATTAAAAAATTACCTGTTAACACGGCTTTCCAATACAGTATTTCTGGACTTAATGTAAGTTACGAAGCAGGCAACAAAAGACCTTCTTCTGTTTCTAAAGTGCTAGGGGCTATATTAAACCCTGCAGACTTACTGAGAAATCTTTTTGGCAAAAAACCAACACAGATGAGAAAGCTCAGGCAAATGAAAGATGATGACAATATTAAAGATCTTTTAGCTTCTAAGTTTGACAGAGAAACCCTTATAGCCCTGTTGCAGATTGAGGAAGTAGACATACAAGATATTTTAAACAATTGTAATTATTCTAAATCGTTCATTAAAACAGCTAACGATCTTCAAATTCTAGATGCTATAAGTGGCTGTTATGAAGAATACAAAGTGCTAAATAGAAATAAATAAAGTGCTTTTTAGTATCTTGCTTCCTTAATTTATAGTTAAATGAAGCCACTTTTCACTCTTTTATTGGCACTTACTTCGGGAGTTATTTTTCAATCTTGTGAAAATACTTTGTCTTCTAAGCCTACTCAGGTTATAACTCCAGAAAAAGCACCCTTTGTGTGGGAGAATGCAAACCTCTATTTTTTACTTACAGACCGCTTTAATAACGGAGACAACACCAACGACCTAAATTTTAACAGAAACAAAGAAACTGCTGTTTTAAGAGGTTTTAAAGGAGGCGATTTTACCGGGATAATTCAGAAAATTGAAGAAGGCTATTTTACATCTCTCGGAATAAATGCACTCTGGTTCTCTCCTATTGTTGAACAAATTCATGGCGCCAATAATGAAGGAACAGGTAATACTTACGGTTTTCATGGTTATTGGACCAAAGACTGGACCGCTATAGAGCCAAATTTTGGAACTGAAGCAGCATTTAAAAAATTAGTCACTGCCGCTCATAATAAAGGGATTAGAATTGTATTGGATGTAGTGTTAAACCATACAGGTCCAGTCACAGAAGTAGACCCTGTATGGCCGTCAGATTGGGTGAGAACTGGGCCTGCCTGTACCTATGACTCTTATGAACACACCACCGCTTGTACCTTAGTAAAAAACCTACCAGATATTCTAACAGAAAGTGATGTTGAAGTAAGTATTCCAGCCTTTTTATTAGAAAAATGGACCAAAGAAGGAAGGCTTAAAGAAGAAACAGCATCTTTAAATGCTTTTTTTACACGTACTTGCTACCCCAGAACGCCTGAGGCTTATATTGTAAAATGGCTTACAGATTACGTGCTAGATTTTGGTATTGACGGCTTTAGAGTAGACACCGTAAAACACGCATCTGAAGGTGCCTGGGACATGCTTTACACAGAAGCTTCTTATGCTTTTTCTACTTGGAAAACAGCACACCCACAAGCTGTTCTAGACCAAAATCCTTTTTATATGATGGGTGAGGTGTATAACTACGGAATTTCTGGGGGGCGTGACTATGATTTTGGAGATAAAAAAGTAGATTATTACGCCCACGGCTTTCACAGTCTTATAAATTTTGAATTGAAATATGACGCAGACAAGCCTTATGCTGAGACTTTTAAAAAATATGACAGCTTATTAAAAGGCCCCCTCAAAGGCAAGAGTGTACTTAACTATTTAACCTCTCACGATGACGGACAGCCTTATGACAAAGAGAGACAAAAAGGCTACAGGGCTGCCAATGTATTGTTTTTAACCCCTGGAGGTTCTCAGGTTTATTACGGGGATGAATCTAATAGAAGTCTAAACATTCCGGATACTGAGGGGGACGCTAGCCTTAGAAGCTTTATGAATTGGGAAGACTTAAAGCAGCCAGGCACCAAGAATTTATTAACCCATTGGCAAAAACTAGGAAGTTTTAAAAGAGATCACATAGCAGTAGGTGCAGGTGAACATCAGGGTATTTCAATGTCACCCTATGTGTTTTCTAGGCAATACAATAAAGGAGATATTTCAGACGCTGTAGTAGTGGCTTTAGACGCAGCACTAGGTGCCAAAAAAATTCCAGTAGGTGGCGTATTTAAAGAGGGAGACCTTGTGAGAGATACTTATTCTGGAATAAAAGCAACTGTAAAAAATGATGAGGTTTTAATTGACAGCCCTAGTGCTATTGTTCTATTAGAAAAAACACATTAATAAATGGTGCTTAATTAAAAGATATAATAATATTAGACATTAGCATTTTTTTATTTGACTAGGGTGTTTTACCGCTCTAAAGACTCTCCTTCTTTATATTTCATTTTAAACTCATAAAAAACCCTATTACGCTCTGCCCAAGCCACCAAACCTTTTACCTGATCTTCAGTGATTTTACCATGAGTCCATGTATATGAAGAAAGTGGCATTTCACCCGACTGAACCTCTTCTATTAGCTCTTTAATCTTATCATCTTTTTTTTTAGTGTTATAGCTGGCCCAATCTGAGAAATTTAAATGCTTTTTTCCTTCTGTTATATGATCATTTATCCAGTATGAAACTGGGGCTACCTCATAATACCAAGGGTAAGATGTTTCATTGCTGTGGCAGTCATAACAACTGGTCTGTAAGGTTTCTAAAATTGGAGCTGGAGGCTGAGTTTCTTTTTCAAAAAACTCAGTAGTATATGAGTTATCACTTGTGTTTTTTTGAGGCCTGTAAAACTGTATTAAAATAAATGTCACCAATAAAACTATAATTCCTTTTTTTAGCAAATTTTTCATGATTATTTTCGATTTACATACCAATTATACGTATTTTAAAATTAGTATTTTTAACTAAATTATTTAGACAAAAAGTTTATTAAAAAATCACAAAGAGCTTACTGTCTGAGTAGAGAGAATAAAAACGAATGCCTATCTTTGCTTCTTAATAAAAATGATCATGGCCTTAGACGCATTACACGCCATTTCTCCTATAGACGGGCGTTATAAAAATAAAGTAGCAAATCTTTCCCTCTACTTTTCAGAGGCAGCCCTTATTAAATACAGGCTGCTAGTAGAAGTTGAATATTTTATAGCGCTTTGTGAATGTCCATTGCCACAGCTTAAAAACTTTGACAAAAGCCTTTACCCCCTTCTTAGAAAAATTTACCAAACTTTCACAGATGATGACGCACTGGCGATTAAAAAAATTGAAGCCGTCACCAATCACGATGTGAAGGCTGTAGAGTATTTTATAAAAGAAAAGTTTGACCTCCTAGGCCTACAAGCTCATAAGGAATTTATTCACTTTGGGCTCACCTCTCAAGATATTAACAACACCGCTATCCCGCTTTCTTTAAAAGAAGCCATTAAAGAAGTTTACATTCCTGGTTTAGAGGCACTTATTTTAAAATTAAGCGACTTGAGTAAAGATTGGAAAGAAATTCCACTCTTAGCTAGAACTCACGGGCAGCCGGCATCGCCTACAAGGCTAGGTAAAGAAATAGATGTGTTTGTAGTGCGCTTAAAACTACAATTAGCCACTTTAAAAGACCTGCCACATGCAGCTAAATTTGGTGGAGCTACCGGGAATTACAACGCACACCATGTAGCTTTCCCCCATATAGATTGGAAACTATTTGGAAGCCATTTTGTAGAAAAAACTTTAGGACTTACCCACTCATTTCCAACCACTCAGATAGAGCACTATGACGCCATGGCGGCTATTTTTGACTGCTTAAAGCGCATAAATACTATTATTATAGACTTAGATAGAGATTTTTGGACCTATGTATCTATGGACTATTTTAAACAAAAAATTAAAGCTGGAGAAGTAGGCTCTTCTGCCATGCCTCATAAAGTAAACCCCATAGATTTTGAAAATTCTGAAGGTAATTTAGGTATTGCCAATGCTCTTTTTGAACACTTAGCAGCCAAACTTCCCGTTTCTAGGCTACAAAGAGATCTCACAGACAGCACTGTACTTAGAAATATTGGAGTGCCTTTAGCCCATACAATGATTTCTTTAGGCGCTACTCAAAAAGGATTAGAAAAACTACTCATTAACACAGATAAAATTGCGGCAGACTTAAATAATAATTGGGCTGTAGTGGCAGAAGCCATTCAGACTATTCTAAGAAGAGAAGGCTATCCAAATCCTTATGAGGCCTTAAAAGGGCTTACCAGAACAAACAGTCGAATAGACCAGAATAGTATGGCTGCTTTTATAGACACTTTAGAAGTTTCTAACGCAATTAAGGAGGAATTAAAAGCAATAAGCCCAAGTAACTATACAGGGATATAGTGTCTTGGACTCGCTTAAGACTGTTCTTTTACAAGAGCAATTTTTTACATTCCCAAATTCGATAATAAAGATTTAAAATCTTCTGGATTTGCCTGAGAGCGCTGTAAGGCTGCTACAAAAGGTTTTATGTGTTTTGGGTTCATTCCATTGCCCATGATTCTAACTAGCAAAAACCCTTCCTTGCTCCCTTTGGCGTAAACCACCATTTCATCTATGGCGTCCTCAGTTCCTAAATAAGACAATGAACCTTGGTAGTCTAATGCTTTTAACTTCATGAGTTCTGTGTATTGGCTCTTAGACAATATGCTCTGAACAATTTGGGCTTCCTTATCTAAAAGCGAAGTATTTTTATAAGTGTTTTTAAAAAGCAACACATTTAATTTACTCAAAGTAGCCAGCGCTTCCTTTTGTTCTGACTCTAAAGAATCTAACGAAATATTTAACAAAGAGGCAGGTACGCTTAGACTAATAAAATTAGGGTCTTCAGATTTTTCTAAATAGTAAGATTGTAGGCTTGGTGCAGAGGAACATGAAACTCCTAAAATCAATAGGCTTAGGAGCCCCAGAATTTTCGTAAATAAAGTTTTTAATGGAGTGATACGTATCATTTGACTTGTTTTTTCTGGTTTACTTTATTTAATTCCTTTGGAAGATTCATTTTGGTAATAAGTGCATTGATCTTATTTAAATCAATATCACCCGTTAGAGAAAGTAACACTGTCTCTATTTTTTTTCCATTAATGTCTATGTTTTCCATTTCAGAAATACCAGTCACAAACATGAGTAGTTCCTCTACATGAGAGTCATCTCTACCTTCTTTTACATAGAATTTAATTTGCGTTTTTTGATCTGAGAATCTCATAAGCTCAGAAAGTTTAGAAGATTTAAGGTATTGAGTTACATCGTAAGACATGTCTTTTGCCACCATTTTGTCTGTGGTTGTAAACACTTTTAAACTTTTAATGCTTTTGGCAATATCCATAAAGTCCTGGGTTTCTTTATCTTCTGCTACCAGGTCAAACTTGGCTAATAAAGAAAACATACTTTTATTAATCACCATGGCACTCACGGAGCTTTTACTTTCATATTTATCAAATACAGATTGGCCAAAGCCAAAGCTAGTAATGATTAAAAAGGCGGCGGTAATCATTATTTTTTTCATTTTTCTGAAGTTTTTTTAGTAGTGTAAATCTTATTTTTTGCGGTTTCAAATTCATTTAAATAGCCTACTGAAGCAGTGGCTTTTTGGTAATTATTTACCAATAAGGAAAAGGCCTTAAGGGTTTCTTTATAGGCTATTTTAGCCTGTTGTTCTTGGTAGTACTGCCTGGCAGGAAAAAAGGTGCTTACCATGAGTACCGCAACTGCAGCGGCATGTGTCCAATTCATTTTAGTTTTTTTAGCTTTCTTAGCAGCAGAGAAGGTAGGAGTTTGGTAGCCCTGCAATTCCTCTGTACAGAAAAAAGTAAACATATCCTTGTAAACCAGCAAGTGGCTTGGAATATCTGGCTTAGAAAAGAATGCTTTTAAGAACTTCTCCTCTTCAAGACTTGTTTGAGCTTCCAAATATTTTTCAGTTAATAATTCAATTTTTTGTAAGTCCATACGCATGATTTTTTACTAATACTTCTCTTAATGTTTTTCTAGCCCTAGAAAGTGCCACCCTTACAGCAGTGGGCTTCATTTCTAATATTTTCTCTATTTGCTCAAACTCCATTCCCTCCACATCTCTGAGTTGAACCACCAGCTTCTGAGCTTCTGGAAGCTTTTCCATGGCCTTCTCTAACCAAAATAGACTGTCTCTATTATCAATTTCATCTGATAAACTATCAGAGGCTTTTTCATAATTTACATGAACCAATCTCAATTGATTGCCCTGCTTAGATTTTAATCTATCCAAACAAAAATGTTTGGTCATGGTCATGGCATAGGCTTCCAAATTTTTAATTTCACCCATCTGAAACCGTTTATCCCAAAGCTTAAGTGTCACCTCTCCAACAGCGTCCTGTGCCTCTTCGTGAGAGACCAATAACCTTTTTGCCAGACGGAATAAAGAACCCTGCAATGGCGTAATAAAAGATGTAAAGGAAGATTCATTCATTCTAATGGGCTGCTTATCTTTATAACGATTGCGTATTTCTTTTGTTACAAAAAAGTTTTATATTTCTCTACTTGTACGTAAATTTAAAAATTAATTATACACCCTATGACTATAAAAACTATTTCAGCTGCTGTAAAAATAAACTTGTGGAGTCTCTTGTTTTTAGCTTTGGTCCTTAGCTGCGCTAAGGACGATACGCCAACACCAGAAATCCCAGTAGTGACTAAGGACGTTACCGCTCATGATTTTATGTGGAAAGCTATGAATTTGTGGTATTTCTGGCAAGCAGATGTGACAGATCTTGCTGACAAGAGATTTGCAACAGATAAAGCATATAATGACTATTTGCAAACCCAAGGAGAGCCAGATGCTTTTTATAATGACAAACTACTTTTCTCTGAAGACAGGTTCAGTTTTCTAAATGCAGACTACAAAGAATTAGTGAAGTCATTCCAAGGGATCTCTAAAAGTAATGGTTTAGAATTTGGCTTGAGTTTATTCTCTGGAACTGAAGATGTATATGGATATGTAAGATATATAGTGCCAGGATCTAACGCAGCCACTGTAGATATATTAAGAGGAGAAATATTCACAGGGGTAGATGGTAAAACTTTAAATTTAAACAATTATCAATCACTTCTATTTGGGACTAATGATTCTTATACCTTAAATATGGCTTCTATTGAGAATAACACCATTACCGCCAACGGAAAGTCAGTGAACCTAACCAAAGAAGCCAACCTTTCTGAAAATCCAATTTTTCTAACTAAAGTTATTGAAACAGCTGGCAAAAAAATAGGATATATCATGTACAACGGCTTTACTAGTAATTATAACGAACAACTTAACCAAGCATTTGGCACTTTGAAATCTGCCGGAGTTACGGATCTAGTGATGGATATGCGATATAATCCAGGAGGTTCTGTCAATACTTCTAGGTTATTAGCCAGTATGATATATGGAACAGATACAAATAAACTATATATACGCCAAAGATGGAACAGTAAAATACAACCGCAACTGAGCAGCAGCCAATTAGAAGACTACTTTGCAAATTCTACAGGACAAACTCCAATCAATTCCTTAGGGCTTTCTAGAGTTTTCGTAATTGCAACAGGGAGCTCTGCCTCGGCATCAGAATTGGTTATGAACGGCTTAGACCCTTATATGGATGTCATACATATTGGAACCACTACTAGAGGTAAAAATGAATTTTCCATTACTTTAGTAGATATTCCAAGTAATAGTTTCATTTACGACAGCACTAAAGAGTCTAGTATTAATTCTAAAAACTTGTGGGGCATACAACCACTAGTAGGAAGAAATGAAAATGCAAATGGCTTTTTTGATTATACCGCTGGTTTTGCTCCAGATCATGAATTAAAAGAGGTTTTAAGCAACTATGGTGTTATTGGAAACCCAACAGAGCCTTTATTGGCCAAAGCATTATCTTTAATTACTGGAAACACAAACAAAGCAGCTAAGTTTGATCTTAAGAGTGAATTTCAATTAAATGAATTTGATAATTCTAAGAGATACAGTCCTTTAAAAGAACGTATGATTTTAGATAAAAATATAGACCTTATATTAGAATAAGAACTGTGCTAATATGCATTAAAAAGGATGTCCATTGGACATCCTTTTTTCTTATTTTTTATAATTGGAACTGAACTCCAAAACGTACATTTCTTCCTAAAGTTTGGTAGCCTACCATCTCTATAAAATCTGTATTGAAAACATTATTTACAGATAAAAATGCATTTGTATTCTTAAGCCCTAAAGGAAAGCTATACTGAAGGTCAACTACAGAAAATGCCTCTAGTGAAACTTGCTCATAAGTACTAAAATTTGTGTCTTTGCGAGATCCTGTAAAAGCGTAAATAGCACTTAATTGCTGTGTGGGCTTTGGGCTGTAATTAAGAGATAGATTTGCCTTGTGTTTGGGAATTCTTATGGCTGTTTCAGAAAGGGCTACCCAGCTGTAGTTAGCACCAATTTTTAAATCTTTTAAAAGCGTGGTGAAAAACTGTGTTTCAAATCCACTTGCCCATGTCTGTTCTGGGTTGTTTTCATAAAAAAAAGCGGGTCCATTAAAGAAAATAGCTTGGTTTTCATTTCTTTGAAAGTAGGTGATTCCTAATTGTGTTCCTTTCTGATTGTCAAAAGCTAGTCCAGCTTCTGCGTTTGTATTGGTCTCTGGCTTTAAGTCCTTATTAGCGCCGTAGGGTCCAAAAAACATGCCCAAAGTGGGGGTGATATAAGCTGTAGATACTGCTGCATGCGCTCTAAAATTCTTTTGAGCGTCCAAAAATACACTTGGATTTACATGATAGACCCACTGTCCACTGTATTGACTGTGATAATTATATCGCCCTCCTATCTGTAATTGTATAGCTTTTCCACTATAACCAAGTGATATATAAGGGTCTGTGATTAAGTACTCAGAGGCTACTGTACCTTGCATTTCATTCTCCTTTATTTGGTCTTTTATTACTTGAAAACCAGAAATTAAATTCCATTTTTCAGAGATAAAAAACCTGTAAACTAAATCTGAATGTAAATTTTTGGCTAGCACCTCATTACCATAAGCACTAACATCTTTAGAGTCATAAGAAGCCAATGACAAATTTGCTTTTAATACCCCCCTATTTTGCTGCCACACCCATTGGGTACCTATACTTTTTTTAATAGTTTCAAAGGTATTATTAGCGTCTAGGCCCATAAAAGCGTCGTCGTAAGCAGCTTTCATATACTGCTTGTCTACAAATATCTGGGCTTGTATAGACTTGGATAATTTTCTTCCCACCACCATTCTAAGGGCGTCCTGCTGGTAAGGGTCTTCTGTTCCGTTGGTTGTTTTAAAAGAAGACAGTCCTTTGGCGTCCTGACGGTTGTAAGAAAGTGAATAATCCCATTTTTTTTGACTTCCAGAAAGCCTGGCATTGTAGTTGGAATACGCTAATTTATTATTTCTGTTTTCTGCACCCTGGTGGGTTCCAACAATTGTATTTAACTGCCAAGAAAGAGGTTTTTCCGCATGCTTTTTTGTGGTAATATCTATGACTACAGCGGCAGCACTGCTGCCATATAAACTACTATTAGCACCTTTTATTACTTTAATAGACTGAATTTGTGAAAGATCTAAAAGTCTTAGGTCAAAGCTAAGAGAGGCAGAGGCTGGATCTGCCACCCTTATGCCGTCAATAAGAATAAGGGCTTGTTTTCCCCTACCGCCCCTTGCGTAAATACTCATAACAGCCCCCTGAGTACCCCTAGAGCCATTCACTTCAATTCCTGCTAGACTATTTAAAGCTCCTGCTACACCCCTACTCCTAAAAGGCATAAGGTCTTCTTCTGTAAGAATGATTTCTGTAGCGCCTTTGTAGGCAAAGCCCAAAGGCGCCTTAAGGTCAGACACCACCACTTCTTTGAGGTTTACCAATTTGATGTTTTCATTTAAAGCGCTTTGACTATTTTGCCCATAAAGCAAAACTGTAGTCCCTAACCCAACGGCTAGTAATTTTAATTTTAAATGCATTTTTTGTACGTTCTTGTACGGGTATAAGAATGCCTTAGCATGCTTAAACTTTTATCCCGAAAGTTTAACATCTGTTTTTTGAATCTGGCAGGTCTCCTGGCTTGCGTCTTAGGTGTTACCTTCCCATGGCTTTGGCCACAGTGGTATAGAAGAACACCTAAGCGTTTTTAAAAAACTAAGCTTACAGTTGCGGGAACAGCACTAGCATTTCACTAGTTTCCCTTTTAATCTTTAAACTGTCACTCACAATAAGTATACACAGTTTAAAGCACCAATATTCAATTTCAAAAATAGTCTTTAAATTGGATACGCCTATTAATTTAAAATACTTAAATCTGATTTTTAATTTTAAATAGTGACAGATTGAGGTGAGATATGTATTTTTGAATGTCTAATCTTGCTCACCTTTTTTTAAACAAGAAAAACTTGAAAGTTTTACAAAACACAGTCCTTTTTCTCTTTATCTCTGTTTCTTTACCTCTGTGTTCTCAAGTAAAAAACTTAGGACCAATATCTCAATCTTCCTACATAGAGGGTTTTAGCTTAGAACAAAAAGAAGGGTACTGGGTATTGGGTCTAAGCCCTCTGGGCAACGGAAATAAGCACTCAGATTCTAAATTACTAAACAGCTATACGCTGATTCATAGAGACAGTATTGCGCTCAAGAATAAGCTCTCAAAAACACACAAAAATATAATTTTAATTCCTGTAGAAAGAATAGTTGTAAGCGCTACCACACATTTACCAGCTATTGAGCTTTTAGGATCTCAAGATGTGGTCATTGGCTTTCCTGGAACCAAATATATATCTTCTAGAGTGTTTAGAGAAAAAGTAAAAAATGGAACATTAAAGGAGCTAGGGAGTGAAGAAGATATAAATATAGAGCTTTTGCTAGAGGCTACTCCAGAGCTATTAGTTGGATATAGCGTAGGAGAGGAACCCAAAGAATACCAGACCATAAGGAACGCTGGAATTCCAGTTCTTATAAATAGTGATTGGTTGTCTAAATACCCTTTAGGAAAAGCTTCTTGGATTTATTTTTTTGGGGCTCTTCTAAACAAATTAGACCAAGCTGACATTGTTTTTAGTCAAATTGTAGCTGAGTATAACAAAGCAAAGCAGCTTGCAAAAAAAGCAAATAACACTCCTACTGTTATGAGTGGTGCTATGTATGAAGATATCTGGTATGCACCTGGGGGGAATAGTTGGGGAGCCCAATTTATTAAAGACGCCAATGCGGCATACGTTTTTAAAAGTAGTAGTATAGGTAGTGATACTTACTCCTTAGAATACGTATTAAGCCAGTCTTTAAATGCTAACTATTGGATTGGTCCAGCACAGTTCACTTCTTACTCTGAAATGACTCAAAATAGCATTCACTACAAGCAATTTAAATCATTTAAAAATAACAAAATATATACTTTTGCCGCAAAAAAAGGGAGTACGGGCGGGGTTTTATATTATGAATTGGCGCCACAAAGGCCAGATTTGGTTTTAAAAGACCTCATTTCCATATTGCATCCAGAATTACTCCCTCATTATTCATCCTCTTTCTTTACTAAATTAGATGAATAAAAAACCATTACATCACTCATTATTATTTGCACTTCTTGGACTGGTTTTTCTAGCTGCATTTATAACAAACCTTTCATTGGGATCTGTTCACATTCCGTTTATGACCGTTATAAAGACTTTAATAGGTCAAGCAGAAGTTGTAGAACCTTGGTCATATATAGTTCAAGATTACAGATTGCCAAAGGCTATAACTGCCATACTTGCGGGTGCAGGGCTTTCTTTAAGCGGGCTTTTAATGCAAACACTTTTTAAAAACCCTTTGGCAGGACCCTATGTACTGGGAATTAGCTCTGGGGCCAGTTTAGGTGCAGCCCTCTATATTATGGGAGGAGCTAGCCTGAGTCTTCTTTTTCCTGTGTTTTTAAGCCCTTCATTAAGTACTACTATTGCGGCAAGCATAGGAAGTTTTTCAGTTTTATTTATAGTAGCTGTAGTGGCTAGTAGAATTAAAAATTCTATGGCCCTATTAATAATTGGACTGATGTTTGGAAGTCTAAGTGCTGCCGTAGTGAGCATTCTAGCTTTTTTTAGCAGCAAAGAAGCCCTTCAGAAATTCATCTTTTGGTCCTACGGAAACCTAGGTAATCTGACTCCTTCTGACCTTACAATACTAACAGTATTTGTAGGTGCAGGACTGTTTTTAAGTCTTATAAACATAAAATCACTTAACGGATTACTCTTGGGAAATGAGTACGCACAGAGCATTGGAGTTTCTTTAAAACGCAGCAGTTATTTAATCATTATAGCCACCGGACTCTTGGCAGGAAGTATTACTGCATTTGCAGGCCCTATTGCTTTTTTAGGCTTAGCAGTCCCTCATGTATGCAGGCTTATTTGGAATACCAATAACCACAAAATATTAGTTCCTGCAGTTTTGTTAGTGGGAGGGATTTTTATGCTACTTTCAGACAGTATAGCACAGTTACCAGGAAGTGCAAAAGTTTTACCTATCAATGCTATTACGGCCCTTTTTGGTTCTCCTATTGTCATTTGGTTGCTTTTGAGAAAAAAAGAAATACATTTATAATGGCTATTATTCTAGACGCGCTGCAAATAGGTTACAAAGGAAAAGGTCACTATGTGACCATTGCAGCACCCATTCACTTAGAAGCTCCAACGGCTAGTCTCACTTCTATTGTTGGTCTTAATGGGGCTGGTAAAACAACCCTAATAAAAAGTATAGGAAAGTATGTTCCCCTTATAAAAGGATCCATTTTTATTCAAGGCCAATCTCTTAAAAACTTGAGTAATCAAGAACTGTCTAGGCTTTTAAGTGTGGTACTCACAAGCCCCCTGGCCAGTGAAAATATGACGGTCTATGAATTGGTTTCTTTAGGTAGGTATCCTTATTTAAATTGGTTTGGACGGCTAGGAAAGAGAGACCTTCAGAGTATTCAAGAGGCTATTGAATTTAGCGCTTTAGAAGACTTAGCTGAAAAAAAAATTTACCAACTCTCAGATGGTCAAAAACAAAAAGCACATATTGCTAGGGCCTTAGCTCAGGACACACCCTATATGATTTTAGATGAGCCTATGGCGCATTTAGACCTTCACCATAAAGCACAGCTATTATCATTGATACAAAAACTTATTAAAAATAAAAAGAAAACCGTTTTAATCACCTCTCATGATATTGAAACGGCTCTAAACTACTCAGATCAGATATTGGTGATAGGAGCAGAAAAAACAATCTCCGGAAGCCCAGAAATGCTTTTAAAAAACAGGGTATTTGAAGATTTATTTCCTAAAGAGTTCATTGGATTTAACCCTCAGACTAGACAATTTTCATACAAAGGTTTAGACACAAAATAGTACCTTTAGAAAACTAAAATTTGTTTATGGATTTTTTTATAAACCTAATACTCCCCATTGTGTTTGCCTGTATAGGGTTTTTCTTAGGTGCTTATGTGAAGTCTCTTAAAGGAGCAGCTTCTAGTGGAGGTCACTTTGAAAAAATAGCAGGCTTAGAGGTCAGGCTTCAACAAAGTGCACAGGCTCTAGAGAAGAAAGAAACAGTAAATAAGGAGTTGCAAGTTCAAAAAGAGCAACAAGGAAATAATTTGGCTAGGTTAGAGGCCAATATGAGAAACCTTGAAACTAAAAACACAGAACAAAAAGAAGAGGTGTTAAAGCTCCAAGAAAAATTTACCAAAGAATTTGAAAATTTAGCCAATAAAATACTGGAAGAAAAAAGTCGAAAATTCACTGCTCAAAACAAAGAAAATATCTCTACTATTTTACAGCCCCTACAGGAAAAAATTCAACTATTTGAAAAGAAAGTAGAAGACTCACAAAAAGAAAATATTAGCATTCATGCAGCGCTAAAGGAGCAGCTCATTACCCTACAGAGTCAAAACCTCAAAATTACCCAAGAGGCAGAAAACCTTACTAAGGCACTTAAAGGCGATAGTAAAATGCAGGGGAATTGGGGTGAATTAGTCTTAGAGCGTGTGCTGGAAAAGTCTGGCTTAGAAAAAGATAGAGAGTATTTTGTGCAGAAAAGTTTTGAAACTGAAGGGGGTAGTAAACTCATGCCAGATGTTGTAATAGCACTGCCAGACGGCAATAAAATGATTGTAGACTCCAAGGTGTCCCTCACCCATTATGAGCGCTACGTAAATGCAGACAATGACACGGAAAGGACTTCACAATTAAAAGAACACTTAAACTCTTTAAAAAGGCATATAGACCAGCTGTCTGCAAAAAAATACGAAGACTTATACCAAATAGAAAGTCCGGATTTTGTTCTCTTATTTGTCCCTATTGAACCTGCTTTTGCTGTAGCCATTAATGAAGATCCCTCTATTTACACAAAGGCTTTTGAACAAAATATTGTGATTGTAACGCCCAGCACTCTACTAGCTACCTTAAGGACCATTGTGACTATGTGGACCAATGAAAAGCAGCAAAAAAACGCCTTAGAAATAGCCAGACAGGCAGGAGCACTTTATGACAAATTTGAAGGATTTTCACAAGATCTTATTCTACTAGGTAAAAAAATGGATGAGGCTAAGGGCTCGTATTCTGCTGCAATGAACAAGCTAGTTGCTGGTAAAGGCAATCTCATTACAAGTGTAGAAAAACTTAAAAAAATGGGTGCTAAAGCCAAGAAATCTCTTCCAGAAGCCCTTATTAACAGGAGTGACACCAATAGCCTTTTAGATGAATAAAAAAGCGGCGCATAGCGCCGCTTTTTTATTACCCATAATACCTAATACTATTTGCTTAAATACATTTTTCTTCTAGCGTAAAGCTCATAAAAAGCATCGTCTTTCAGACTATCTATAAAGAGAATACTCTCTCCAGTACTCTTCATTTCTGGCCCTAGATTCTTATTCACATTTGGGAATTTATCAAAAGAGAATACAGGTTGCTTAATGGCGTATCCTTCTAACTGAGGGTTAAAGTTAAAGTCCTTCACTTTATTATGGCCCAACATCACCTTAGTAGCGTAGTTTACATAAGGCTCTTTATAAGCCTTAGCTATAAAAGGAACCGTTCTAGAAGCCCTTGGGTTGGCCTCAATAATGTAAACTATATCATCCTTCACCGCAAACTGAACATTAATTAGGCCTACCGTATTAAGCGCAAGCGCTATTTTTTTAGTGTGATCTTTGATTTGCTGCATAACAAACTCACCTAAATTAAAAGGAGGCAGGGTGGCATTTGAGTCTCCAGAGTGAATTCCACAGGGCTCTATATGCTCCATAATACCAATAATGTACACGTCTTCACCGTCACAAATAGCATCTGCTTCTGCTTCTATAGCACCGTCTAAATAGTGATCTAATAAAAGTTTATTATTTGGAATTTTACGCAGTAAGTCTACTACGTGTTCCTCTAATTCTTGCTTGTTAATGACTATTTTCATTCCCTGCCCACCCAGAACGTAAGAGGGCCTAACTAAAAGTGGGAAATCTAAATGATCTGAGAGCTTTAAAGCTTCTTCTGCAGTTTCTGCCACACCAAATTCTGGAAATGGAATATTATTTTCTTTTAATAAGTTAGAAAAACTACCCCTATCTTCTGCTAAATCTAAAGATTTAAAGCTGGTCCCTAAAATTTTAATGCCATGCTTTTCAAGCTTTTCTGCTAATTTAAGAGCTGTCTGCCCTCCTAATTGAACTATAACACCCTCTGGCTTTTCATGGCGAATAATGTCATAAATATGCTCCCAGAAAACGGGCTCAAAATACAATTTATCTGCGGTGTCAAAGTCTGTAGAAACGGTCTCTGGATTACAGTTAATCATAATGGTTTCATAGCCACACTCTGCAGCTGCTAATACTCCGTGCACACAACAGTAATCAAATTCTATTCCCTGTCCAATTCTATTGGGCCCAGAACCTAAAACAACTACTTTTTTACGATCTGTTACTACAGAATCATTGGCCACAAATCTTTTGCCATCTGCGGTCTCTTGCTCTGCCTCAAAGGTAGAGTAGTAATAGGGTGTCTTGGCTTTAAACTCTGCCGCACAGGTGTCAACTAATTTAAAAACTCGGTTCACATTCATGTCTGAACGTTTCTGGTATACCTGGCTCTCTAAACAAGAAAGCATATGAGCAATTTGTCGGTCTGCAAAACCTTTTTGCTTGGCTTCTAATAATAAAGCTTTAGGCAGGCTTTCTAAAGTAAATCCACTTATTTCTTTCTCAAGCATGTACAATTCTTCATACTGCTTTAAAAACCACATGTCAATTCTAGTGATTTCATGAATTCTAGAGAGCGGAATTCCCAATTGAATGGCGTCATAGATTACAAATACCCTGTCCCAACTTGGTATGGTGAGCTTGCTAATAATCTGGTCGTAGTTGGTGTAGCCTTTACCATCTGCACCTAAGCCGTTTCTCTTAATTTCTAAAGACTGAGTAGCTTTGTGTAAGGCTTCTTGGAAAGAACGTCCTATACCCATCACTTCTCCAACAGATTTCATTTGTATACCCAAAGTTCTGTCTGAACCTTCAAATTTGTCAAAATTCCATCTAGGTATTTTTACAATTACGTAATCTAAAGTAGGTTCAAATAACGCCGATGTTGACTTAGTAATTTGGTTACTTAACTCGTCTAAAGTATAACCAATAGCTAACTTTGATGCTATTTTTGCAATAGGGTAGCCGGTTGCTTTAGAGGCCAAGGCCGATGATCTAGATACCCTTGGATTTATCTCAATAGCTATAATATCTTCTCTATCATCTGGTGAAACAGCAAACTGAACATTACAACCTCCGGCAAAATCTCCAATTGAACGCATCATTTTAATAGCCATATCACGCATACGCTGGTAAGTCTTGTCTGATAAGGTCATAGCTGGAGCTACGGTTATAGAGTCTCCTGTGTGAATACCCATAGGGTCCATATTTTCAATGGCACAGATAATAACCACATTGTCATTTTTATCTCTGAGTAGCTCTAATTCATACTCTTTCCACCCCATTACGGCCTTGTCTATCATGACCTCGTGAATGGGAGAAATTTCTAAACCCCTGCTCAATAAAGAATCAAAATCTTTTGGATCATACACAATAGCTGCTCCTGCCCCACCCAAGGTAAAAGAAGCTCTAATAACTAATGGAAATCCGAATTCTTGTGCAATTTCTTTACCTTTAAGAAAAGAAGTAGCAGTAAGCTGAGGAGCCATTGGAATATCAATTTTTTGCATCAGATTTCTAAACTTCTCTCTATCTTCTGTTATATTTATGGCGTCAATATCTACTCCTATCAGCGCTACACCATGATCTTCCCAAATGTTTTTTTCATCACATTCTATACATAAATTAAGAGCTGATTGGCCACCCATAGTGGGCAATACAGCATCTATATTTGGGTGTGCTTTTAGTATTTCAACGATAGATTTAGACGTCAATGGCTTTAAATAAACATGATCTGCCATAGTTGGATCTGTCATAATAGTAGCGGGATTACTATTGATCAATACCGTTTCTATTCCGTCTTCTCTCAGTGATCTTAAAGACTGTGAGCCAGCGTAATCAAACTCACAAGCTTGACCAATAACTATAGGTCCAGATCCAATAATTAAAATACATTTCAGTTCATCTCTTTTAGGCATAGTGGGTGTTTTTATTTATACTTAAATTAATTTCAAAAAAAAAGGTGTTACTTAATAAAAAGTAACACCTATATATTTTGAAAAATCAATCATTATTTTTTATGTCTCAATTCAGAAGATACAGATAATTTTTTTCTTCCTTTTGCTCTTCTTCTTGCAAGGACTTTTCTACCGTTAGCAGAAGCCATACGTTCTCTAAAACCGTGTTTGTTCTTTCTTTTCCTTTTTGATGGCTGGTATGTTCTTTTCATCGAGCGTGTTTTAAACTGAGTACTTAGGGTTAAAAGCTTTTGATAAACTGTTCCCAAAAGCTGGGCGCAAATATACAAAGAGTTTTTGCTTTTACAAGCCTATTTTTAAAAATATTTTAGATTGTTTTTTGTACTTTCGCAGCAGTTAGTTTAGAGTAAAGCAGCTTGGCTCTAAAGTCTAAAATTTAATTTATAATTATTTAAAAGACCGGTATGTTTCATAAAATTATTAAACTCATTCTGGCAGCAGCTATTAATGCTTATGCTATATTCCAATTCGTAGAAGGAAATATTGGAAATGGAATTTTCTTGGTATTGTTCTCTACTATTTTCATATTCTTATACTATAGAAATGAATTTATATTAATTGCCTTTCTTAAAATGAGAAAGCAAGATCTAGCTGGGACCGCTCATTGGCTAGGTAAAATTAAAAACCCGGAAGCAGCACTCACCATCAAGCAGCAAGGCTATTACAACTATCTTCACGGAATTATTTACTCTCAAACCAATTTATCACAAGCAGAAAAATTCTTTAAAAAAGCCTTAAAGCTTGGGTTGAGTATGGATTATGATATAGCTATGGCTAAATTAAGTTTGGCTGGTATTGCTATGCAAAAAAGGCGCAAAAGAGAAGCCACCACATTGCTACAGGAGGCTAAGAAGTTAGATAAGCAAAATATGTTGGGAGAGCAGATTAAAATGATGTCACAACAGCTTAAAAAAATCTAGCAAATTCCTACTTAACAGATATAAATAAATACTAAGTATTTAAAATATCTAGTAAGTTTTCATTAAACCATTTGTACTTGTAAATAATCATAGAGTGCGTTCCTCCTGCTACTGGAATAAAATCTTTTATGTGAAGTGGCGGAAATACAGCGTCTGACGTTCCGTGAATGTGAACAGTATTTGGCAATGGATCTTCCTGTTCCCAACCTACTATACAATCTATAGACCAACTTATATAATAAGGATCTCTAACACTTAAATACTTTTCATAAAGATGAAGTCTATTATGTATAAAATCACCAAAAGCGAATTTGGCTACCAACTCTAAATTAGTAACTAATTGAGTAGGGATAAGCTTGTGAAGCTTAGTGTACTTAGCAAAAAGCATTTTCTTAGGTAACTCACTAGAACGCTTTACACTAGAAATGATAACTATTTTTTTTACTGTTATAATCTTAGCCATTTCTTGCACAAGAATTCCACCAAAGGAAACACCCAACAAAACAGGATTGGTGTGCAATACCCTTTCACACATTCTTATGGCGTATTCTTTAAGAGATTCCCCTTTATTTGGCAACTCCCAAGATAGATAATGAATCTTATATAGATGATCATCTAAAGCAATATATTCAAAAATTTTAGGGTTTGCTGCCATGCCGGGCATACAGTAAACGTGTGTGATCTCAGTATTCATAGTAGCTACAATGCCTCAAATTTAGGTAATTAGCTTTTTTTTCGCTACTTTTGCAAAGTTAATTTTATGCTAAAACAAGTTGCCTCCACTTTGAGCCTTAAGTAAAAGCAAAAAACAATTTAAAATCATGAGCGAAATTTCTATCACCAACAATAGCTTTCTAAGACAATATGAAACTACTGTAGACAACGTCCTGGCTAAAATTGAATACGCTGCACAAGAGAGAAAAATATTTCTAACTAAATTAATCATACCTACAGAGATAGCTCAAGAAGGTTTTAAAGAAGCTTTTATTGTGGCTGTTTTGGAAGACATTAAAGAAAAAGAACTACGAGTGGTTCCTACAAGCCCAGAGATTGCTAACTTTGTTAGAAAAAACAGACAATACAAAGAGATGTTGCCTGTTGGGATTAGAATATAATTCTAAGCTCTAAGCTCACTATTTTTATCTAAAAATATTTCTGCCCTTCTGAGAAGATTTAAACTAGACTCTTGTGCAGTTTTTACTCTTTCCTCCACTTGTCTGACTGTTCAAAAACGACTTCTAGGATAGCTATATCTAAATCATCTAAAGACTGATCTTTCCTCTTCATTACAATTTTTGCAGTTTCAATAGCCTTTTCTAATTTAAATGTACTGCTGTTCTGCACCCCTCCCCAAGAAAAACTGGGCACAAAATTCTTTGCAAAACCAGCTCCAAAAACAGTAGCAGCAATCCCCACCACAGTACCTGTATTGAACATAGTATTAATAGCACACTTACTGTGGTCTCCCATCATAAGCCCACAAAATTGCAATCCTGTTTTTGAAAATTTCTCTTCTGCATAATCCCATAAACGAACCATTTCATAGCTGTTCTTAAGATTAGAAGTATTGGTGTCTGCGCCAATATTACACCAAGAACCAATGACTGAATTACCTAAAAAACCTTCATGGCCTTTATTTGAGTAGGAGAATACTATAGCGTTATTTACTTCTCCTCCAATTTTAGCATGTGCCCCTATAGAAGTAGCCCCGTATATTTTAGCTCCCATTTTTAGCAAAGCACCCTCACCAAGCGAAAAAGGCCCCCTCACAAGACTTCCCTCCATTACCTCTGCATTTTTACCAATATAAATAGGTCCTTTAGTAGCATTTAAAGTACAAAATTGCAGCTGGGCTCCAGCTTCTATAAATATGTTAGAAGCACCCAATACCTGAACGGTCTCTGGAATGTCTTCGCTCTGTCTGCCTGCTGTAATGGCTGCAAAATCTAAACAGAGCGCTGCTTCATTTTTAGAAAATAAATCCCAAGTGTTTGTAATTGATAGTAATAAACCTAATATAGGAATAGATTTAAAAAGCTCAAAATTCACGTCTTCCATTTCTTCAGAGGCACAAAAAGCAACCAATACATCTCCGTCATAAATCACTTCTCCTTCTGATAAATCTTCAATAGCAGCAAGCAAACTTGGCATTGGTAAATAGGTAGCATGAATAAAAACATTGAGCTCAAAAAATACCGCTGGGTACTTTTCGCTTAAATAAGCCTCTGTGATAGTGGTGGTGGTGCAGCCAAGTGCGCGCTCCCAACTTTCACGAATAGAGCCTATACCCCACTCAATATCGGCCACAGGCCTAGTATATGTAAAGGGCAGTAAAGAATCCCTAAATGGGCCGTCAAATAAGATATAGTTCATGCCTTTACAATTTAAATTAAAAAAAAAGTCACGTTCTGAAAATTACAGAACGTGACTTAATGACTTTCAGAAAAAGAAGCTTATTTCTTAAACTTGTCGTATTTGTTTTTGAACTTGTCAATACGTCCAGCAGTGTCTACTAACTTAGCTTTACCTGTATAGAACGGATGAGAAGTTCTAGAAATCTCCATTTTAATTACGGGGTATTCAACTCCGTCTACTTCCAAAGTTTCTTTTGTGTCTGCAGCAGATTTTGTTAAAAAAACGTCTTCATTAGACATGTCTTTAAACGCTATTAATCTGTATTTCTCTGGATGTATGCCTTTTCTCATGATGTATAAAACTTAATTCAGTGTCTATTTTTAAAGTGCAAATTTAATATATTTTCACAAACTTACAATGATAAATGACTAAAATTCTAAAATAAATTATCTTCTTTGACCTGTAACAAAAAAGGAATTACTTTTACTAACAATAAATTAACCAAAATAAACAAAGAAACATGGAAACAAACACGCCACAGATTGGAAAATTTTCGTTCACTTATGGTTCTATCGCCGGACTAGTTGGAATTTTATTCACATTTATGCTTATGTCATTAGATATGCTGTATGACCAAGGTGCAGGAAAATCTATAGTGAGTATTGCAATTCTAACAGGCGCTCTTTTAATAGGTATTTATAATTTTAGAAAAGAAAACGGAAGCCTTACCCTAAAACAAGGACTTAAAATTGGAACCGGCGGTGCATTAGTAGCTGGCCTTTACGCAGTGTTTTTTACTATTTTATTAGTAAATTTTATTGAGCCAGAATTTATAGCAAAAACTGTAGAAATGAGTAGGGCTGCTATGATTGAATCTAATCCGACTATTTCTAATGACCAATTAGATATGATAGGTGAGCAAACAGCCAATTTTTTCTGGGTTGGATATCCAGTAATGCTTATATTCAATATGTTTATGGGCTTAATTATTGGTTTATTAGGTGGATTGATCTTAAAGAAAGACGCACAGGCATAAATATAAATTGTACTTTTGATACTTAATTCTTTAGTACAATCATGCAGATTTCTGTTGTTATTCCGCTTTTAGACGAGGAAGACTCCATAAAAGAACTATATGATTGGATTGCAAATGTCATGCAATCCAATCATTTTTTATATGAAGTTTTATTTATAGATGACGGTAGCACAGACAACTCATGGAAAATCATTACTGCGCTTGCTAAAGAAAACTCAGAAGTAAAGGGTATTTGCTTTGCTGGCAATTACGGAAAATCTCAAGCCTTACATGCTGGTTTTAAAGCTGCCAAAGGCGCTGTGGTAATTACCATGGACGCAGACCTCCAAGACTCTCCAGAAGAAATACCAGCCTTGTACAAGCGTGTAGAAGCAGGAGAAGATCTAGTATCTGGTTGGAAAAAGAAGCGCTATGACCATCTGTTTGCGAAAAATATTCCTTCTAAATTGTTTAATTGGGCAGCTAGAAAAACGTCTGGCCTTTCTTTACATGACTTTAATTGTGGCCTAAAGGCCTATAAATTAGAAGTGGTTAAGGCCATTGAAGTTTATGGAGAAATGCACCGCTACATTCCTGTATTGGCTAAAAATGCAGGTTTTAAAAAAATTGGAGAACAGGTGGTACAACACAAAGCAAGAAAATACGGTAAAACAAAATTTGGTATGAGTAGGTTTATAAATGGATTTTTAGATTTAATCACTATCTGGTTTCTCTCTACCTTTGGCAAGAGACCCATGCATTTATTTGGTGCCTGGGGCGTAGTCATGTTTATTATTGGTTTTGGCTTTGCTATTTATTTAGGTATAGACAAACTCTTTATTCACACCAGCGGTAGGCTTATTACTAGCAGACCAGAATTTTATATAGCCCTCACCGCAATGGTACTTGGTACACAACTTTTTTTAGCAGGATTCCTAGGAGAAATTATCATTAGGCAAAGAAAAGACCAAACCCATTACAATATTAAAGAAACTACCTCTAATACAGCGCAATAGTTTGCTACATTATATGAACCAAGCTACTAATATAAAAAATGAAATAGCCAAATGGCAGACTGAAGTCTTTGACCTAGAGACTAGAGAAGCCCTCTATAAATTAGAACAACAAGACACTGCAGCTCTTGAAGACGCCTTTTACAAAGACTTGGAATTTGGAACTGGAGGCATGAGGGGTCTTATGGGTGTTGGCCCTAATAGAATTAATAAATATACCTTAGGGAGAAACACCCAAGGGATTAGCAATTACCTTAAAAAGCAACACCCCACAAAGGCGCTTTCTGTAGCTATTGCCTATGACTGCAGACATCAAAGTGATCGTTTGGCACAAATTGTAGCAGCTGTGTTTTCTGCCAACGGCATAACAGCCCATTTATTCTCGGCCTTACGCACCACTCCTGCCCTATCCTTTAGCTTAAAGTACTTAAACTGTCAGGCGGGAATTGTACTCACGGCCTCACACAACCCACCAGAATACAATGGCTATAAGGTGTATTGGACAGATGGTGGCCAGATAGTCCCCCCAGAAGACCAAGAAATTATTAAGGAAATTAATCTTATAGATTTTAAAGATATTTTATTTACCCCCAATGAAAGCCTTATAAAAACCATTCCAGAGACAGTAGACCAGGCATTTATTACTGAGAGTTATAAGGCAGGGAGTTTTAATGCACCAAACAAAGAGGACTTAAAAATAGTTTTCACTCCCTTACACGGCACTTCTATTACAGCTATTCCTGCAGTATTAGAAAAAGCAGGATACACCCAGCTACATATTGTAGCAGAACAAGCCATTCCAGACGGAAACTTTCCTACGGTGGCCTCTCCCAACCCAGAAGAGCCCGCAGCACTAGCTATGGCATTAGAGCAGGGAGAAGCTATGAGTGCAGATATTGTCATTGGCACAGATCCAGACAGTGACCGCTTAGGTGTTGCGGTGCGGAACCTAGAGGGCCACTTAGCACTTCTTAACGGCAACCAGTGTATGGTTCTCATGACTGCCTTTTTATTAGTGAAGCGCAAAGAACAAGGTATATTAAATACAGATTTTATTGCCTCTACCATAGTCTCTACCCCCATGATGGACGTTATGGCAGCAGATTATGGGATTGAGTGCAAAACAACCCTCACCGGTTTTAAATGGATTGCACATGCCATAAAAAAACACCCACAACAGCACTTCATTGGAGGTGGAGAAGAGAGTTTTGGTTTTATGGTGGGAGATTTCGTAAGAGACAAAGACGCTGTAACTGCCAGTTTACTAGCCTGTGAAATGGCCGCATTTTCCAAAGCAAAAGGAGAAACGCTCTTTCAAACACTCATAGGGCTCTACCAAAAATACGGATGTTACCAAGAGCGTTTAGTATCCATTACCAAAAAAGGGAAAGAAGGAAGTCTTCAGATTCAAAACATGATGAAGTCTCTAAGAGAAAACCCCCTTAAAGAACTGGCTGGAGAAAAGGTACTTTGGGTTCATGACTATGAAAAAGGAATTGCGCTTAACCTCTTAGACGGAGAAAGAAAACCCATAGATTTACCTCATTCTAACGTACTCATTTACACTACAGAAAAGGGTTCCAAAATGGCGGCGCGACCCTCTGGTACAGAGCCTAAAATTAAGTTTTATGTAAGCGTAAACACAGTGCTTACAAAAGCTGAGGCTTACCCAGAAACCAAGGACTTATTAGAACAAAAAATAAACGCTATTTTAAAAGAGATAGACCTATAAGTATGGAGTATTTCAAGAAAATATTAGTCTTCGCTAAACCCTATAAAGTATATGCTGTACTAAACATTATAGCCAATGTATTTTATGCGCTCTTTGGTACCCTGGCCATGATTTCTCTATTCCCTATGCTGTCTGTTTTATTTAAGCAAACTGCTCCACTTTACATAGCTCCCAGCTGGACAGGTCTTTCTGGCATCAAAACCTATGTAGAACAGTACCTTAATTTCTTTGTTACTGAAAAAGCTGCTGATGGAGAAGGCACTGCCCTTATGTTTATGGTTGGCCTTGTTATTGGCATGTTCTTTCTTAAAAACTTATTTGGCTACTTAGCCATGTACTTCATTACCTTTTTAAGAAATGGCGTATTAAAAGACCTCAGAAATGCCCTCTATGAAAAAAGCATATCCCTACCGCTTAGTTTTTACTCAGAAAAAAGAAAAGGAGACACCATAGCCAGAATTACTTCAGACGTTTTAGAAATCCAACACTCTTTTCTATCTGTATTAGAATTGGTGGTGAGAGAGCCACTCACCATTCTTTTCACCATAACAGCCATGCTTATTATGAGCCCAAAGCTCACTTTATTTGTCTTTATTTTTTTACCTGTAGCAGGCTTTCTAATCTCGCTGCTGGGAAAATCCCTCAAAAAACAATCAGACGCCGTTCAAGAAGAACAGGGACAGTTTTTATCTATTTTAGAAGAGAGCCTTGGAGGACTTAAAATTATTAAAGGCTTTAATGCAGAAGGTCTGTTTGGAAATAAATTCAAGACCTCTACCCAGCGCTTTTTTGATTTCTCTAACAAACTGCTCAACAGACAAAATTTAGCATCGCCCACTAGCGAATTCCTAGGCATTACAGTAATTGGAATTTTACTTTGGTACGGAGGACAAATGGTACTGGTAGAACAGAGTTTAAAACCAGAATTGTTTATTACCTATATGTCATTGGCCTACCAAATACTCACTCCTGCAAAGGCCATGAGTAAGGCATCTTATGGAGTTAAGAAAGGAAATGCAGCAGCAGAAAGGGTATTGGAAATTCTGGAGACAGAAAATACCATTCCAGAAGCCCCCAATGCCATAGACAAAACTACTTTTACAACTGCTATAACATTTAAAAAGGTGTCTTTTAAATATCAGGACCAGTACGTGATAAAAGACCTAGACCTCCACATAGAAAAAGGAAAAACCATAGCTTTAGTTGGACAATCTGGCAGTGGAAAAAGCACCCTTGCCAACCTCATGAGCAGGTTCTATGAAGTCTCTAATGGGGCTATCTTCATAGACCAGACAGATATTAGAACCGTCAAACAAAAATCACTTAGGCATTTAATGGGATTAGTGTCTCAAGACCCCATACTCTTTAATGACAGTATTTATAACAATATTGCCTTAGGAGACCCAAAAGCTACAGAAGCAGACATTATAGCTGCGGCAAAAATTGCCAATGCCCACGAATTTATTTCCCAGCAAGCCAATGGCTACCAAACCAACATTGGTGACGGCGGCAACAAGCTCTCTGGAGGGCAAAAGCAAAGACTGGCTATTGCAAGAGCCATTCTTAAAAACCCACCCATTATGATTTTAGATGAGGCCACCTCTGCCTTAGACACAGAGAGTGAGAAATTGGTACAAGACGCCTTAGAAAAGCTCATGCAAAATAGAACCTCTGTAATTATTGCCCACAGGCTTTCTACTATACAGCATGCAGACCTCATTGTAGTAATGAAAGATGGAAACATAGTAGAACAAGGAACCCACCGAGAATTACTAGCCGCAAAAGGGAACTATCACAAGCTGGTACACATGCAAAACCTAACTTAGCCTAAAGTATTAAACTTTTAACTACTTTTAGCGTCTAAGTAAAAACAAGCTTTTGCTAGCAGAACAACACCTCATCACAGACTTACAGGCAGCCCACACTAGGGAAAAAGCCTTTACGATCCTGGTAGACACCTATAAGGAGCGCTTGTACTGGCACATTAGACGTATAGTACTGCAACATGATTTAGCAGATGACGTATTACAAAATACCTTTATAAAAGTCTACACAAATATCGGTAGTTTTAAAGGAGAAAGCAAGCTGTATTCATGGATGTATAGGATTGCCACCAATGAAGCCCTCACCTACTTAAAAACCGAAGCTAAAAAAGGAGGTTACAACTTAGGAGAATTTCAAGCAAAACAATTAGAAGGCCTCCCGGCCGATGTTTATTTTGAGGGAGACCAAATTGCCCTTGCCCTTCAAAAAGCAATAGCCAGCCTTCCTGAAAAACAGCGAATGGTATTTAATATGCGCTATTACCAAGAGCTGCCCTATGAGCAACTGTCAGAAATTTTAGGCACCAGCGTAGGCGGTTTAAAAGCCTCTTATCACTTAGCTATAAAAAAATTAAAAAAACATCTAGAAAGTCATTAAACCTTTTCGTATAAAACACATCTAATGAGTATGAAAGCAAGAAAGTTACCACCACAGCCTTTTAAAATTCCTACAGGATATCTGGAAGGTTTTAAGGTGTCCTTGCCTCAAAAAGAAAATATATCTACCCATTCAAATGAACCCTTTGCAACTCCAGAAACCTATTTTAAAGATTTTAAAGTAGTCATACCCCAAGCTAGTAATCCTGCTGTAAAAGTAGTCCCACTTTACAGAAAATACAGCTGGGTGGCAGCAGCAGCAGTGTTATTTATACTTATGGCCACTCCATTTTTTGCCAACCGCAACTCCCCCATCACAAACACAGACACCATAGCCGCTGCAGCCATAGACGAATACTGGGGATATGCCACGGACGCTCTCACTACCTATGATATGGTTTCCTTTATTATAGAAAATCCAACTGCCTTAGACAACAACACCTTAGCTAGTGAAGGATTAGAAAGTTATTTAGAATCTAGCCTACACCCCGTAGAGGTCATAAATTTATATAGAGATGGAAATAAATAAAAATACTTTTTTAAGCCTTATTGCCTTTTTTAGTTTTGCCCTTTGCATGGGACAGTCCAAAGAAGATTTTGAAAAAATAAAGACTCTTAAAGTAGCCTATTTTACTGAGCACTTAAATTTGAGTAGCCAAGAAGCAGAGAAATTCTGGCCAATATACAACGCTCATGAGTCTGTACAATTAGATATGTACAGTTACATGAAAAAAAATATGAATCCCCGAATTTTAAAGGGAGACAATTTAAGTGAAGCAGAAGCCGCTAAGAAACTAACAGAATACCTAGAGAAAAAAGATAAGGAGGAAGCCTCTCTACAAAAAATGTTTAAAGCCCTAAAAGGAGTGCTTCCAGCTAACAAAGCATTGGCATTGGTACATGTAGAAGAAGGCTTTAGAAGACACCTAATGAGCCTCTATAGAAAGAATAGGTCTGAGCAAAAGAACAAAGAGAAAGAAGAAGAAAGACTTCCCAAAATATAATTACTCTTCACTGGTATTTACTTTTAATAAAAATCCAATTTAGCCAGTCTTCCTTTTCCTGCAGCAAAAGCAGTTTTAGAATCTTTAAATCTAATGGTGAAAAAGGGCTCTTTAGAAAGGGTGCTCCAATTCAGACCACCGTCACTAGAATAAGAAATGCCAGTAAAACCTATTGCAACAATACCTAAACCTGAGGTTCCAGGCACATATTGTACACAGCTTTTATAACCTGGGTTTTTATTTGCAGCCACTAAATTCCAGCTTTGCCCTCCATCTTTAGTAATAGCTATATTGGCAGAAGCGTCTTGAGGAGTCAAATAACTACCCCCGTAAGCAATACCCTGCTTGTCATTAAAAAAATCTATACTGTATATACCATAAGCCTCTATACTGTCATGAACAATAGGTGTTTTAAAACGCATCCATTTTGCTCCAAAATCTTGAGAATAATAAATATTACCAGCAGTTGTAGCTACCCAAGCTTTGCTTCCTATTGTTTTTATATTAGTATTGGAGGCTGCATAAGCCCCTTCATCTGAAATTCCGTCTGGAAGTGAATTACAGAAAGTCTTCTTCCATGTTTTACCACCATCTTGTGTTCTAATGATTGAGAGGCATCCGCCTACGGCGTCGCCTACAGCCAAGCCATTTTTAGTGTCAAAAAAGGTCATGGCGTCATAAAAAACCCCTACTTCATTTTCTGTGTAAACCAGTTCAATCTGGCCCCTATCTCCCGTTTTATAAAGCATGGCTGGGCTTTCTACAGAGAGCATAAAAAAGTCAGTGTTTGTATGGGCTACAGACCTAAATTCAAATGGTTTTTCTAAGCCTTTTAAGCTGTTGGCTTTAAGGGTCATACCCTGGGTATCTAGCATACCAAAAGTACTTTTATTAGCTGCAAAAACAAGATTGCCTTCCATGAGTTCAATAGCCCTAATAGAAAGGGAATCTATAACAATTGGCGCAACTTTTACTCCTGTAAAGGGAACTATTAAAGGCCTATTAGGTTGGCAGCTACAAATAAATAGTCCTATAAAAGCGGTTACTAGTAATCTCATTTTAAATATTTTTAATCAAATATACCAATTATAAACCTCCAAATAAAGCAAACAATATATAAAGCAATACCTTTGCAGCCAAAACAGGAATACCCATGAAACTGCACAGAAATTTAGTTTTTGCCGTTGTAGACGCTTTAGGATATATTTTTAATGAAGGAGAATATGCAGACAAAGTAGTAGAAAAAGTCTTAAAATATGACAAAAGATGGGGCGCTAGAGACAGAGGTTTTATTGCAGAGACCACCTATGACATGGTACGCTGGAAAAGACTTTACAGTGAAATTGGAGATATAAAAGCCCCTTATACTAGACCAAAACTATTTAGAATGTTTGCAGTTTGGGCGGTATTAAAAGGAATACAAATTCCAGATTGGAAGCAAATTGAACCTACTCCTGAAAGGAGAATTAAAGGCCGTTTTGACGAACTTTCTAAAATTAGAAAATACAGAGAGTCTGTGCCAGACTGGTTAGATGAACTGGGAGAAAAAGCTTTAGGAGAAGACCTTTGGACTAAAGAATTAGCTGCTTTAAATGAGCAGGCTAGTGTGATACTTAGAACCAATACTTTAAAAACAACAAGAGAAATATTAAAAGCTGCCTTAGAAGAGTCTGGAATTATTACAGAAGTTATTAAAGGACACCCAGATGCATTAAAATTAGAACAAAGGGCTAATGTTTTTGTTACTGACGCCTTTCAAAACGGTTGGTTTGAGGTGCAAGACGCCTCTTCTCAATTGGTTGCGGCAGCCTTAGATGTTAAACCAGGACAAAGGGTAGTAGATTGTTGTGCTGGCGCTGGAGGAAAAACACTTCACTTGGCAGCACAAATGGAAAATAAAGGGCAGCTCATTGCCATGGATATTTACGCCAACAAGCTTAATGAATTAAGAAGGAGGGCTAAAAGAGCCGGTGCTTTTAATATTGAACCTAGGCATATAGACAGCACCAAAGTCATTAAAAAACTTCATAATAGCGCAGACAGAGTGCTTATAGACGCTCCTTGTACAGGTTTGGGGGTGCTGAGAAGAAACCCAGACGCTAAATGGAAACTAGAAGAGAGTTTTATTGAAAAGATCACTGCCACTCAAAAACAAATTCTTCAAGACTACAGTAAAATGGTAAAAGCTGGAGGAAAATTAGTCTATGCTACATGCTCTATTTTGCCACAAGAGAACAGCCAACAAATAGCCCACTTTTTAAAATCAGAAGCTGGAGCAGACTTCTCATTGACAAAAGAACAAAAAGTGTACGCTTCTAAAAGTGGCTTTGACGGCTTTTACATTGCATTATTAGAGAGAAAACAAGAAGAAAAGCCTGTTGTTAAAAAAGCAGAAAAGAAAGTTAAAGGGGCATCTGAGGAGTCTGATGTTAAATTAGCTGTCAAAAAAGATATAAAAACTGCAGTAAAAAAGCCTACAAATAAAGAAGTTAAAAAAGAGGTCAAGAAAATAGAAAAGCCCGCTGTAAAAAAGTAAAAATGTTTGAATACTTATTAAAAATTAATACAATAATTAAAATAACAGTCTAATTTTTAAATTTCTCACACAAAGAACTATTACTTTCTTTTTTATATTTTCAATAAACTAAGATCATAAGATCGTGTAATTTGTTTGGCCTTTTCAAAGTTTTATTTCACATACTTTTTCATCCATGCCAAATACCTTTCAAATCTGTCTTTTTGAAAAGAAGGTCTTCGAATACCGTGGTATTCACCTGGATACACAATTAATTGGGTTTCTCTGCCCAATCTTTTCATAGCCATATACATTTGCTCTGAATTTAATATAGGAACATTCCAATCATCGCTTCCGCCCATCCATAGGGTTGGAGTCACTATTTTAGCCACATCATTATAGGGAGAAATTCGCTCCCAAGCTTCTTTATTTTCCCAAGGCAATCCTAATTCTTGTTCCCATGTTAATTGGTAGTGGTCATGCCCATAATTTGCACGGTACAAAGCTTCACTAGCCCCTGACATGGCTGCTTTAAAACGATTCGTTTTTGTAATGACATAGTTAGTCAGAATACCACCATAAGACCAGCCACCAACACTCAATTGGTTTGGATCAGCATAGCCTTGCGCAATGGCATAATCAACACCAGACATCACATCTTGGAAGTCTAATTGGCCCCAGTCGGCAAATATTGCTTTACAAAAATCTTCTCCATAGCCTGTTGAACCTCTTGGATTAATAAGCAACACTACATAACCATTTGCCGCAAATAATTGTGGTTCTTGGTCGAATGAAAAATCATATTGTGCGGTGGGTCCGCCGTGGATCCATAAAATGGTAGGATATATTTTTGAGACATCAAAATCTATGGGTTTTACTACAAAACCTTCAATAGGAGTGCCATCTGTGCTTTTAAAATTTATCTTTTCGATAATAGGCTTTTTAATGCCTGCTAAAAGCGCATCATTTACTTTGGTTAATTCTTTTAATTTATTTTTTTCAAAAGTATAAAGGTTATGTGGTCTGTTTTCGGTGCCTAAAATAGGAACTATGGTTTCTGCATTCATGTCATAACTTGCAATGCTGATATTACCTGAAATAATTCTTTTAAAATTCTTACCCTTAGGGTCTATAGAAGCCAATACACTGCTGCCGTTTTCTTCGAGGAGAAATAAAATAGTTTTGCCGTCTGCCGAAAATTTTGGCGCACTAATATTACGATCTAAAGTTTCAGTTAATATACTTACTTGACCACCAGCAGAAGGAGAAATTGCTAATTTTTCTCCCGCATACCAAAGTAGTTTCCCTTTCAGAACTGTTTTATAAGCAATATACTTTCCATCAGGACTCCAAGTAGGGGTCTCATCTTGATTTGGGTTGGTGGTTACTTGAATTAAAGTGGTATCGGTTTTTTTGCTAGCTACTGAAACTACCCAAATATTAGTATCTGCATTGGCATCAGGGTCTTCTGTTCGATTGCTAACAAAAGCAATGTTTTTGCCATCTGGGCTCCAAACAGGATTACTGTCATCAAAATCTCCAAAGGTAAGTTGTGTTGCAATACTATCTCCTGGAGTTAAGGTATAAATATGATTTCGGTACCGATCTAGATACCCAACATAGTCTTGTTTAAATTGCCTACGATCAATAACATAAGGTTTTGCTATTTTATCATCTTCCTTACTAGGTGTTAATTCTTCAGGTTTTGGATCTGTAAGCACAAGCAACAGCATATTTTCAGCAGGTGACCATTCGTGTTGATTTACGCCTTGTGGTATTTTTGTAAGTAGCTCTGCATCACCCCCTAATCTATTTGAAATCCAAACTTGTGTATTTTCACCTTCCCCTTTACTGGCTAAAAAAGAAAGATATTTATTGTCTGGACTCCATCGTGGCTGACTTGCAGAATACTCTTTACTAGTAATAGCAATAGGCTCACCTCCCGCTACAGCAATTTTGTAAACCCTTTTTAAGCTTTTATCCTTCTTTAAATCGTTTTCAAAAACCGTATAAGCCACCCATTTTCCATCTGGACTTATTTGTACATCAGAGACTTTCTTCAGTGCTAGTATGTTGTCTATAGTGATAGCTTGTTGCGTATTTTGAGCCGTAGTTATGAAACTATAAAAAAACAATAGAAATATCGGTAAGGTTTTGGCTTGCATAAACATGGTAATAGATGAATTAAATTATTTCCCTAAATATAACAAAGAAGTAGATGCCTATTAAACAATTGTTTTCTCTTTTTTTCTATTTTAATTAAAACTGTCTAAATATGACGCCACCATTGAGAACTTCTATTTTTTTAGCCATTAGCCCAACCTAAAGACTCTTAATAAGTATTAAATACGCCAAGCTATGCATGCTACTTTTCTATAGAGGTTTTTAACAATCTAAGCTCATAAGTGTTTGTAATCTGGGTGTGTTTTTTACGCATAAAAGCTTAAATTTGCGCTTTATTATTTTAATAGCGCGCCACATGATTTACTTTTTTGGAACCACTAGCTCCACCATCTATACAGTACAATCCAACTCTGACTTTTCTATCGATGATATTGAAAAATTATCTTGGTTATTTGGAGGGGCTCCAAAAATTAATGCGGCGTCTGTAGACGCCTTTTTTATTGGCCCTAGGGCGGCCATGATTACCCCTTGGAGTACCAACGCCACAGAAATTACACAGAATATGGGGGTTTCAGGAATTATTAGAATAGAAGAGTTTAAAGCAGCGTTAAAAGGGTCTAATGATTTTGACCCCATGCTTTATGCTGCATACCAAAACTTAAACCAAGATATTTTTAAGGTAGATACCAAACCCAAAGCGGTTTTAAATATTGATGATGTAGGGGCTTATAGCAAAGCAGAAGGCTTGTCGCTATCTGAAGAAGAAGTGACTTACTTAGAAGGAGTAGCCACTAAAATGGGAAGAAAACTTACAGATGCAGAAGTGTTTGGTTTTAGCCAAGTAAACTCTGAGCACTGCAGACATAAAATTTTTAATGGAGATTTTGTAATTGACGGGAAAACCATGCCAAGCTCTCTATTTAAACTCATAAAAAAAACCACTGCTACCCATCCAAACACAGTAGTTTCTGCTTACAAAGACAATGTAGCCTTTGTAAAGGGTCCAAAAATTACCCAATTTGCCCCACAAAGGGCAGACATTGCAAGTTTCTATAAAGAGAAAGAAATAGAATCTGTACTTTCTCTAAAGGCAGAAACTCATAATTTTCCTACTACCGTAGAGCCTTTTAACGGTGCTGCTACTGGTTCTGGAGGTGAAATTAGAGATCGATTAGCAGGTGGAAAAGGCTCTTTGCCTCTGGCTGGGACTGCTGTCTACATGACCCCTTATTCTAGAATCCACAAAGAAAAAGGTTTTACACCCACTATGCCAGAAAGGCCTTGGCTCTACCAAAATCCAATAGATATTTTAATAAAAGCGTCTAATGGTGCTTCTGATTTTGGAAACAAATTTGGACAACCACTTATTAATGGTTCTGTACTCACTTTTGAGCATACAGAGTCTGGCAGAAGATTGGGCTATGACAAGGTTATTATGCAAGCAGGCGGTGTGGGATACGGCACCGCTAACCAGGCCATAAAAGACACTCCCAAAGAAGGAGATAAAATTGTTATACTTGGAGGAGACAATTACAGGATTGGTATGGGTGGTGCCGCTGTTTCTAGTGCAGACACAGGAGCTTTTGGCTCTGTTATTGAGCTCAATGCCATTCAAAGATCCAATCCAGAAATGCAAAAGAGAGCTGCTAATGCCATTAGAGGTATGGTAGAATCTGATAACAACCCCATAGTCTCTATTCATGACCATGGAGCAGGAGGCCACTTAAACTGTCTTTCAGAATTGGTAGAAGACACCGGAGGACACATTAATCTAGACGCCTTACCTATGGGCGACCCAACCCTATCTGCCAAAGAGATTATTGGCAATGAGTCTCAGGAAAGAATGGGTCTGGTAATTGGAGTAAAAGACATAAAGTTACTCCAAGATATTGCAGATAGAGAGAGAGCCCCTATGTACACAGTTGGAGATGTAAGTGGGGACCACCGTTTCTCTTTTGTGTCTAAAACCACCGGCGAACGCCCTATGGATTTAGCCTTAGAAGACATGTTTGGCAGTGCTCCCAAAACTGTCATGCAAGACAAAAAAATAAACAGGCTTTTTGCAGGTCCAGAATATAGCTTAGAAAAATTTCAAGATTATTTAGATCAGGTACTTCAACTAGAAGCGGTAGGGTCTAAAGATTGGCTCACCAATAAGGTAGACCGTTGTGTAGGAGGAAAAGTAGCCAAACAACAATGTGTAGGGCCCTTACAGCTTCCATTAAACAACTGTGGTGTTATGGCCTTAGACTTTAAAGGAAAAGAGGGGGTGGCTACTGCCATGGGTCACAGCCCAGTGGCAGGACTTATTCACGCAGCAGCAGGAAGCAGAAATGCTATTACAGAATCTTTAACCAACTTGGTTTGGGCGCCGCTCCAAGACGGAATGAAAGCTGTTTCCCTTTCTGCTAACTGGATGTGGCCTTGTAACAATGAAGGAGAAGACGCCCGCCTATATGAAGCGGTAGCAGCCGTGTCCGATTTTGCCATAGCATTAGGTATTAATATTCCTACAGGCAAAGACTCTCTTTCTATGAAACAGCGCTATCCAGATGGAGATGTAATAGCCCCTGGTACGGTTATTGTATCGGCCGTAGGCCATTGTTCCGATATTAAAAAAGTAGTGGAGCCGGTATTACAAAAAGATGGTGGTGCGCTTTATTATATTAATTTCTCTCAAGACAGCTTTCAACTAGGAGGTTCTTCCTTTGCCCAGACTCTAAATAGCATTGGAAACCTGGCACCAGATGTAAAAGACCCAGCCTTTGTTTTAAAGGCTTTCAATGCTTTACAAGATATGATTGTAGAGGGCGATATTGTAGCGGGTCATGATATTGGATCTGGAGGCCTTATTACCACACTTTTAGAAATGTGTTTTGCTGATATAGATTTGGGTGCTAAAATAAACCTGAGCAAACTAGGAGAAACAGATACCATTAAATTACTGTTTGCAGAAAATGCAGGAGTGGTGGTGCAAATAAAAAAAGATGCTAGCTTAAATGTATTAGATAGTGCTGGTATTAATTATATCCAGATTGGTGCCGTACAAAACAAGCCTACTTTAGAGATTAAAAATGGCAGTGTAAATATAGGCCTTCCCATTGCCTCTTTAAGAGATACTTGGGCACGTACCTCTGCCTTACTAGACGCCAAGCAGACCGCCAAAAACTTGGCAGAGGTCCGTTTTGAAAACTATAAAAATCAACCTTTACGGTTCACATTCCCGGTGGTTTTTTCAGGAAAATCACCCTTGTTTAAAGGCACTAGACCTAAGGCTGCCGTTTTGAGAGAGAAAGGAAGTAATTCTGAGAGAGAAATGGCCAATGCCATGTATTTGGCTGGCTTTGAAGTAAAAGATATTCATATGACAGACCTGATGAGTGGTCGTGAAAATCTAGAAGATATTCAATTTATTGGAGCTGTAGGTGGCTTTTCAAACTCAGATGTTTTGGGTTCTGCAAAAGGATGGGCAGGCGCTATCAAATACAATGAAAACGCTAGAAAAGCCATCCAAAACTTTTTTGATAGACCAGACACTCTCTCTGTTGGAATCTGCAATGGCTGCCAGCTGTTTATGGAGTTAGAACTCATTAACCCAGCCCACCACACTCACGGAAAGCTAACTTATAATGACTCTCAAAAACACGAGAGCAGTTTTACTTCTGTCACTATTGAGCCTAATAACAGTGTCATGCTTTCTAATATGGCGGGAACCACTTTGGGAGTTTGGATTTCTCACGGTGAAGGAAAATTTAAATTACCCTTAGAAAAAGACGCCTACCAAATTGTAGGAACCTATGGATATGAAGGATACCCATCTAACCCTAACGGAAGTGATTATAACACTGCTATACTAGCCAGTGACTGTGGGCGTCACTTAGTGACCATGCCGCATATAGAACGTTCTATATTTCCATGGAACTGGGCTCATTACCCTGCCAACTCAACCCATGATGTGTCTCCTTGGATTATTGCTTTCACTAATGCTAGAGACTGGATTTTAAATCAAAAAACATAATCATTTAAGAAATTTATATATAATAGGCCATTTTTTTATGATTCCCATTTTTTAAAACCACTTTCTTTCATTAATTTTCAACTCAGAAAAAAATATATGAAAGAAATTAGCAGACTTTTTGACTTTCCAGCCCATCAGCTAGAAAACTGCCCACTTGAAAAAGCATTTGTAAGTAAAAAAAATGGAATATGGGAAGCTACCTCAACCCAAGAATATATAGATAAAGCCAATGCCATAAGTAGAGGACTTCTTAGAATGGGTGTGAAACCCAATGACAAGATTGCTGTAATTTCACTGACCAATAGAACTGAATGGAATATTTTAGATATTGGTATCTTGCAAATTGGCGCACAAAATGTACCTATTTATCCAACCATTTCTGAAGAAGATTACCAATATGTGATTAACCACTCAGAAGCTACCCATTGCTTTGTCTCTTGTGAAATGGTCTTAGCAAAGGTTCAGGCTATTCAAGCAAATACAAAACTAAAAGAGGTCTATTCGTTTGACCAAATTTTAGGAGTTAAAAACTGGGAAGAAGTATTGTCTCTTGGAGCAGACAACTCCAACCAAGAGGCTGTAGAGGCTGCAAAAGAAAAAGTGAAACCTTCAGATTTGGCAACCATTATATATACTTCAGGAACTACGGGTAAACCCAAAGGGGTCATGTTAAGTCATCACAATATTGTAAGTAACACCTTGTATGCTGCTGAGCGCTTACCCTTGGTAATAGGAAAGGCAAAGGCCTTGAGTTTTCTGCCCGTTTGTCATATATATGAACGGGTTATTATGTATCTGTACCAATATTCAGGGGTAAGTGTCTACTTTGCAGAAAGTATGGAGAAAATAAGTGACAATCTAAAAGAGCACAAGCCAAATGTTATGACGGCAGTGCCAAGGCTGTTAGAAAAAGTATACGACAGTATTTTAGCTAAGGGAACTGCACTCACTGGGATTAAAAAGATAATCTTCTTCTGGGCCGTAGAGGTAGGCTTAAACTATGCTCCATACGGTGAAAATGGTTGGTGGTATGAGAAAAAACTAGCCATTGCCAGAAAATTAATTTTCAGTAAATGGAAAGAAGCTTTAGGGGGTAATCTAGATTTAATAGCTTCTGGAAGTGCAGCCTTACAACCTAGACTAGCCAGGGTTTTTAATGCAGCAGAAATGGGCGTTATGGAAGGCTATGGCCTTACTGAAACCTCTCCTGTGGTCTCTGTTAATGATATGAGAAATGGAAACTTTAGAATTGGAACTGTAGGGAAACTTTTAGCAGAAACTGAGGTTAAAATAGAAAAGGATGGAGAAATTTGTGTAAAAGGACCACAAGTCATGCTTGGTTATTACAGAGAGCCTGAAAAAACGGCAGAGGTCATTGTGAATGGATATTTCCATACTGGAGATATTGGTGAAATAGATGCAGATGGTTTCTTAAAAATTACAGACAGGAAAAAAGAAATGTTTAAAACCTCTGGTGGGAAATATGTAGCCCCCCAGTTACTAGAAAATAGGCTTAAGCAATCTAGATTTATAGATCAAGTGATGGTGGTGGGTGAAGGAGAAAAAATGCCAGCAGCCCTCATACAGCCTAATTTTGATTTCATAAAAGAGTGGGGAATTAAAAAAGGTCTCACATTTACTTCTAATGAAGCCCTAGTAAAAAACGGAAAAGTAATAGAAAGAGTAGAAAAAGAGGTAACAGAAGCCAATGAGCAATTTGCTAAATGGGAAAAGGTGAAGCAGTTTAGGCTCACACCAGATGTTTGGAGTATAGATGGAGGACACCTCACTCCTACCATGAAACTCAAAAGAAAAATAGTAAAGGAAATCTACTTAGATTTATATGAAAACATTTATAGAGGCTAAACTCATTTAGCGTTTTATTTATATAAGCCCAGCTATCGCTGGGTTTTTTTTTATGAAAAAATATAATAAATATACTATGCATGCATAATATATTTATTATATTTGAGAATCATAATCCAAATTATTTTGAATAAAGATCAAACCATAGACTACACATTGAGAACCACTTGGCAGGCGGTAACTAAAATGTACAATGAAGAGGCCAAGAATTTTGGCACAACTATGACCATGGGTTTTACACTCTTAAGTATAGATCCAAAAACAGGGACACCTTCTACTGCGCTTGGCCCAAAAATGGGAATAGAAGCCACTAGTTTATCTAGAATATTAAAAACCTTAGAAGAACGAAAATTTATTGAGCGTAGGCCAAATCCAAATGACGGGAGAGGGGTTTTAATACACCTAACTCCAGCAGGATTAGAAAAAAGAAGCATTTCTAAGGAAGTGGTAATACAGTTTAATGAGGTTGTACAAAAAAATGTAACTAAGGCACAGTTAAAGGCTTTTTTTGAAGTGACAGACTGCATAAACAAGCTCATTGGTTACAAAGAAATATATCAAATAGAAAACCCTATTAAGGCATAAGATATGAACAAACACATTAGAAAAGTTGCAGTGATTGGATCTGGTATTATGGGAAGCGGTATTGCTTGTCATTTTGCCAATATTGGAGTAGAGGTACTGCTTTTAGATATTGTGCCTAGGTCACTCAATGAAAAAGAAGAAAAAGCCGGTTTTAGTTTATCTGACGTTCGCGTAAAAAATAGATTGGTTAATGAAGCCTTAGCGGCCTCTTTAAAATCTAAACCTTCTCCTATTTATGATCAAAAATTTACTCAGAGAATTACCACTGGAAATTTAGAAGATGACCTGTCTAAAATCTCAGAAGTAGACTGGATTATAGAGGTAGTAGTAGAGCGTTTAGATATTAAAAAACAAGTCTTTGAATCTATTGAAAAATACAGAAAACCAGGCACCCTTATAACCTCCAATACTTCTGGAATTCCTATTCACTTTATGAGTGAAGGACGTTCAGAAGACTTTCAAGCAAATTTTTGTGGAACACATTTCTTTAACCCAGCTAGGTACCTAAAACTATTTGAAATTATTCCTGGCCCAAACACCAAGAAAGACGTTATAGACTTCTTAAATAATTACGGAGAACAATTTTTAGGAAAGACATCTGTAATAGCAAAAGACACCCCAGCCTTTATAGGAAACAGAGTGGGTATCTTTAGCATTCAAAGTTTGTTCCATACCGTCAAGAAAATGGGCATGACTGTAGAAGAAGTAGACAAATTAACAGGGCCCGTTATTGGTAGGCCTAAGTCTGCTACTTTTAGAACGGTAGACGTGGTGGGATTAGACACTTTGGTACACGTAGCTAATGGGATCAGAGAAAACTGTCCTACAGATGAACAACACGCACTTTTTACACTGCCAGACTTTGTAGAAAAAATGATGAAAAACAAGTGGTTGGGAAGTAAGTCTGGCCAAGGGTTTTACAAAAAAGAAAAAGGGGCCAATGGCAGCTCAGAAATTCTCACATTAGATTTAAACACTTTAGAATACAGGTCTAACAAAAGAGCCACATTTGCTACCCTTGAACTCACAAAAACCATAGACAAGGTAGCGGATAGGTTTAAGGTGCTGGTTAATGGAAGTGATAAAGCAGGAGATTTTTACAGACAGTCTTTTGGTTCACTATTTGCCTATGTATCTCACAGAATTCCAGAAATTTCCGATAGCCTTTATAAAATAGACGATGCCATGAAAGCTGGCTTTGGATGGGAACATGGGCCTTTTGAAATCTGGGACGCCATTGGCTTAGAGAAAGGTATTGAGTTGGCAGAAGGGGTGGGCCAAAAAGCAGCCCCTTGGGTACATGAAATGATAGCAACAGGGGTGAATAGTTTTTATTCTGTAAAAGAAGGCGCTACTTACTACTATGAAATTTCTCAAAAAGCCACAGAGAAAAAACCAGGACAGGAGGCTTTTATTATCCTAGATAATATTAGAGAAAAACCAGCAGTCTATAAGAATTCTGGTGTGGTGGTGCACGACATTGGGGATGGTATTTTAAATATAGAATTCCGCTCAAAAATGAACACCATTGGTGGAGATGTACTGCAGGGATTAAATACCGCAGTAGATATTGCAGAAAAAAACTTTCAAGGTTTGGTCATTGGAAACCAAGGGCCTAACTTTTCTGTAGGTGCCAATATTGGAATGATTTTCATGATGGCCGTAGAGCAGGAATACGATGAGCTTAATATGGCTGTTAAAATGTTCCAAGACACCATGATGCGCATGAGATACTCTGCCATACCAACTGTGGCAGCCCCACACGGCATGACCTTTGGTGGGGGCTGTGAGCTATCTCTTCATGCAGACATGGTAGTAGCGGCAGCAGAAACTTATATAGGGCTAGTAGAATTTGGTATTGGAGTGATCCCGGGTGGGGGTGGTACCAAAGAAATGACCCTTAGAGCCTCTGACACCTTTAAAAAGAATGATGTAGAGCTCAATGTACTACAAGAGTATTTCCTGACTATTGGAACGGCTAAAGTTGCCACCTCTGCCTATGAAGCTTTTGACAGCGGAATTTTACAAAAAGGAAAAGATGTTGTAGTGGTAAATAAAGACAGACAGATTGCCACTGCAAAAGCATACGCCAAACTCTTAGCAGAATCTGGTTATTCCCAGCCAGCTAAAAGGAAAGATATTAAGGTACTTGGAAAACAAGCCTTAGGTATGTTTTTAGTAGGAACAGACGCTATGCAGGCGGGTAAATACATTTCAGAGCACGACCAAAAAATTGCCAATAAATTGGCCTATGTAATGGCAGGGGGTGATTTATCTGAACCCACCCTAGTAAGCGAACAGTATTTGCTAGACTTAGAGAGAGAAGCCTTCTTGTCTCTTTGTACGGAAAGAAAAACATTAGAGCGTATACAACACATGCTAAAAGCAGGAAAACCCTTAAGAAATTAAAAATAGACATATGAAAACAGCATATATAGTGAAGGCATATAGAACAGCAGTTGGCAAAGCACCTAAAGGAGTTTTTAGGTTTAAAAGGCCAGACGAATTGGCCGCAGAAACACTGGCACATATGTTTGAAGAATTGCCTCAGTTAGACAAGACTAGAATTGACGATGTCATGGTAGGAAATGCCATGCCAGAAGCAGAACAAGGACTTAATATGGCTAGACTCATTTCACTTATGGGTTTAAAAATAGAAGATGTTCCAGGAGTTACCGTGAACCGCTATTGCGCCTCCGGTATAGAAACCATAGGAATGGCCACAGCTAAAATTCAATCTGGAATGGCAGACTGTATTATTGCAGGCGGCGCAGAAAGTATGAGCTTTATTCCTATGGGTGGCTATAAACCTACACCAGATTACAAACTTGTCAAAGATGGTCATGAAGATTATTATTGGGGCATGGGCCTTACGGCAGAAGCGGTAGCCAATGAATATAAAGTTTCTAGAGAAGACCAAGACGCCTTTGCATTTGGCTCTCATGAAAAAGCCTTAAAAGCCCAAGCCGATGGTAAATTTAAAGACCAAATTATACCCATTCATATTGAGGAGACCTATGTAGACGCCACAGGAAAAAAAGCTACTAAATCATATACAATTACTGAAGATGAGGGGCCAAGGAAAGGCACTAATATAGCGGCCCTCTCTGGTCTTAGACCTGTTTTTGCTGCAGATGGTAGTGTGACTGCAGGAAACTCTTCACAAATGAGTGATGGAGCAGCCTTTGTACTTGTAATGAGTGAAGAGATGGTAAAAGAATTAAATCTAGAGCCTATTGCAAGAATGGTCAATTATGCAGCGGCTGGAGTACCGCCAAGAATTATGGGAATTGGACCTGTAAAAGCCATTCCTAAGGTACTTAAACAAGCAGGGCTTAGGCAAGAAGACATTGAACTTATTGAACTTAACGAGGCCTTTGCTTCTCAGTCATTGGCTGTCATTAGAACCTTAGACCTAAACCCAGATATTATTAATGTAAATGGAGGAGCCATTGCATTAGGCCATCCGTTAGGCTGTACAGGAGCCAAATTATCTGTTCAATTATTCTCGGAAATGAGAGATAGAAAAATGCAAGGTAAATACGGAATGGTGACCATGTGCGTTGGAACAGGACAGGGAGCCGCTGGAATTTTTGAATTTTTAAACTAAAAATATTTTAAACATCATATTATGAGTGCAACAGAACAAAATGAATTGTTACGCGGTGGGCAGTTTCTAGTTAAAGAGACAGCCTGCGAAGATGTTTTCACACTTGAAGACCTCAGTGAAGAGCAAAAAATGATGCGCGACAGCACCAAAGAATTTGTAGATAGAGAAATATGGGCACATTGGGAAAAATTTGAGAAAAAAGACTACGCCTTTACAGAAAGCTGTATGAGGAAGGCTGGGGATATGGGACTTTTAGGAGTATCAGTTCCTGAACAATACGGTGGTTTAGGAATGGGATTTGTTTCTACCATGCTAGTATGCGACTATATATCTGGTGCCACAGGCTCTTTTAGTACTGCATTTGGTGCCCATACAGGAATTGGGACCATGCCTATTACCCTCTATGGAACTGAGGCGCAAAAGCAAAAGTATGTACCCAAACTTGCTACTGGGGAATGGTTTGGCGCCTATTGCCTTACAGAACCTGGAGCTGGTTCAGATGCCAATTCTGGAAAAACCAAGGCAGTACTTTCAGAAGATGGAAGCCACTATTTAATTAGCGGACAAAAAATGTGGATTTCCAATGCCGGCTTCTGCAATATGTTTATTGTATTTGCCAGAATTGGAGATGATAAAAATATTACTGGTTTTATTGTAGAGAATGACCCTACAAATGGTATCAGCATGGGGGATGAAGAAAAAAAATTAGGAATTCACTCTTCTTCTACCCGTCAGGTATTCTTTTCTGATACTAAGGTGGCTGTGGAAAATATGCTTTCAGAAAGAGGGAATGGATTTAAGATTGCTATGAACGCTTTAAACGTAGGACGTATTAAGTTAGCAGCAGCCTGTTTAGACGCCCAAAGAAGGATTATAAAAGAAGCGGTAAATTACGCTAATGAACGGGTACAATTTAAAACCCCTATTGTGAAATTTGGGGCTATTAAAACTAAAATAGCCGCTATGGTTACTAACTGTTACGCAGATGAATCTGCTTCTTACAGAGCCGCTAAAAATATAGAAGATAGAATTTCACTTAGAGAAGCAGCTGGAAGTAGCCATCAAGACGCAGAACTTAAGGGAGTAGAAGAATACGCCATAGAGTGTTCTATTTTAAAAGTAGCTGTTTCAGAAGATGTACAATCTTGTGCAGATGAGGGTATTCAAATATTTGGAGGTATGGGCTTTAGTGCAGACACACCCATGGAGTCTGCCTGGAGAGACGCTCGTATTTCTAGAATATATGAAGGAACCAATGAGATTAACAGAATGCTAGCCGTTGGAATGCTTGTTAAAAAAGGAATGAAAGGACATGTAGATCTTTTAGGCCCAGCCACTGCTGTGGGAGAAGAGCTTATGGGAATTCCCTCCTTTGAAGCTCCAGACTACAGCGTCCTATTTGCTGAAGAAAAGGACCTTATAAAAAGGCTTAAAAAAGTATTCTTAATGGTAGCAGGATCTGCCGCGCAAAAATTTGGTGCAGATTTAGAATCTCATCAGCAACTACTCATGGCTGCTGCAGATATTCTAATTGAAATCTATATGGCAGAATCTACCCTACTCAGAACAGAGAAAAATGCAAAACGCTTTGGAGCAGACGCTCAAAAAACTCAGATTGCAATGACACAACTCTATTTATACAGAGCGGTAGAAATTGTTCAGTCTAGTGGTAAAGAAGCTGTTATTTCTTTTACAGAAGGAGATGAGCAGCGCCTGATGCTTATGGGTCTTAAGCGTTTCACAAAGTATACCAACTATCCAAATATTGTAGCACTAACCAACCTCATTGCAGACAAGGTAGCAGCAGACAACGGATATACTTTTGATTAAATAAAAATTGACTTATTAAAAAAAAAGTGCCGCCCAAAAGGGCGGCACTTTTTTTTTTAAAATCTAGACGTCTTTTAAGTGCAATTAAATTAAATTAGTGAACTTTATAGCATCTTATGAAAAATCCCCTATTAGAAAAAGTTTACAACACAGAAAATTTTAGAAAACAAGGCCACCAATTAATAGACACATTGGCCAATCACTTAATTGATTCTGAAAAGCAAGAGAGTAAAACCATTGCCTTTAAAGATCCAGAAGTAGAAAGAGAATTCTGGGAAAATTACCCTAAAGACAAAGACTTTCACAGCCTTACTAAAGATATTATGGACCGCTCTATTCATGTGCACAATCCAAAATATATGGGGCACCAAGTAGCGCCTTCCAATCCAACCAACGCACTAACCTCTCTAATATCTGGACTCTTTAACAATGGCTCCGCAGTCTATGAAATGGGCATGTCTAATACAGCCTTAGAAGTTATTATTACCAACCAATTGTGCGCCCAACTAGGCTTTGACCAAACCGCAAGAGGCTATCTAACCTCCGGAGGGACACTGGCCAACCTCACTGCGCTATTAGCCGCTAGAAGTGTAAAAGTAGCCTCTGGTGTATGGAAAAACGGACACGGAAAACCCCTTGGAATCATGGTGAGTGAAGAAGCGCATTATTGCGTAGATAGGGCTGCTAGAATTATGGGACTTGGAGATCAAGGGATTATTAAGGTAGCTGCAACAGATACTTATTCACTAGATGCTAACAAATTAGAAGCTGCCTATGCAGAAGCATCGGCCAGAGGCTTAGAGGTTTTTGCCATTGTGGGGAGTGCCCCATCTACCGCTACAGGAATCATAGATCCCTTAACAGACATGGCTGCTTTTGCAGAAAAACACCATTTGTGGTTTCACGTAGACGGCGCACACGGCGGCGCTGCTATCTACTCTAAAAAATACGCAGCAGATTTAGCGGGTATTGAGCGGGCAGATTCCGTAGCTATAGACGGCCATAAAATGATGATGATGCCTTCTCTCACCACAGCACTACTCTTTAAAGATGGAAATCACAGTTACCAGACTTTTAGCCAAAAAGCAGACTATTTGCTCAGTGAAACAGACCATGAAGACTGGTACAACATGGCCAAACGAACCTTTGAATGCACCAAAAATATGATGTCTATTCACTGGTTCACCCTCTTACACCAATATGGACCAGAGGTGTTTGACGCCTTTGTAACCCACCTCTATGACATGGGTAAAACTTTTGCTCAAATAGTAAATGAAGAGCCAGATTTTGAGTTGGCCTTAGCTCCCCAAACAAACATTGTTTGCTTTAGGCTGCTGGCCGATGGTTTAGATGCTGCGCAGCTCAATACACTTAATGAACAACTCAGAACAGCCCTAGTAAGGCAAGGAGATTTCTATATTGTACAAACAAAACTAAAAGGAGTGCACTACCTAAGGGTTACAGTAATGAACCCTAAAACAACTCCCGAACATATTACAGCTTTATTAAAACAACTAAAAGATCTGTCTAAGCCTATTTTAAATTCATTGCTTGTAACTACCTAAAATAAACATTATGAAAAAATTATTGATTACTCCCCTACTATTTATACTTTTATTTTGTGCGTCATCGACGGTTTTAAAAGCACAAACAGCAGAAGACTTTTACAATATTGTAGGACAGGTATCGGCACAGAGAATAGAACAGGACATTACTACACTTGTAAATTTTGGAACCCGTCATACCCTGTCAGACACCATATCCAATAAAACAGGAATTGGAGCTGCTAGAAGGTGGATAAAAAAGAATTTTGAAGCCACATCTGCCGCCTGCAATGATTGTTTGGAGGTTTTCTACCAAGGCGATTTAGTAAAAAAAGGCACCAATGAAAGAATTGTAAAAGACGTAGCGGTGGTCAATGTAGTAGCGGTACAAAGGGGAAGTAAGTACCCTAATAGATATATTATTATGAGTGGTGATATTGATTCTAGAGTGAGTGATCCCGCAGACTACACCTCCACTTCTCCAGGCGCCAATGACAATGCTTCTGGAATGGCTGGAACCTTAGAGGCTGCTAGGGTATTGTCTAAATACCGCTTTGAAAATAGCGTTATTTATGTAGGGCTTTCTGGTGAGGAACAGGGTTTATTTGGAGGCAAGGGCTTGGCGGCTTATGCCAAGGAAAACAACTGGGACATCATTGGCATTCTAAACAATGACATGATTGGAAATATCACAGGAGTAGACGGTACGGTGAGCAACAAAGATTTTAGAATATTTTCTGAGCCAGTACCTCCAACAGAAACAGAAAAAGAAAGAAATGCCAGAAGATTTTATGGAGGTGAGGTAGACGGAATTTCTAGACAATTGGCCAGACATATTTACAAGCAGGTAAAAACTTATATGCCAGATATGAACCCCATGCTTATTTACAGGCTAGACCGTTTTGGCAGGGGGGGGCACCACAGGCCTTTTAATGATGCTGGATATGCAGGGGTCAGAATTATGGAGGCCCATGAAAACTATACCCAACAACACCAAGATATTAGAGTAGAGAACGGAATTGCCTATGGCGATGTCTTAGAACATGTAAACTTTGAGTACGCTGCCAAACTCACCGCTGTAAACGCCATTTCACTGGCCAGCATTGCTTGGGCGCCGCCGGCTCCTGCTACCCTAGCCATAGGGGGCGCTGTAGCACCAGAAGCTACTTTTAGTTGGAATGAGGTGCCCGGTGCAGTAGGTTATAAAATATATTGGAGAGATACTACAGCTCCTACTTGGGACTATTCAAGAACCGTTGGAAACGTGACTGAATTTGCTTTAAAAGGTATGGTGGTAGACAACTTCTTTTTTGGAGTAACCGCTATTGGTGCCAACGGACAAGAGAGCTTGGTTACTTTTCCAAATAAAATTCAGAAATAAGTAGTCCTTAAATTGTGAGTGAGTAATAAGGAGATTAAACGCTTAAAAAAAATATAATGACACCCGCAACCAACAGTCTTACACTTACTTTTTTTAGTCTATTACTACTTTGCTGTTTAAGCTTGCAGGGCCAAGAATTTACCGCGCAAGACAGCCTGAGGGGGGGTGTGACGCCTCAGCGCGCATGGTGGGACTTGCAATATTATAATTTAGAAGTAACTATAGATCCTGCTACAAAAAAAATATGGGGTGCTAATACCATTTACTACAAGATTATCTCTGAGCAAAAGGAAATGCAAATAGACTTACAGCCTCCTATGAAAATAGATTCAGTAGTGGTGGCGGGAAAAAAATACCCATATAAGTCTATAGAGAATGCTCATATGATAGCGCTGCCTGCTGGAAAAGCCAACAGCTTAGAGCAAATAGTGACTGTTTATTTTTCAGGCCTGCCTAAAGAGGCTGTAAGAGCCCCTTGGGATGGTGGTTTTTCATGGAAAAAAGACCCCAACGGAAATCCTTTTATAGCCACATCCTGCCAAGGTTTGGGTGCTTCTGTCTGGTGGCCAAATAAAGACCATATGTACGATGAGCCAGACCGCGGCATGACCATTGCTGCCACTGTGCCAAAAGGACTCATAAATGTCTCTAATGGACAGCTCATTAAAACAATTGAAAACGAGCAAACCAACACCTTTGTATGGGAGGTGAAAAACCCCATCAACAATTACGGAGTCAATGTGAATATAGGAGACTATGTGCATTTTGGAGAAACCTATACAGGAGAGAAAGGTCCTTTAAAAATGGATTATTACGTACTAGCAAACCACCTAGAAAAGGCGAAGGAACAATTTAAACAAGCCCCAAAAATGATGGCAGCTTTTGAGCATTGGTTTGGCCCCTACCCTTTTTATAAAGACGGTTTTAAATTGGTAGAGGTCCCTTATTTAGGCATGGAACACCAAAGCTCAGTTACCTACGGAAACCAATATTCAAATGGCTATTTGGGCAAGGATTTATCAGGAACTGGCTGGGGATTAAAATTTGATTTCATTATTATTCATGAGTCTGGTCATGAGTGGTTTGCCAACAATATCACTTATAAAGACGCGGCAGATATGTGGGTACATGAAGGCTTTACCGCCTATAGTGAAAACCTGTATTTAGATTATTATTACGGAAAAGAAGCCGCTGCAGATTATGTCATTGGTACTAGGGCCAACATAGCCAATGACATTCCAATTATAGGGCCCTATGGCGTAAACAAATCTGGGTCTAAGGACATGTATTACAAAGGAGCTAACCTGTTGCACACACTTAGAACATGGCTAAACAATGACTCTCTTTGGCGTGAAACGCTGCGTGGGCTCAACAAAACTTTTTACCACAAAACAGTTACTACCCAAGAAATTGAAAGCTATATAGCCTCCAAAACAGGTCTAAACTTAAATGCCTTTTTTAATCAATACCTACGCAATTCAAACATACCCACTTTAGAATATAAAATAGCAGACAACCAATTGACTTACCGCTATGCAAATTGCGTAGAAGGTTTTAATATGCCTCTTTTTGCCCTAGCGGGCGATACCTCTTTTACGCTCTCTCCCACCACAGAATGGCAGCTAAAAGAACTTCCTACCTCAGCCAATACTTTAGAAATTCAAAGAGATTATTATGTGGGCCTTGAAAAGGTTTTATAGTGACTATCAAAATAGCGATCATTTCAAATTGAATAAACTTTATTAGCTCTAGAAGCTTATTTAAAAGGAATTAGAAATATCTATTAAATTACCCCTAAATGCTAGCCTTAGAAAACATAAAAGACACCATTAAAAACCAAATGGCGGTGGCGCTCTATTTTAAGGGGACTCATTGTTCTGTATGTGAAGTATTAGAGCCCAAGATTAAAAGAATGCTTGTAGAAAATTTCTCTGAATTTAGTTTTCATTCTTTTAATGCAGCAGATAATATAGCTAAACTAGCCGCACATTACGGCGTATTTAATGCACCTACACTGATTTTGTTTTTGAATGGAAGGGAAATTATTAGAACTGGAAAAAGCACTAGCATAGGCCTACTATCCGCGCAATTAGAAAGGCCCTACCAACTTTGCTTTGGGTAAAATCTAATTTAAATATAATTGATTATTTTTGTACCCACTTAACAAGGCCTGTAGAAGCTAAACTAGCGTGTTTTCGTTTTTTAGTGTTTTGAAGTTCTTGGACCAAGCATGTCTAAATTACCTATAGAATACAAATTTCTAGATCTCTCTGATTACGGAAGACCCTTTGGCAGAATAATTGCCAAACAACTTAAAAACAGCCGTTTTAATGCCATTCATGTAACCCTTAGTTTTTTAATCACTGCCTTTTTTGCCCTTGGCTTTCTCTTGCAGGGATTCTTGATAACTGCTGCTCTGTTATTGGTTTTGAAGTCTATTATAGATGCTGCGGACGGTGAACTTGCCAGAATGCAAAGTAAGCCTTCTTATATTGGGCGCTACCTAGACTCTGTATGTGATATCCTCATTAACCTACTACTGTTACTGAGCATCGGCTTTTTAAGCCAAACCCCTATTTGGATTATTCTAATTGCATTTGCCAGTTTACAGCTTCAGGGCACGCTGTACAATTACTATTATGTGATTCTGCGGAACAAACACCAGGGGGACACTACTTCTAGAATATTTGAGCAAAAAATACCTATAGCCCTTGGTGATGAGAGTCAAAAATGGGTGACAAGGCTCTATTACACCTATAAATTTTGCTATGGTATTTTTGATAAAATTATTTATAAATTAGATTATAGTGCTTCTAAACACAGGCACTTCCCAAATTGGTTTATGACAGCGCTTTCTACTTTTGGATTGGGTTTTCAGCTGTTAGGCATGGCAGTACTCATTGCTATTAATAAAATTGATCTGATTATTCCCATTATTTTATTTGCCAATATTGGCTTATTGGGCTTTATAATAATTAGAAAGTTACTGCCAAACAAATAGGTCTTAATCTGCTGTTTAATGTCTTATCTTTAAGCTCCAAAACAGTCTAAAATGCTCAAGTATCAGTTTTTATTATTAGTTTTTATTAGCTTAATTCTCATTCAATGCAACAATAATAAAGCTTTAGAACCCTATGATTTACTTATTGTAAATGGTAGTGTAATAGATCTAGACACAGGTGTTTTTAGTAAATCTGACATAAAAATATACCAAGGAAAAATTACTGAAATTATTCCTCAAAAACAAAGGACGTTCCAAAATCATAGTCCTGGCTCAAGCGGCCAAGTAATAGACGCAGAAGGGAAGTTTATTATTCCTGGGCTATGGGATAATCACGCTCATTTTAGAGGTGGGGATGGTTTGCTGGCAGAAAATGAAAAATTCCTTGAACAGTATTTAAAATATGGCATTACTGGAGTGAGAGATGCTGGTGGAGATTTAACTACAGCCATTAGGGTGTGGCAGCAGAAAACTATAGAAAACCCTTTATTTGGACCTACTATTTTTACTTCTGGCCCAAAAATAGACGGACCAAATGCTAGGTGGCCAGGTTCTTTGGAAGTGTCAGACGCAGAGAGCATTCAAAAAGCATTAGACTCCTTGGTGTCTCTTCAAGTAGATTTTGTAAAATTATATGAGTCTACTCTCAGTGGCGAGTCTTATCTTGAAACTATAAAAGAGGCAAGTAAAAGAGGTCTTCAAACCAGTGGCCATATGCCATTTGACAGCAGTTTAGCAGAAACAATAAAAGCAGGAATTGGTGGAATTGAACACCTTTATTATATTGTAAAGGGCTGTAGTTCAAAAGAGGATGAAATTACATTGGCAGTAAAAGAAAAACGTATGGGCTTTTGGGAGGCGCTTCCTATTTTATTAGAAAGTTATGATGAAACAAAGGCCGAAAATATGTTTGTCTTATTAAAGGAGCATGATGTCTTTGTGGTTCCTACCCTGCATATTGGAGAAACTTTAAGCAGTCTTGACAACACAGATCACAGCCAAGACATTGGACTTAATTGTATAGGTCCTGGCATTCAAAAAACCTATGAAGGGAGAATTAAAAGTGCTTTAAATGCATCTGACAAAGAAAAGGTAGATAGAAAGGCATTGCAATCTTTTTTTAGCCAACTCACACTTAATTTGTCTGTAAATCATGTGGCCTTATTAGCCGGATCTGACAACGGCGCTTTTAATTCTTACATATACCCTGGCAGCTCTTTACATGAGGAGCTAGCCGCTATGGTAAAAGCAGGCCTCAGCCCTTTAGAAGCGTTAAGAACCTCTATTGCAAACGGCCCAAGATTTCTAAGAGTTCAGGATCAATACGGGTCTATTAGTCTCGGAAAAAATGCAGATTTATTGCTACTAGAGCATAATCCACTTGAAAACATTACACATACAAAAGAAATTTATAAAGTAATTAAAGGAGGTTTAGTGTTCAAATAACGCTAATTACTAGCTTTTTTTATTCATATTTAAGGCTCATTAAAAAATGACTTAAAAACAATACAAATAGCCGTAACACTCCAATCACTTTTATTATATTTAAACTTCAAAATAAACCATCCAAATTATGAAAAAAACCTTGCTTTTATTGGCGCTTATTTGTGCTCCATTTGCCATAGCTCAAAATGTTTCCATGGAACTTTTAGAAAATTTAAAACCCAGAAACATTGGACCTGGAGGCATGAGTGGTAGAGTGACGTCTATAGACGCTGTCCATGAAAATCCTGAAATCATGTATGTAGGTACCGCCTCTGGCGGGTTGTGGAAGTCTACCTCTGGTGGTATTAAATGGGAGCCTATATTTGAGAAAGAAGCAACAGCCTCTATTGGTGTGGTAGCCATTCAACAATCCAACCCTTCCGTTATTTGGGTAGGAACTGGTGAAGGAAACCCTAGAAACTCACTAAATGGTGGTTATGGTGTCTATAAATCATTAGATGGAGGAAAAAGCTGGAAGTCTATGGGACTAGAAAAAACCAGACACATTCACAAAATACTCATAGACCCAACAGATCCAAATACTGTATATGTTGGTGCTATTGGATCTCCATGGGGGGCTCATCAAGAACGCGGGGTTTACAAAACTACCGACGGGGGGAAAAGCTGGAATAAAATACTTTTCAGCAATGAAACCTCTGGAATTGGAGATATGGTGATGGATCCTAAAAATCCTAATAAAATTATTGCAGCCCTTTGGGACCACAAGAGAGACCCTTGGTTTTTTAACTCTGGCGGTCCAGGAAGTGGTTTATACATAACCTACGACGGTGGTGAAAACTGGAAAAAAATCACAGAAAAAGAAGGCCTTCCAAAAGGAAACTTAGGGAGAATTGGTATAGCCATTGCCCCTAATAAAACAGAGGTGATATACGCCCTTATAGAATCTAAGAAAAATGCGCTCTACAAATCTACAGATGGTGGGAGTAACTGGAAAATGATCAATGACAAATCTGATATTGGTGACAGGCCTTTTTACTATTCAGATATCTCTGTAGACCCTCAAAATGAGAACCGCGTTTATTCTATTTATACTCAAGTAAATGTGTCTGAAGATGGCGGGAAAAATTTCACACAACTAATGCCTTCATATGGAGTAGACAACGGAGTACACCCAGACCACCATGCCTGGTGGATACATCCTAAAAACGGCCAGTTTATGATGGATGGAAATGATGGAGGAATGAATATCACTAGAGATGGCGGTAAATCTTGGCGTTTTGTTGGGAACATTCCAGTAGCGCAATTTTACCACATTAGCACAGACAACGAGTACCCTTACAATGTGTACGGCGGCATGCAAGACAATGGTTCTTGGAGAGGACCTGCCTATGTGTGGAAGGCACAAGGAATTAGAAACTCTTACTGGCAAGAAATTGCCTTTGGAGACGGTTTTGACGTGGTACCAGACCTAGATGATTCTCAGTATGGATACGCTATGAGCCAACAAGGTTTTGTGTCTCGTTATGACTGGAAAACTGGAAATAATTACTCTGTTAGACCTACACCTCCAGATGAAAAAACGGAACTTAGGTTTAATTGGAATGCCGGCATAGGACAAGACCCCTTTGACAACAGCACCGTTTATTTTGGGAGTCAATTTGTACACAAGTCAACAAACAAAGGACTTACGTGGTCTGTTATTTCACCAGACCTCACCACCAATGATCCCGAAAAACAAAAACAGAGTGAGAGTGGCGGGCTTTCTATGGACGCTACTGGAGCAGAAAATCACTGCACTATTCTAGTGATTGAACCCTCTCCTTTAGAGAAAGATATGCTCTGGACTGGAACAGATGACGGACGTGTGCACATGACACTAGATGGAGGGCAAAATTGGATAGAAGTAACTAAAAATATTAAAGGATTACCTAAAGGCAGCTGGATACCACAAATTAAAGCTTCTAATAAAAATAAAGGAGAGGCGCTCTTAATTGCCAATGACTACAGAAGGTTTAACTACACCCCATACGCCTATAGAACCAAAAACTACGGGAAAACTTGGGAGCGTATTGTAGATGAGAAAGATGTAGGTAGTTACACTTTATCTATTATTGAAGATACAGAAAATCCAAATTTGTTATTTTTAGGAACAGATGACGGACTATATATTTCATTTACCGCAGGGGATCAATGGCAAAAATGGACCGCTGGCTTCCCAACGGTCTCTACCAAAGATTTAGCTATTCACCTTAGAGAGCAAGACCTTGTTATTGGCACCTTTGGACGGGCCGCTTGGATTATGGATGACCTTAGACCACTCAGAGCACTGGCTGGAAATGTCAATTTATTGAATAAGGATTTTGAATTATTTGCCCCTCCAGTTGGCTATTTAGCGGCCTACCAGCAGCCTACAGGCAGTCGTTTTGGAGCAGATGCTTTATACCAAGGAGAAAATAAGAAATCTGGTGCCATGATTACTTACTACATAAAAGAAGGCGCACCTAAAGACAAGAAGGAAGCTAAGGAACCAGACGCTGTGAAAGAGGCCGATGAAGAAAACAGTGAAACTCCCACTAATGAAGGCTTAGTGGCTAGTAAAGAAGCAACTCCCAAAGCTTCTAAAGATTCTCTTTTCTTAAAAGTATTTGATGGAGAAAGACTTATTAGAACACTGAGTATGAAAAAACCAGAAAAAGCTGGTTTTCATAGAATGTTCTGGTCTATGGATGAGAAAGGCGCAGAAAGACCGTCGAGAACTATTTCTAAAAACAACAGAGAAAGAGGTGGTAAATCTGTTATGGCTGGCAATTATCAATTAGTACTCACAGATGGAATAACAGAGAGTAAGCAGCAAATTACCGTAGCGGTAGATCCTAGATTGGGAGAAAGCACAGCGGCCATGAAAGAAGTGTACCAGTCAGAGACCCACTTAGAGTCAATTATGCAAAAAACCGCCGATGCTGTTAAACAACTGGCAGAAAGCAAGGAGATTGCTACTACACTTTCCAAAGATCTTACTAGCTTAGATAAAGAAATGCACAAAGAAGCTATTAAAAAAGCTTCAGAAATAAACAAAACCATAGACACTCTTTTGGCACTTTACTTAGGTAATATTGACAAAAGACAAGGGATTACCAGAAATCCAGAAATTACTGTCATGCAAAGAATAGGAGAAGCTTCTAGTTATGTAAGTAGCAGAAAAACAGGGATTACAGAAACTGAAAAAAGACTGCTTAGGTTTGCAGAAAATCAATTAAAAGAGGCGTTAGCTAAGCAAAATAAATTTTTTGAAAATCAATGGCCTGCTTTTCAAAGTAGTATGAAAACTATTGATAGAGATCCATTTAAAGAAATAAAATTATTTAACATTCAATAACCATGATTATGAAAAAACTATTATTCACCGCAGCCTTACTCATAAGTGTAGTGGCTTGTAAAGAAAAGAAAAAACAAGAGCAAGAGAATTTACCTGCTGTTCAAACAGAAGAAGTGACTAAAATCTCCTTTGAAATGACTCCAAAGAGTGACTCAGAGGTAAAAGGAACTATTACATTCACAGAGGAAAATGGAGAGGTCATGATGATGGCTTACTTATCTGGTCTTACTCCAGGAGTTCATGCTATACATCTTCATGAAACTGCAGACTGTTCTTCTGATGATGGCACCTCTACTGGTGGGCATTGGAACCCTACCTTTGAGCCTCATGGTGCTTGGGCAGCTACTGAAGGTTTTCACAGAGGAGATATTGGAAACTTTACTGCAGATGAATCTGGCAATGCCACTGTTCACTTTATGACAGATCTTTGGACTCTAGGTGGAGAAGACATGACTAGAAATGTTTTAGGAAAAGCAGTTATTGTTCACCAAGGTGAAGATGATTTTACTTCACAGCCCAGCGGAGCTGCTGGTGCTAGAGTAAGTTGTACTGGAATTATAGAGTAATTATTATAACGTACTCATTATGAATCCATCTGCTTCTGGTTGGGTAAAAAAATTTGGTCATATCATTGAAAAACAAGAATCTCTTGTGCTACATGATATGGCTTTATTTTTGAAGTTAAAACAAAGTGGATTTATTTACGGGGCCAGTATATCTATCCCTGCATTTATTGTTCCAGAATACAAAGCTTCTTTTGATGAAAAAACAAAAATAAATTTTCTATACGGCCTTTATGGGGTGAGCTTAAAACAAGATCCATACATCAATTTTGATGACTTTCTAGACCAGGTTATTCAATATTACAAAGCCTTAGACCTTGTGAAAAAGTCTTTTTTTGATAGTTTTATGGGAACAGCTACAAAAGAAGAAATCGCAGAAAAAATAATTGAGCAACGGGTATTTCCTCAAACAAGCCTTTTAAATAAAACACTTGGGAATGTAACCGTAAACACCTACTTATACTTAGACCTCTTGTGTTTTAAAAGGTTTTTAGAAGAGCCAGACCAATATAAAAGTCAGATAAAAAAACTAGAAACGCTAGCTTTAGGAATTACCCAAGAAACACTGCTAACTTTCCCAGAAAGCAAAAAAAAGCTAGAGCAACTTATAAAGTCTTCTCTTAGTATAGAAAACATAGGGGGCTTTGCTATAGAATCACTACCTATACATTTAAGTGTGGAAGAAAAAAGATACTTTCTCATTCTAGCTTGTCTCAATAGCTTGCATTACTTAAGTACCACAGAAGTTTACAGAACATTTATAAAAGGGATATGCGTTAGAATTTCATTTGATCTAGCATCTGCAGAGAAAGAAGTAATAGACCTAATGGATTTCATAAAAACATATAAAAAGGAAATACCCGCTTTAAAATCTTTAAATATAGGAGAACAGCTCTATGACAACCTGAGTTTACTTGTCAACAAGCTCATTTTAAGAAACAGCAAAAGACTTTTAAAAGAATTAAAAGGAAGCCAAGAATTGGTAGTGCTTTTAACAAAATCTACCCACAGTGATTTAAGTGAAATAGAAAAAAAGAAAATTCAAGAACAGCTGCTAGACATTTTCAAAAGCATCCCTTCTTTGGCTATATTTATTTTACCAGGTGGCGCTATTCTGCTCCCTATATTCATAAAGCTCATTCCAAAATTATTACCATCTGCCTTTGACGATAATAGAATTAGCTAAAAATTAAGACAAAACTATCTCCATTCTTTAAATCTATAAAATAGCATTCACCCAATTGTAGTTTTTTAAGGATGAATTGGGAATAATAGCCCTACCTTTGCAATCTTATAATAAAATATGACATTTAAAGAACTTGGGCTTTCAGAGCCCCTTCTAAAAGCTTTAGAGCGTTTAGATTATCATACCCCTACCCCCATTCAAGAACAAGCCATTCCAATCATTTTAAGCGGTCAAGACCTTTTAGGTTGTGCCCAAACAGGAACAGGAAAAACAGCTGCTTTTGCTATTCCTATCATTGAAAGAATTTTAGCTAAAAATGAAAAAAACTCCTATATAAAGGTATTAGTTGTTACTCCAACAAGAGAATTAGCCATACAAATTGAAGAGAGTTTTAAAGATTATACACAGTTTACAGATCTGAGAACACAGGTTATTTTTGGTGGTGTAAAACAAGGAAAACAAACAGATGCCCTTAGGAAAAGACCAGACATTTTAGTAGCGACACCAGGGAGACTTTTAGATTTAATGAACCAAGGTTTTATCAGTTTAAAAGACGTGCAATACGCTGTTTTAGACGAGGCAGACCAAATGTTAGATATGGGCTTTATCCATGACATTAAAAAGCTAATAGTAAAGCTTCCTTCAAACAGACAATCTTTATTCTTCTCTGCAACCATGCCGCAGAGTATTGTAGATCTTTCATCAAAAATATTAGGGAACCCACAAAGAATTACTATAAAACCAGAACAGGCTACCGCAGAAAAGGTAAGTCAAGAGCTCTATTTTGTTAGTAAGGGCGATAAAATTAACCTTTTAGCAAAGCTTGTAAATGAATCTGACGCAGCAGCAGTCTTGGTGTTTTCTAGAACTAAGCACGGCGCCAACAATATTGTCAAGAAATTAGAGAAATTTGATATTAAGGGAGCAGCTATACATGGAAATAAATCACAAGCAGCAAGGCAAAACGCACTAGAAGGCTTTAAAGATGGAAAACTAAAAGTGTTGGTAGCAACTGATATTGCAGCAAGGGGAATAGACATAGACCAACTTTCCCTAGTCATTAATTATGACCTGCCCAATGTACCAGAAACTTATGTACATAGAATAGGAAGAACAGGAAGGGCTAGTGCCAGCGGCGTAGCCATATCATTTTGCGATGGCTCTGAACGTCCTTACTTAAAAGACATAGAAAAACTCATTAGACAAAAAGTTCCTGTGATAAGTGGCCATGAATTTGAAGACGATGGCACTGAGGTCATTGAAAATGAAGATAGGTCTTCAAGGTCTAATAGGTCCAACAGATCTAGCACAAAGCCCAAGCAGGCTTCTGGCACTAAGAAAAAAGAATGGAGGCCCTTTAGAGGTGACAGAAATTCTTAAATAATTGACTTAAAAACAAGAATAAAGAGTCCTTTAAATATCCAATAAAATCTTATTTTTATATTGTAAACTAAAGTTTTATGGACCGTCCTTCTGGCATTAGAATAAATAAATATTTAAGTGAAATTGGAGTTTGTTCTAGGCGTGGGGCAGACAAGCTTATAGAAGAAGGCCGTGTCTCTATTAATGGGATAGTTCCAGAAATGGGCACAAAAATTCAAGATGGTGACCAAGTGACTGTAGACGGCAAAGCTGTGGGAGGCATTGAGGAGCCTCCCGTTTACCTCATTTTCAACAAACCTATTGGAATTGTTTGCACCACAGATACCCGTGTAGAAAAGGACAATATTATAGACTATATTAATTACCACAAACGTATTTTTCCTGTAGGCAGATTAGACAAACCCAGTGAAGGACTTATCTTTCTAACCAGTGATGGAGACATTGTAAATAAAATACTCAGGGCCAGGAACCACCACGAAAAAGAATATGTAGTTACTGTGGACAAAAAAATTACTTCAGATTTTATAGAGAAAATGAGTGCCGGAGTCCCAATTTTAGACACCATTACAAGAAGTTGCGAGGTAAGTGCTATTAACAGTACCACTTTTAAAATTGTACTTACCCAAGGTCTAAACAGACAAATTAGAAGAATGTGCGAATACTTGGGGTATGAGGTGTCACACTTAAAGAGAGTGAGAATTATGAATATTTCTTTAGACATACCAGTTGGTAGCTGGAGGGAGTTTACGCCAGATGAGTTAAAAGAATTAAACCTACTACTAGAAGACTCTAACAAGACCGTTAATGAATAGTTGCCATGTACATTCCAAAGCACTACCAAAATAACAACCAAGAAGAGCTCATTGCTTTTATTGAAGCACATCCATTTGGCATTTTAGTTACTCAGGGAGAAACAGCACCTTGGGCCACCCATTTGCCCTTCATGCTTCAGGGCGATGCCCAAACTGGACTTCATCTAATAGGGCACATATCCAAAGCCAATGACCAATGGGAGGCATTTACAAACCAGAAGGAAGTTTTGGTTATTTTTAATGGCCCTCAGCATTATATTTCTGCCTCCTGGTATAAGGAAGAAGAGGTCCCTACTTGGGACTACATAGCCATTCACGCTTACGGCTCTATCACTATTATGAATGATGAGGAATTAATTAACGCCTTACATCAATTGGTGAACCATCATGAAAAAGGAGAGAAAAAGCCTGTAGACTTATCTAAAATGAGTACTAAAACCATGGGGCAATACAAGGGAATTGTTGGTTTCTCTATTGCGATAAATAGGCTAGAAGGCGCTTACAAATTATCACAGACAAGAAAAGAAGATCATACTAATATCACTGCTGAACTTCTAGAAAAAGAAAGTTTTCAAGCCACTAAAATAGCCAAGGCCATTCAAAAAGAAGCAAAAAAAAATAAGCAATAGTTTTTCATACTTTTACTAGAGCAAACAATCACAAATGACCATTACACAACTACAATACGTATTAGCGGTAGCAGAATATAAAAACTTTACGCTTGCTGCAGAAAAAAGTTTTGTGACGCAGCCCACACTGAGCATGCAGGTTCAGAAATTAGAAGAAGAGTTAAGTGTGATCTTATTTGACAGAAGTAAAAAACCCCTCACCATAACTGCTGTAGGAGAAAAAATTATTGCACAAGCAAAAAACATTGTTAACGAAGCATCTAGAATCAAAGATATTGTAGAGCAGGAAAAGGATTTTATTGGAGGTCCCTTTACATTGGGTATTATCCCCACCATTATGCCCACCTTACTCCCCATGTTTCTCAAAACTTTTATAGATAAATACCCCAAAGTAAACCTCATTATAAAGGAACAAAATACAGACCAACTCATAGATAATTTAAGAGGTGCAGTTATTGACGCTGCCATAGCAGCTACCCCTCTAGAAATAGCTGAACTCATAGAGCGTCCGTTATACTATGAGCCATTTGTAGGTTACGTTCCAGAAAATCACAGACTTTACAAGGAAAAAGAAATTTTAGCAGAGAATTTAGACCTTTCAGATGTGCTTTTATTAAGAGACGGTCACTGCTTTAGAGATGGTATTATAAATTTATGTCAAGCTGGAAATAAAAAAGAATTAAGTCACTTTCAATTACAAAGTGGTAGTTTTGAGACCCTTGTAAATTTAGCAGATGAAGGATTGGGAATGACTTTACTTCCCTACCTAAATACCCTGGCTTTGGACACTAAAAAAAGAAAAGCACTTAGGCATTTTAAAGCCCCTTCCCCTGCCAGAGAAGTAAGTCTTATCTATCACAAAAGGGGCTTAAAAATTCAAATCACAGACGCACTTAAAGAAGTAATTTCCTCTGTAGTTAGAGGGGCAATAGCTTTTCAAGATGTAAAAATCATTAGCCCATTGGGAAGTAAATAAAAAGATATATTCCAACAACTATAAAAAAATTAAAAAATTGTATTTTTTATGATAAAAAAAAAGCCCCCTGAGGCGCTTTTTTTCTACTAACTAATAAACAAACTTTAACTATCAAACCTAGATCTTTTAGATTCTAAATAGACTAATGATGGTCTAATTCTTGGGTGTTGCTCGCTGTAAATTCTCAACCAAATAATGAGCTCATCTACCTCATAAGGCAATAAAATTTTCAATGCCTTTTTTAATTCTCTTTTAAATAAACTCACATTAAAACTAACTTTCTCTAACACTGTTTTTGTGTAGTCCAACATTGCTCTAGCCATAATTTCATATTAATTTAATTGATTTACACTCAAATTTATAATAAAATATAGCGCTGTATTTCATATAAAAAGTTAAAAAGAAGTACTTTCATGTTAAATATTGCAAAAGGAAATGACCTTAAAAAGATTTTTTAAAAGCCTCTCTTTAAACCAATTAGTATTAGTTGGATTATATCTATTGGTAAGCGCTTGCGGCAGCAATTTAAAAGTTAATAAGACTCCTATTCATAAATATTTTAATTCTAAAGGTTTTAAAAATCAAATGAGTGGATTGTTGGTTTATGACCCCGCTACAAAAGACACCCTAGTTAATATAAATGGTTCGCAGTATTTTATACCCGCTAGTAATACAAAAATACTGACACTATATACTGCCTTAAGCATACTCCCAAAACAAATGCCACTAGTTAGGGTATTAGAAAAGGGAAGTGACACGCTGCTTATAAGTGGTATGGGAGATCCCTCCCCTTTTCATCCTTATTTTAAAGACAGTACACTACTTAGTGTCATAAAACCATACAAACATATAGGCATAGTATCTGGCCAGTTCTTAGACCACCCCTACGGCCCCGGGTGGGCCTGGGAGGATTATGATAGTTATTACGCAGTAGAGCGTTCTAGTCTGCCTCTATTTGGCAACGTAATAGAAGTGGTCAAAAATGACAGTGTCTTTTTAATCTCTCCTGTCGCTTTTAAAACTGCTGTAGAAAACAAAAAAAAAGAACAACCCTTTTATAGAGCAGCTCATAAAAATAAATTTTATCTGCCAAGTGGTGACTTTAACAATGAAATTCCTTTTCTGACATCTGACAGTCTAAATTTATCTATTTTAAGGCAGATGAGTGGTCTAGATTTTTTTATCAGCAAGTCTTTTAAAAAAGAGGCTTCTAAGCTCATCTTTAGTATTTCTAGAGACTCTGTTTTAAAAAGAATGATGGAGGTAAGTGATAATTTTTTAGCGGAACAGCTGCTTGTAAATGCGTCTGCATATTTGTCTGACAGCCTGAGTATAAAACCGTCTCAAAAATATATGTTAGAGGGGCCTCTTAAAAATTTAGCCCAAAAGCCCAGATGGGTTGACGGTTCTGGACTTTCTCGTTACAACCTCATAAGCCCTATCTCCATAATACAAGTGTTGGAAAAACTCTATACAGAACAGCCAAGGGCTGTGCTGCTGAACTTTTTCCCTACAGGCGGTAAAAGTGGAACCTTAACTTCTTGGTTTAAAGGAAACCCAAGACCTTATATTTTTGCAAAAACTGGTAGCCTTGGCAACACCTTTTGCCTGAGTGGCTACCTTGAAACAAAAAAAGGAAAAACTTTTATTTTTAGTTATATGAATAACCATTACACCAAGCCAAGCGCTCAAATAAAAAAAGAAATGGAGCAGGTTTTAGAGGCTATAAGAGACCACTATTAGACGAACTAAAATCTATTGTCTCCATCTAATAGATTTCCAATACCTCCAAGAATGCTTCCTTCTCCTTTACTTTTTCCTCCAGCACTTGGAGCTGCTGCCAATACCCTACCAGCCAAACGGCTAAAAGGAAGTGACTGAACAAATACAGTACCTGGGCCCTGAAGGGTAGCGAAAAATAGGCCTTCCCCACCAAAAATGGTATTCTTAATACCTCCCACAAAAGTAATGTCATATTGTACGGTCTGGGTAAAACCTACTAAACATCCAGTGTCTACTTTTAAAACTTCACCGGGCTTTAGTTCTTTCTTAGCAACGGTACCTCCAGCATGTACAAAAGCCAAACCATCTCCTTCTAGCTTTTGCATTATAAAACCTTCCCCTCCAAAAAAACCTCTTCCCAGTTTTTTAGAAAACTCAATTCCAATTGAAACTCCTTTTGCTGCACATAGAAAAGCATCTTTTTGACAAATAAATTTTTCGCCAAATGCCATGAGGTCAATGGGTATAATTTTCCCGGGGTACGGAGAGGCAAAACTAACTCCCTTTTTTCCCAGTCCTGAATTTAAAAAGGCTGTCATAAACAAACTTTCTCCTGTAAGTAATCTTTTTCCTGCAGAAAACAAAGACCCTAAAACTCCTTCATTCTGTTTAGAGCCATCACCAAATATAGTTTCCATTTGAATGTCTTGCTCCATCATCATAAAACTTCCAGCCTCTGCCACTACACACTCTCCTGGGTCTAAAATAATTTCTACAAATTGCATTTCTTCTCCAGATATCTTGTATTCAATTTCGTGTGCGTTCATTTTATCTTTTTTTAATAGTCCATTCAAAATCAAAAGTAGAAACCACTACTCCGTCTTCATTTACTCCTTTAGAGCACATCCAGAAAGTTTGACCTTCCCCAGTTTCAATTGTCTTTGCTAGGGCGACAGCAATTTTATCTCCATCATCTGAAGTGAAAATAATTTTTCCTCTTGCCTTTTTACTGAAAGTAGCCTTATTGTTGGCTACTAACATAGATATTGCAGCTCCAGATTCATTTATTTGGTCTATCACCATAGACCCGGTACTTAGCTCTGCTGCCATTCCTTGAACGGCCCAAAACATAGAGTTAAAAGGGTTTTGATTAAACCATTTGTGTGTAACTCCTACTACTGCAGAGGTTTTAGAAAGGCTATTTAAGCGAACCCCACTCCACCATGCAGACGGTAATTTAAAAAAGAGGAACAGATTAAACTTAGCTATATCAGTGACCATTATATAATTTTTATAAAAATACTCATTTTAATATCACAGTAGTAGATTCTTATAAAGTTAATTTTATGTTAAAATATAGTACTTTGTATTGCATAATACCTTTTAATAAACATATATTTGCATAGTACTATAGTGATATAAATAATTACAGCATATAGTATTTAAAATATCATTGAAAATATGAATATTGAAAACACAAAAGCACAAATGAGAAAAGGGGTACTAGAGTACTGTATTCTCTCTATTATAAATGGAGAAGATAAGTATGCCTCAGAAATTTTAGAGAGTCTAAAAAATGCCAAGATGCTTGTTGTAGAAGGAACCATTTATCCTTTGCTCACCAGACTAAAAAATGCGGGGCTTTTGGCTTACAGATGGGAAGAATCTAGTGCTGGACCTCCAAGAAAATACTATACCCTAACAGAAACCGGTAGCTTATTCTTAAAAGAATTAAACACTACCTGGAATGAACTTAAAAATGCCGTACAACTTGTCACTAAATAATATGTCATGAATAAAACCTTAACTATAAACCTAGCCAATAGCATCTTTAATATAGATGAAAACGCTTACAATGCCTTACAAAGGTATTTAGAGGCTGTTAAAAAATACCTCACTGGAACTAAAGGAAATGAAGAAATTCTTGCGGACGTAGAGGCTAGAATTGCAGAGCTATTTACAGAGAAAATGACAGCTGACAAACAGGTCATTGTCCTTTCAGATGTAGAAGCTATTATACAAATCATGGGACAGCCGGAAGATTATTCTATAGATGAAGACATCTTTGATGAACATTACAAGCAGCCTAAGAGTAAAACACAGATAAAAAAACTTTATAGAGATCCAGAATCAAAATTGCTAGGTGGTGTTTGTTCGGGAATAGGACACTATTTATCTATTGACCCTATTTGGGTTAGGCTGCTGTTTATTGTCTTTTTATTTGGAGGAGGATTTTCTGTAATCACCTATATTATTCTTTGGATTATTGTGCCAGAGGCCAACACCACTGCGCAAAAATTAGACATGCAAGGAGAGGCTGCCAATCTGTCTAATATTGAAAAAAAAATTAAAGAAGGCTTTGAAAATGTCACTGAAAAAGTAAAAAATGCAGACTATGACGGTTTTAAAAAGGACGTAAATAAGAGTAGTAATAGTATAGTAAAGGGTATCGGAGACTTTATAAGTCTTATATTTTCTACTGTAGGAAAAATAATTTCAACGCTGTTTAATGTTTTGGGTAAATTTATGGGGGTCTTGTTTATACTTGTGGGATCTCTGACCTTATTGGGACTTTTTTTTGGGCTTTTTACAGTAGGCATACTGGATCTTAGTATGCTACCCGGGGTTCAGTTTTTCCCTCTTATCAATGCCTCTGAATTACCTATATGGGTGCTGTCTCTTTTGGTGTTTTTTGCAATAGGAATACCTTTCTACAGCCTCTTGTATATAGGCCTGACTGTTTTAACAACCAATCTTAAAAAGATGGGGAGCATTAGTAAAATTTCCTTACTTGGCGTTTGGCTATTCTCTTTAGGAACCCTCATTTTTTTTGGAATTAAGCAGGCCAACTCTTACTCTATTAGAGGCAACCAGATGGAAAAAATTAGTCTTATTCAAAACAAGACTATAGACACCCTTTATCTAAAAGCCAATGAATCTGAGCACTTTGAGTACAGTAAAAATGATTATTTTGATGGCATTTCTATTAGTTATGACACCAACGGTAAAGAAGTCCTCTATTCAAAAAAAGTAAATCTAAATATTAAAAATGCCTATGAAGATGTGGTCTCTCTAAAAAAATACAAGAGTGCTAATGGGCACTCTTATATAGAGGCTAAAGAAAGGGCCAATGCTATTGAATACACATTTGATTATTCAGGAAACCACATAGAATTTAACAACTACTTTATTAGTGCAACCAATCATAAAATTAGAGATCAAAAAATAGACATGACATTATTGGTGCCAACTGGCGCTATTATAGTGCTAGATCCTTCCATGAGAGAACTTTTAGGTTGGGACACAAAAAATGATCAAGACATGTACAGAAAAGATCTGCCAGACCAGCTTTGGGAAATGACAGATTCTGGAACTTTAAAATGTTTAGACTGTCATTCATCTCCCATATAACGCCATTGGGTAAAACCTATTTTTCTAAATATCAAAAAGAATAGAACTTTAAAAAATCAAACCTATGATAGCATTAGCTAAAATCCTACTGAGTATTTTAATTGCTGTATTTTTTTAAAATACTCCTGTAATTAATCCATTGGTTTGCATATATTTATTTTAAATAAGCAAACCAATGGAACTTACACTAAGTCCTTATAGACTAGAATTAGCCCACACTTTTAGTATTTCTAGAGAATCTCATGATTTTCAAGACAGCCTCATTGTCTCTCTATCAGATAAGGAAAAAACAGGATATGGAGAAGCCACTTCAAATGCCTATTACAATATAACATCGGCCAGTATGGCCAAAGAAATAGGAACTCATAAAGAAGCTATTGAGAGTCATCTGTTTTTAAACCCTGCTGTATTTTATTCCTTTATTAAAGAACTAGACCTCTCTAATTTTTCCCTCTGTGCCTTAGATTTAGCTGCCTGGGATTTATACGGAAAAATACTTCAAAAACCTCTTTATCAAATATGGGAAACTAAGCTAGACAAATACCCCACTACTAATTATACTATTGGAATTGACTCCATAGATAAAATGCTGGCTAAGATGGAAGAAAAACCATGGCCTATTTATAAGATTAAATTAGGCACCAAAGAAGATGTGGCCATAGTTAAAGCTTTGAGAGAAAAAACATCTGCAGTTTTTAGGGTAGACGCCAACTGCGCTTGGGGGGTTCAGGAAACCATAGATAATGGGGTGGCATTAAAAAAATTAGGAGTAGAATTTATTGAACAACCCATGGCCGCAGCAGAGTGGGACGGAATGAAAAGAGTCTTTGAAAAAAGTGTCTTACCGCTCATGGCAGATGAAAGTTGCCTAGTGCCTGAAGATGTCTCTAAATGTGTAGGGCATTTTCATGGAATTAACATTAAACTCACTAAATGTGGTGGTCTTAGTCCTGCACTTAAAATGATTCAAGAGGCTAAAAGCTTAGGTCTTAAAACTATGGTTGGATGTATGACAGAATCTTCTGTGGGCATCTCTGCCATTGCACAGCTGCTCCCCCAGCTAGATTTTGTAGATATGGATGGTGCCTTGCTCCTTAAAAAGGACATTGCTAAAGGAGTAGTGATTAACGCGCAGGGAGCTGTAATTTTTCCTTCCATAGGAGGAAGTGGTATTGAACTCTTATAAAAATGATACGCTATATAAATAAAGCCGTAGGCAGAGAAATTCTAACTAAGAAAAAAACTTTCATCTATTTTGGAGGTACCAGTTATTTAAGTCTTCAAACCCATTTTAGATTTAAAAGGTGGCTCTTAAAAGGAGTTTTAAAATACGGAGCGCACCACGGCGCCTCTAGGAATTCAAACATTAGAATATCGCTCTTTGGAAAGGCAGAAAAAATACTAGCAAAGCAGGCAGATGCCCCAGCTGCTATAGTAGTGTCTTCTGGGTATTTGGCTGGACAATTGGTGGCCAAACAATTTTTAAGTTCTGCTTTTGAGTGCATCTATCTTCCTCATACGCATACAGCCCTTAAAATAGACCCAAGAGTTTTAGAAACTGATTACAACGCATTGGAGGCGCATATAAACAAAGTGTTAAGTCAGAAAAAAACTCCTGTTGTATTCTTAGATAGTATAGATTTTTTTGGAAAGCATTTTCCTCAATTTACCTCACTAAAAAATCTAGATCTAAGTCAGTGCATTTTAGTATCCGATGACTCTCATGGGCTTGGAATTACTGAAAATGAAGGCAGTGGTAGTTATTCCATTCTAAGCACAATGAACGCTAAAGAACTTTTAGTAACAGCCTCTCTAGGAAAGGGCTTAGGTATTAGTGGGGGGGTAGTTTTTTGCAGTCTTTTGCGTGCTACAACACTTAAAAAAAGTCCTACTTTTGGTGGGGCAAGCCCAGCAGCACTTCCTGGTTTATACGCTTATAACGAAGCTCCAGAAATATATAAAAAGCAACTGATAAAGCTGCATAAAAACGTGAGTCGTTTTATAAAAGGCGTTAAAAAAATAGATTTTTTTCACCACCATCCAGGCCACCCTGCCTTTAGCTTTCAGTCTCCAGAAATATCAAAAGGACTAGAAGAGGCAGGTTTTATAATTACACACTTTCCTTACCCCACGGAAAAAGACCCAATGATGAGTAGAATTGTTATCACAGCAGGCCATAAAAAAAAGGATATTGAATTGCTTTGTAAAGCGGTCAATACCCTTTTAGATGTATAATTCTTTTGTGCCGTTTGAATCTAGATTTTTATATTGAAACCTTCAAGTATTTTACTGAATAAGTAGCTTTTAAATTAACTCTAAGACTCTTTAGATGCCAAATATCGCTCAGCATCTAATGCAGCCATACAACCAGTTCCTGCAGCTGTTACAGCTTGTCTGTACTCTTTGTCCTGTACATCTCCACAAGCAAAAACACCTGGCATATTGGTTTTAGTTGTCTTTCCACTAGTATGCAAATATCCTGTTTCATCCATGTCTAATTGGCCTTTAAAGATATCTGTGTTAGGCTTATGACCAATAGCTATAAAAAGTCCAGTAATAGCAATTTCTTCCTTTAGTCCTGTCTCACTGTTCACCATTCTAAGTCCCTCTACTACTTGGTCTCCTAAGACCTCATCTACCTCTGTAAAGTATTTTATTTCTATGTTTTTTAAGCCGTTAACTCTGTGCTGCATGGCTTTAGAAGCTCTCATTTCTCCTTTTCTTACCAGCATAGTGACCTTGCTACAGATATTAGCTAAGTAAGAAGCCTCTTCTGCTGCTGTATCTCCTGCTCCTACTATGGCCACTTCTTGCCCTTTGTAAAAGAAACCGTCACAGACGGCACAGGCAGAAACGCCACCACCTCTAAGGCGTTTTTCACTTGGTATATTTAAATATTTAGCCGTAGCTCCTGTAGAAATAATAATAGTTTCTGCTTCAATAGTTGTTTTACCATCTACCACAGCCGTGTGTATTCCTCCTAATTCTGGATTAAAAGTCACCTCAGTAATCATCCCTATTCTTACCTGTGTTCCAAAACGCTCAGCCTGCTGCTGGAATTGAACCATCATGGTAGGGCCGTCTATACCGTCTGGGTAGCCTGGGAAATTATCTACCTCTGTAGTAGTAGTGAGCTGTCCTCCAGGTTCCATTCCTGTATACAGGACGGGTTTTAGGTCTGCTCTGGCGGCATATATAGCTGCTGTATAACCTGCAGGACCTGAACCTATTATTAAAGTTTTAATGCGTTCTATTGCTTGAGACATAATTAAAGAGAAATTTAGACATCAAAAATAAGAATTATGGAGGCTTTTTTAAGTGAAAGTTATTAAAAGTTATGATCTAATTTATGAAAAAATTTAAAGGATTTTGACTGTTTTAAATTTATAGACTCTAGTTATATAGATGTATTAGAGTTGCTCCCACCATAAAAGAAAAAATTAAAATATAGCCCTACAGCTGCTTATTTAATGTGAATAAATATTTCAATAGAAGAAAGGAGTTTCCTACAGAATGATTACTTTTGTTTTGGGTATTAAGCAATTTAAGGATTAATCCTTAAACAAAAACAAATCAAAAAATGAATAATTCAGGATTTAGGTCTCACTGTGCCTTAGCAACTGGTTTGGATATTATTGGAGATAAATGGTCTTTATTGATAGTAAGAGATCTTTTTGAGGTGAAAAAAACTTTTACAGAAATGAGATTATCTAAAGAAGGTGTGGCTACTAACATATTAGCAGACCGTCTTAAAAATTTAGGAAATGAAAAAATCATATCCTTTTATCACGCCGCAGACAACAAAAAAACAAAATATTATTTTCTAACTGACAAAGGAATTGAACTCTACACCTTGCAGTTAGAAATTATGAGATGGACCGCTAAACACTATCCTGAACAAACTACTGTTAACGCTCCATTTTTAGAACAATTGGCACACAGTACCACTCAAAAAATATTTAAGAAAAATACAAAAGCATACGAAGAAAATCATCACATGCATTTCTTAAAAATGAATCCAGAAGGTTAAATGAGTGCCATTATTAAATAAAATATAAATAGGGCCAATGGCCCTATTTATATTTGTAATTTTTACTTCACTTCCAATTTCTTGAGAACATCTTCAATAAGTAGCTAATTTCAGAAGTTTTGAGCTTTTTTAAAAAATGAGGTTTGTAGTCACTATTTTTTTGAATCCAAATTTGATTTTGTTTTAAAAAAACAAATCATTACATTAAATCTGTACCATGAAAAAAATAATACTAATTACAATTATTGTCACCGGGCTCTTTTTTAATGCCTGTGACCATTCAGATCAATCAGAAGTTGAAGTTCTCACCGGCAAACTGGCTTTAGAAGGGATTTGCAAAAATTATGTGTTCACCATAGAATCTGGCACTTTCAATGCAGACTTAGTAGAAAAAGCATGGGAACACCCAGACAGTGGTGTCATATACACCAACGCTTTTACTATGAAAAATGTATGTGATTTGCCCGCAAGCATTAAGGAGGGTAACAGCTTTAAGTTTACGATAAACAAAGATGAGAAGCCCTCTGATTGTATTGTTTGTAAAGCCTATAGTCCTACTCCAATGAAGGGTTTGTTCATTAGCATAAAAGAATAAGAATTTAAGAATTCATATAGATCTCTTTAATTATACGTCACAGCAAGCCACACAGGCAATTAACCATTATATGTCACAAAATTCAATTCTAAATAAATTTAAAATTAAAGCCTTAAATTCCATGCAACTAGAGGCAGGCGCAACCATTCAAATGAAATCTGATGTAGTATTGCTTTCCCCTACAGGAACTGGAAAAACTCTTGCTTTTTTGTTGCCCTTAATAGAAACGCTAAGCGCAGACTGCACTGAAATTCAAATACTCATACTGGTCCCGTCTAGAGAACTGGCCCAACAAATTGAACAGGTCATGAGAAAAATGGGGTCTGGCTTTAAGGTAAATGCAGTCTATGGAGGCCGTTCTGGCGCACTAGACAAAATAGACTTAAAACACAGGCCTGCCGTGCTTATTGGCACTCCAGGACGTGTAGCAGACAGATTTAGAAGAGATGGCTTTTCTTTAGAACATATAAAAACCTTAATATTAGACGAGTTTGATAAATCACTAGAAATAGGTTTTGAAAATGAAATGGTAGAGATTATAGAAGCGCTCCCCAATGTGCAACAGAGAATTTTAACCTCTGCAACCCCCTATGCCAAAGTACCTAAATTTGTTGGTCTAATTGCCCCTGTTTTTATAGACTATACTGAGAAAGGCAGCTCTAAACTCACTGTAAAAATAATTCTCTCTCCAGAGAAGGACAAGCTAAAAACTTTAGAAAAAGCACTTGCATTTATGGAGGGGCAACCTGGAATTATTTTTTGCAATTTTAAAGATGCATTAGAAAGGGTGAGTGATTTTCTAACTGAAAATCATATAAATCATGAGTGTTTTCACGGAGGCATGGAACAAATAGACAGAGAAAGAGCACTCATTAAATTTAGAAATGGAAGTAACCAACTTCTTTTAGCTACTGATTTAGCTGCCCGTGGTTTAGACATTCCTGAAATAAAATTCATTATCCATTACCATCTCCCACTTCACAATAAAGAGTTTACTCACAGGAATGGAAGAACAGCTCGTATGAACCGCAATGGTGTTGCGTATGTTCTTAAATGGGAAGAAGAGCCGCTTCCAGACTTTATCCTAGAAATAGAAGCAGAAATAGAAAATATAGAAACACTAGAAAAAATCACATTGCCTGCTGCCGTTAAATGGCAAACCTTGTATATAAGCGGAGGTAGAATAGATAAAATATCTAAAGGAGACGTGGCTGGTTTATTCTTTAAGCAAGGTGGTATTAAAAAAGAACAATTGGGTGTTATTGAGCTCAAGCAAAATTGCAGCTATGTGGGCGTGCAAGCAAATATTGCTGAAATGCTCATTGAAAAAACAAACAACAGCAAACTCAAAAAAAAGAAAGTGAGAATAAGTCTTATTTAATTATAAAACCTCCCTAAAGTGATCATTATCATTTAACAAGATGGATTTTATAGATTACTACCAAATTCTAGGTCTCTCAAACAGTTCATCTGAAAAGGACGTAAAATCTGAGTATAGAAAGCTTACCAGATAAGAATAGCTAATGGCAATAAAAAAAAGGAGCCCAATTGGGCTCCTTTTTTTTATGATCCAGTATTCATAGTTAATACTTCCAACCACCACCAAGTGCTTGGTACATTTTCACTCTAGACACTAGCTGCTCTTTTTTAGTTTCTACCAATTCCATTTTTGACTCTAAAGCCTCTCTTTGAACTAGTAGCACTTCTGTGTACTCTGCCCTTGCAGACTGGAATAGTTTAAGGGAAATTCCAATAGAATTTGTAAGGGCGTCTACCTGCGCTTCTTTTAAGGCGTAACTCTCCCTTAAATTATCCATTTTAGACAACTGATTGGCTACCTCAATAAAAGCAGAAAGCACTACTTTTTGGTAGTCAAACATAGCTTGTATTTGCTTACTATTAGCTGTTTTAAATTGAGCCTTTATAGCATTTCTGTTAATAAGTGGTCCTACTAAATCTAAAGCAGCTCCTTTAAAAACAGAAGCAGGAGAATTAAATAAATAACTGCTTTTAAAAGCTTCAAACCCAAGACCTGCTTTTAAACCAATAGAAGGATAAAATTGAGCCCTAGCTATTTTTAAGTCTAGCTTTCTCATTTCAATTTCTAAAGATGCTTTTTTAATGTCTGGTCTGTTAAGCAATAAATCTGAGGGAACCCCAGCGCTCATATTAGCTACCTCTAGCTCTAAAAAACCAGATTTTAACCTATTTAAAGTTTGGGGAGTTCTGCCTACCAAAAAATTAAGGGCATTTTCTGTTTCAATAATTTGCTGTGTGAGTAAAAATCTTTTACTTCTGTTTCCAAAGACCTCTGCTTCAAAACGTTTTACAGCAAGCTCTGTAACTCTAGCTGCCTGCTTTTGAAGCCTAATCATCTGAAGTGCGTTTTCTTGAATATTGAGGTTTTGGTCTAGAATTATAAGCTGGTTGTCTAAGGACAATAGTTCATAATAAGTAATAGCAATTTCAGATACCAATTGGGTCACCATAAAATTCTTGCCTTCTACAGTTGCCAAATATTCATATACTGACGCTTTTTTAGAGTTCCTAAGCTTCTTCCAAATATCTAATTCCCAAGTGGCAGAAAGTCCTAATGAAACGTTTTTAAGTGGCTCAGGAAATGCTTCATCTTCTATAATTTTCAAAGCTTTCTCTACTGCCCCATTTCTGGTAAACTCTCCTACCTTTTCTACTTCACTAACGCCGGTAATTCCTATAAAAGGAAGGTACTCCCCTTTTCTTGCTTGCACTTCATTTTGGGAAATTGAAATTTTTTGAAGCATGATATTTAACTCTTGGTTCTGTGCCAGAGCAGTTTCTATAATATCCGTTAAATTTGTGTCTTCAAAAAATGTCTGCCATTGTATAGTAGCCTGATTGGTACTGTCTCTCTGAGTATTTACATACTCCTTAGGCAGTACTATCTTCTCCCCTTTAAACTCTTTTACTGACACACAGGCGTTTAATAAAAACAAAGTGCTCATGACTAAAAAAGTCCCTTTAAGCGGCTGTTTACTAAGTATATTACTATTCATTTTCTTTTCTTTTAATCAATTTCTTAACTAGCTTACTTAATTCTTGAAGCCTTAATTTGGTTTTACTTTCAGTTTCGCTAGCTCTCATAAAAGCTTCTGAGATGGATTCGCTATCTTCATCTTTAATAAGTTTTTTACCATCCGACAATTTGGCAAAAAAGTAAAAAAGACCAGGAATGAGGATAACCCCAAATACGGTTCCTAAAAACATACCTCCAAGGGCCGAACCCCCAATAGTTCTATTTCCAATAGCACCAGCTCCAGAGGCAAAAACCAAAGGAATTAAACCGGCTATAAAAGCAAATGACGTCATTAAAATAGGCCTAAATCTAGCTTTAGAGCCTTCAATAGCAGCCTCTAATACTGTTGCACCTTGACGCTGTTTTTGAACCGCATACTCTACAATTAATACGGCGTTTTTTCCTAGTAAACCCACCAGCATAATCACGCCAATTTGGGCATAAACATCATTGGCAAGTCCCATTAGTTTTAGTAAGGCAAAAGAACCAAAAATTCCTACTGGCAAAGATAAAATCACTGCAAAAGGTAATAGGAAACTCTCGTATTGAGCAGCCAAAACAAAATATACAAAGATCAACACCACCAAGAATATATAGATAGACTCATTCCCTCTGTTAGACTCATCATAAGAGAGTCCTTCCCAGGCAATATCATAGCCCCTTGGCAGTGTTTGAGCTGCTACCTCTTTAATAGCCGTAATGGCGTCTCCAGTGGTGAACCCATTAGCTGGCAATCCGTTAATAGCAGCAGAATTGTATAAGTTATACCTAGTTATTTCATTGGGTCCAAGTTTCTTTTTAAAAGTCATAAAAGAAGAGTAAGGAACCATTTCTCCTGTCTCATTCTTTACAAATAACTTCTCTAAATCTGAGGGCAATGCTCTGTATTCTGGAGCTGCTTGAGTGTATACTTTAAAGAACCTACCAAACCTAATAAAACCTTGCTCATAGGTGCTTCCTATAAGAATGTTGAGATTTTCCATAGCCTTGCCTATAGAAACTCCTTTTTGCATGGCAATTTTATTGTTTATTTTTAATTCATACTGCGGATAATTTGCAGAGTAAAAAGTAAATAAACCTGTCAATTCATCTCGTTTTCCAAGCGCTTGCATGAAATCATTATTGATTTTTTCAAATTCATGAAAATCTGTGCTGTTAGTCTTGTCTAATAACCTGAGGGCAAAACCTCCAGAAGATCCAAAACCAGGGACTGCAGGTGGCTCAAAATATTCAATGACCGCTCCTAAATTTTTAGTTTCCTCTTCTAATTGTTCCATGATTTCATGAACAGAATGTTCTCTCTCAGACCACGGTTTTAGGTTAATTAAACAGGTACCTGCGTTAGAACCCCTACCCTCTGTCATAATTTCATAACCAGCAAGTGAAGACACGGAAGCTAATCCAGGAATTTCCTCGCAAATTTGCTGTAATCTTCTAGCTACATCATTGGTGCGTTCTAGTGTAGACCCTGGAGGAGTTTGAATAATAGCATAGATCATTCCTTGATCTTCATTGGGTATAAAACCAGCAGGTAAGCTTTGATTGGTGAAAAATATAGCTATACAAAAAGCGATAAGACCTCCAAATGTAATGAGTCTTCTAGCTACAATTTTATTTAAAAGCACTACATAATGCCCCGTTAGTTTTTCAAAACGTCCATTAAACCAATTAATAAATTTATCTACAGGAGATTTGCTCTTGTGCTTGTCATGATTTGGCTTTAGCAACATAGCGCATAACACAGGAGTTAAGGTAAGGGCTACAATAGCAGAAATAATAATAGAACCCGCCATAGTAATGGAAAACTGCCTATAGAAAACTCCCACTGGTCCTGTCATAAATGAAATAGGAATAAACACAGAAACCATCACTAAGGTAATAGCTACAATGGCGCCCCCTATTTCTCCAAGCACCTCATAGGAGGCTTTATAAGCACTTAGTTTTTCCTCTTCCATTTTTACATGGACAGCCTCTACCAAAACAATAGCATTATCTACTACAATACCAATAGCTAATACCAAGGCAAAAAGCGTAATGAGGTTAATAGAAAGCCCAAACATTTGCATTACAAAAAAGGATCCAATAAGAGACACAGGGACAGCAATGATTGGAATTAAAGTAGAACGCCAGTCTCCAAGAAAGAGAAATACCACAATAGCCACCAAAATAAAGGCATCTCTAAGGGTATGAAGTACTTGGTCAATAGAGGCGTCTAAGAAATTAGACACATCATAACTTATTTTGTAATCTATACCAGGAGGTAATTCTGCTTTTAATTCCTCTAACTTGGTCTTAACGGCATCTATTACGTCTTTACCATTACTACCCATGGTTTGTTTTAATATAATAGAAGCAGAAGGGTGACCATCTAAATTGGAATAAATATCAAAAAACTCACTGCCAAGTTCTACCTCTGCAATGTCTGAAAGTTTTAAAATCTCGCCCTCTTCATTGGCTTTAATAATAATCTCTTTATACTGTTCAGGATCATTATACCTGTCTTGGTAAGTAAGTACATATTCTAAAGACTGTGACAATTTACCAGAACTACCTCCCAATCTTCCTGGTCTGGCTATAACACTTTGCTCTTTCATAGCCTCTAAGACTTCTTCTGCAGAAACCTTATAAGCCCTCATTCTATCTGGTTTTAACCAAACACGCATGGCATACTTTCTGCTTCCTAAAATTTGGGCATTGGCAATTCCATTAATACGTTGTATTTCAGGAATGATTTTGGTGTATGCATAATTGTATAAAAACTTCTCGTCTTGCCCTTCTTTATCACTAAAAAGGTTTACATACATTAGCATACTAGGCTGAATTGGGGTAATAATAACCCCTTCCCTTTGCACCAGTTCTGGTAATAAAGGCATGACCTGGTCTACCCTAGTCTTTACCATGACCACTGCTTGGTTTGGATCTGTGCCTGGTTCAAATATAATCCTTAGCGTTCCTTCTCCCGCACTAGTAGCGTCTGAGGCAATATACCTCATGCCTTGTACCCCATTAATGGCTGCTTCTAGGGGAATTAAAGTAGAATTTACCAATACTTCTGCGCTAGAGCCAGGATAGGCAATAAAAATATTAACAGTGGTGGGTGCAATTTCAGGAAATTGCGATACTGGCAATTGCTTAATGGCCAAGAGCCCAATAAATACTATTATAACTGATATGACAATAGCCAATACCGGTCTATGAATAAACTTTTTAAACATTTTAATTGAGATTTTAGATGATTACTCTGCGTATAAGGCTAGTTTTTCAATAATACTTTTTGGTGCCTGGTAATTCACCTCAATAAGGTCTTTGTCTTTCACCATTCTAATCCCGTCAATCAGAATTCTATCATTAGATTTAAGCCCTTTAGAAATAATAAACAAATGTGGTAGCTCTGCAGCTACTTGGACTTCTCTTTGAGAGACCCTGTTACTGCCGTCTACCACAAATACATATCTTTTGTCTAAGACTTCAAAAGTGGCTTTTTGAGGAATAATCAAAGCGTTTTTAAAAGGTGTTTTCATTAGAATACTACCTGTTTCACCATGGCGGAGTATGCCGTTCTCGTTTTTAAAGTTAGCCCTAAATGCAATATTTCCAGTTTCACTGTTGAATTCTCCTTCTATAGTTTCAACAACCCCTCCCTTTTCAAAAACTTGATTATTGGCCATAAGTAGGCTTACAGATTGTCTGCTTTTTTTATTGGGGTCTGTTATATAGTCTAAGTATTCAGATTCTGGCACATTAAAGTACACCCACATCTGGCTGTTGTCAGATAAGGTGGTTAACATTTCTCCCTCATCTAACAAACTACCCTCTCTCACGTGAAGGTGGTCCATAATTCCGCTAAAAGGAGCTCTAATATCAGTAAAGTCTAAATGGGTTTGAGCCATAAGTACTTCTGCGTTTGCTTTTTCTAAATGGGCTTTAGCTAGTGATAATTCATTTTCTGAAACCACTTTAGCCTCAGCTAAAAGTTGGGTATTTTTATATTCAATTTGTGCTACCCTAGCTTCTGCCTTTGCCTTTTTAAGTTCTGCCTCATATACATTTGGCATAATTTGGAACATGGGCTGCCCTTTTTTAACCATTTGCCCTTCATCAACAGAAATCTGCTGCAAATAACCTTTTTCAAGGGCCCTGAGTTCAATATGCCTAATGGCGTGAATTTGGCAGACATAGTCTTTGGTAATCGTAGTGTCTTTTACTAAGGGACTACTCACTAGGTAGGCTGCCGACACATGCTCCTCAGTTTTTTTGGTTTGACAACTGCTTAGAATTACAAGTACCACAGTACTCATAAGAATTGATAAATTCTTCATGGAATTAAAATTAAAAATGAAATAGAGTTAGCAGCCACTAGTTTGCGCTAGAAAAGCTTAAAGAGTATGGCTGAGATAGAATGCAGTAAATGAAAACCAGAAGGTTTCTGACAAATCATTAGATTATAAACACCTGAAGTTTTTCAAGCAGGCCAGTTGGCACCCATTTAGGTTGTTTATTAGCGCTTTTGTCCAAACTGGTTTGCAATTGACTTATGGCCTTAATCACAAATTCAGATTCCTTTAAAAATCCGAAAGAAGCAGTGGATGTTAAAAGGTAAACTCCTTTTACTTCTTCTTGAATTTCAAAATCAATAGCCTCTGCAAAGAGTCTTGCTTCATGCTCTGAAGGTGGAACTATATCGTAAAGAATTTGATTGGAATGGTGAGTATTTAAAGATAGATACCCAGCAAAAGATTTTGTAAAAATCCCAATGCAAGAGAAAAGCAAAACAAATAAATATAATTTAAAAATTGATTTCATTCAGAGCGCAAACATATAGTATTCTACCATTCCTCCAAATTAAAAATTTGTTAAAAAAGCGTATTTAATTTGTTTAATTCTAATTAATGCGTTGTCACAAAAAAAACAATGATATATCCATGTGAATTGTATAGGTTTATATGAAAAATATGATTCTGAAATTTAAAATCGCATGTTTCAATCAGTTTTATATAATTAAGATGATATAAAGATGTATTTTACATTTTTTTAAAATAATTTCACTTCATTATGACTAAACGCCAACTAACAATAAACCATATGAAATCCAAGCAAATTCTTTATATTCTTGTGTCATTTATTTCTACTTCCTTTTTTGCTCAATCGACAGCGCCTCAACTAAATAAAATTCAGCAGAAAGATCTGAAAAATCAATTATATGAGTTGGCGGGTGATGCCTTTCGCGGTAGAAGAGGTGGAGAACTTGGTGAAATGCGTGCTTCTGTGTGGGTGGCTCAAAAAGCGATGGAAGCCGGACTCCAACCTGCTGGTGAAGACGGAACTTACTTTCAATTTTTTAACCTGAAGCGAAGTCGTATTGCTCATAAAAGCACCATTCATCTTAACAATAAGGCAATGGATCTCTGGAAGGATGTATGGCCAACTAATCTGATAGACATCAAACTAGAGGGCCAGGTGGTTTGGCTAGATAGTATTCCCGATAGCAGTGTAGATCTTACTGGTAAAATTGTAGCTATGAATATGATTCCCCCTACCCCCATAACTCCAAGCTGGGTGAGCCTCTGGCAATATCGCTATAACTATTCTGCTATCCTTCAGCAGGGCAATGCACTGCGTAAACTCGGTGTAGCTGCCATCATTTTTGTGGCTGATCAAACCGCTGAGTCCCTTATGTCCTTTATCGGATTTAATTATAAAGAAGGAAAATATGGAATTGAAGGGCGGGAATCTTCTAACACTGATACCGTTCCTGTTATTCTAGCAAGCAACCGATTAGAAAATATCTTTTCTAAAGGTGGGGCTTATTTCAAATCCGATTTGAGTGTTGAGTATTTTGATTACCCATCGGTCAATGTTATTGCCAAAGCAGAAGGGACTGATCCTAAACTGAAAGATGAATATGTGTTGTTCAGCGGCCATCAGGACCATGACGGAGTTGGTCCTGCTGTTAATGGCGATCCTATATGGAATGGAGCCGATGACAATGCTACCGTTACAGTTGCTATGCTTGCAATAGGGCGTGCATGGAGTTCACAACCAGCTAAACGTTCGGCCTTATTTGTTTGGCATGGGGCTGAGGAAAGAGGTTTGTTAGGTTCTCGGTATTTTGTTAGCCACCCCACCATTGAACTATCTTCCATAGCAGCGGTATTAAATGGTGATATGATTGGACGAAATGCACCAGATTCTGCAGCTCTACTAGGCGTAACAGAACCACATCTTAATTCATCTGAACTAGTGGAAATTACTTTAGCTGCTAATAAAAGTATTGCCAACTTCAAATTAGATTTTTCCTGGGATGCTGCGGATCACCCTGAAAATTGGTATTTCAGAAGTGATCATCTTCCCTATGCCCAAGCTAATGTTCCAGCGATATTTTTTACCACCCTATTACATCCTGATTATCATACCCCCTTTGATAGTCCAGATAAAATTAATTACGAGAAACTCACCAAGATGACCAAATGGATGTATGAAACCGGTTGGAGAGTAGCTGAAGGTTTTAAACGTCCTGCTCTTACTATAGAAAAATAATCTTCTTTAAGATGAAAATTATTCTGACAAAACATGTATTGTCTTTATTTATTGTTCTATGTTGTCTGTCTTGTTCCACAACTTCCAAAGAATTATTATCTCTAAACAGTACTGGGGTTTCATTAGATATGGCAACCTATCGCAGTAAACAAATACAAGATGTAGTGTATAATCTATCTTTTGTCATTCCTGAAAGAAAAGAAACTCCTATTGCTTCAAGATTAACTTTAGAATTAACCATAAAAGATCTATCTCATCCAATATACTTGGACTTTAAAGAAGAATCAGATGCCTTACAATCTGTTGTGGTTAATAATAAGATCATCAAAATTACTCATGAAAAAGAACACCTTATAGTTCCCATAGAGGCATTAGAACTTGGTAGGAATACCATTGATATTACCTTTATAGCTGGTGAATTGTCCCTTAACAGAAATGATGATTATCTGTATACATTATTAGTGCCAGACCGTGCGAGAACCGTTTTTCCTTGTTTTGACCAACCTAATATTAAGGCTACGTATTTGGTTAAGATTATTGCACCTAAAGATTGGGAAGTCCTTTGTGGCAGTCCTTTGGCTACTAAAAAAACAGAAGGGGGAATTACTACCCATCTATTTGAGCCTTCAGATAAAATGAGTACCTACCTATTTTCTTTTGTAGCCGGAAAGTTTACAGCTGTTTCATCCAAAGACACTAAACCTACCATGAAGATGTTGTACAGAGAAACCAATGAAGAAAAAATAGCAGCTAGTACCGCGTCTATTTTTAAGTTACATCAATCGTCTTTGGGTTTTCTAGAAGATTACACGCACTGTGATTTTCCATTTCAGAAGTTTGATTTTGCCGCCCTACCAGGATTTCAATACGGAGGCATGGAACACATAGGGGCAATACAATACAGGGAATCTAGTTTGTTTCTAGACAACAGTGCTACCCGTTCTCAAGAATTATCAAGAGCCAAGCTCATTGCGCACGAAACAGCACATATGTGGTTTGGAAATCTAGTGACGATGCAATGGTTTAATGATGTTTGGATGAAAGAAGTATTTGCCAATTTTATGGCAGATAAGATTGTGAATCCTTTATTTACTGACATCAACCATGACTTACAATTTTTAACATCACACTATCCAGAAGCCTACGGTGTGGATCGAACACAGGGAACTAATCCTATCCGTCAAGACCTAGATAATCTTAAAAATGCAGGATCCCTATATGGAAGTATTATCTATAATAAAGCACCTATAATGATGCGTCAGTTAGAACTGGCTTTAGGAGAAACGAAATTTAAAGAAGGTATTAGAGAATATATCAAGGCATACGCAAATAGCAATGCAGATTGGAATGGACTAGTTGCTATACTTGATACTAAAACCAATCTCAATCTAAAAAAATGGAGTGATGTATGGGTGAACTCTACTGGAAGACCTGTATTTTCTGGAGATATTCAATACGATGGTAATAAAAAGATCAAAAAATTTATCCTTAGCCAAAAAGCCGAAGATAGATCAGAGAAATTCTGGCCACAATCTTTTGACATCAGTTTAGTGTACGAAGATCGTATCACTACCATTCCTATAATAAGTAACGCTAAGAGCATAGAAGTCTCCCAAGCTATAGGAGCTTCACAGCCCTTATATGTTTTGTATAATAGCAATGGATATGGGTACGGAGTATTCCCTTTAAAGGAGAGTGCTGTGATAAACACAAACAGTATTGAAGACGAAGTTTCTAGAGCGCATGCCTATCTCAATAGTTATGAAAACACCCTTAATGGTAAGCTAACAAATACATTCGTTTTTGAAAACCTAAAAAAAGGGATAGCAACCGAATCTAACGAGCTCATCCTTCGTATGATCACTGGACAAGCCTCTAATTTATATTGGAATTCGTTTACAAAACAAGAGCGAGAAACCTATCAACCAGATCTAGAAAAAGTAATATACACAAGACTAAAAAAACATGAGTCAAAGAGCATTAAAAAGACACTTTTTAATGCCTTCACGTCTATAGCACATTCAAAAACTGGAGTTGCAACTTTATATCGTATTTGGGATAAGAAAGAAACCATTGACAATCTTATTTTAAACGAAGATAATTACACCAGTTTAGCACAGCTTCTTGCATTGTATGACCACCCTAATGCAAAGAGTATTTTGGCTAAAGCCAAATCAGAACTTACTAATCCTGATGAAATACAGCGTTTTGAGTTCTTAGCACCCGCAATTGATGCAGACCCAGTGATTCGAACTGCTTATTTTGAATCATTTAGAGAAGCTAAGAATAGAGAAAAAGAAAGTTGGGTGCAAACAGCATGTTCTTTTATACACCATCCGTTACGACAAGAAGACGGGATTAAAAATTTAGCAATTAGTCTAGAGTTACTACAAGAGATTCAAGAAACAGGAGATATCTTTTTCCCTTTGGGATGGTTGCATAATACGATAGGTAGATATACTTCAAGAGACGCTTTTTTTATGGTCAAAAACTATATCACTTCAAATCCAACACTTGACAAAAACCTTCAGAAAAAGCTATTGCAGGCTACGGATAACTTATACAGAAGACAGGGTAAGCAAGCACAATAGACTTTTTAAATAGGACTAGACCTACAACTACGTTTATAAAATGTTGGTAAAGAACGTATCTCAAAATATTTTCTAAAGCCATGAACATAAACAACTATACCCATCTGTAGAAATTAAAGGATTAAAAAAAATTGACGCTGTCACTTCACCTCAGATAAAATGGGTGCTGCAGGTCAGTAAAAAGATGTGATATCACTTTGCAAGCTTATTTCAGAAATGAGGCTATATTATTAAAACAGAAAACCTACACCCTTTTGACGAGAAAATTAGTTTTTTACTAGGGCAGGGTCAATAAATCATGCTTTTGATACATTTTAAAATGCAAAAAGGGAGCCAAAATGGCCCCCTTTTTAACAGTCGGGATGACAGGATTTGAACCTGCGACCCCACGCCCCCCAGGCGTGTACGCTACCGGGCTGCGCTACATCCCGTTTTCGGTTATTGTGTGCAAAAATACTAAAAACAAAGACATATTAAAGGATATTCCATAAAATACTACCTTTAGTTTTTTATAGAAGCTATGAAAACCATGCAAGAAATCTTTAGCGCGCAAAAAGCCCACCAATACATACTGGGTAATACAGAGGCTTCCACAAGAATAAAAAAATTAAATGCCCTGCAAAAGGCAGTGGAAACTACTTTTAGAACGGCTATTCAAGAGGCCTTGTACAAAGATTTCAAAAAGCCAGCCATAGAGACAGATCTCACAGAAATACACCCTGTCATTACTGAAATTAAGCTTATTAAACAGCAACTCAGTAGGTGGATGAGACCACAAAGAGTGAATTCTCCCTTAATTTTTTTTGGTTCTAGCGCTTATATACAGTATGAGCCAAAGGGCGTTTGCCTTATTATTTCTCCATGGAATTTTCCGGTGAATTTAACCTTTGGACCCCTGGCATCGGCGGTGGCCGCAGGCAACACCGCCATTATAAAACCATCAGAAATGACGCCACATACGGCAGCAGTCATGCAAGAAATTATAGCTGCGGTCTTTAAAGAAGAAGAAGTAGCCCTTTTTCAGGGCGATGCCGCTGTAGCCCAAAGCCTCCTTGAACTCCCTTTTAACCATATTTTCTTTACGGGATCTCCAGCTGTTGGAAAAATTGTCATGACCGCTGCAGCTAAAAACCTCTGCTCTGTCACCTTAGAATTAGGAGGTAAATCTCCCACTATTGTAGATGAAACCGCTCATATAGACGCCGCAGCTAAGAAAATTGCATGGGGAAAATTTCTAAACAACGGACAAATATGTGTAGCTCCAGACTATTTAATGGTACACGAAAAAGTTAAAGATGTCTTTATAACGGCTTTTATAAAGCATACCAAAGCCTTTTACGGTGAAAATGTAGCCAATTCTAATGACTATGCAAGAATTGTAAATGAAAAGCATTTTAATAGGTTATTGGCACATTTGGAAGATGCCAAAAAACAGGGCGGCACTATAGAAATGGGAGGAGAAGTAAATATATTTGAAAATTTTATAGCTCCTACCCTAATCTCTGGACTGACTGAAGAATCTTTATTGTTACAAGAAGAAATTTTTGGTCCTATTTTACCTCTTAAAACCTTTACCAACCTAGACCAGGTAATTAGCTATATAAATGCAGGAGAAAAACCTTTAGCTTTGTATTTATACAGTAAAAAAGCGGCACATATTAAAAAAATTCTCAAAAACACCAGGGCTGGGAGTACTTGTATAAATCACAACATGGTACAGTACTCCAATCACCACTTGCCTTTTGGAGGCTCTAATAACAGCGGAATAGGTAAAGCACACGGTATTTACGGTTTTCAGGAATTCTCTAATATGAGAAGTGTACTAAAGCAGTTTAGCTTTGGTGCGGTAGAGCTCCTCATGCCACCTTATACTCCTTTCAAAAAATGGCTCAGCAAAGTCACTATTAAGTGGCTTTAATATGAACTAATTTTTGATTACTGCACGTTAAAACCAAATTTCTTAAGCCCCGCATGGCTTATTTTTATGGCTTCAAGCGGCTTTAAACCGTCGAAGGTCGCATCTTGCTCGACCATATAATATTCCATACCCGATTTTTCCTTTTCTGCAAGAATACGTGCAAAATCAATTTTTCCATTTCCAACAGGGGCAAACCTGCCTTGGTGGTCCATATCCTTAACATGCCAAATTTTAAAACGACCAGGATACTTCTCGAAATAGGCTACGGGATCTGCTCCGGCCTTGGTAACCCAATATAAATCCATTTGAAAATTGACAAATTCGGGCTTACAATTCTCCAACAAATAATCAATGATTACAACACCGTCGGCATTCTCTTTAAATTCAAAATCGTGATTGTGGTAGAGTAATTGGAGTCCGGCTTCATTCGCTTTCTGTCCTAACGTATCTAATATTTTTGCCAATTCGACGGCAGTACCATTCATGCTCATAGTTCTTCTTTCCGAATTGAATTCGAACATTCCCATCGGCGGTACGGGTATTACAAAATATTCAAATCCCGCAGCTTTTACATCGGCCATCATGGCATCCGCGTTTTCAAGTGTAACCGTACCCTGATGTGTGCTTATGGGATTTAGCCCTAACTCCCCAAGATAGCTTTTAAAATCTGCAGGTGACATATTGTAAAACTTTCCATCGGCATAATTTGCGGACTCTATATTTTGATACCCAGCATCCGCCACAGCTTTTAAAGTTGCTTTGGCATCTTCGCCCATTGCATCACGAACGGTGTAGAGGGCAAGGCCTCCGAATTTCGAGTTGCCGCTCGCTTTAACCTTAGTATCTTCAATACTTTCATCTTTACTTGTATTTTCTAAGCTGGCGTTATTTTTACACGATACGCCCCCTAGTAGGACAAACATCAGTACTAGACCCTGAATAAAAAATTTGCTTCTTGATTTTTTCATTCTCTTTATTTCTTTATCTATTAGTATTCCTGCTGTTTTTTAATTATTGCGATTTGAAAACCAAATTACTTTTTCATAGCTACCACTAATTCCAGCTTTGAATAAAAATCATTGAAAAGCCGCCGATTGTCCAACTGTTGATAGAATTTATTTTGTTACCCTATTTGTTTGCTTTTTTAATGGGGTCCTTTACTATTCTTTCATATCCGTTAAAAGCATAAAAACTTGTTAATCATACGATTATCAAGTTTTTGTTACTATTTGATTTGTTAAAAAGTCGGGGTGGCAGGATTCGAACCTGCGACCTCCGCGTCCCAAACGCGGCGCGATAACCGGGCTACGCTACACCCCGAGTGTAGCTGTGTTTACAGCGGTACGAATATAGTACAAAGCGCAGATATTAACCATATAAATTTTTTAAAAATATCAGATCCATATTTTTGATCTACTTTTCTTTAGTATATTTGACGGAATTTAAAATAAGCACTATGAAACTTAAAGCTACTATTGGGGCCTTGACCTTATTAATAACAGCATCGGCCTGCGGCCAAAATATACCCAATGAAGTGAACCTTCCAAAGAAAGAGGCCTTTACTGTAGAAACGGTAGCAGAAGGAATTATGAACCCTTGGGGCATGGTGTTTTTGCCAGACGGAAGCATGTTGGTCTCAGACAGAGAAGGGGCACTTATTCAAATCAAAAAAGGTGTTAAAACTCAAATTTCAAATGCACCTAAAGTTTATGTGAGAGGGCAAGGGGGGCTTTTAGACCTTGAACTACACCCAAAATACAAAGAAAATGGGTGGCTATATATTTCTTATGCCTCTGAAGAAGGAGAAGAAAAGGGTGGCCATACCGCTATTATGAGAGCCAAATTAAAAGGAAATGCTTTGGTTGAAAGTGAACTGCTTTACAAGGCAGGTCCTAATACTACTAAGGGACAGCATTTTGGTTCTAGACTAGAATTTGACAACAAAGGGTATTTATATTTCACTATTGGAGAACGTGGAGAAAGAGATATAAATCCTCAAGACATTAAAAGAGATGGTGGAAAAATTTATCGCATTTTTGACGACGGCCGTATTCCTTCAGACAACCCATTTGTAGGTGTTTCTGGTGCGAAAACTGCTATTTACACTTACGGAAACAGAAACCCACAGGGGCTTATTTTTCACCCTATAAGAAAAGAGATGTGGGAGCATGAGCACGGCCCTAAAGGGGGCGATGAGCTCAATATTGTTAAAAAAGGGGCTAACTATGGTTGGCCGGTGATTACCTATGGGATAAACTACAGTGGCACCCCAATTACTGACAAAACAGATTTACCAAATATGGAGCAACCCATTCACTATTGGGTGCCGTCTATAGCGCCAAGTGGAATGGCTTTTATAACAAGTGACAAATACCCAGATTGGAATGGAAATTTACTAGTTGGCTCTCTTTCTTTTCAATACCTAGAACGCCTTGTTTTAAAAGGAACTAAGGTGGTGTATAGAGAAAAATTATTAGCAGATTTAGGCAGGGTAAGAAATGTAAGACAGGCTCCAGATGGCTATATCTATGTGGCTATTGAAGGCAAAGGAATTGTGAAATTGGTGCCTAAAAAATAAAATTCAAAGCTTTGAAGAAGCTATGGCGGCATGCACAGAGCCGTGCTTTTTTAAAAGGCTATTTGCAGTTTCTGTTGAAACACCTAAAGCCTGGGCAATATAGCCTGCGCCTCTCTGTACCAATTTGGCATTGCTGAGCTGCATATGGACCATTTTATTCCCTTGCACCCGCCCTACTCTAATCATATATGCGGTAGAAATCATATTGAGTACTAATTTTTGGGCGGTTCCACTTTTCATTCGGGTACTTCCAGTTACGTACTCAGGCCCCACACCAACTTCTATAGGAAAATCTACGGCTTGGCCTAAAGGAGAGCCTGGGTTATTGGTAATACAAGCAGTGGTAATTCCAGCCTCTTTGGCTGCTTTTACACCACCCATCACATAAGGAGTTGTCCCTGAAGCCGCTATTCCAACCAAGACATCTAAGGTGTTTATTTTAAATGCCTTCAGGTCTTCCCAAGCTTGTTGTGGGTGGTCTTCTGCATTTTCTACTGCCTTTCTAACAGCCGTGTCTCCACCCGCTATAAGTCCAATAACCCTGTCATGCGGCATGCCGTAAGTAGGTGGGATTTCAGAAGCATCTAATATACCAAGGCGGCCAGAGGTTCCTGCACCTATATAGAAAAGACGGCCACCTTTTTTAAAATTAGCTTCCAGTAAAGCTACAAGCGGATAGATCTGCGGAATAAGCTGCGCTACAGCGAGTGCTACCTTTTGGTCTTCCGTATTTATCTCTATTAAAAGCTGCTCAATACTTTTAGTTTCTAAATGATTGTATAGGGAATCTGACTCTGTGACTCTTTTAAACATCTGCTAGGGATTAAAATGTAAATAATTAGGAGTGAGTTTTTTTTTGAAAAATGTCACAACAATCTAATATCGTAATTTCTAAAAGAATTAAGCTTTGGGTCTGAAGGATCTAACTCTGTGACCATAGTATTAATAGCGTTAATATCTGCTGTTTTATAACGATGTTGTGAGTTTAATTTTTCAGAAATAGAAAGCAATACAGTCTTTTTAGAGGCATCTATCACTGCTTTTTTAAGCTGTACAATCTCCCAATCAAACTCTGTTAGTCCATAAACAGGATCTACATAACCTGTTCCAATAAAACTGTAATCTACCCTAATATCTGAAAGGTTATTCACCGCATTGGCACCAATAGAAAGCTGGGCATCTTTAGAGAGTTTACCACCTATAAAAATAACCTCAACATTGGGCTTGGTAAGCATTTCTAACGCAACAGGCAGGCTTAACGTAAAACAGGTTAAGTGAAGTTTATGAGGAATAAGCCTAGCTAATTCCAAGCAAGTAGTCCCTCCGTCTATGAGTATAACACTCCCGTCTTTTAGTAACTTAATCACTTTTTCTGCTATGACCGTTTTTTCTGCCAAAGCATAAATATTGGTGTTTTTTGGACTAAAACTAACAAAACCAAGAGCAATAGCACCACCGTGTACTTTTTTAAGTTTGTTTAGGCTGTGTAATTCTTTAACATCTCTCCTAACAGTGTCTATAGATACATGGAGACTCTCTGCAATATCTGTGAGTAACACCCTATTGTGAAGGGCTACTTCATTCAGAATTTTCAAATGGCGTTCTTCTTTTAACATAGCTATTTAAGTGGTCTTAAAAAACACATAATATAATACAAATATAGGAATTAATAGTGCTGTTTATTTCTGCATTCACAGTCAAAATAAATATTTATGCATTAAACAGCAAAAATTAAAGCATAAAGAAGCAAGAAGTGCGTTTTTTTTCTATATTTGAATTTCAAAAACTGTCTATAATGAATCAAAAAGTACCATATTTCAATGCGGTAGACGAAGAAGCTGTAAAATTTGAAAGAATTAATACCCTAATTCACAAAAGCTCTCAGGACGCCTCTAGTTTTGTGGCGCAAGAGATTATTGACTTGGTCTTAGAAAGACAAAAAGAAGGAAAAAAAATAGTTTTAGGACTGGCTACGGGCTCTACTCCCATAAAAGTTTACGACTACCTAGTTCAGGCACACAAAGAAAAAGGAGTGAGTTTTTCTAATGTTATTACTTTTAATTTAGATGAGTATTTCCCCATGGACGGGTCTTCTATTCATTCTTATAAGCGCTTTATGAAAGAACACTTATTTGAACACATAGATATTCCTGAGCAGCAAATACACCTTCCCAACGGGCAAGTAAAGAAAGAAGAAGTAAAAAAATACTGCCAAGACTACGAACAAAAAATTAAAGAAGTTGGTGGTATTGATATTCAAATTTTGGGAATTGGAAGAACTGGGCACATTGGTTTTAATGAACCGGGCTCTTCTTTGAGTAGTAAAACTAGAATGGTACGTTTAGACAGAATGACCATGTTAGACGCTGCTAGTGATTTTTTTGGAAAGGAAAATGTACCCACCAAAGCTATTACTATGGGAGTAGGCACAATTATGAGTGCCAAAAGAATTATTCTCATGGCCTGGGGTGAAGGAAAATCTAACATTATAAAACAAGCGGTAGAGGGACCCATTCAAGAGTCTGTTCCTGCCACTTTTCTACAAAGTCACCCAAATTGTAATTTTATTATTGACCAGGCAGCCGCTACAAGTCTCACTAGGGTTGCCACCCCCTGGTTAGTAGGAGATTGTGATTGGGAGCCAGCCTTAATTAAAAAAGCTGCTATTTGGCTGTCTGAAAAACTAAACAAAGCCCTTTTAAAATTGACAAATGAAGATTACAGTGAGTATGGAATGGGTAGCCTTATTGCAGAAATAGGCACCGCAGAACATATTAATGTAATGATATTTAATCAGTTACAACAAACTATTACTGGCTGGCCAGGCGGCAAGCCTCTGGCCGATGACAGCAAGAGACCAGAACGTGCCAATCCATTTCCTAAAAGATCGGTGGTTTTTAGTCCACATCCAGATGATGATGTTATTTCTATGGGGGGCACTCTACTTAGACTTGTAGACCAAGGACATGAGGTACATGTAGCCTACCAGACTTCTGGTAACATAGCAGTTTTTGATGACGAAGTCATTAGGTTTTTAGATTTTGCCACAGATATACAAGAAAACAATACGCTTCTTGAAAAACAATTTAAAGAAGTTAAAGAATTTTTAAGCAATAAAGCTCCCGGAGAAATAGACAGTCCAGTCATTCAAAAATTTAAGGGGCTCATTAGAAAGGGAGAAGCCTTGGCCGCCTGTCGTTATTGCGGGGTTCAAGAAAATAGGGCTCATTTCCAAAACCTACCCTTTTATGAAACAGGCACGGTAAAGAAAAATCCGTTTTCAGAGGCAGACATTGATCTCACCTATCAATTATTAAACAACATAAAACCGCAGCAAATTTTTGCTGCTGGTGATCTTTCAGATCCACACGGAACACACAGAGTTTGCTTAGATATTATTTTTAAAACCTTAGAGAGATTAGTGTCAGAAAAAGTAGCTTGGGTACAAGATTGTTACGTCTGGTTATACAGAGGTGCTTGGCAAGAATGGGACATTGCAGATATGGAAATGGCTATTCCTATTGGTCCAAAAGACATGATGAGAAAAAGAAATGCCATTTTTAAGCATCAATCCCAAAAAGATGCAGCTATGTTTCCCGGAAGTGATGAAAGAGAGTTTTGGCAAAGAGCAGAAGACCGTAACAAGGACACTGCTAGAAAATACAATGCCCTTGGCCTTGCAGAGTACGAAGCTATGGAGGGCTTTGTAAGATATAAATTTCAGTAAATCCAACCATAACCACCCTAAAAGGTCTATTTTAGTAATAAAATAGGCCTTTTACATTTTATATGAATTTCAGTTATTACTTCCCCACTAAGCAGCTGGTACTTGCTATTAAACCTCTTAGCTATGCCCTTTTTCTAATATTAATAATCAGTCTAAGCAGCTGTAAGGCGCAGCGGTCTTTTGGTGCAAAAACTATAGAGCTAAAGACATCAATTATCACCAAGACTAAAACAATAGCTGGGTCCTTACCGACAAAAGAAGAGGTTCAAAAAAATGAACAAGCTACCTCACTCAATGAGTCTGTTCTTTTTTCTGACCCACAACGCTCTTTTAGAGGGGTTTGGATAGCTACAGTAGCTAATATAGATTGGCCTAAAAATTCAAATGATTCTTTTGAAAAAAAGCAGCAAGATTATATAAGCCTGCTAAAATTCTATAAAAATCTTCATTTTAATGCAGTAATAGTTCAAATTAGAACAGCAGGAGACGCTTTTTACCCTACAAAATTAGCGCCTTGGTCCTCATACTTAACTGGCCAAGAGGGAGTTGCTCCAAACACCCCTATAGACCCTTTAGAATGGCTAATAAAAACTACCCATGGCTACGGAATGGAGTTTCACGCTTGGATAAATCCATATAGGGCAACTATGAGCCTGTCTACAGATAAACTAAGTCAGGAACATGATTTTTACAAACATCCAGATTGGATGCTGCCCTATGGAAAAAAATACTATTACAATCCTGGTATTCCAGAGGTCAGTGACCATATAGTGCGTGTAGTACAAGAAATTATAACGCGCTATGAAGTAGACGGAATACACTTAGATGATTATTTCTATCCATACAAAATAGCAGGTCAAACTTTTAATGATCAGAAAACTTACGAAAAATACGGGGAAAGCCAGGAAAAAAATGCATGGAGAAGGAGCAATATAAACAGGCTAATCAAAGATCTTTCTTTTTCAATTAAACAAACTAAGCCATGGGTTTCTTTTGGAGTAAGTCCATTTGGTGTATGGAAAAATAATACTACAGACCCTAAAGGTTCTGCTACTAGAGCCGGCCAAACAACCTATGACGACCTCTTTGCAGACCCCTTACTTTGGATGGAAAAAGGTTTGGTAGACTATCTAGCTCCTCAGTTATACTGGAGTATGAACTATGACTTGGCTGCACATAAAACATTAATAGATTGGTGGGTGGCTCAAAAGTCTAACAGTAGAATTTATATTGGAAACGGACCCTATAAAATTTATGATAATGCAGACAAAGCATGGGAAAACCCTCAAGAAATAGCAAAGCAATTAGATTATGCTAAAGAAAAAAAAGAAATTGATGGTCATATTTTTTTTAGTGCCAAATCATTAATGAATGAGCGCGTAACCTCTGTGGTTCAAGGTCTGAAAACTACACAATTCTCTACTGCTGTACTTCCTCCTTTAGTTAATTTTAAAGATAAAAACCCAGCTTTTAAATGGAGTGCTTTATGGAATACTAATCCAGAGGGAGCCCTGCTAATAAAAACAGAAAGTACAGGAGTAAAACAAGTACTTATTTATCAGTACGACCTAGCTACAGAAAAAAACATATGTGTTGAAATTTTACCGTTCATCAATAACCAGACTAAAAGTACGCTTAAAAACATCAGTTATATTAAAGGAATAAATAGGTTTGGGGAGTTGAGCCAACCAATTAAAGTAGACAGACCATAATGAACCACACTCCAAAATATATCTTAGGACTTATGTCTGGCACCTCATTAGATGGATTAGACATTGCTCTCTGTGAATTTGTTCCTGCAAAAATAGTAACAGAAAAAAAAGCATCAGCTAAGCTATCTGAACCCTATTCATTTAAAATTATACAGGCCACTACCCTATCCTACAGCCAGGAAATGGAGCAAATGCTTTTTGGCTCAATCTCAGATCCTGCAACAATTTTATTGGCTAACCATCAAAAGTACGGGCAATGGGTTGGAAAAAAAGTGAAAGAATTTTTAACTAAAAATAATCTTAGCTGTGACTTAATAGCCAGCCATGGACATACCGTGCACCACAGACCAGAATTGGGTTTTACATTCCAATTGGGTGCAGGACAAGCCATTGCCAATCAGAGTGGAATTTTAGTAGTATCTGATTTTAGGTCTACAGATATTTCTCTGGGTGGGCAAGGGGCTCCTTTAGTTCCTATAGGAGACTTACTGCTCTTTCCAGAGTACAAATACTGTTTAAACTTAGGAGGTATTAGTAATATTTCTATTAAAACACCTTCGCTAATAAAGGCCTATGACGTGAGCCTAGCCAATATATTATTAAACTACTTGGCTGGTTTAAAAGGCCATTCCTATGACCATGGGGGCGCAATGGCAGAAAGTGGGCAGCTTCACCAACCGTTATTTAAAGCTTTAAACCAATTAGAATACCACCAGCTTGCTGCGCCAAAATCTTTGGGGATAGAGTTTTTTAACAGCCAAGTAAAGCCTCTTTTTGAAAAAGTAAATGTAACAGTAGAAGACGCTTTACACACAGCTGTGCATTACATAAGTTATCAGGTACAGCAAAGTCTAGAAAAACACCAACTTACAAATGAAAAGATGTTAGTTACTGGTGGAGGCGTAAAAAATACTTTTTTATTGAAGTGCCTAGAAACATACTGTAATAAAAACGTCACCCTTATTGTTCCAGAATCAGAAATTATTGATTTTAAAGAAGCCCTTATTTTTGCTTTTATGGGATTTTTGTTCTCCAAAGGAGAAAATAATTGTTTAAAAAGTGTAACGGGAGCTAAATCAGACAATATAGGGGGCTACTTATACCTTCCATTATAAGAGGAGTTTTTAAATGTTTTTGCAAATGCTCAAAAATTAGTAGCTACCCATTACTCGTAAATTTTCTAGCTTTATAGTCTTTGAACGTTTATCTATAAAAATTAGATTGTTATTGCTATTTTTGAGAAAAATACAATTATGCTCATCATTGGAATTACAGGTGGTACAGGATGTGGAAAAACCACAGTAGTAACCCAAATTATAAATGAACTTCCAGCCAATGAAGTTGGTGTAATTTCTCAAGATTCGTATTATAATGACCTATCACATTTAACCATAGAAGAACGGGTAGAAGTGAATTTTGACCACCCGCACTCCATAGACTTTGAGCTGTTGGCGAGACACCTAAATGACCTTAAGAAAGGGAAGACCATTCAACAACCAGTGTATTCTTTTGTGGAGCACAATAGAACAGATGAGTTTATAGAAACGGCTCCTAGAAAAGTGATTATTGTAGAAGGAATTTTAATTATGACGCACCCAGAATTGAGAGACCTTTTTGATATTAAGATTTTTGTACATGCAGATTCTGACGAGCGGCTTATGAGGCGTTTAAAAAGAGATCTTAAAGAAAGAGGGAGAGATTTAGATGAAGTAATCAGTCGTTACCAGACTACCCTCAAACCAATGCATGACCAATTTATAGAACCCACAAAAGAATTTGCAGATATTATTATTCCTAATAATCATTACAATACAGTAGCTGTAGATATAGTAAGAACTATTATAAATGACAAATTAAACTAATGTTTAAAGGGTTAAAGAAGTTTAGAGAGAAAAAGTGGGTGACATTTGTCACTAATATATACGTGCTAATTTTAAGCGCCTTTCTCATTTGGATGTTCTTTTTTGACACCAATTCATTTTTAATACAAAGCGAACTACAGGGACAAATAAAAGCGCTAGAAGCAGAAAAAGAGTATCTTAAAGAAGAAATAAAAAAAGATAGAAGTATTCTAAAAAAAATGTCTTCTGACGAGGCTATTGAAAAATTAGCTAGAGAAAAATACTTACTTAAGAAAAAAAACGAAGACGTTTTTATTATTGAATTTAAAGACAGTATAACGCCCATTGGGAATGAGTGAGAACAAAAGTCATAAACTGCCTGTATTTACTGCCGTTTCTGCCAAAGCATGGAAACAGCAAATTCAATATGAGCTCATGGGAGCAGATTACAATGAAAAAATGGTGCGTGAAACACTAGACGGTATAAAAATAAAGCCTTTTTACACCTCAGAAGACATTACTCAGCCACCTCTGTTCACTAACAAAGCGGCAGATGCCTTCCATATTACTTTTGAAATTTATGCCAATCAGGCTCAAATGTCAAATAAAAAAGCCCTTTGGTGTATAGAGAAAGGGTGTAGTGAAATCATTTTCCTCGTGCAAGAAAGCGTCTTAGAACCTGCAGAACTGCTTCAGGGAATTCCTGAGGAAACAAGTGTTTTAATCATTTTAAAACAGCCAACTGAAATTCAAATAAATTTATTTACCACTTATTTAACCCATAAAAAATATCTCAACTGGAATTGCTCCATAGATCCTGTGAGCCATTTTTTTGAATCTGGAAACTGGTGGCAGAATGAGCAAACAGATTTAAAATGGGTAGAACTTTTAGTAAAAAACACAGAGAACCCTATTTTATTTGTAGACGCTAGGCGCTTTCAAGCAGCAGGTGCTAATACTGGACACCAACTTGCTTATGCCTTATCTCATATAACTGAATACCTATTAATGCTCTCAGAAGTCACTTTACTTCACAAAATAAAAAAAGTACTCGTAGGCGTTCATGTAGGTCAGGACTATCTCTTAGAAATTAGTAAACTAAGGGCTTTTGACAAATTATGGAAAAGCGTAAATAAAACATTTAATTTAAACCTAGAATATGGCTTGTTAAGCCAACCTGGCCTCATAGACAAGACCCTCTTTAGCAGCAACACAAACCTTGTGAGAAACAGTACTGCTCTAATGGCTAGTGTATTAGGTGGAGCGTCTAGTTTAGTCTGTACTCCCTATGATACTATTTTTAAAAAATCTCATTTGTACAGTGATCGCTTATCTATTAATCAAGCATTAATCATAAAACATGAATGTGGACTAGAAAAGCTAAAAGATCCTATATCTGGCAGCTATACAATAGAGAAATTATCTTTAGAAATAGCAGAAAAAAGTTTGGCTTACTTTAAAAATATAGAAGCACAAGGTGGCTTAATTTTGGCGCTCAAAAACAACATTATCCAAAAAAATATATCTCTCCAATTTGAAAGTGAATTAGCAAAGTATAAAAGCAGTGAAAAAGAACTAATTGGTGCTAATACACTTCCAGACATAGAAGAAATTTTACTTGAGAAATTTCCATTTATAAGGATAGAAAAGAGAAAAACTATCATAGCTCCTTTAATTTCTAAAAGATTTTCTATGGATTGGGAAATTGCGGCGCAAAAAAGTGTGTATGAAAATAAGTAGAGTACATATTAAAAATTTGTCACTAGACACAGCTGCCCAAGAAAACACGCCCCAAATAAAGACTGTTTCTGGCCTTGAGCAAGCTTCTGGCTTTCCTCCTTACACAAGAGGGCTTTACACTAGAATGTACCTTGAAAGACCTTGGACTATAAGACAATATGCTGGTTTTTCTACCGCTCAAGAGAGTAATAGCTTTTATAAAAGAAATTTGCAAAGGGGTCAAAAAGGACTTTCAGTAGCCTTTGACCTCCCTACCCACAGGGGCTATGACTCTGACCATATTTTGGCCAAGGCCGATGTTGGAAAAGCGGGTGTTGCCATAGACTCTGTAGAGGACATGAAACGTTTGTTTAAAGATATTCCGCTAGACAAAATGTCCGTTTCCATGACCATGAACGGGGCGGTACTGCCTATTATGGCCTTTTTTATTGTGGCTGCTGAAGAGCAAGGTACACACATAAAAGACTTAAATGGCACCATACAAAATGACATATTAAAGGAATTCATGGTCCGCAACACCTACATATATCCTCCAAAGCCATCATTAGAGATTATTGCACACATATTTCAATACACGGCTGAGAAAATGCCAAAATTTAATAGTATTAGTATATCTGGATATCACATGCAAGAGGCTGGAGCTACGGCGGCTCAAGAGCTAGCTTACACCCTTGCTAACGGGCTAGAGTATGTGAAACTAGGCCTAGCCACAGGATTGGATATTGACACTTTTGCTCCAAGGCTCTCCTTCTTTTGGGGAGTTGGCATGGATTATTTTACAGAAATAGCAAAGCTTAGGGCCGCCAGAACGCTTTGGGCACAGCTCATGGAAGAATTTCATCCAAAAAATAAAAAATCACTCATGCTAAGAGCTCACTGCCAAACAAGTGGCTGGAGTTTAGCTGCTCAAGATCCTTTTAATAATATTACAAGAACAACCATAGAGGCCATGGCGGCAGTATTAGGTGGTACCCAAAGCCTTCATACTAACGCTTTAGATGAAGCCATTGCACTGCCTACAAATTTTTCTGCACAAATTGCAAGAAACACGCAAATTCACCTACAAAAAGAAACAGATCTTTTACATATCATAGACCCTTTTGCCGGGAGTCATGTATTAGAGGAAAAAACAGCGTTTTTAATTCATGAAGCTCAAAAAATTTTAGCAGACCTAAAGCAGGAAGGTGGCATGCAATTACTTGTAGAAAATGGTTTTGTCAAAACAAAAATTGAGGAAGCAGCTACTGTTAAACAAGCTAAAATAGATAGTGGTCAAGATATTATTATTTCCGTAAATGCCTTTCAAGACACTTCTGAACCCCCTTTAGATATTTTAGAAATAGACAATATAGAGGTGCTAAGAGAGCAGATAAAATCTCTAAATGAAATTAAAGCAAATAGAGAAGAGGCAGCCGTTCTAAGTGCTTTAAATAAAATTAAAGTGGCCGCAGAAAGGTCTGTTTTATCTGAATCTAATTCTGAACATTCAAAAGACAAACATTTTAACCCAGACCACAACCTACTTTCATTGGCTATAGAAGCAGCTAGAAAAAGAGCTACCTTAGGAGAAATAAGTTTGGCTTTAGAGCATGTGTATGGGCGCTATGAAGCAAAACAAAATCTATTTTCAGGGGTGTATTCTAAAGCCATACAGAAGGATAAAAAATTTATAAAGGCCCAACAAAAGGCTTCAGAATTCTTAGATAAAAAAGGAAGAAGGCCGCGTATTCTTCTTGCAAAAATTGGCCAAGATGGACACGACAGGGGAATTAAAATTGTAGCTACATCATTAGCAGACATAGGATTTGATGTAGATCTTGGGCCCTTATTTCAAACCCCAGAGAGTGCTGTAAATCAAGCCATTGAAAATGATGTGCACCTGCTTGGGATTTCCAGTTTAGCTGGTGGCCACAAAACTATTGTCAAAGATATTAGCGACGCATTATCTAAGGCAAATGCTACAGACATTAAAATTGTCCTAGGCGGCATTATTCCAAAGAAAGATGAGGAGTTTCTTAAATCCTTGGGTGCAAGTGCCTTTTTTGGTCCAGGCACTCCCATGACTGAAAGTGCTTTGAAATTGTTAGACCTCATTAGTTAAAATTCACTCTCTGTTTATAAATTCACTTTTGTAGCCGCCTAAATAGTTGTATTTTTATACCCTAACATATTTATATAAATGGGCAAAATAATTGCTATTGCAAACCAAAAAGGTGGGGTAGGTAAAACTACTACTACTGTAAACTTGGCGGCATCATTAGGAGTACTTGAAAAAAAAGTATTACTAATAGACGCAGACCCTCAAGCAAATGCAACTTCTGGCCTTGGAATTGATACACAGGAACTGGCCACTGGCACCTATCAATTATTAGAACATACAGCCAGCGCCTTAGAAACAATTATAAAAACAAATTCTCCAAATGTAGACCTCATACCGTCTCATATAGATCTGGTAGCCATTGAAATTGAATTAGTAGATGTAGAAAATAGAGAGTACATGCTTAAGCAGGCTTTGGCCCCCATAGTTGATCTTTATGATTACATTCTAATAGATTGCGCTCCTTCTCTAGGCCTTTTAACCCTAAATGCACTTACCGCAGCACACTCTGTGCTTATTCCTATTCAATGTGAGTATTTTGCTTTAGAAGGGCTTGGAAAATTATTAAACACTATTAAAAGTATTCAGAAAATTCACAATGCAAATTTAGATATTGAAGGCCTCTTATTAACCATGTACGACTCTAGGCTAAGGCTTTCAAACCAGGTGGTAGAAGAGGTGAGAAAACACTTTAGTGAAATGGTTTTTGAAACCATTATTCAAAGAAATGTTAGATTAAGTGAAGCGCCTAGCTTTGGTGAAAGTATTATTAAATACGACGCTAGTAGTAAGGGTGCTATTAACTATTTAAATCTTGCAGAAGAATTATTAAAGAAAAATAAGGACACAGTATAATGGCTAGGGCAATAAAAAAACAAGCTTTAGGAAGAGGCCTATCTGCACTTCTAAAAGATCCTGACAACGATATAAAATCTATTGAAGACAAGAATGCTTCTCAATTAGTAGGAAATATTATAGCCTTAGAAATAGGTAGTATTGAGGTAAACCCATTTCAACCTCGTTCCAATTTTAATGAGGAGTCTTTAGAAGAACTAGCTAGTTCTATTAAAGAATTAGGAGTTATTCAGCCTATAACAGTTAGAAAAATAGATTTTAACCAGTTCCAATTGGTTTCTGGTGAACGCAGGTATAGGGCTTCAAAATTAATTGGACTAAAAACCATTCCTGCTTATATTAGAATTGCCAATGACAGAGAGTCTTTAGAAATGGCTCTAGTTGAAAATATTCAAAGGCAAGATTTAGACCCTATAGAAATTGCACTTTCTTATCAAAGATTGATAGATGAAATTAACCTCACTCAAGAAAAAATGAGTGAGCGAGTTGGGAAAAAACGGTCTACAGTAACCAACTATTTAAGGCTTTTAAAATTAGATCCTATAGTGCAGACTGGTATTCGAGATGGCTTTTTAAGTATGGGTCATGGAAGAGCTCTAGTCAATATAACCAATACTAAAGATCAAATTAAGCTTTATGAATTAATCGTAAAAAACAATCTTTCTGTTAGGGATACTGAAAGCGCTGTTAAAAAATTTCAAACAGCAGAAACTACTACTCCTTCTGTAAATAATAAACTAGCTCAATCTGTCTATAAAACAGATATGAATGATTTAAACAGTAAGTTTAGTGTGAAAGTATCAGTGGCGGCATCGGCCAAAGGCCTTGGCAAAATTACGCTTCATTTTAATAATGACCAAGAATATCAAAAGCTCAAAAAAATACTTTTAAGTGATTAAATATATCTCATTTCTCCTTTTTTTATTTTTAAGCATAACTGTCTTTGGTCAAGAAGTGATGGTTCAGGACAGTTCTGTGGTTATTAGTAGTACTGTCACAAAAACCTTAAAAAAAAGCACTAAAAAGAGTAATAAAAATGCGCTAATGGCCTTTGATTCGGGCCCTTATAAAGAAATAAACCCTTTAGCTCCCAGCAAGGCTGCTTTTTTATCTGCAGTCATGCCTGGATTGGGACAAGTTTATAATAAAAATTATTTAAGAGTTCCAGTCGTGTTTGCTGCTATTGGGACAAGTGCCTATGTGTTTAAGTTAAATGACAACTTATACAAGCGCTATAGAGACGCATTTAAAAGCCGCAGAGCTGGCTTTATGAATGATGAGTTTTATGACGTTAATGGGAGTGGAATTATACTGGGCAGTCCAGATTTATCTGACAAAGCCCTTCAGGACGGACAAGAACGTTATCAAAAAGATAGAGATTTGTATTTAGTGGTAACTATTGGTTTATACGCTTTAAACATAATTGACGCCAATGTTCAAGCGCACCTCAAACAGTTTAATGTAAATGACCAATTGAGCGTTCAATACAAGCCTTTTTTGGAAAGAGAACAATTTTATGGTAAACCGTATTATGGACTAGCCATGATCATTACATATTAGTTATGAAAATAGCGCTATTAGGATACGGGAAAATGGGCAAAATGATTGAGAAACTGGCTCAAGAAAGAGGTCATCACATTGTGCTAAGACACGACGGAGCAGCTTCTATTAAAGATTTTATGGGTGCAGAAGTTGCTATTGATTTCTCTACACCGCAAGCTGCCGTGCACAATATTTGTACAGCGTTTTTAAGTGGAATTCCAGTGGTTTGTGGAACTACTGGTTGGCTAGACAAAATGAGTGAAGTAGAAACGTCCTGTTTGAATAATCATGCTGCTTTTATATACGCTTCTAATTTTAGTTTGGGTGTGAATTTGTTTTTTGACTTAAACAAAAAGCTAGCTGCTATCATGGAACCACACGGATATGAAATATCTCTTAAAGAAATTCACCATACACAAAAACTAGATGCACCAAGTGGAACTGCTATTAGTCTGGCAGAAGGTATTTTGCCTTTTACAAACTCCAATGATTGGGTTTTAAAAGAAAATCAAACTAAAGGGATAGCAAACGCCCTAACCATTGCGTCTAAAAGAGTGGGGGACACCCCTGGCACTCATTCTGTTAGTTATAAAAGTGAGGTAGATAGTATAGAAATTATTCACACTGCTCATAATAGAAAAGGGTTTGCTATTGGAGCTATTGTGGCTGCAGAATGGATTAAAAATAAAAAAGGAATTTTTTCAATGTCTGATGTATTGGCTTTACAGCCTTAAAAAAAATATAAAATGAATAGTATTCAGTGGTTGTTATGTATTGGAGTCATTCAAGGGATTCACTTTTTAGGAACCTATAAATTGTATATAGCGGCTGGCAGGAAAGCTTGGGAGGCAGCCATTCCAGTATACAACGCAGTTATTTTAATGAAAATCATTCACAGGCCGTCTTGGTGGGTGATCTTACTTTTTATACCTGTAATTAATTTACTTATGTTTCCCGTTGTTTGGGTAGAAACTATTAGAAGCTTTGGGAAAAACAGCTTATTAGACTCTTGGCTAGTGGTCTTAAGTCTTGGTTTTTACACATATCATATTAACTATAGCACTCCCCTTCAATACATTAAAGACAGAGATTTAAACCCTGGTACGGCTCTAGGAGAGTGGGTCAGTTCTATTGTCTTTGCAGTTGTGGCTGCTAGTATGGTTCATGCTTATTTTATTCAACCTTTTGTTATCCCTACCGGATCTTTAGAAAAAACCTTACTCATTGGAGATTTCTTACTTGTAAGTAAATTTCACTACGGAGCCAGGATTCCTATGACTCCGTTTGCGGCACCCATGGTGCACGACACCTTACCTATTTTAGGAATTCCCTCCTATATTAAAAAACCACAGCTCCCCTACTTTAGAATTCCTGGTTTTCAAAAAGTAAAAAGAAATGATATTGTAGTTTTTAGCTGGCCAACAGACACCGTTAGATTTTTTAGAGACACCTCTAAACTGCACTTTAAAAAGCCTATTGATAAGAAATCTAACTATGTAAAAAGATGTGTAGGTGTTCCTGGAGACGCGCTTAGTATTATAGATGGTTATGTTTATATAGACGGCAAACAAACCCAACTTCCAAGCCGTGCTAAAACACAATACACCCATACTATTTACGCTCAAAAGGGGGTGTCATCTAGGACTTTATTGGAGGGTGGAATTACTGAGTTTAGCAGGAAGTATTCTACTAAAGCCCTAACGCAAACACAGGCCATTGCACTGCAAGAAAATGAAATTCAAATTTACAACAACCCACAAGGAGGCTATCTAATTTACACTAAAAGTTCAGGAATAGCTCCTGAGTTAATAGCAGCCCAACGACTTGCGCTCAGTGAAATTATAGACAGAGAGAGAATGGCTACTTTCTCAGACGCAGTAGCCAAAAATTTGGCTGCTAAGCCAGAAATTGACTCTATTGTAAAATTATTAGACAGCAAAGGGTCTTATGAAGCTAGTGTTTTTCCTCATGACCCTTCCTTTGCATGGAATAAGGACCAATATGGCACTATTTATATCCCTGCCAAAGGTGATCTGATTGAATTAAATATTGAAAATTTATCTATTTATAGAGAAATTATTGAAAATTATGAGGGCAATAGCTTGTTAGTGAATGGCAATGAAATTTTAATTAATTCAATTCCAACTAATCAGTATACTTTTAAGCAAGATTACTATTGGATGATGGGAGACAACAGGCACAATTCTGAAGATTCTAGATACTGGGGATTTGTACCTGAAGATCACATTGTTGGGAAGCCTATTTTTATTTGGATGAGTATTGACGGAATTAATGATGGTGTTAAAAACTGGAAAATTAGATGGGACAGGGTATTCACTACCGTAAGCGGAGAAGGAACCTCTCAATCTTATTTTAAGTGGTTTTTAGGTGCTTTAGCGCTTTGGTTTGGAATAGATTATTTTAGAAAAAGGAAAAAAGCATAAACATGCCTTTAGAAAAAACCTTATTGTTTCCTAGTTATTTTCCCACTATAGCCTCCTTTTCTGTCATATTACAATATGAAGTTAAATGGGAAATATTTGGAAACTATCAAAAACAAAGCCTGAGAAATAGAGCTAATATTACAAATGATAGAGGTTTACACAGTCTCAGCATTCCTGTTATTGGAAAAGGGAAGGGAAAAGAGCGTTTGCCTTACAGTGAAGTGCTAATAGACAATTCTCAGCCTTGGCAACGCACCCACTGGAGAACCCTGCAAACAGCTTATAGGACATCTCCGTTTTTTGAATTCTACGAGCATGCTTTGGAGCCTCTTTTTACCAAAACCTATACTCATTTATTACCCTTTAACTTGTTGGTAGCAAAGACACTTTGTGAATGCTTACTAATTATATTCCCAGAGGGGCAAACAAGTGTTTTTAGAAAAGATACTTTAAGTGGTAAAGATCATAGGGATCTTATTTATCCAAAACCGCCTATTGGCTACAAATTAAACGCCTATAATCAAGTGTTTATTGAAAAACACGGGTTTATTGATCATTTAAGTGTTTTAGACCTTCTCTTTAATGAGGGCCCACAAGCAGCAAGTCTGCTAAAACAAGCAAAAATATAATATGATATCTTTTTTTCTCCATTACGGAACTCATTTTATAGTCCCTATTGGAGTGGCATACTGGGTATACCCTGAAAAATTTAAATGGACGCTTTTTGTTTTATGGTCTGCTATTTTAATAGATATAGACCATTTGTGGGCAAATCCTATTTTTGACCCTGGTCGATGCAGCCTTTTGTTCCACCCTTTACACAGTAGTTTGGCTATCATTGTATATATTTTACTCTTAGCACCTAGAAAAACACGTATTTATGGAATTGCACTTTGCTTGCATATGACAGCAGACGGTTTGGACTGCTTATTCTAGAACAAATACAGCCATTACTGGGTAGTGGTCTGAAAGAGTGACCGTATAATTTTTATGATAGATAATATTAAAGGCTGGGTCCGAGAGAATAAAGTCTATTCTCATTGGAAAATACTTAAAAGCAAAAGTCTTTCCATAACCTGAGCCCGCTTGTGTAAAACTGTCATTGAAATCACCTTTTACTTGGTGGTAAACACTAGAAAACTGGTTGGTGTTAAAGTCTCCACATAAAATAACTTGATAAGGGCTTTTACTTTTGTGAGCCGCTATGAGTTCTGCCTGCTCTTGTTGTTTTGCAAAAGAAACTTTAAGCCTTTTATAAAGTCTTTCTCTTTTCTCAGAGCTTAAACTAGCCACCTCAGGCTTTATCCTAAGAGATTGAAAATGAACATTGTATATTCTTATAAAGCGTTTTCCAGTATTTATATCTGCATAAATAGCTGTATTAGTACTATTGGGGAACGGAATAATTCCCTTGCTCACTATTGGATATTTTGAAAAAATAGCTTGGACCGCTTGCTTAGAATTGTCATAGGCACTAATGTATGAATAAGGGTATTTATTAAAAGCACTTTTTTTAGAAACGTCAAACTCCTGAAAACAAACTATAGAAGGTTCATTTTTATTTACAAAGGAGACAATTTGATTGGCAATGGTGGGGTCTTCACTCCAATTATATTTATTAAACAACCTAGTATTAAAACTCATCAAACTAATTCCATCAGAGCCTGAATATGGTTTTTCTGCTCTAAATTGAAAAAAGGAACCTATAAATAGATACGCAACAATAAGTGTCATTAAAGAGAGTGCAAAAAACTTTTTAAAGCGAATTCCCCAATAAGCTAAAAAGAGAATATTTGCCAGTACCATAAAAGGCACTAATAAACTAAAAATTGAAAGAGATGGTATAATAGCCACAGATATATAGGGGACCAGACATGCAAATAACAGTAATACTGCTGCTATTACATTTATAAAAAAAAGAAAAGCATCTATGATTTTTTTAAACATGATTGCTTAGGACTTGCCGGATTTAAATAAATAGTCCTTTTCTTCTTTGTTTAAAGAATCATACCCAGAATGACTTATTTTATCTAAAATAGTATCAATTTTTTTCTGGCGCTCTCTATTCTGATAAGCCTTTGTGTTTGGCTCCTCTGAGCTTGGTGCTTTTTTTGCCCTATAAGCGGTTCTAAGCGGTTTTCTCTTAAAACTCAATGCACTCACAAATGCGTTCCAATATGTTTCAAATCCGGCACCAATATCAGTTCCTTCTTTGAGTTTCCTGGCATAGACAAAACCTAATAAGCCTCCTCCTATATGAGCCAAGTGACCACCTGCATTTCCGTTTGGAATTTGTATGAGATCTGTCAAAATAAAAAAAATACCCAACTGCCACAGTTTTATATTAAACAAGAAAACGCGCACTTCCTGATAAGGCATATAAGCACAGATAAATATAAAGATAGCGGTTACTCCAGCAGAAGCACCGACCAAGCTAGATCCGTTCCCACTAAAAACCGGAAAAACTGTATAGCTCAATAAAAAAATAAACCCTCCAACTATAAGTCCTAAGAAAAACACATTATAAAATCTCTGGCTAGAAAAAAGATTTAGAAACAATTGTCCTCCAAAGTAAAGCATTACCATATTCCAAAATAAATGTGAAAAACTAGCGTGAAAAAAAGCATAAGAAATTAGAGTCCATGGTTTAAATATAAATGAATTAAAACTGCCTGGTAGAGAAAACCATTCTAAAAGCCCCCCCTCAGAAAAACCAAACAAAAAGGCTAATAGCGTTTGCACCAAATACACCCCTAAACAAACCATGATCATACGTTCATGAACCCCTCTTTGTGACCACCATAATGAAATATTTATATTTTTCATATCAATTCCATCTTTGATTATTAAATTGCTTTTTTTTCCAATACCACGCCATAATAAAGCCAAATAAGGCACCTCCAACATGAGCAAAATGAGCAATTCCTGCTCCAAACAAACTATAGCCGGTCACTCCAGAAAAAAGATCCAAACCTATAAGAGCTGGAATAAAATACTTGGCTTTAATGGGCACTGGAACAAACATTAAAAAAAGCTCGCTGTTAGGAAAAGCTATTCCGAAAGCTACTAAAACACCATAAATAGCCCCAGAAGCACCTACCGCAGGGGTGCTAAATGCAGAAAGCATATTGTCTATGGTAGCCTTAGATGCAAATTCATACCAAACAGGATTGTACTTTCCCTGTCTAAGGAGCTCCATAATTACGTTTTTATCTACTCCAGAAGACTTTAATGCACTTATTCCTTGATTTAAATAAAGATAGTTTACAGACGTATGAATAAGAGTAGCACCCAATCCTGCAGAAATATAAAAAAATAGAAACTTTTTCTTTCCCCAGCTATTTTCTAGTGGAGATCCAAAGGCCCAAAGAGCATACATATTAAAAAATATATGCATAAAGCCTCCGTGCATAAACATATGGCTTATAATTTGCCAAAGTGAAAAATTTTCATTTTCTGGAAACCAAAGTGAAAATAACTGATACATGACGTCTCCATAGATTTGGGTAGCCAAGAAAAAAATTGCGTTAATAATTATTAGGTGTTTTACGGTATCACTAATACGGCCCATTATAAAAATTTTAAATCTAGATCTTTCTGCTGAATGGTATTGATAATAGTTTTTCTAAAAGGAGAAACCAGCGTCTCTTTACAAGCAAAAAGTAAATTAATTATATTCTGTTGTGCGGCATAAGACAAATAATCTCCTGTCTTTATAGCCATTGTTTTAGCTAAGGCTTTTGCTAAAATATCTGTCTGTGAAAAATGATCGCCTAAAAGATCATTTTGGTAGCTATTAATAAAATCTATAAGCACTGTTTCTATATGATCCGCTATAATTGTAATAGGAATTCCAGTGATAGAAACAGATTCTTTGTCTATGACACTCATATTAAAGCCCAAGGGTTCTAAAGATGGAATTAATTCTTCTAACAACAAGACTTCAGGCTTGGTGAAATGAATGATTTTAGGAAATAATAATTGCTGACTTCCTGCCTTTTTATGTGTAAAATTAATAAGAAATTCTTCGTATAAAATTCGTTGGTGTGCCCTAGATTGGTGAATGAGAAGCAATCCAGATTTAGTAGGTGTCACAATATATTTTTTAGCCAATTGAAAACAGCTCCCTGTGGCGGTGTCAGAAACATCAGAGGCAAAAAGAGCTTCCTGAGTACCTTGTTGTTCGTAAAAAACAGCATTTGGCTCTTCTGCTGGGTCTAAAGTTGTTTCATATGCACTCTCATGTAAACCAGAGTAAAGAGATTCCCAACCAGGAGTAATTCTTTTAAAGACAGCTGCGTTTTTAAAAGAACCATCCTTAATAGTAAGAGGCTCATTTTCAAAAGGATTAAAAAATGCGTCTACAGAAATTTGTGGATAAACTGCCTGTTTTTTTGTGTCATGATAAGGATGATCTAAGTTTGGGTCTCTGTCAAAGTCCAAAACAGGAGCTATGTTAAATTGTCCTAATGCATGTTTAATAGACGCTCTTAAAATAGCAAATAAGGTGTGTTCATCCTCAAACTTAATTTCGGTTTTGGTGGGGTGAATATTAATATCTATTGAAGCTGTTGGTACTGATATTTTAATAAAATAACCAGGGTGTATTCCATTGGCAATTAGGCCGTCAAAAGCATTTACAACCGCAAAATGTAAAGAGCTACTTTTAATAAAACGTTTGTTTACAAAAAAGAACTGGGTGCCCCTACTCTTTTTAGCCGCTTCTGGTCTTAATATATAACCAGAGATTTTTAATTGAGGTGTTTCCTCAGAAACAGGCACTAATTTGTCTTGTGTCTTCTTTCCAAAAATTTGAACAATTCTTTGATTAAAATTTACAATTGGAAGAACAAATAGTGGGTCTCCGTCTGCGAAAAAAGAAAAACCAATTTCTGGATGTGCCAGTGCCAAACGGTGAAACTCATCAGTAATATGCCGCTGTTCTATTTGCTTAGATTTAAGGAAATTTCTCCTGGCTGGAATATTAAAGAATAAATTGTTTACGGTAAAGCTAGTGCCTTTTGGTGCTACTAACTGATTTGTTTCTTGAAAATTGCCAGCAGAAATTTTAATCTCTGTACCCAATTCATCCTCTGATGTCTTTGTTTTTAATACTACCTGAGAAATTGCTGCAATAGAAGCCAAGGCCTCACCTCTAAAACCCTTAGTGCTCAAATTAAACAAGTCTTCCGCCAAAGTTAATTTAGAAGTAGCATGGCGTTCAAAACAAAGCAATGCATCTTGTAAAGACATTCCATGTCCGTTGTCTATGACCTGCACCTGAAGCTTTCCTCCTTCTTTAATATGAAGTGAAATTTCTGATGCTCCTGCATCTACCGCATTCTCTAACAACTCTTTTACTAAAGACGCAGGACGTTGCACCACCTCTCCAGCAGCAATCTGATTGGCTACATGAGCCTCTAGACGTTTAATTTTTTGGGTCATTATAATAATATCTCTAAGGCACCCAGTTTTACGGCGGCATAAAAGAAAAGCAACAAGAAAACAAAGATAACAGCCAACCTTATGCGTCTATTTTTTTCCATGGTCTGGCTTTTAGCCCTACGCCAGTCATCCCTAAAAGACTTTGGCCCGTGGGTTCTAAATAGGCTCTGTTCTGCAGATTTTGCCTCTTTTTCTCTTTTGAGCTGCTCAATACGTTCCTTTCTCTCACTGTAATAGCGAGGGTTGTATCCGTATGATTTATTCTTTTGTTGCTTGAATAGTGTTGGTAATCTCATAGGGCTGTGATTCACTCAAAAATACTCAAAAATAAGCCTAAGCCTCTTTAAAAAAACTCAAAATTGTTAACAAAATAAGTGAAGATAAATTAAATGAACTATTAAAGTGTGGCCATCTTAATAGCTGCTACTGCAGCCTCTACACCTTTATTACCATGCTTTCCACCAGACCTGTCTTTGGCTTGTTGCCAATTATTATCTGTTAAAACACAGAATATAACCGGAGTCTCTGTTTGAGTATTTAAATTCATCACTCCTTGGGCTGTAGCTTGACAAACAAAATCAAAATGTTTGGTTTCACCTTGAATCACACTGCCAATGACAATAAGTGCGTTTGGAGCGTGCTTTTTAATCAATTTAGATGCACCAAAAGGTAGTTCAAAACTCCCTGGCACCTGGTAGGTTATAATATCTGAAGGCAACACCCCATGGAGCACTAAAGTGTCATAAGCCCCTTGGTATAAAGCCAGGGTGATTTCATTATTCCACTGCGCTACAACTAAACCAATTCTAAGGCCACTGGCGTTGGGAACTATGTCTTTATTGTACTGTGAGAAATTTTGTAGTGCAGTTGCCATTAGTTTTCTGCATTCACAAGACCTAATTGAGCGTCTACGGACTGTGCTTCAAAAGCATTTGGAAAGTCTTGCTTTATGCGGCCTAAAAAAGTAATTGCTTTATCTTTTTTACCTAAAGCGATAGCAGCAATAGCAGCTTTCTGAAGAAATTTAGGCGTAGTAAATTCGTTTGTACTATGAGCCACTGCTTTTTCGTAATAAGATAGGGCCTCTGAAATTTGGTCTAATTGCATAAAAGCGTCTCCTATATTTCCTTTAGCCAAAGCACCAAGAATAGCGTCATTAGAAGAAAAATCTTCTAATTGTGAAATTGCTTCAGGATATTTTTGCAAATTTAAATATGAAATGCCCGCGGCGTAATGAGCTAAGTTTGCTGCTTTTGTTCCAGCATACTCATTAGTAATATCTATAAAACCGTATTTTCCATCTGCACCATTAAGAGCCAAAAGAAATAAAGAATCTTTAGCTTGTGTAGCATTTACTGCCTGATCAAAATACTGTTGTGGGTAAAATAATTCATTAGCAGCATCAGCTTCTTTAGGCTTCTGAACAAACTGATTGTAACCTAAGTAACTTAAAACTCCAATTGCAATGACTCCAATCACTCCCAAAATATAAGATTGATTACTAGCCACCCAAGCTTCTGTCTTAGAAGCTCCTTGGTCTAGAGAAGTAAATACCTCTGCCGTTGTGCTATTGCTGTTTTCTAATTTTTGAGCTTCCTCAGCATTCTTTCCTTTATCTCCACGTTTAATATAAGTAGCCATAATGTTTATTTAGTGGGCAAAAATAAAGTTTTTATCCAAATTGAAAAGCCTATTTATTCGTTATTTTTGAATAATTTGCAGATTATTATTTAGAAGCCCCTTTTATCTACTCTTTTTTAATGATTTTAAAACAACTATCCTTATTAAACTATAAAAATTTTAACCATCAAGAATTTGTTTTTAATAATAAAATGAATTGTATTGTAGGAGCAAACGGCATAGGTAAAACAAATATTTTAGACGCCATTTATCACCTCTCTTCTGGGAAAAGCTACTCAAATCCAATCAGTTCACAAAATATTAGGCATGGAGCAGATTTTTTTGTCATAGATGCCCTATTAGAAAAAGAAAAGAGAGAAGAAAAACTAATCTGTAGTTTAAAAAAAGGCGCCAAAAAAATAGTCAAAAGAAATGGAAAGATTTATGAAAAATTATCTGACCACGTAGGATTTATGCCTTTAGTAATGATTTCTCCAGCAGACAGAGACCTTATTATAGAGGGCAGTGAAACTAGAAGAAAATTTATAGATGGTGTAATTTCACAGGCTGACAAATTATATTTAGACAGTCTAATTAAGTATCATAAAATACTCTCCCAGAGAAATGCCTTATTGAAGTATTTTTCTGTCAATCTAATTTTTGAATCAGACACTTTAGAGGTGTATGACCAACAGTTAGCGCAGTTAGCACAACCCATTTATGAGAAGAGGCATGCCTTTTTAAAGCAGTTTATTCCTATTTTTCAAACACAGCATTTTGCTATTACTGGAGGTTATGAATCAGTGAGTATTCAATACCAAAGCAGTTTAGAACAAGGAGGTTTAGTGGAACAACTCAAGCAAAATAGAGGAAGAGACAGAGCGCTCCAATATACAACTGTTGGAATACACAAAGATGACCTGCAATTTGAGCTAGAGGGACATCCTATTAAAAAATTTGGAAGTCAAGGTCAGCAAAAATCATTTTTAATTGCCCTTAAACTGGCGCAGTTCCATTTTATTAAAGAAAAATCAAATACAACTCCCATACTGCTCTTAGATGATATTTTTGATAAATTAGACGCAAATAGAGTACGCCAACTTTTACTACTAGTAAACGCTCCAGAATACGGTCAAATATTTATTAGTGACACCCATGCAGATAGAACGGAGGCTGTATTAAAGATAACAGAACACCCATATGAGCTAATCTCTTTAAGCTAATTCTTATTTCTACCCCATCATGAATAAAAATATTTATTTAATTTTAGCTTTTATTCTGTTTAGCTGCAGTGGTCCTCAAAAAAACTTCGATCTCACTTTACTAAATGGATATTGGGAAATTTTAGAAGTGAAGTTTCCCAATGGACAAACAAAACCATACACAGTAAACACTACGATAGACTATATTGAGTTAGATAAATTTAATGGTTTTTTAAAGAAAATGAATCCTGGTCTTAACGGCAAATATCAAACCTCTAACAATTCTGCACCTTTTAAACTAGTAGAAAAAGATGCCCAATGGGCCTTTCATTTTTCAGGAGATTATGGAGGAGTGCTCAGAATTATAACATTAGATTCTAATCAATATGAAGTGATAAATGAGCAAAACATATCTTACCTTTATAATAGGTACGCTCCTATAAACATAACAAATGAGTAGAAAAGATGCTCCTCAACAACTAAGTGAAGCCTTAGATGGATTTATTTCAGCAAATAAATTGGAAAAAGGTCTAGATAAAGTAAATGCTCAAAAAGCTTGGAAAGACCTCATGGGAAATGGAGTCAATTCCTACACTAGAGAGGTTCGCCTAGAAAGGGGGGTCCTTTATGTGTCTTTAAGCTCTGCTGTGCTCAGAGAGGAATTGAGTCACGGTAAATCAAAAATTGTAAATATGCTCAATGAAGCACTTGGTAAAGACCTTGTCCAAAAAGTGATTTTGAGATAATTATTCCAGTTACTAAATGTTAAGGAACAAATAAAACATAGTTTACATCCTTTAAACAAAAAAAGCCCTTTATAAGGGCTTTTTTGTTTAAAAATTCTTAGCAAAAAATAGTGCTTGTGAAATTAGAAAATTTCTCTTCCTGCAAAATGAAAAGCACCTTCAATAGCGGCATTTTCATAGCTATCAGACCCATGCACTGCATTTTCTCCAATAGAGGTCGCGTATATTTTTCTAATAGTACCTGCTGCTGCTTCTTCTGGATTTGTAGCACCAATGAGCGCTCTAAAATCTTCTACAGCATTGTCTTTCTCTAATATGGCAGCCACTATAGGGCCAGAAGACATAAAGTCTACTAGTTCTCCAAAAAATGGACGTTCCGCATGAACAGCGTAAAAAGCTTGTGCGTCTCTCAAACTTAATTGAGTGTATTTCATTGCAACAATTTTAAAACCTGCTGCAGTAATTTTTTCTAAAATACCACCAATGTGTCCATTTGCAACAGCATCTGGCTTAATCATGGTGAAAGTTCTGTGTTGAATCATATTGAAAAATTTTTTGCAAAAGTACTGCTTTTTTTAGGATAAAAACAATATGCTGTTTGTGATTAATCACTAAAAAGTAATCGTTAATGAGTCTTCCACTACTCCCCCATCTGAAATCATCTCTAACAGCACTTGGTTCTTATTTGTAAAAAAACTAATAACTCCAAAACTTTCCTTAGACACCACATCAGAGGCCCTAAAAGGGTTTGGCTCTCCTCCAAATTTACTATAAGCGTGAGTAAGGCCACTAGAGGTGAAATCAATTAATGGATAACTTAAACCGGGAACGTTTTTCTTAGAAATCTCAGAAATATGTCTGTCACCAGATAAAATTATTACATTTTTAGCTTGAGTTGTAATTAACAACTGCTCCAACTTATCTACTTCGTGCGGGAAATTACCCCAGCATTCAAAGCCGTGCTGATTAGATAAAAATTGAACACTACTCACTATAATATGGTAGGCTGCGTCAGAGTTTTTAAGGGTATTTTCTAGCCAATTCCACTGAGCTTCTCCTAAAATTGTTCCCTGCCCGTATGGGTTTGGTTTATTTCGCTTAGAGCTCTCTAAGTCTGGGGTTAGATCAGACCTAAAATAGCGGGTGTCTAATACTAAAATTTTAATACTCTTACCTCCTACCTCAAAACTATGTGTTGCGTAAACCCCTTCTTGTTTTCTTCTAGGGCTATCTTGTTCTACGCCCATGAAATCTAAAAATACCTGCTGACTAGCTGCTTTAGATTTAAAATGAACACCACCATCATTCAAGCCATAATCGTGGTCATCCCAGGTGCCAATAACTGGAGTACTTTTTTTTAATTTCATATAGCCAGCATCCTTGTTTAAGTCTTCATAAAAACGAGTTAGTTTTTTCATATCATCCGTATCTGCATATACATTATCACCACCCCAAATAAAAATATCTGGATGAATATTAAGAATGTCGTCCCAAAGTAAATTGGGTAAGTCTGTCTTATTGCAAGAGCCAAAAGCAATAGTGAAATTTGCAGTTTCTTGACCGTAAAGTACACCACCCGAAAAACGCATTAAAAAAACAAATAAAAAGAATGGAATCAGATAAATAGAATATTTCATGGGTCCTGAATTTGAGGTAAAATTAGATAAATCCAATGAATGACTTTAAGATTTAGTCGTATATTTACCCCAATGATGACTCCTGATTATAACGCATTAAAAATTTTACTATCTAATCCAAAAAAAATAGTTGTTATTCCTCATAGAAATCCAGATGGAGATGCTATAGGGTCTACTCTTGCTCTTTGGAACTACCTTTCTCAATTAGGACATGAGGCTTGGGTAATTTCACCGAATGAGGCACCAGATTTTTTACATTGGATGCCTGGTTTTGAGTCTATTTTAAATTTTGAAAGAAAAAACGAAGAGGCAAAATCATTTATTGAAAGTGCAGATTTAATCTTCACTTTAGATTTTAATAACTTAAGTAGGGTAGGATCAAGCATGCAAGGAGCCTTAGAACAATCATCTGCTTCTTTTATCATGATTGACCACCACCAAGCTCCAGACACTTATGCTCTTCACGCCTATTCAGACACCAGCATATGTGCTACCTGTCAAATGCTTTATCATTTTATAGACGGACTAGGTGATCTTGAATTGATAAATTCAAATATGGCAAATTGCCTGTACACTGGAATTATGACAGACACTGGCTCCTTCAAATATGCAACTACTACAGCCACTACTCATAGGGTGGTAGCTGACCTTATAGATAAAGGTGCTCAAAACACAAGTATACACAGATCTATATATGACACCAACAGTCCTAGTAGATTACATTTACTGGGGTGTGCCCTGAAAAACATGGAAATACTTCCAGAATTTAAGACTGCTATTATTCACTTAAGTCAAAAAGAACTGGACCAATTTGAATATAAAAAAGGAGACACTGAAGGTCTTGTAAACTATGGACTTAGCATAGAAGGTGTTGTTTTTTCTGCCATTTTTATTGAAAACACAGAAGAAAAAATTATTAAGATATCTTTTAGATCAGAAGGGGATTTCTCTGTAAATGAATTTGCAAGAGCTCATTTTAATGGAGGAGGTCATAACAATGCTGCTGGGGGCAGAAGTGAAGAATCCTTAGTAAACACCATTCATAAATTTAAAACTTTATTAACTTTATATCAATCAAAATTAATATTATAATTAATCAAATGAAAAAAATAGTAAGCCTGAGTATCTTATTCGTATTTTTAATGATGAGCTGTAAAAGCAGCCTTAGGCCAGATTTAGGAGATGGTTTATTTGCCAATATTAAAACCAATAAAGGAGAGATTATTCTAAAATTAGAACAAGAAAAAACTCCTGTAACTGTTGCCAATTTTGTGAGTTTAGCAGAAGGAACTAACACCTTTGTAAGTGAAGAATTTAAAAATAAAAAATTCTATGACGGTCTTACATTTCACCGCGTCATGAAAAATTTCATGATTCAAGGAGGGGATTATTTAGGAAACGGAACAGGAAACCCTGGTTACCGTTTTAAAGATGAATTTAATGAAACACTCTCGCATTCAAAAGCAGGTATTTTATCTATGGCAAACGGAGGTCCAAAAACCAACGGAAGTCAATTCTTTATTACACATGCAGAAACCCCTTGGCTAGACGGCGTTCATACCGTTTTTGGCGAAGTAATAGAAGGAATGACCGTAGTAGATTCTATTGCAAACGTAGCTGTTGCTAATACCAATCCCATAGAACCTATTATAATGGAAAACATAACCATCATAAGAAATGGTAAGTTGGCTAAAAATTTTAATGCCTCCAAAATAATGGCCCGTTATTTTAAAGAGGAAGCATCGATAGAATTAGTAAACAAAAACAAAAAAGAGGCCTTTTTAAAAGATATTTTAGGCCAAAAAACTAAGGCTACCATCACTCCATCTGGATTGGGAATTTTTAAATTAAAAGAAGGCAACGGTATTAAGCCCCAAATGGGTGAAAAAGTTAATGTCTATTATGCTGGATTTTTAGAAGACGGAACTATTATAGATTCCAATATAGAATCTGTAGCTAAGGAAAATGACAGTTTTGACCTCAGTAGAAAAGAAGGTGGTGGCTATGGACCTTTTTCAATGGATTACACTGAAGACGCACAACTTATACCTGGCTTTAGAGAAGGCCTACTCAGCATGAATTTCGGTGATAAAATAAGGGTCTTCATCCCGTCACATTTAGGATATGGAAGTGCTGGAAGAGATGGCGTTATTCCTCCAAATACAAACTTATTTTTTGAATTAGAGATTGTAGAATAATCAAGCGCTACTGTTTTATTTCACATTAAATAATTTTAATCATACAAAAAAAAGCCAATATTTTCATACTGGCTTTTTTTGTTTCTATAAGAACACTTTACAATAATTTACTATTCAATGACTTTTAAAATAGCTATGAAATAGCTCCAAAATTTCTGAACTGAAGATATATTTACTTTCTCATCTGGAGAGTGGGCGCCTCTTATAGTAGGGCCAAAGCTAATCATTTCCATTTCAGGATATTGTTTTCCAAGCAAGCCACACTCTAAACCTGCATGACAGGCCGCTATTCTTGGAGATTCTTGAAACATCTCTTCATATTTTGCTTTAAAAAGCGCCAATAACGTACCCTCTGGTTTAGGCTCCCACCCTGGGTAGTCTCCAGAAAGTATAACCTCAAAAATAGCGACATCAAAATTGTCTCTAATTTTATTAGCCAAATCCATTTTAGAACGTTCCACTGAAGACCTACACAGGCAATCTATCTGAAATTTACCTGCTAGTAAATTTACCTTAGCCAAATTATTAGAAGTCTCCACCAAATCTGGCACTGAAGCACTCATAGTGTATACGCCGTTGTGTACGGCTTTAATTTGCGCACATAGTAGTTTTGTGTCTGCAATAGAAAGTACTAAAAACGGATTCCCTTGTAATTCATTTTCTGGTGCTTTATGCAGGTCAATAACAAGGCCTTGCTCCTTTTCTGACCATTGCTTTATAGACTGGTGAATATGTACCGCAGCAAAGGCTTTAAAAGAGGCCAATTGAGTAGTGGGAACTAAAAACTGAACCACACTTTCTCTTGGAATGGCATTTCTCAAACTACCTCCCTTTATGCTGTATAGCTGAAGGTCAAAACGGTCTGTAAAAAGCAGCAGTAAATCATTGACAATGAGGTTGGCGTTTCCAAAGCCCCTATGAATGTCCATACCACTGTGCCCGCCCTGTAAACCGGAAAGTTTTATCTCAAACATTTGGACTGCATTTAATAGGGGGCTCAATTCAAAAGAAGCAAAAGCAGTAATGTCTATACCTCCCGCACAGCCAATGGAAATTTCGTCATCATCTTCAGTATCTAGGTTTAATAAATAACGTCCATGTAGCCAACCAGAAGCCAGGCCTTTAGCGCCTGTCATTCCTGTTTCCTCGTCAATAGTGAAAAGTGCTTCTAAGGGCCCATGTGCAATATCTACTGATTTTAATACAGCCATAATAGCTGCTACACCCATACCGTTGTCTGCTCCCAGAGTGGTTCCCTTTGCTTTTACCCAATCCCCAACAACCTCCATTTGAATGCCCTGGGTTTCAAAATCAAAAACAGTGTCATCATTTTTCTGGTGCACCATATCTAAGTGTGCCTGAAGGGTCACACAGCTACTTTGTTCCATACCTTTAGTGGCTGGCTTTCTGATCAGTATATTCCCTACTAGATCTTGCAGGGTTTCTAAGCCCAAGGATACGCCAAAGTCTAAGATAAAAGCCATGACTTTTTCTTCTTTTTTAGAAGGCCTGGGTATGGCATTTAATGCTACAAAAGAGGCCCAAATTTCCTTGGGTTCCAGACTAGATATATTATTGTGCGTACTCATGAATCTAAGTTTTTTAATTAAAACAAAGCTAGAGAATCTAGGGGAGAGAAAAATTTATTCTCTTAAAAAAACATCAATTAAATATGTAATTTTACAAAATGTTTCAAAGAAAACAACTCCACCTATTGGGGGCCTTGGCTTGGCTTCCTTTATACTTATTAGTACAATGGATAAGCCATTACCCTACGCTTATAGAAAAATACTACAGCCAAGGCTTATATCCTCTTTGGGCTCAATTACTCAGAACCCTATGGGGCCCTATTCCCTTTTCAGTGGGAGACATAGGATATTCAGCTCTTATTTTATATGGAGTTATAAAAATTTTTACGCATACAAAAAGCAGTAAGCCCATTGGAAATACACTTTTGTTCTTAGGTAAAAGTGTCTCTGTACTATATCTAATTTTTAACCTAAGCTGGGGGCTCAATTATTATAGACTTCCGCTACAAGAAACATTAAAACTTACTTTAATAGCAAAAGACAGTAGTGCGCTTAACTACCTTACCACAGCACTTGTAAGAAAAACAAACGGCCTACATCTGTCATTAGAAACTGACCAACTAAGGGCGTTAACGGTTCCTTATTCTGAAACAGAGATCCTAAAAAAAGCAAGCCAAGGATTTAAAGAGGTAGCAAAAAATTATCCTAACTTATATTATTCAAAGCCTGCAGTAAAAAAAAGTCTTTTTGCATTGCCACTATCTTATATGGGTTATGCGGGCTATTTAAATCCGTTTAGCTTAGAAGCACAGACAAACCAAAATATTCCAGCATACAGATTACCTGTAGTAGCCACACATGAAATAGGACATCAATTGGGCTATGCTTCTGAAAGAGACACAAATTTTATTGGGTACCTAGCCGCATTAGAGCACCCAGACCCCTATTTTAATTACGCTGCCACTACCCTAGCACTTTCTTATTGTCTCGGAGACCTCAACAGAGAAAACACAACAGCATACAAGGCAGCCATTGAAATGCTGAGGCCAGGTGTTTTAGAAAACTTTAGAGCGTCTAACCGTTTTTGGGAAGCATATAAAAACCCGCTTAGCCCTTATTTTGAGTCTATTTTTAATAGGTTCTTAAAAATAAATCATCAACCCCAGGGCGTAAAAAGCTACGGACAAATGGTACAACTTCTTTTGGCTTATCACTGTGAATTCCCCTTGGAGTAAAAATTAAATAGAACCCTACATCTGTGCGTTGATAAAGCCATTTTTTAAAACAGAAGAAAATTGATGTGATTGTCGCCCTTTGGCATTAAATTACTTTGACAAATAAAAATTAAAATTAAGAGCGTTACTTTTTATCCTTTCTTTTATCTTTAGATTTCCCTTTTACAAAAAAAGGGTTTACATAAACCAACTAAATTTTATTTCCATGAAATTAAAACTCCTTTTACTGAGTCTTTGCTTTGTGAGCAGCATAGCAGTGGCCCAAGACTATTTTCCCAAAAATGACGGGGTCAAAGTAAAAAACAACAACTACACCGCCCTTACCAATGCCCGCATTTATGTTAGCCCAACAGAGGTATTAAACAATGCCACCCTACTTATAAAAGACGGTAAAGTGGTAGCCGTTGGTACTAAAATTAAGTTACCAGCTCAGGCAGTAGTTACGGACCTTAGTGGTAAAACTATATATCCATCATTTATAGATCTGTATTCTGACTTTGGCGTGAATACCCCTAAATCTGAAGGTGGAGGTAGAGGTTCTCAATATGACCCTAGCCGTGAAGGATTTTATTGGAATGATCATATTATGCCAGAAAATAACGCCATAGATCAATTTAAATTTAATGACAAGGCAGCTAAAGATTTAATGTCACAAGGTTTTGGTATAGTAAATACTCATATACAAGATGGTATAGCTAGAGGGGCTGGTGCACTAATTGCATTGAACCCTGAAGAATCAGACGCTCAAAGAATTTTAGCAAGCCGTTCTGCACAATATTTTTCTTTTACTAAAAGTGCTATAAAAAGCCAATCATACCCCGGCTCACTTATGGGAGCTATGGCTCTTTTAAGACAGTTTTTCTCAGATGCCTCTTGGTATGCAAAAGGAAATAGCAACACCAGAGACCGCTCTATAGAAGCGTTTAATGCCAATAGAAGTTCTTTGGCCATTTTTGACGCTGCAGATAAAGGAAATATTCTGAGAGCAGATCAAATTGGTGACCGTTACCAAATGTCTTTTGCCATTTTAGGAGGTGGAGACAGTTATGAGGACATTGCTACTATTAAAGCGGCAAACGCCCCTATCATTGTACCTCTTAATTTTCCAGATGCCTATGATGTAGAAGATCCTTTTCAAGCCAGTTATGTGTCATTAGAAGACATGAGGGCTTGGAACCAAGCACCTATGAATCCGTCCGCTATTGCCAAAGCGGGAATTCTTTTTACCCTTACAGCACACGGATTAAAAAACAAAAAAGACTTTTTAAAGAATCTTAGAAAGTCTGTTCAGTACGGCCTAGATGAAACTAAGGCTCTAGAAGCCCTCACCACTGCGCCTGCTAAATTGCTAGGAAGAATAGACTTAGGACACCTTAAAGTAGGAGCACTCGCTAATTTTATAGTGACCTCTGGGGACCTTTTTCTAGAAGACACCACACTCTTTGAAAATTGGGTACAAGGATCTAAGAATATACTAGAAAATAAAGATATTGTAGACATTAGAGGGACTTACAATCTTTCCTTTGACAACAAATCATTTAATTTAGATATTTCTGGGAGCTTAGATAAGCCTGCCGGAAAAGTAACTCAGGACAGTACAGATTTAAAAGCTAAGCTCACTTATAATGAGGGTTGGCTTCATATGACCCTAACTGAAGAAGACGGAAGTGGTAAATACAGGCTTTCTGCCCTTGCCACCACTCCAGAGACTATAGAAGGAAAGGTCATACTTATAGACGGGATTGAAAAAGCCTTTTCAGCTACTAGAACTAAAGCTTTTGAAGCTAAGAGCATAGCAGCTACACCCACAGAAAAACCAGTAGTCATGCCGGTGAGTTACCCCAATGTAGGATATGGATACAGCCAGAGGCCCACACAAGAAAATACCTTGTTTAAAAATGCTACTGTTTGGACCTCTGAAGCCTCAGGTGTTTTAAAAAACACTGACGTACTAGTTCAAAATGGAAAGATTGTTAAAATTGGTACTAATCTGGCGGCGGAAAATGCAAAAGTAATTGACGCTACCGGAAAACACCTCACTGCTGGAATTATAGACGAACACTCCCACATTGCCTTAAAAGCGGTGAATGAAGGAGGACAAAACAGTTCTGCAGAGGTAAGCATGGAAGACGTGGTAGACCCTGAACATATAGGTATTTATAGAGACCTTGCTGGAGGGGTAACCAGCATGCAATTGCTACACGGTTCTGCCAATCCAATTGGAGGGCGCTCTGCCATTATTAAATTAAAATGGGGTGCTCCAGCCAAAGAACTCATCTATGAGAATTCTCCTAAATTTATAAAATTTGCCTTGGGAGAAAACGTAAAACAATCTAACTGGCAAAGTTATAGCCGTTTTCCTCAAACCAGAATGGGTGTAGAACAAATGCTGGTAAACTATTTTCAACGTGCCAAGGAATACGAAGCTTTGAAAAAAAGTAAACAGCCTTTCAGGTTTGATGAGGAAATGGAAGTCTTGGTAGAAATTTTAAATGGAGAGCGTTATATTAGTGCACACTCTTATGTGCAGAGTGAAATTAATATGCTCATGAAAGTAGCTGAGCAATTTAACTTCAGAATTAATACGTTTACACACATTCTAGAAGGATATAAGCTAGCAGACAAAATGGCTGAACACGGTGCTGGTGGCTCTACCTTTTCAGACTGGTGGGCATATAAATATGAAGTAAATGACGCCATTCCTTACAATGCAGCCATTATGCATAGCCAAGGGGTTACTGTAGCCATTAATTCAGATGACGCAGAAATGTCTAGACGCTTAAACCAAGAAGCAGCTAAAACCGTTAAATATGGTGGTATGAGTGAAGAAGAAGCTTGGAAAATGGTTACCATTAACCCAGCTAAACTATTACACCTAGACCAAAGAGTAGGAAGTATTGCTGTTGGAAAAGACGCAGACTTAGTACTGTGGAATGCACACCCACTTTCTGTATATGCCAAACCTGAAAAAACTATGATAGAAGGAGTTACCTACTTTGATATTGAAAAGGACAAAGCGCAAAGAATTGCCATACAGAAAGAGCGGAATACCCTTATTCAAATGATGATCGCAGATAAAAAAAGTGGTGCTCCCACACAGACTCCTAAGAAAAGTGTGAAAGTAGAATTTCATTGTGACACCGAACTATAAGGGTTTATTAAAAACATTAAAATGAACAAAATGAAACATATAAAAATAAATATACTAGCCTTTTTATTAGTGGCCAGCAATAGCCTTTTTGCTCAGCAAACACCTGCTAGTGCCCAAAAAGAAGCTATTAGTATTCAGGGAGTAGTGGCACATATTGGAAATGGAACTGTCATAGAAAACGCTACCATTGTCTTTAAAAATGGTGTGATTACCGCTATTGGAGGTTCAGATATTCCCACAGAAGGAAAAGTCATTAAAGCATCTGGACAACACCTGTATCCCGGGTTTATTGCCAACTGTTCTTCATTAGGACTGGTAGAAATTGACGCTGTACGTGCCACAGACGACCAAGACGAAATTGGAGAGATTATTCCTCATATTAGATCTCTTATTGCTTATAATGCAGAATCTAAAGTAGTAGAAAGTATGCGGCCAAACGGTATTTTATTGGCACAGGTATCTCCTAAAGGTGGTTTTGTATCTGGTACCTCATCTGTTATGCAATTAGACGCATGGAATTGGGAAGACGCCACTGTAAAAACAGACGATGCCGTTCATATGAATTGGCCTTCTAGCTTTAGAAGAGGTCGCTGGTGGATGGGAGAAGACGCAGCTTTAAAGCCTAATGATAAATACAAAAGAGATATAGACGCCTTTGTGAGCTTTATGGAGAACGCTAAAGTGTATAAGGCAGCTTTAGCTTCAGAAAGAAATAGGCCTTATGAAGCGGCACAAGGCTTATTTAGTGGGACTCAAAAATTATTTATAACGGCCAATGGTGAGAAAGAAATCATAGATGCCGTTACTACTGCCAAGCAATTAGGCGTTAAACACGTAGTGCTTGTAGGAGGTGCAGCATCTTATAAAATCACAGACTTCTTAAAGAAACATCAAATTCCTGTTTTAGTAGAAGGCACTCATAATTTACCTGACTCAGATGACTCAGATTACGACCAACCTTATAAACTGCCAAAATTATTGACAGATGCTGGTATACTAGTGGGCATTCAAAATTCAGATGCTGCCAACTTCCAAAATAGAAATCTGCCATTTTATGCAGGACAAGTAGTGGGCCAAGGAATGGACAGAGAAACAGCCCTTTCACTTATCACCCTAAACGCTGCCAAAATACTTGGAATAGACCGAGAATTTGGAAGTTTAGAAGTAGGCAAAAGTGCTACTTTATTTATCTCTAAGGGAGATGCTCTAGACATGCGAACCAACGAGGTGCAAGCCGCTTTTATTCAGGGAAGGAAAATCTCTTTGGAAACACAGCAAACCAAACTTTGGAAAAGGTATATGGGGAAATTTGAGGGGCAATAAACTCCTTAATTATATCAATAAATTTAAGGGGGCTTTGCTAAAAGGCCCTCTTTTTTGTTTGTAAAATAACTTACTTTTGTAAGATGGATTCTCAAAAAATAATCAGCAGCTTACAAAATCCTAGCGTTAAGGACATGGTGCGTCTCAAAGAGAAATCTAGAGCCAGAACACAGGCTCAAAAATTTGTTGTTGAAGGGGTTAGGGAATTGCAGCTTGCTATTGGTGCTGGCTATGAAATTATAGAGTGGTACTATCAGGAGCAGATTTGCTCTAAAGAGACTCTTTTAAAAATACAAAAATCATTAGAAGATAAGCAGCAGTATACTATTTTACCTATTCAACTAAGCGCTTCCGTCTATGAAAAAATAGCGCAGAGGAATACCACAGAAGGAGTTATTGCCTTAGCCAAACTAAAATTGCACCGGCTGAGTGATCTTTCTTTTAAGAATAAAAATCCTTTAATATTAGTGGCAGAAGCACCAGAAAAGCCAGGTAATATTGGGGCCTTGCTACGCACGGCCGATGCCGCAAATCTGGACGCTGTCATTATTGCCAACCCAAAATCTGACCTCTATAATCCCAACATCATACGCTCCTCTGTGGGTGGTGTATTCACAGTCCCGGTAGCCATGGGCAGCAGCACAGAAGTTCTAGAATACCTGCATGGTATAAAAGCGAATGTTTATGCAGCTTCGCTACAGGCCTCAAAGCCCCATACAGAAGTGAGCTATAGTGGCCCCACTGCTATTGTAGTGGGAACAGAAGCCACTGGCTTAGATGCCCTTTGGCTGGAAGCTTCCAACCAAAACATTCGTATTCCCATGCGGGGGGCTATAGATTCTATGAATGTTTCTGTAGCAGCAGGTATTTTAATTTTTGAAGCCCTAAGACAAAGGGACCTTTTGTAGAATCCATATCTTTAGTATATGTTAAGTGAACAAGCCATCATAGTAGAAAACAAAGCCATTGCTAAGGAGTATAAAGAACTGCTGCGCATTAGTTATCAGTCTTTGAGTGGAGCTGATAAAAAACTTATTCGCCTGGCATTTGACACTGCTGTAGACGCCCATAGTGATCAGAGAAGAAAGTCTGGTGAAGCTTATATTTTTCACCCTATTGCGGTAGCAAAAATTGTGGCTTCAGAGATAGGCTTAGATGCAGCCTCAATTGCTGCGGCACTTCTACACGATGTGGTAGAAGACACTTCTTATACACTTGCAGATATTGAACGTATGTTTGGAAGCGTAGTGGCAAAAATTGTGGATGGATTAACCAAAATTGCACACTTAAAAAAAGATATGAATATCTCCCAACAAGCGGAGAATTTCAGAAAAATGCTCTTAACACTCAATGATGATGTGAGGGTTATTATTATTAAGATTGCAGATCGCTATCACAATATGCTCACCATGGACTCCATGCCTGAACACAAGCAACTAAAAATAGCCTCTGAAACGCTTTATATATATGCGCCGCTAGCGCACAGAATTGGCCTTTATAATATTAAAACGGCTCTAGAAGACCTTAGTTTAAAATATACAGAACCTGAAGTATTTAATGATATTGCCAACAAAATTGAAGACAGCAAAGAAGATCAGCAACTATATATAGATGATTTTACAAACAGTATAAAGAATTCACTGGCTAAAGAAAAATTTAAATACACCATAAAAGGTAGGATGAAATCTATTTTCTCTATACGGAGAAAAATGCAAAAACAGCAAGTAAACTTTGACGAAATCTATGACAAGTTTGCTATTAGAATAGTGTACAAAGCGGCTCCTGAAGAAGAAAAATTTTTAGCATGGAAAATATATTCTATTGTAACAGACCACTTTACCCCTAATCCAGTAAGGCTCAGAGATTGGATTTCTTCTCCAAAAACTACTGGCTATGAAGCCCTTCATATTACAGTAATGGGTCCTAAAGGAAGGTGGGTAGAAGTGCAAATTAGATCTGAACGCATGCATGAAATTGCAGAAAAAGGATATGCAGCTCATTTTAAATATAAACACGGAGACCAAAAAGAGCAGGGTATTGACATCTGGCTCAATAGGCTTCAAGAAGCGCTAGAAAACGAAAATGTGAATGCAGTAGATTTTGTAGAGGAATTCAAGTTAAACCTATACTCTAAAGAGATCTTTGTATTCACCCCAAAAGGAGAGCTTAAATCTCTTCCAAAAGGAGCCACTCCTCTAGATTTTGCCTTTACTATTCACACAGAAATTGGAACTAAAACTAGAGGTGCAAAAGTAAATGGAAAACTAGTGCCCCTCAACACAACTTTACACTCTGGAGATCAGGTAGAAGTCATTACTTCTGAAAATGTTAAACCTACTCAGAACTGGTTAAACTACGCTACTACATCTAAGGCTAGGGCAAAAATCAAAACCATATTAAAAGAAGCTAAAAAATCTATAGCTGAGGAGGGCAAAGAGATTCTAAGAAGAAAATTGAGATCTCAAAAAATCAATATTAACGAAGACACCATTAATAAACTAGTCACCTTTTTTAAACTTAAAACTAGTCTAGACCTTTATTACAGGATAGGTAATGGCGTTATTGACAACGCAAAAATTAAAGACTTTGCCGCCTCTTACAACAACGCTTTTATTTCATTTTTTAAAAATAGAATTAGAAGAAACCCACTGCCGCAAGAAATTGATAAGGAAGAAATTACCGCTAATTATGACACCTTAGTTTTTGGTCAAGAGGAGGAAAAGCTCCCATATAAACTATCTCCTTGCTGCCAAGCCATTCCTGGGGACGATGTCTTTGGTTTTATAAGCATTAATGACGGAATTAAAGTGCATAAAAAGAATTGTCCAAACGCCATTTCACTTCAATCTAATTATGCTTACAGAATTATTGGGGCCCATTGGATTGACGCCACACAGGAGGAGTTTTCTGCAGAAATTGCGCTTCATGGCATAGACAATTTAGGTCTTGTAAGCAATATCACCAAAGTGATTTCTAAGCAAATGAATGTGAATATGAGGTCCATTAATTTTAACACAGATGGGGGCACCTTTAGCGGTAAGATTAAAGTAGTGGTCAAGAACATCAATACGCTGCAAAAGCTCATGGGTAATTTAAAGCATATTAACGGTATTGATAAAGTAAGTAGATTATAAAATTTAGCATTACCTTTGCTCCTTAAGACCCGTTTTATCCATGGCTTCTTTAGAAAAAAATCAAGAAATAGTAAAGAATGTTTTTACCACTTTTTTAGAGGGAAACGGTCATAGAAAAACACCTGAGCGCTATGCCATTCTACAAGAAATTTACGACAGTGAAACTCATTTTGATATTGAATCTTTATACATTCAAATGAAAAATAAGAATTACAGAGTAAGTAGGGCAACTCTATATAACACAATAGAAATTTTAATGGATTGCAAACTGGTAAGGAGACACCAATTTGGAAAAAACCAAGCGCAGTATGAAAAATCCTATTTTGACCACCAACATGACCATGTTATTTTAACAGATACTGGAGAAGTGATTGAGTTTTGTGATCCTAGAATTCAAGCGATAAAAAAAACAATAGAAGAAGTTTTTAAAATAAAAATAAACAATCATTCTTTATACTTTTATGGCACCAGAGAACAAGCTGGTGACACAGAAGCATAAACACAAAACAACAAGCGTATAATGGCCGTAGACTTACTACTAGGACTCCAATGGGGAGACGAGGGAAAAGGTAAAATTGTAGATGTATTAACTAGAGATTATCATATTATTGCTAGATTCCAAGGAGGCCCTAACGCAGGGCACACCCTTGAATTTGACGGCATAAAACATGTGCTGCACACCATCCCTTCTGGAATTTTCCACAAAGATTCAAAGAACATAGTAGGCAACGGTGTGGTAATAGATCCGGTAATTTTTCAAAAAGAGCTAGAGAACTTAGCTCCCTTTAATATTGATTTCAAAAGCAAGCTTTTAATCTCTAGAAAGGCTCATTTAATTTTACCTACACACAGACTTTTAGACGCCGCCTCAGAAACAGCAAAAGGAAAAGCTAAGATTGGTTCTACATTAAAAGGAATTGGCCCCACTTATATGGACAAAACTGGAAGAAATGGTATGCGTGTGGGAGACTTAGAGTTGCCAGATTGGAAAGAAAAATACAGGGCCTTAGCAGACAAGCACCAAGCCATGATTGGTTTTTATAATGTAGACATACAGTATGATCTTGAAGAGCTTGAAAGCGCTTTTTTCACTGCCATAGACAAACTAAAAGCACTCACTTTTATAGATTCTGAGCAGTATTTGTACGAGGCTCAAAAAGAAGGAAAAAAAATACTAGCAGAAGGCGCTCAAGGTTCTCTTTTAGATATTGACTTTGGCACCTACCCTTATGTTACTTCATCCAATACAACTGCTGCTGGAGCCTGCACTGGTTTAGGTATTGCGCCCAACCAGATTGGTAGGGTGATAGGGATATTTAAAGCCTATACAACCCGAGTGGGTAGTGGCCCATTCCCTACTGAGCTTTTTGACACAGATGGTGAAACTATGGGAAGGGTTGGAAATGAATTTGGAGCTACCACTGGACGTCCAAGACGCTGTGGCTGGATTGACCTAGTGGCCCTAAAATACGCTATTACTATTAACGGAGTTACAGAGCTTATGATGATGAAAGCAGATGTTTTGTCTGGATTTAAAAATGTAAAGATATGTACCTCCTACCAATACAAAGGTGAGAAAATAAGTCATTTCCCTTATAATGTAGAAACTCAAAATGTGAGCGCTAATTACATTGAAATGCCAGGTTGGGCACAGGATCTTACTAAGATGTCTACTGCTGAGGAGTTGCCTAAAAATCTCATGAATTACATTCATTATTTAGAAGAAGCGCTAGAAGTACCCATTAAAATTGTATCTGTAGGTCCAGATAGAACACAAACAATACACAGATAGTTTAGAAGTTTTGCCTTTATACTATAAACACATTCCTTTGAAAAAGCACTATATATTTTTTGTAGCACTATGTATGGGTTTTGGTCTCATGAGTGTCCAAGCGCAGGAGAAACAGATTCAGATAGTCTACGGCGGTACTTTTACAAAAGACGAAACTCAATTCCCTGGAGCTTCTATATTTAGCAAAGATGACAAACAAGTGCAGTTTAACCATGAAGGTGCAGATCTTTGGTGTGATGTAGCTATTTTTTACCCAGCAGAAAATAGAATAAAAGCAAAGGGAAATATCACCCTAATACAAGGTGATTCTATTTTCATGAATGCAGGCTCTTTAGATTACAGTGGAGTAAGTCAATTAGCCAAAGCATGGAGACAGGTAAGTCTAAGAAGTGCAGAAATGACGCTAACCCCCTTAGATACTCTATACTTTGACAGACTAAAACAGGAAGCCTACTACAACCAAAAAGGTACTATTGTAGATGCTCAAAACACACTAACTTCAGACATAGGACGCTACTATCTTAGTGCAAAAAAATATCAATTTTTAAGCCAGGTAGAGCTTGTAAATCCTGAGTATAAATTACGTTCTACTCATCTAAATTATTACACTAATACCAAGAATGCTTATATGTATGGGCCATCTACTATTTATGGAAAAGATTACACTATTTACTGTGAGAGAGGCTTTTACAATACTATTGTAGAGAGTGGATATGGAATTAAAAACACTAAAATAAATTATAACAATAGAGTGATTGAAGGAGATAGTGTTTACTTTAACAAAAAAAGACAATTTGCCTCTGCTACGAATAATATCACAGTTACTGACACCATAAACAAGGGCATTATTAGAGCGCATTACGCAGAAGTTTTTAAGGCAAAGGATTCTGTATTTGCCACCAAGAAAGCCGTATCTATAAGTTTAGTAGAAAAAGACTCCTTGTATATGCATGGAGACACTATTATGCTCACAGGAAAACCTGACGCAAGAATATTACGGGCATTTAGAGGTGCTAAATTTTACAAAACAGATCTTAGCGGGAAATGTGACTCTATACATTTTAACCAGAAAACAGGACTCACCCAGCTCATAAAGAGGCCTATTATTTGGAATGGTGAAAACCAAATGACAGGAGATATCATTCATTTAAAATCTGATCCTAAGACAAAGTCTTTAGATTCTCTTAAAGTACTAAACAATGCCTTTATAGTAGCATTAGATACTATTAGAAGAGAAGGGTACAACCAGGCAAAAGGAAAAGATATGTTCGGTATATTTAAAAAAAACGCCTTGCGCTTTCTAAATCTTATTAAAAACACGGAACTTATATATTATTTATATGACAGTGAGCAGGAACTCATGGGTATAAATAAGACTATTTGTAGTGAGATAGCTATTGAAATGGTTGAAAATGAAATTAGTGAAATTACTTTTATTACGTCACCGGATGGCACTATTTACCCCTTGGCAGAGCTTCCTGAAATTGATAGAAAATTAGAAGGATTTCTGTGGTTTGGATCTGAAAGAATTAGAAGTAAAGAAGATATATTTGATCTAGATGACTTGAATGTCAAACTTGTTAAAATTAATGGGCTTAAAAATGATATAGACAATGAATCTCTTGAAAAAGAAAAATTAAATACTTCTAAAGCTAAAGATTCAGACGCATCTAAAATAAAGGCTCAAAATCCAACTACTGATAACACTAAAAATACCTCAAAAACTCAGAATCAAGAACCATCAAAAGCCAAACAAAACAGCCCAAACATTCATACAGATTTTAAAGAGTAATCATGATTGATGACTTCCTTAAATACCAGGCTCAAACTACGCCTCACCCACTATCTTTAGAAGTGTCTCATGCTTCTGGTAGCTACATTTACGATACAAAAGGGAGGGCTCTTTTAGATTTTGTAGCTGGAGTATCTGCATGTAGTGTAGGGCATTCTAATCCCAAAGTGGTAAAAGCCATAAGTGAACAAGCTGCTCAATATATGCACGTCATGGTATATGGAGAATACGTCCAAAAACCTGCCGTTGCTTATACAAAAGCACTGGCTGCCCATTTACCTAAATCTTTACAATGCACCTATCTAGTGAATTCAGGTACAGAGGCTATTGAGGGTGCTATTAAACTGGCCAGAAGAGCCACCGGAAGATCTGAGATTATTGCGGCACATCACGCCTACCATGGAAATACTATGGGAAGCTTGAGTATTATGGGCTATGAAAATAGAAAAGCAGCCTTTAGGCCTTTAGTTCCCGGGGTGCGTTTTATTCATTTTAATGCTTTTATTGAAATAGATCAAATTACAGACAAAACTGCTGGAGTTGTTTTAGAAACTATTCAAGGGGGTGCTGGATTTATAACTCCTAGCCCTGGATATTTAGAGGCCGTAAAAAAAAGATGTGAGGCCGTAGGCGCCTTACTTATTTTAGATGAAATTCAACCTGGTTTTGGAAGAACTGGTGCTATGTTTGCTTTTGAGCATTACCAGTGCACTCCAGACATTCTAGTGGTTGGCAAAGGAATGGGAGGTGGCATGCCTGTTGGTGCATTTATTGCTTCAAAAAAACTTATGGATTTACTCCAAGACCAACCAAGTCTAGGGCATATCACAACTTTTGGTGGAAATCCTGTAATAGCATCGGCCTGTTTGGCCACCCTAGAGGTCATACAAGAAGAGGGACTTTTAGCGAAGTGTTTAGAAAAAGAGGTGTTTATTAGAGAAAAATTACTGCATTCAGAAATTAAAGCCATTAGAGGCAAAGGACTTATGCTGGCTCTTATTTTAGAAACCCCTGAAAAAGCGAATACTTTGGTTTTAAAAGCAGCTGAAAATGGACTCATTTTATTCTGGTTGCTATTTGAGAAAAGAGCCGTAAGAATTTCTCCTCCACTTACAATTTCTTTAGAAGAGCTAGAAATTGGCTGCCAAATTATTTTAGACATTTTAAATCAAGAAATGCAGACTGTTAACTAATTTGTTAATAATAAGCAGGTCTTTCCTCCTATTGTGTGAGGGAATACCCTTAAATTTAATTTAATTGAAATATCCAAGAAATACGCTATGGCGTTAGATCAGAATGAAGAAGGTAGCGAACCTATCGCTAAGTTTGAGTCCATGCTTAAGACAGATGATGTCTACTTCTTTGACGCGGAAGATTTTGAAGACATCATACACCATTATTTAAATAATGGCAAGGTTTCTTTGGCAAAAAAAGCCATTAAAATTGGGTTGGAACAACACCCCGAAACCACTCCTTTAAAATTATTAGAAATTGAAGTTCTTGTCTTTGAAAATAAGCTGGAAAGAGCTATAGCTCAATTAGACTTCCTGGAATCTTTAGATAGTGAAAATGAAGAGATTCATATCCAAAGAGCTAATATTTGGTCAAAACAAGACAAGCATTTAGAAGCTATAGGGTGTTTAGAAAAGGCCTTGTTATACACCGAAGACACTTTAGATATTTTTGCGCTTTTAGGTATGGAATACCTTTTTTTAGAAGATTTTTCAAAAGCAAAAGACAATTTTATAAAATGTGTTTTAGAAGATCCACAAGACTACGCATCTCTTTACAATATTATATATTGCTTTGAATATTTGGAAGATCCTGAGGGAGCTATTGATTATTTAAACGAATATTTAGAAAGTAATCCATACTGTGAAGTTGCTTGGCACCAATTAGGCAAACAGTATATGAGTAAAAGCATGTACAAAGAAGCTCTTGCTGCTTTTGATTTTGCTATTATTTCTGATGAATCTTTTATTGGAGCCTATTTTGAAAAAGCCATGGTTTTAGAAAAGTTAAAGCGTTATAATGAGGCTATTGAAAATTACGAAACAACTATAGACCTAGACGACCCTACAGCTCACGCCTACCTGAGAATTGGACGCTGTCATGAGAAAATAGGAAATACTGAATTGGCACAGAAGTTCTACTACAAAACCGTTCACGAAGACCCTCTATTAGATAAGGGTTGGCTGGCTATTACAAATTATTACATCAAAGGTAAAAACTTTGAAAAGGCATTGTACTATATCAATAAAGCCCTACATATAGATACTGAAAATGAAGCCTACTGGAAAAAATGTGCTCAAATAAACGTCTCGCTTGGTCATTTAGACGCGGCAGATTTTGCCTTTAAACAAGCTGTTGAATTTGGAGATTACGCTCTTAACACGTGGGAGTCTTGGACTTTAGTTGTTATTGAAAATAAAGAGTACGAAGCCGCTGTTCAAATATTGCTTCAAGCCATTAGTTTTTTTCCAGAGGTAGCAAGCTTACAATACAGACTCAGTTTTGTGTTTGGTCTGCTACAAAACATAGAACTCAGTAAAGAACACTTGTCTTTAGCCATTCAACTAGACCCTCATTTACTAGCTAGTTTTAAAGGTCAGTATCCCGGGTTTTTTAACAGCAGCTGGGTGACAAATTTTATTGAAACTTCCAACAAAACTTCTAGCTAAAATAGCCTATTTTTATCTTTTAATTTTCTCATGCAAAACAACTTAAGTAGGAAGCATTTTTTTATTTTTCTGAAAGGTATGGCTATGGGCGCTGCAGATGTAGTCCCAGGAGTTTCTGGAGGCACTATTGCTTTTATATCAGGAATTTATCAAGAACTCTTAGACAGTATAAGCCAGCTAAATTACAAAGCTTTTAAGGTCCTTAAAAAAGAGGGATTTATTAGTTTTTGGACCCGTATTAATGGTTTTTTCCTGCTTTCTTTATTCTTGGGAATTGGAGTGAGTGTCATTTCATTAGCCAAAGGAATTAGCTGGCTCTTAGCTACACAAGCGGTGTTACTTTGGTCTTTCTTTTTTGGACTGGTCATAGCTAGCATTGTTTTTATTGCAAAATCTATTGAAAATATTAAAATCACAGACTACCTATGGCTCATTATAGGAATTGGAGTTGCTTTTTACATTACTGGCCTACCCATAGTAGAGAATAGCCAAGAACCCTGGTATCTTTTTCTCTCTGGCGCACTGGCTATATGCGCCATGATTTTACCTGGTATTTCTGGAGCTTTTATTTTAGTGCTATTAGGCTCTTATGAAACCATTTTAAATGCTGTTCACGAAAGACAGTTTATAACTGTTGCTATTGTGGGAAGTGGTTCTCTTTTGGGATTAATACTATTTTCTAGGTTTTTAAAATGGACTTTTAACCGTTTCAAGAACCAAACACTATTCATCCTCACAGGTTTCATTATTGGATCACTTTCAAAAATTTGGCCCTGGAAAGAGGTAGTCTCCTCAAAAATGATAGGGAAAAAAGAAATTGTATTAGTATCTGAAAATGTATGGCCTTCAAACTTTTCAGAAGAGCCCCACCTTTTACCTGCTATTACACTAGCTGTTTTTGGATTTTTCTTAATCTTCATTTTAGAAAGAAGTGCTAAAACAAAACAATTTAACAGCTGAATTAGAATAAAAAATGGCCCTACCAAGAAGCTTTAAAGATCATATGTTTCTTTTTCTGAAAGGTTTGGGAATGGGAGCTGCCAATAAAGTGCCTGGTGTTTCTGGGGGTATAGTTGCTTTTGTTGGAGGGTTTTATGAAGAATTCATCTATGCCCTAAAAAAAGTAAACAAAAAGGCCTTTTTTCTATTAATTTCAGGCAGGTTTAAAAGTTTATACCAATACATCAACGGTCCCTTTTTGTCTGTTTTACTCTTTGGAATGCTAGTCAGTTACTTTAGCGTTTCAAAAATACTAGATTTCTTGCTTTTTTCTTATGAGAGATATGTTTGGGCTGGCTTTTTTGGAATGATCCTTGGTTCTATTTACTATATATCTAAACAATTTAAAAGCTGGAATCGCCAAACCATTTTATGGGGAATTATTGGGCTTATAATAGGTGTAGGAATTAGTTTTTTAAATCCTGCCAAACAAAACGATCATTTACTATTTGTGTTTTTTTGTGGAATGGTCAGCGTCTCTGGCATGACATTACCTGGTTTATCTGGCTCCTTTATTTTAATGCTCATGGGTAATTATGTGTTGCTTCTTGTAGATAGTGTCAATGCGCTTTATGACACCTTTTCAGAAATGATAAAGGGAGATTTTAGTTTTATTTGCAATGTTAAGAGAATTAGAACCTTAAAAATACTAGGTGTCTTTACCTTAGGCTCTACCACTGGTTTGGTCAGTCTTTCTCATATCATAAGCTTTGTATTAAAAAGATTTAATGCCATTACTACTGTAGTCATTATTGGCTTTATTACTGGCTCTCTAGGAGTTGTATGGCCATGGAAAAAGACTATATATAAGACAAACTCACTAGGAGAAATTATTTTAGATTCAAACAGCAATAAGGTAGTTTTAAACTACCACAGATATATTCCTAACTTTGACACTTCAGATACTTGGTGGGCTATTTTTTGGATGGGAATTGGACTGCTTTTTTTAATGATTTTGGAGAAATATGGGAATAGAGAAAAAAAATAATTTTGGGCTGATAGGAAAGGGAATATCTTACTCCTTTTCTGAAAAATACTTTAACGAAAAATTTAAAATAGAAGGACTCCAAGACTGTCAATACAACAATTTTGATCTTGAAAACCTTTCGTCTTTTAAAAAAATTATAAGTGAAAACAAAAACCTTAAAGGAATGAACGTCACTACTCCTTATAAAGAGACTATTATTCCATTCCTTACCCATCTAGACCCTATATCCTCTGCTATTGGTGCAGTAAACACCATTAAAATAGTTCCTAATGGTTTGCTAGGTTATAACACAGACGTAATAGGCTTTAAAAATAGCTTAATCCCTTTGTTAAAAAAAACACATAAGAGTGCATTAATATTGGGGACAGGTGGTGCATCTAAAGCTATTGCTTATGTACTAAAAGAATTGAAAATTAGCTTTCAGTACGTCTCGCGCAGCCCAAAAAACAAACAGCTGGCTTATTCAGATTTAGATACCGAAATTATAGATAACCATCAAATTATTATTAACTGCACTCCTATTGGAACTTTCCCTAATATTCTAGAAAAACCAGAAATACCATATGAATGTATTAGCAAAGCACATATAGTATTTGATCTTATTTATAATCCAGAAGTTTCTGCCTTTTTAATAGAAGCTAAAAAGAAAGGAGCTAAAATTCAAAACGGATATGACATGCTTAAAGGACAAGCAGAAGCTTCCTGGGACATATGGAGAGACCCAACTAAAATATAGTGATAAAAAACACTAATACCTTTTATTTATAATTAGATGTTAGTATATTACTAGTGATAATGAAAGAGCACATCTTTTATATTTTGAACTAACGAAAATCTATAATCATGTTAGAAGAAAAAGACGGTAGCCTACAAAATCCGGTAGGAAATGAAGAAAAAGCACAAGTAAATGAGCCACATGATTTGTTAGAAAATTCAGCTAGTACAGCAGAAGAAACACTTCTATCTATAGAAGGAAAACTGACAAACACTGAAGTAGAAATTCCAGAATCATCTAATGATGTCTCTAAAATTCAAAATGAAAATAAAGGCTTAGACCCTCAATCAGAAATTGATAATTCTAATGCAGAAGACGCAGAAGATCATGAAAATGTAGCTAGACATAGCATTCCAGAAATGGACTATGACAGTATGAATCTTGAGAATCTAGTAGGAGCTTTACAGAGATTAGTGAAGAATGAAAAAATTCAAGCTATCAAAAAGCATGTAGATGAAATTAAATCTTCTTTTGATCAAAAATTCCAAGACACACTAGAGCATAAAAAAGAGGAATTTATTGCTGGAGGGGGTAATGAAATAGACTTTAGATACAATTCTGTAGATAAAAGACAATTTAATGAAGTGTTTTCAGAATACAAAGAAAAAAGAGATGCCTACTATAAAAATCTTGAACAGAATCTTCAACTGAACCTCAAGAAAAGACTAGATTTAATTGAAGATTTAAAAGGACTTGTCAACGTTGAAGAAGATATTAACGAAACTTATAAAAATTTCAAAAATATTCAACAATCTTGGAAAAATGCAGGTCCAATTCCTAGGTCTCATTACAATAATGTTTGGAAGACTTTTCACCACCATATGGAAATTTTTTATGATTTTTTAAATCTCAATAGAGAGTTAAGAGATTTAGATTTCAAGCACAACTTAGAAGAAAAACTAAAAATTGTAGATAGAGCAGAAATCTTAACCACAGAAGAAGACATTCACAAAGCATTTCAGGAACTACAAACACTCCATAAAATTTGGAAAGAAGACTTGGGACCTGTAGACAAAGACCAGAGAGAAGGTATTTGGGAACGCTTTAGTGCAGCCACAAAAGTAGTACACGAAAAAAGACAGATATACTTTCATTCTTTGGAAAAAGGGTTTGAAGAAAATTTGGAAAAAAAGAATGGTATTATTGATAAAATAAGTGCCTTAGCTGAGGGGATTGCTAGCACGCATAAAGGAATTCAAAATCAGATTAAAAGCATTGAAACTTTACGAAATGATTTTTTTGAAACAGGAAAAGTACCTCAGAAACAAAATGAAAAAACCTGGAAGTCTTTTAAAGCTGCAGTCAAATCTTTTAACCAGCAAAAAAATGTATTTTATAAGCATTTAAAGAAAGAACAGCAAGACAATTTAGACGCTAAAAAAGCGCTTTTAGATTTAGCGGTCTCACTCAAAGACATACCAGTAGATGATGAAACAACTCAAACTTTTAAACGCATTCAAAATGAGTGGAAGACAATAGGGCATGTGCCTAGAAAATATTCTGACAAAATATGGAAATCTTTTAAAGGAGCTTGCAATGCTTACTTCACTAACGTAAACACCAACAAAGACGCTTCTTTGTTAGTTGAAACAGAGAATTTAACAGCCAAAGAAGCAGTATTAGCTGCTTTAAAATCTTATGACTTAGGAGCAGACAAAGTCAAAGACTTAGCTTTTATAAAATCACAAATTGCCAGTTGGAAAATTATTGGTAGGGTTCCTTTTAAAAAGAAAAACATCAACAATACCTTTAATAAGGTTTTAGACGCTCTATTCTTAAAATTAGATATTGACAAACAACAAGGAGAATTACTTAAATACGGCGACAAACTCTCTCAATTGGCTTCCTCTGATAATGATTATGCTCTGGCCAACGAAAAAGCATTTATCAGAAAAAAAATAGATGAAAGTAAAGGAGAAATAAGACAGCTAGAAAATAACCTAGAGTTCTTTTCAAATGCTTCTGAGGACAATCCTCTAGTTCAAGATGTGATTAAAAAAATAAACAATCATAAAAAAGACCTAGAAACTTGGAAAGAAAAACTTAAAAAAGTGAATATCCTTACTCATAAAATTAACAAAGAAGAGGCAGAAGCAACAGAAGTGGATACTAATACGGGTAAATCTTAATAGTCAAGATCAATAATAATTTAAAAAAAAAAGCCTTGCTACCGCAAGGCTTTTTTTTTTAAATTATCACAAACTTATTTAGCTACATTCACCGCTCTAGTTTCTCTAATCACTGTGATTTTTACCTGACCTGGATAAGTCATGTCTGTCTGGATTTTTTGAGAAATTTCAAATGATAGTTCTGCTGCCTGATCATCTGTCACGCGGTCGCTTTCTACAATAACTCTAAGCTCCCTCCCCGCTTGTATAGCATAAGCTTTTTGAACTCCTGGGAATCCAAATGCTACATCTTCAAGGTCTTTAAGTCTTTGTATGTAAGAATCTAAAACCTGTCTTCTAGCGCCTGGTCTAGCGCCGCTAATAGCGTCACAAACCTGAACTATAGGAGCTATTAAAGTATTCATTTCAATTTCATCATGGTGGGCTCCAATAGCATTACATACATCTGGTTTTTCACCGTACTTTTCTGCCCATTGCATTCCAAGAATAGCGTGAGGTGTTTCTACCTCTGCTTCAGTATTAGGAACTTTTCCAATATCATGTAATAAACCAGCGCGCTTAGCTAATTTAGCGTTAATTCCTAATTCAGCAGCCATAACACCACAAAGCTTAGCTACTTCCCTAGAATGCTGTAATAAATTTTGTCCATAAGATGAACGATATTTCATTCTACCTACCGCCTTAATTAATTCTGGATGGAGTCCATGAATTCCCAAATCAATGACTGTGCGTTTTCCTATGTCTATAATTTCTTCTTCAATTTGTTTCTCCGTCTTCTTTACAACCTCTTCAATCCTGGCAGGGTGAATTCTTCCATCAGTCACTAATTTGTGAAGTGACAACCTGGCTATTTCTCTTCTAACGGAATCAAAACATGAAAGTATAATTGCGTCAGGAGTATCGTCTACAATAATTTCCACACCAGTAGCTGCCTCAATGGCTCTAATATTTCTTCCCTCTCTACCAATAATTCTTCCTTTAACGTCGTCAGACTCTAAGTTAAAAACAGATACGCAGTTTTCTACTGCCTCTTCTGTCCCAATTCTTTGAATAGTGTTAATAATAATCTTCTTAGCCTCCTGCTGTGCAGTAAGTTTAGCTTCTTCCATGGTAGATTGCATGAAAGCCATAGCATCTGCTCTAGCAACATCTTTTAATGAAGTTAAGAGTTGTTCTTTAGCGTCTTCTGCAGACAGTCCAGAAATCACTTCTAATTGCTGTACTTGATTTTTGTGGAGGCGATCTATCTCTGATTGCTTTTTTTCTAAAATATCAGATTTATGAACCGTTTCAGATAGCTGCAACTCAAGAGTTTCATTGAGTTTTTTTGACTTAGATAATTCATTGCTAATTTGAGACTCCTTATCTCTAGTACGTTTCTCTGCCTCAATAATTTTCTTTTCCTTAGACATAATCACTATCTCGTGTTCTGCCTTGAGTTCTAAAAATTTTTCTTTAGCCTGAAATATTTTATCTTTTTTTGTATTTTCACCTTCATTTTTGGCGTTTTTAATAATGGTCAGGGCTTCTTTTCTTGCATTGATAATGGTTTTAGAGGCTTTCCCCTTTTCCAAAAACTTTGCAATAGTAAAACCAACTGCCAAGCCTACTAAGGCTATTATAATTAGTACTGTACTATCCATGGTTGTTAAATTTAATGTATAAAAAAAGCCCACAGTGGATCTGGTTTTGTACAAACTCTGAATAAACAGGTTTAGGGCTACCAGGTTACTTAAGTTTCCTTATACTAGTAAGGCATGCTTGTATAACCTAAACTCACCCTCTTAATACTAATTAGTGTTGAGTTTGTCAAAAAATAAAATACCAATGTGGGCAATGATGTTATTTAAAAGAACGTATTATAAACCTAACGAATTGCTAATTACCTCTTCTAAAGCCAAAAGACGCTCTGTCACTTCTTTGCTTTGCTGAGAGCCATCAATGTTACTTTGAGTGCTTTTAGAGGCAAAATGTAAAGCGCACATGGCTAAAACATCTTGCTTGTCTCTGACAGCGTAATTTTTCTCAAAATTTTTGGCGAGCAATTCTATTTGTTTAGCGGCTTTTCTTAAACCTTCTTCTTGTGCAGGTGCTATCGTCAACGGATAGACCCTATCTGCAATAGAAAGTTTTATTTTAAACGTATCTGACATACAGCATACATTATTTAGAGAGCGCCACTATACAATAGTCCAGCTCCTTTATTAGAGTGTTAATCTTCAATTTCGCTTCGGTAGTGTTTTGATCACTGCCAAGCATAGACTGTGCAAGCTTTAAAGCATTGTACTTTTCTTCCCAGTAAGTAACGTTTAAAAGCGTTTTTTTATGAGCTTCACTTATAGAAAGAAGTTCATTATTAAGAGTTAATTTGTCTTTTTTAAGACCCTCTACATAATGCACTAATTTACTTACCTTATTTTCTAAAGAACCTACAATTTCTTTAAGATCGCTCATATGCAACTGTCCATGCAATAAAAACAAAGTTAATATAAAACTTCGTATTCTTTGAATTGGTGACGAATAGTTTTTACATAAATCTGATGCATGTGTATCTTGCATAGAAAATGAGCGTTATTTTGACTTGTTTTTTAATTAGAACCCCTTCTTTTTAAGATGGAGTTTGAGTACTTTTGAACTAAATATGAAAGCACTATTACTCTCTATTATTTTTCTCATAATCCTTTTGCCTGTTTTAAATGCGCAAACACCTATTGACAGCATAAATAAGGAAAGTATTTATAGTCCTCCACTAAACGTCCCCCTTATTTTAGCTGGAAATTTTGGCGAGTTAAGGTCCAATCATTTTCATTCAGGTTTAGACATAAAAACACAACAAAGAGAAGGTCTAATGATTAAGACTATAGCAGACGGCTATGTGTCAAGAATTAAGATATCACATTGGGGATATGGAAAAGTACTCTATATAAAACACGCAAATGGTGTGAGTTCTGTGTATGCTCATCTACAAAAATTTTCTCCAGAAATTGAGGCTTATATAAATGACATACAATATCAAAAAAAATCATTTACATTGGATTTATTCCTAAATAAAAACAAAATTCACGTTTTTAAAGACAGTCTAATTGCTTACTCAGGAAACACTGGTGGCTCTACTGCGCCACATTTACATTTTGAAATGAGGAAGTCTGGGTCTAGTATTGCATTAAACCCTTTGCTTTTTCACAATAACATAAAAGATCAAACTCCACCTGAATTAGAAAAGATATTTGCCTACCCTATTGAGGAGGGTTCACATATAAATGGCAGTGAAAAAAAAGTGCAACTTACATATAAAAAACAAATTGACGGAACTTACCTAGCCAACCCAATTAAAACTAAAGGAAGTTTCTCTATTGGTGTAAAAGCATATGACAGACAAGATTTAGCAGCCAATAAAAATGGCGTATACATGTATAGCCTTTTTAAAAATGATAGTTTGTTAAGTCAAGTTCAATTTAATGAATTTTCATTTTATGAAACCCGCTACATCAACACCTTAATTGACTATGAGCACCTAATTAAATACGGAGAACGAATTGTACTACTTTACAAAACGCCTTCTAATCCTTTAAGTGTTTCTAATACTATTTCAAATAAAGGTGTGGTTTCTTTAAATCTCAATGAGAAAAGTGAATTAAAATTGGAGCTTAAGGATTTAAATGGCAATACCACCAAACTCATCATACCCGTTAGCGCTTCTTTAGAAAATTCAGTGGTGAAAAAAGAAGTCCTTAAAACACCTTATCCAATATACTATCTAAATCCTGCACACTTTAAGTTTGAAACTGCTAGCTTGTATTTTCCTGCAAAAAGTTTTTATCAAAATTTCTATATAGAAATCACTGAAAAGCAAGACACTATTACAGTGCACAACTCTAAAGTTCCCGTGCACAAAGATTTTACTCTAAGTTTTAAGCCTAAGGCAACACCATACTCAGAAAAAACTTATATAGGATACCAGCTATACAAAAATAAAGTGGTGTACTGCCCTACCCAAAGAGACGACGGATGGCTTTCTACAAAATCAAAAAAACTAGGAACTTACTTACTGCAAAAAGATAGTATAGCTCCAATTATTAAAGCAAGAAACTTTAAAGCTAACCAAAGTATAAAAAACTATCAGTTTTTGAGTCTGAGTATTAAAGATGCACAATCAGGCATTAAATCTTACAATGCTTTTTTAAACAACCAATGGATACTCATGGAATACGAACCTAAAAATAACACCATCACCCACCATATAAGCGAGCGAACACCTCTAACAAAAACAAATACTCTAGAAGTAATAGTAATAGATATGTTAAACAATACAAGTACCTACTCTACTACCCTTACCCAATAAAAAATATAAAATGCAAAAAAAAACATCAGCAAAGGCCAAACAATTTTTCAAAGGACTCTTGGTGCTATTTATACTTCTTACACATCAAGCTTGGGGACAAAAAAATATTTATGAAAATAAACAATTTAAAGCCCTTAGTAGCAACCACCAAAAAATTGCTATTCTCCCTTTTTTAGCTTCTGTTCAATTAGACGAATTAGTTTCAAAGGAAAATCAAAAAGACTTAGAGTCCTCAGAAGGTTATGCTGTTCAAAATGCTCTTGAAACTTATTTTTTGAAAATTCAAAAAAGAAAACAATACTCAGTTTCCTTTCAAAATATAAAAGACACCAATGCTTTTTTAAAGAAAAACAATATTGATTATAAAAATTTAGACATCTACACCATAGAGGAATTAGCTAAAATATTAGGAGTAGATGCTATTATTAGTGGGAATATTACTTTAAATGTCCAACTGTCTAAAGGGAACTCAAAAGATTTTAAAATCTTAGATTATATAACAGGAAATACTAAATATGGGAGAATAGGTATTAAGGTAAGTGACGCAAGCTCTGGCAGATTACTATGGAAGTACGAAAAAAAAATAGATAGGAAAACAGGGAAAAATACTCAGGAACTTATTGAATCCATGATGAGACAAGCTAGTAGGAAATTCCCATATGAGCAAGAATAATTCACTGAGTTATTGCAAAAGCTTCCATTATTGCATATAAAAGGAAATACCCTAAGAAAAAGTGCTAATCACTTTTTCTATGACTATTTTTTTGAATAAGCTTTTAGTGCAGCGATGGTATAATCTACCTCTTCTTTTGTGTTATATGAAGAAAAAGAAAACCTAAGAGAAGGAGCTGCTAAATCTGATTCAGACAGGAAAGCAGATAGCACATGAGAGCCTTTATAGCTTCCAGACTGGCAAGCACTCCCCTTTGAACAAGCTATGCCCTGAAGGTCTAAATGGAATAATAACATTTGTGCTTTCTGAGCATTAAAAGGGAGCCTCACATTCACAAGCGTATAAGTGCTTTTATCTAGGTTTTCTGACATTCCGTTAAAGGCAACACCAGGAAGGGCTTCTTTAATACTGTCAATAAAATATTTTTTTAAGCTTAAAGTGTGTTTGTGCTCTTCTTCTAGTTGTTCATAGGCTATTACAAATGCTTTTTCAAGGCCTACTATATTGTGATAAGGTTCTGTTCCAGCTCTAAAACCTCTTTCTTGCTCTCCTCCAACAATAAACGACTTAAGAGGGGTGTCTTTTCTAATATAAGCAAACCCAATTCCTTTTGGGCCGTGAAATTTATGAGCAGCAGCAGCCAAAAAATTAATATTTATTTTTTGAAGATCCCAAGGGAAATGTCCAATAGACTGAACAGTGTCTGAATGAAAATAAGCACCATTGGCGTCACATAGCGCTGCAACGGTTTGTATGTCTAATATATTTCCGATTTCGTTATTAATATGCATAAGGCTTACCAACACTTTTCCCTCTAACTTATTTAAAAGAGAAGCCAACTGTTCTAAATCTGGATTGCCATGAGCATCTATATGAAGATAGTGAGCGTTAACACCATTGTGAAGTACCAGCTCATCTATAGTGTGTAAAACTGCGTGGTGTTCAATTTTAGTGCTTATAATATGTTTCACACCAAGATCTCTAACTGCACATTTAAGCACCATATTATCTGCCTCTGTCCCTCCAGAAGTGAAAATAATTTCAGAAGGCTGGGCGCCTAATCTTTGTGCAATAGTTTTTCTGGCTTGCTCAATAGCAGTCTTTGCTGACCTTCCAAAGCTATGTGTAGAAGATGGATTTCCATAACAATTACCAAGAGCATTTACTATACTATCTATGACCTCTGGTCTCACCTCAGTAGTTGCTGCATTGTCAAAGTAAACAGATTTCATAGGCAAGTTTTAATTAAAGGGTAAAAATAAATTAAATAAATGTATTAGACACTTTTAAACGAGAAAGCATTAAAATAATTACATTTGAAACTTGTAAAATACTCATATGAAATTTATAAAAAAATTTAAAAATAAACTAATCGTTTCTTTTTCTATACTTTTAGCATTAAGCTGTAGTGACGGGGAAATTACCATTTCTAGTATAGATTTTAGTGAAGTAGCCATTCAAAGTTGTAACACCACCAAAGCTGCTACCCTTTTTTTTAAAATAAAAGATAAAGAAACTATAGTTTTACAAATTCCAAGTGGTCTTTTAAAAAGTTCTGTGAGTGAAAACACTATAGAAAGCAGTATACCATCACAATCTGCTCTAACCTATAGAACTTTTCAAGATAATATATCTACTGGATACTTTTGCGATGCACTACCTACCTTGAACCCTACCCCTATTAAAAACGCTAAAGCCACCTCTGGAAGTATTCTAATTAATACCGTCTTAAGTAAAGACGGCACTAGCTTTGATCACAAAATTCAACTGAGTGGTGTTACATTTGTAGATGATCAGGGAAAGAGAATTACAGACTTAAATATTAATGACTTTGGAACTTTCTCCACACCCAAATAAGACTTACATTTCCCTTCTAGCACCCTGTGAAAGATATATTTCAGTTGCGCCCACTCCATACTTTTTATAATCACCATCATAATATCTCAATCCTTCATAGCGTTTAAAGAGATAAACGAGTTCTTCCTTGAGTACTCCGGCTCCTACACCATGAATAAACACCACCTTCTGAATTTTCTTAGAAATAGCAAAATTTAACTGCCTTTCTGCAGTGTCTAATTGAATGTTCAACATTTCATAATTAGAAAGGCCTCTAGCTTGAGTGAGTTGGTGTATATGTAAATCTACCTCCATTTTAGGCCCCTCTCTCTCTTTCTTCGCAAAAGTATTCTGGTACTTAGGCTTGTTTTCTATCTTCTCATGCTTTATTTGGGCCACCTCATAGTTAGAAACCTTCAAACCATGAACTGGCATTATAATGAGCTCCTTAGGCTTAAATTTCATCAGAAAACCAAAACTAGTTTCAATAGTGACCTCAGTGCCAATAACATTGAGAACTACTCCTTCCAAATCTTGGTCTAACACACAAACTTGATCTCCTTTCTGGAACCCCATAGATTTAATATAAAAAACTGCCTAAATTAGGCTATTTCAAAAGCAGTAAGCGTTTTAGTAATAATTCCAACACAATCCATCAACTCCTCTCTAGTCATAACTAGAGGGGGCGCAAACCTAATAATGTTTCCGTGAGTAGGCTTGGCTAACAAACCGTTGTCTCTCAAAGCCAAACAGATATTCCATGCCGTCTCACTCTCTTGAGTGTCATTGATAAGAATGGCATTTAGCAAACCTTTTCCCCTTACCCCATTAACAATAGTAGAATGCTTTATATACTTTTGCATTTCTGTCCTAAATAGAACTCCTAAATCATAAGCATTTTGGGCCAGCGATTCCTCTTTTACCACAGTCAATGCCGCAATTCCAACTGCAGCAGCAACAGGGTTACCCCCAAATGTACTCCCGTGATTTCCTGGTTTAATCACTTTCATAATATGGTCATTGGCCAATACTCCAGAAATGGGGTAAGCACCTCCAGAAATAGCTTTACCTAAAATAAGTATGTCTGCCTTAACTTCTGGGGGTCCACTACAATGCCTATCTTCACAAGAACAATTACCACAAGTGGCTAATAGTTTTCCAGTCCTAGCTATGCCTGTTTGAACTTCGTCTGCAATAAAAAGCACCTCATGCTTCTCGCAAAGGGCTTTAGCGGCTGCTAAATAGCCTTCAGAAGGCACATAAACTCCAGCTTCTCCTTGAATGGGCTCTACTAAAAATCCAGCAATATGGGGATCACCGGCAAGTACAGCGGCTAGGGCATCTATATTGTCATAAGGGATTTTAATAAACCCCTCTGTAAAAGGCCCAAAGTTCTTTTTAGCCACCATATCATTAGAAAAAGAAACAATAGTAGTAGTACGCCCATGAAAATTATTCTCGCAAACTACAATCTTAGCTTCATTAGCCGGCACTCCCTTTTCTTCGTAAGCCCATTTTCTGCATATTTTAAGGGCAGTCTCTACTGCTTCTGCACCTGTATTCATTGGCAATATTTTGTCATATCCGAAAGTCTCAGTGGCGTATTTTTCAAAACTACCCAGCATATCATTGTAAAAAGCTCTAGAAGTAAGGGTTAGTGTCTGTGCCTGCTCTATCATAGCTCCAACAATTTTTGGATGACAGTGTCCCTGATTAACAGCAGAATAAGCAGATAAAAAATCATAATACTGTTTACCGTCAACATCCCAAACATGTACGCCTCTTCCCTTAGAAATGACTACTGGCAATGGATGGTAGTTGTGTGCACCATGTTTGTCTTCTAATGCAATGGCTTGGTGTGCAGAAATTTTTTCTTTAACTAACATAATCTCTAAATATTTTAAATGAAATGAAACTCCTTAAAAAGAAATAGTCTCATGGACTACAAAGCTACAATTTTAAATAAAAAAGATAGTACTTTTGCCCCATGCGAAAAAATAGAACTCAGCTTGTTTTTAACAATGTCTTGGTAACGGATACCGCTGCTAAGGGTAAAACTATTGGAAAGGCACCTGATGGTAGGGTTATTTTTATTAATAATTCCGTTCCTGGAGATGTGATAGATGTCATGATCACCAAAAAAAGAAAAGCTTACTTTGAAGGAACTGCCGTGCTATTCCACAAACACTCAGATAAAAGAGTGACTCCTGTTTGTGAGCACTTTGGCGTTTGTGGTGGCTGTAAATGGCAGCAGATGGGCTACCAGTACCAACTTCAATACAAGGAAAATGAAGTGGTGAATAACCTAGTGAGAATTGGTCATTTAGAACTGCCAGAAATTACACCAATAGCAGGATCTGAAGCGCAGTATTTTTATAGGAATAAAATGGAGTTTTCATTCTCAGATAGCCGTTGGCTTACCCCAGAAGAAATTCAAAAAAATGATACTATAGAAGAAAGAAACGCGCTTGGATTTCATATACCAGGAATGTGGGATAAAATATTAGACATAAAAAAATGCCACCTTCAATCTGACCCTTCCAATGAAATTAGAAATTTTGTAAAGGACTTTGCAATAAAAAACAACATTACATTTTTTAATCCAAGAAGGCATACTGGTGAATTGAGAACTCTTATGATTAGAACTACTTCTACAGGGGAAATTATGGTTTTAATACAATTTTTTGACGACCAAAAAGAACAAAGAGAATCCTTACTTAAAAGTATAGCAATAAAATTCCCAAGCATTACCTCCTTACAATTTGTTATAAATCAAAAGGCCAATGACACCATTTATGATCAGCATATTACTTGCTATGCTGGCAGAGATCATATTATAGAAGAAATGGAAGGCTTACAGTTTAAAATAAATGCCAAATCTTTTTATCAGACCAACTCTAAACAGGCTTACACACTTTATAAAATTACAAGAGATTTTGCAGGTCTAAGTGGCAATGAACTAGTCTATGACTTATATACAGGTACTGGCACCATTGCTCAGTTTGTAGCTAAGAATGCAAAAAAAGTCATAGGTATAGAATCTGTACCAGAGGCTATTGCAGATGCTAAAGAAAATGCCAAGCACAACAAAATAGACAATGTTTCTTTTCATGTTGGAGACATGAAAAATGTTTTTACCCCTTCATTTATAAAAACTCACGGAAAAGCAGACGTCCTAATCACAGACCCACCAAGAGATGGTATGCACAAAGATGTAGTGACAGAAATAATAAAGATGGCACCACAAAAAATAGTCTATGTAAGCTGCAATAGCGCTACCCAAGCTAGAGATTTGTCATTAATGAAGGAATACTATCACATAACTAAGGTTCAGGCGGTAGACATGTTTCCTCAAACCCACCATGTAGAAAATGTTGTACTTTTGGAATTAAAGAAAGACTAGGTAACTGAGATGAGAAAAACAATTCTTCTGTTGTTTGCAATTGTGAGCATCAGCCTTTTTACGGCCTGTGAAAAAGACGATATTTGCATTGCTGGAGACACCCCTAAAATGCGAATTTCCTTTCTAGACATAACAGACCAAAGCAAAGAGAAAGCTCCAGAGCGCCTTCTCATTGTTGGGAAAGACAAAACCACCCCAATTAGCACACTATCAGCTGGTTCTAGCAGTATTACTGGAGGATTAATACCGCTGGCACCCAATGCCAATCAAAGTGAGTTTAACTTTGTTTCCAATGCCAGTATTACTAGTGAAGGAGTGGTGAGTGGCAACATAGACGTCCTAATAATTACTTACAATACCACACCTATATTTATTTCAAAAGCCTGTGGATATATAGTAAACTATGAAAACCTCATAGCCCTATTAACCCCAGACTCAGACAACTGGATTAAAAAAATTGAAGTCATCACACCCACCATAAGCAATGAAGAAGAGCTACACATTAAAATCTATCATTAGTCTTTTCCTGCTTTTTGGTTCACAATTGCTGCTGGCCCAAAAAAAACAGATAGACCTTATTCAAAAAGATACGCTTACCCATATGGAACAATATGGCCTTAGGTTGGGTGTAGACCTAAGTAAAAAAATCATAGGTCAACTTCACTCAAATTTTGATGGGATAGAATTTGTTGGAGACTTTAGGTTGGGACAATTCCTTTATTTAGCCGCAGAAGTAGGGCAAGAAAAAAAGGCGATTACAGAAGATACTTACTCTTATACTCCTGAGGGGCAATATATAAAAATTGGAATAGACAAAAATAATTATGACAACTGGTATGGAATGAACAATATGATTCATATAGGGGGTAGACTGGCTTATAGCAAATACAGCCAAACAGTAGATCAATATGCTATTTTTGATACTGACAGATACTGGAATCCAGAGAATTTTGGAATCAGTGGTAACACTTTACCTACCTATGACGGACTTAGCGCCATGTGGATAGAACTGGTTTTTGGTACCAAAGTAGAGTTATTTGCCAACATCTATTTAAACGCAAGCGTAAGAGGTGGCTACTTATTAAACCACAGTCCAAATACAAATTTCCCAAATAATTGGGTGCCAGGCTTTAATGCCGTTACAGAAGAAAGTAAGTTTGGAGTGGGTTACAACTACAGTATTAGCTATTTAATACCCCTGTTTAAGAAGCCTAAAATCTACAAGGAATCTGAAGAAGCCAAAAAGGAAAGATTACAAAAAGCCTCAGAAATAAGAAGTATAAAAAAACAAGAAAAAATAGCTGATAAAGAAGGAAAAAAAGAAGCTGCTAAAAATGATAAGTAGAAGCTGTTTTAAATTATTTTTTTTAGGTAGGCTACAAAAATTAATAAAAAATAAAAAATAAAGCCCCTACAGTCATTATTAATAAGACCAATAAAATGGCTAAAAAGGTAAATAAACACCCTTTAAAAACCTCATTACTCCTAATCATTTCTTCCGCCACAGCATTTTATTTATGAATTAGGCTAACTATTTTATTTCTCTCAATCCCTTAATAAACAACCACTTCATTATTATTTTTTTTCCAGCATCGGTATCAATAACACCAAACTTTGGGGCCACTACATTGGCTAGGATGGCAGCTATCACTACACCGTATATTTCAGTAGTAGGAACTACGTAATCAGACAGATATCTCAGGATTATAAAAAAAAATGCAAACCCAATAAAGTTAAAAAATAAGGCTTTTGCTTTCATTACTGTGTAAATGAAGGGTTAAACTTAGCGCGCTTGCTACCCGCATACATTTCAAATTTCACCAATCTAGCTTCTAACTGAGAGTTAAAGACCTTTATCTTTCTAGACGGCTTTAGGCCTACAAATTTTAGCGCTTCTAAATTAGAGGTAATAAACCAGGCGTGAGTACCTGGATAGCTTTTCTTAAGGGTATTTCCAATATCCCCATAAAATTGTTGCATTTCAATATCTAAACGCTCCCCATAAGGAGGGTTAAACACCATATGAAGAGCTATTTCTGGGTCTTCTTTTTCTGTTTCAAAGAAATTTAAGCGCGCTACAGAAATAAAATCTTCTAGTTGTGCCTCATTAATATTGTCCTGTGCTTTTCTGATTGCAGAAGGTGCTTTGTCATATCCTTTTAAAGTGTAAGGAAAATCTTTGATTTTTTTAAGTGAAACCTCTATTATCGTTTGAAATAATTCCGAATCAAAATCTGACCATTTTTCAAAGGCAAACTCTTTTCTGTTAATATTAGGAGGAATATTACAAGCAATCATTGCAGCCTCAATAAGAAGAGTACCACTCCCACACATAGGGTCTATAAAGTGGGATTGTCCTTCCCAGCCACTTAAAAGCAAGATTCCAGCTGCTAACACCTCATTAATAGGAGCAATATTAGTTGCTGTTTTATACCCTCTAATATGTAAGGAACGGCCAGAAGAATCTAAAGAAATAGTGCACTGATCTTGTTGAATATGAACATTTAACTTAAGATCTGGATGCTTTACATCTACATTAGGGCGCTCTCCTGTGGCTTCTCTAAAAGTATCTACAATAGCATCTTTTACCTTTTGAGAAACATAAAGGGAATGAGTGAATTCTTCTGAATATACTGTAGTGTCAATGGCAAAGGTAGTGTCTAAGTCCATCATAGACATCCAATCCATTGCCGCTACCTGTCTATAAAGGCTATCTTCATTAGACACCTTAAAAGAAGCAATTGGCTTCAAGATTTTAGTGGCTGTCCTTAGGCATAGGTTGGCCTTGTACATAAAACCAGTATCTCCCTCAAAAGAAACACTTCTATTTCCTAATTCTATGTTGAGCGCTCCTAAATCTCTGAGTTCTTTAGCCAGAACTTCTTCAAACCCAAAAAGGGTTTTGGCCACCATCTTATAATTATTGTTCATGACTCTGTACACTTAAGCCACAAAAATACGTTAATTTTATACCAAACCTATACTGTGACTGCCCATAAGCGCAGTCTAAAATTAAAATGATATACGCACTACCCATTTTAGCTGTCATATTGAGCTTTTTAGGTGTTTATGCCTTTAAACCAAAGAGCAAACAATACATAAAATTAGGTCTGGCCTTTAGTGGCGCTTTTTTACTAGCAGTTATTCTCTTCGAACTATTTCCAGAAATATATGAACACCAAAATCCCAAAAAAATGGGACTGTTTATTATGCTTGGAATTTTACTCCAAATTATCTTAGAGTTTTTTTCAAAAGGGGCAGAACACGGGCATGTACATTTTGACAAAAATAGTACCACAATACCCTGGATGTTATTTATTAGTCTTTCCATACACTCATTTCTAGAAGGAATACCAGTAGTAGGACATGAAAGCTTATTATATGGTATTGTAGTCCACAAAGTTACGGTAGCTCTCATATTAAGTATATTTTTACTTAAAACACCTATCAAATTTTCTCATGCCTTTATTGTTATGGCCGTTTTTTCTGTCATGACACCCTTAGGAAGTTTTATGTTTTCAGAAGTCGTTGTCTCTGGCCTCACAGCCGATGCTCTTACAGCACTAGTCATAGGAGTACTCTTACACATAGCCACCGTAATTCTATTTGAAAGCTCAGAGGGACACTCTTTTAATCTCAGAAAAATAGTAGTCATTTTATTGGGAATAGCCATAGCATACCTTATTTAAATATGTATAGTAAAGCAGAGCTGAAAGCACTAAAACAAGAATTTTGGACTTCATTTGGGAAGTCTTTTCCACATAAATGGACCCTTTATAATACAAAAATTAAAGGAGTAGAGTTTAAATTTCATTTTGACAATAAAACAGCGATGGTCTGTTTAGATATTGACCACAACTTAGAGGAAAGAATGGAGCTTTGGGAAAAATTAATAGCACTCAAAACAGTGATTATAAATGACTATATCCAATATGCTGTTTTTGATGAGCTCTACTTCATTAGTGAATACAAAGACGTGTCTAGGATATACCTTAAACTAGAAAACGTTACTATAAACAACAAAGCCACTTGGCAGGAGACAATGGTATTCCTATCTAAAGGAATGCTTCAATTTGAGTTATTCTTTAAAGATTTTAAAGACTACTTAGAAACACAATCTACTTGACTTTAGGCCAAAAAAAATCCCGAACACATTTCTGTATTCGGGATTCTAAAAAAGGCAACGACCTACTCTCCCACTTGGTATAGCAGTACCATCGGCGCAGATGAGCTTAACTTCCTTGTTCGGAATGGAAAAGGG
>Ga0209284_10000036_pt1 | contig 167440 bp, 163 predicted proteins | sample FRY03_FD_187211 | JGI IMG/M metagenome (GOLD analysis project Ga0209284, IMG submission 187211) | Freshwater microbial communities from Lake Fryxell liftoff mats and glacier meltwater in Antarctica - FRY-03 (SPAdes) (version 2) | ecosystem: Environmental > Aquatic > Freshwater > Ice > Glacier...
GCTCGGCTTCGTCGAGGGCCTCAACAACAAGATCCGCGTCATCCAGAGACGGGCTTACGGACTGCGCGACGAAGAATATCTACGGCTCAAGGTCCTCACCTGCATGCTGCCGGCGCTCTGAAATGCTCCAAATTCTCCCACTCGATTACCTGATGAGCCCTGATTTTGTTCGCGGTGCTTCTGGCCCGCGAAGCCGCTGCACAAAGCGACGACGCGGCGTACTGCAAGAAGCTCGGAGACTATGCAAGCCGCTACCTGGGCGACCCCGGCGGCAACGGCGGGACGCGGCCGGACTTCGACATCATCGATGCCATCAACAAGTGCAACAAGGGCGACACGGCCAGCGGCATTGCCATTCTCGAGATGAAAATCCGCAGCAAGGGCTTCACGCCGCCTGCACGCTAAGCTGTCGACAGGCGCGTGGAAAAATCCGGCTGCCGGGTTTCGGGCGCCTTTGACCTATCAGCGTCAAATCACGGGAGCTGCAGACGGGGCGAGGTTGGTGAACGGGGCAGAGCTCGTCGACGAAAGCGTCGAGCGCTCGCGATCCACCTGCCATAGTCGTCGGCTGCTCCGCACTCTTGACGGCCGTAGAGCGGAACGGCGAGGCTTTCAGTACATGCTGGCATAGTACTCCGGCCCGCGGCCGCTGTAGGTGCACTCGACTTCCGTCGCCATTGCCGCACGCTGCCTCAAAACAAAGTCGGGCCGAAGTCGCGATGGCATGCCCCCGCCAGGCCAGCGCCCACAATCAACGGATCAATGAGAGTCTTCTTCCCCATCACGCTCAGATACCCAACCAGGGTCGGTGGCCGGTTCAGTAGGCAAGCTTCCGGTAGCCCTCCGCAGCGACGGCGTCACAATACTCGCGATAAGCGGGGTGTCCGCCGCTGTAGCGCATAATCCGTGGCTTCTGTTTTCCTTCTACATTGCGGTTGACGCCCGTCATCCAGGAACCGACTTCATTCATCAGCTGACCCTGGCCCAGGGCCAGGACGTGATCGGTCCATTCGTTGACCGCGGAAGGTGTGGCGTCGATGCGCCTCAGTCCTCGCTCGGTCGCAAACCGGATCACACCGGTGACCCATTCGACGCTGTATTCCGCCGTGCGCGTGTAATTGCTGAGTCCGGCGTGCGGACCCATCGCCATCAGGAAATTCGGAAACCCCGCCACGAAGACGCCGAGATAGGTCTGCGGGCCATTCTTCCACACCTCCTTGAGCCGCACGCCGTCGACGCCGCTGATATCGATCCGGTCGAAGGCACCGGTAATGGCATCGAAGCCGGTCGCGTAGATGATGATGTCGAACTCGCGCTCGCGGTCCGACGTCCGGATGCCGTGCGGGGTGATGCGCTCGATCGGCGTCTCGTTGACGTCGACCAGCTCGACGTTCGGCTGGTTGTAAACGTCGTAGTAGCCGCTTTCGAGGGGGATCCGGCGCGTGCCGAAGCCATGGTCCTTGGGGATCAGCTTCTCGGCCACGACGGGATTATTGACCCGTTCGCGGATCTTGCGTGCGGCAAACTCAGAGGCGAGCGTGTTAGCCTCGCGGTCGGTCAGCATATCGCTGAAATTCGCCTGCCATTGGCCGAAACCCGGCGTGCGGTAAAGCTTCTCCCAGAAGGCTTCGCGCTCCTCAGGGGTCACTTCCAACGTCTTGCGCGGATCCGGGCCGTGGACATAGCAACTCGGCGTCTCCCGGCAGCGCGCCAGGATATCGGGATAGCGGGCGCGAATGTCGCGCATCTCCTCTGGGGTGATCTTTCCGTTGTTCAGAGGAAAGCACCAGTTCGGGGTGCGCTGGAACACGGTCAGGTGGCCGACCCTCTTGGCGATAGTCTGGATCGTCTGCACGGCGGTTGCGCCGGTTCCGATGATGCCGACGCGCTTGCCCGCGAACTCGATGCCGTCCTTCGGCCAGCGCTGGGTATGGCACGCCTGCCCCGTGAAGCTCTCGATGCCGGGGATGGCCGGCATCACGGCCGCCGAGAGAACGCCGATCGCGCTGACGAGGAATCGCGTCGAATGGCGCGCCCCGCTCTCCAGCGTGAGCTCCCAGCTGCGTGTCTCCTCGCACCAGTGCGCAGCGACGACGCGGCTGTTGAACTGGATGTCGCGCGCCAAGTCGAATTTATCGGCGACGTAGTTGAGGTAGCGCTCGGTGTGGGGTTGGGCCGAGAAGTGCTCTTCCCACTCCCATTCGTCGAGTAGTTCCTTCGAGAAGGAGTAGCCGTACGTCCAGCTTTCCGAGTCGAAGCGGGCACCCGGATAGCGGTTCCAGTACCAGGTGCCGCCGACCGCGCTGCCCGTTTCGAATGTCCGGACCCGCAAGCCGAGCTCGCGCAACCTGTAAAGTTGATAAAGACCGGCGACCCCGGCGCCGATGACGACCGCGTCGAACTCTGGGCTGGTGTCCGTTCGTGCCTCGCGCGGGACCGTTTGCACCGTATCCATGCTGTCTTCCTTGGTCTGTCAGAACCGTGAGATCACCGGGGCAATACTGCCTCGTCTGGTCCGAAACGTATCGGCAATCCTCGGAGCGCAACAAGTGACTTCGTGCTGCAGCGTTTCGAAATCGACGTCTTACAGGCCCCGCAGCGTCGTCGAGATATTTCTCGGCAGCGCTACCCTGGTGGGCGCCGGCACCTCATGCACCGGTGTCGGCCCTGCCGTTCCAGGGGCTTGCCCATCGTCTTCTGCACCGCCTATGCCGCCGAGCCGGCAAGCGCCGCCAGACGAGTTTCCAGGCGGCTTTGGACAATATCCTGATCACCACGGGAGGCACGCCGAACCAGCTAATCAAGGCGGTGAACGTGGGCGGCGGGCAATTCACTTCGTCGAGCCGCATCGTCTGACAGGCCGATCCGGGGCCGAGCGCGGCCCCTTTTCTGTGACGTGTCGTTCTTTCAATGCGTGACCCCCATTTTCGAGTGTACTTTGGCGCTCGAATGATCCGTTTCCGCGTGTGGAGAAACCCCTGGTCGCGACTGACAAGCTGTTCGCAGGATCGATACCTGAAACCTACGCTCGGCTCCTGGTTCCCCTCATTTTCGAGTGTCAGGGCGCCGCGCCCTCGACATGAGAGTACCTGTTGCCATCGTGGGGGCAGGTCTCGCAGGCCTCTGGGCCGCGTCCCTCTTGCGCGCCAGGGGAGTCGAACCCGTCCTCGTCGAGGCGCGCGACCGCATCGGTGGAAGGATCCTGACGGTCGATGTCGACAGACGCGACTCGGCAAACGGCGTCGACCTCGGGCCGTCGTGGTTCTGGCCGGACCTCCATCCGGAGATGGCGCTCATTGTTGCGGAACTGGGCCTTGAGGCCTTCCCGCAATACGACGAGGGCGATGTGCTGGTCGAACATGGGCCGGGCGCACCGCCCCGACGCTACGCCGGCTTCCGGCAGGAGCCGCGGTCGATGCGCCTTGTCGGGGGAACGGCGGCGCTCGTACGGGCGCTGGCGGGCCGGCTGCCCCCGGCGACGATCCTGCTGCAGGCGCGCGTCACCGGCATCGCCGCTCGCGACGACGGGGTCGTACTCGCCGTGGAGGGCGGTGTCGATCGCGCCGTGCTGGCGGACCATGTCATCCTTGCCCTGCCGCCGCGGCTGATCGAGAACTCGATCGCGTTCGAGCCGCCCCTCGACGCCGCGACGCGGCGACACTGGCAGGAGACCGCGACGTGGATGGCGCCGCACGCCAAATTCGTTGCGCTGTATGATCGGCCCTTTTGGCGTGAGGCCGGACTGTCGGGCGCAGCGCAGAGCATGGTCGGTCCGTTGGCGGAGATACACGATGCGACGACCGGCGCCGGCAGCGCCGCGCTGTTCGGGTTCGTCGGGGTCGATGCCGCCCGTCGTGCAGCCACGGGGGCCGACCTGCTGAAGAGATCCTGCCTCGATCAACTAGTTCGCCTATTCGGCGACGCGGCGGCAAACACGACTGCGACCCTGCTCATGGATTGGAGCGTCGAGACCTTCACGGCGACTGTCCGCGACCAGCTCGGAGGGGCCCATCCCCTGCCGCATCGCGGCGCGTGGATTGCCGGCGCGTGGCAGCAGTCGGTGTCGCTCGCCGGCAGTGAGACGAGCACGACGGCGCCGGGTTACCTGGCCGGCGCGCTCGACGCCGCCGAGCGCGCCGTCGCCGAAACGATGGCGCGGCTTGCGCGCGCAGACGAAGCAGCCTCTTCTGGAAACGGGCGATCGAATTTTCAATAGCGGCAAGGCGGCTCCCCGCGCGCGCACACAATATTATTGAATGATATCAATGACATGCATGTTAGCTGTTTTATCCCTACTGGCCCGCCAGCTTTTCATGGGGGTTGAGGCCACTGGAAACAGAGGCCGGTCACACTGAGGCCACAGTGGGACTGGATCGATGCCGCCCCTCCGTAAAGGCAAGTGGCAAGTTCAGGTGAGACGGCAGGGACAGCCTGCCCTCTCCAGAACATTCATTCTGCAGACCGATGCGATAGCATGGGCGCGCTCCCTTGAAGCCAGCAAGACAAGTTGTCCGCCTATCGTGAGCGGCGCCTGACCGAGGTCGCCTCCGCAACGGTCCGAAAGGAAATGGCGCTCTTCCGACATATGTGCCGGCTCGCACGCCAGGAACGGGCGCTGCCGCTGGCCTCCAATCCCGTAGCCGAGCCAGGCCGCCAGCTAATGGCAAGCCTCGCAATCGGCGCTTGAGCCCTGTTCGAATTTGCAACCTCGTGGCCGCCGATCAGTTTCCAGACCTCCTGCCAAGGGCGGTCAGCGCCTTGGCAGCGAGGCGGAAGGGTCGCGTGACGTAGTACGCAGACCAAAGTATCTGCGGAAGCTTCATCGCATCGTAGTCTCCCGAGGTCGGGGTGAGTGCGAGCGTCATGGCGCCCCAGAGCCTGTCGAGCCGGCGTTCGCACAGATGCAAGTCCGAAAAATTTTCCTGCTCGGACAGTCCGTGCAAACCCTCATTCAGGCCGCGCGTCAGCCTCGCAGCGAGAGCACGAACGCGCCCGTTCCTTTCGAGCAGACCGCGCAAGGCTTCCGGAACGGGCGTCTCGAGCAGTTCCCGCGCCATCGCACAGGCAAGAAGGATTGCGTCGCCGCATCGCTGCGCCCGGGCGCGCTCGTGGATATCGAGCCAATCGAAATCCTGGCGTCGGTCGATCAGCATGGCGAAATCACAGATCCACCCGAGGCACCGCCAGGCTTCCTTCGTTCCATGTCCGGCCAGCAACAGAGCGAGGTTCTCCGTCGAAAGTGTGGGAACTGCACGATTGCCAATCGATACGGTGTCGAGATCCTGCCAGACAGCGGCAGGCGTCAAGGGAAACGGCACATGGGTGCCGGTGAAACTCCAATGGAGGTCGATCGCGAGATTGCTGTCGGGGTGAACGAAAGCATACTGTCGCAAGTGGGCCAGAAATGCCTCTCGGTACGCTCGCGTTCCACCGGCGGCACGATAGCCGAGCCCGCCGAGCAGCCGCTCCGCATCGTCTATCTGCTGCTTGGGAACGATGATGTCGACGTCGACGTATTCGCGGCGCGACACGTCGCCATGGAGAAGCGCTGCCAGGGTCGGTCCCTTGAAGGTGGCAAACCGGACCCCCGCTTTGGCGAATGCCTCGCACAAGCGGCAGAGTTCCTGGGACACGAACAAGGCATGTGCGCCGTGAGCCCGCCGGAAATTCTCGAAAGAGTTTCTCGTTGCCGCAGGCACAGCCTCCCACGACATCCGATAGAGACTCTCGACAAGCTGGGGACGGACTCCGTGGTACTCGCCAAGCCTGAAGAGTTCCGCGAAGTCGACGCCGGCGATGAGGATCTTCCGGGCCCCAGCGAGGTCAGGCTCTGGCCGCGCAACAAGACACAGGAGATTGAATTCAACGCTGCCGGCCGAGGGGCTGGCCAGAACTGGCATGCGCTTGCGAAACAGTGGCAACCGGAAAACCATATCGGCCTGCAGCTTCCCGAGTTCTCAGCTTTGGTTACCCCTTCAGTGGGACTGAGGCAAAGGCAGCCGCACGATCGTCGAAACGATCGACCATGACAGGCGCCCTAGGCGCGCGTGCTCTTTCTTTGGCTCTGCTTACCACCATCGTCTCTCCCGTTTCTTCCAACGGTCAATGTCAGTTCACCGAAGGAGCCCAAATTCAGGAGCACCGGCTCCGCGTAAGGCCTTTTCGGGAGTGATTGAACAACCCTGTCGTCCTCATCGCAATTGCGCTGCGCATCCATAAAGCCGCCCCTCTGCCCGCAGCGAAAGACCGATGACGAGCATCCACACACATTCCCCAATGCGAACATTAGCATGACGTTGTGACGGGGCACAAATATATTGCGCCATTGATGCAGCATGATGCAGCATGATGCAGCGTCAATGCATCACTGGAATTCGCATAGCTCGTTGTCCTGAAGGGTCAACCAACGACGTCGATGAGGCCGACCTCCTGCAGGCTCGTCAGAAACTTGACCGCATGATCCCGGCAGAGGGCTGGATCGACATCGAACCGCGCCGCAACATCGTCGCAAACGTCCGCAATCGACCTCGGCTCCTCGAGATTATTCCAGATTGCCGCTCCCACGCTCTGGAGGCCGAAATAGCGCGCCTTGTCGAGGTGCAGCAGCACCACTTCACCGCTGAATTCACACGCAACCTGGCGCGCGGATTTCTTCACGATCGTCGAAAACGTCAGCATCCGCAAATTCTGGAACATCTGGAGGCGAAACACCAGAGAGCGGACGGCTGACCTCTCTTTGAAGGCGGTCACGGAGAATTGACACCGCCAAGGCGCATTCTCGTCAGCCAGTGATCGAGAACGTGAACGGCGAGAGCATTGCCCCGCAGGCGCCCGGACCGATTCCCGGCCGATACGATCGAAACGTCGACATAGCGATCCAGGTACCCGTCTCGCGACAGGCCCGGAAGTCCGTCGCCAAAGGGCAGCGTAGACTCATGGGGCGCTTTGCTGCGCGCGAGCACCTCGTCCGGAAGGTACCCTCGCATGGCCTCGCGCAACAGCATCTTCTCCCTCGCCCACGGCAGCGTCGGTACCGACAGCATGAACTCGAGGACACGCAAGTCGAGAAACGGATGACGCAGGGCGAGAGGTCCCAGGGATTCCTCGAACTCGTAGTCAGCGAATACGGCCGGCCATATAGGATCGTTGAATCCGGCGACGGCTCGCGGGCGCCAGGGATGGCGCGGGACTAGACCCGCTCCCATACTACCTAGACGCTTCGCGCCGGCGAGCCGCTGTTCCAAGTCGAGGCGACGGACAAGGGACGGGTCGATCCAGGGCGGCACGCCAATGGACTCGTCGGTGGGATGGCGGCGTCTGGTATAGCGCGTGAGCGTTTCCCACCATCCCGCCAATCCTTTGAGCCGCAGATAGAACAGGCCGGCCTCCGCCAGCCGCCGCCAGTCCCGCCGGCCGGCCAGCCATGACAGATAGTCGTTTCGCTCGAAGGCGAGGGCATTGTCCGGCCCTTCTCCATAGAACCAGACGGATGCCCTGCCCGCCCGTTCGCACACGACCTCGCGGTCGAAATGGGCAGTGGTGATCAAGGCCGACGGCTCCGGGGTTGTCGGCGACCTCGCCCACCACTGTGTATCGTAGACAAAATCGTCACCACGCCGGTACCGGAGCTCGACGCCAAGCCGCTCGGCCGCCAGTGAACTGAAGTGCCTTTCTCTCGCAGATGAAAACTGCTCGAAATCAAGGCATTCGGCCACGACGCGCGAGGCGTCTCCCGTGACATTCACCGCACAGGCAGCAAGCGTGGTTGAATCGAGGCCGCCGCTCATGGCGATGCCTACCCTGCCGGCAGGTAAGCGATCGGCAATCGATTTCGACAGAAGATCGAGGAAGCCCTCGGTGTATTGGCGACGGTCCCGAAAGTAGAGCGGATCTCCAATTTCCAGTCGCCAGTATCGGCGCATCGAAGCGTGGGTCCCGGAGACCGTCAGCACATGCGCCGGCGCCAGCCGCCGAATATGCCGATAGACCGTTCGCTCGGACTCGAGAGAATGGCCAACGGTCAGAAAATCGGCGATCCATGTGTCGTCGAGGTCGCGCGCAACGACGGTCTGCGCGGCAATCCAGTCCAGCGAGTCGCTGACAAACCACGCCCCCCCGACCTCGGCGTGAAAAAGCGACCGTATGCCGAGCTGGTCGCGGGCACAAATCAGCCGCTTGCGCGCGTCGTCCCACAACACAAAGCAGAAGTCGCCGGTGAGGCGATCGAGGAACGCGTCGCCCCAGGCGGCGTAGGCGCGCAGGCACAGTTCGGCGTCGGATACTTCTCCCATGGGGGCCTGGGGGAGATACGAAAGCAGCGACCGAAGATCGTCGCGCGCATCGAGCCGGACCCGACCGACGATCCGGTATTGCCCGCCAAGGCCCCGGATACCCGCCGCCTCGCCGGTGGCTGAAAAAGGTCCGGCTTTCGAGCAAACGAAGGCCACATGGCCGGCCCGGTCAAGACTCTCGAAGTCGTGCCCGGCGGCTTCGAACCGCCTGTGATCGACGGGTCTGCCGTCGACGTTGAAGATGGCGGCGAACACTTTTCAGGCGGTATGGGGCGAAGAGTGCGAGGCCGTTCCGCCTTCTCTTGCGCACAGCCGATGAATGCCGAACCGAGGCCGCGCCGACCGAACCGCCGCGAGCGTCTCGATGGCTTCAAGCCGAAGACCCTGGTCGACGAGGCGGTGGGCTGCGATGCGCGTCATGAACATGCTCCTTCACGAACCGCCCGAGCGACCTGCTCGAGGAGGGCATAGCGCCTCGCATATCGCAGCGCATAGACAGGCACTACCCGCGCTACATGCTCCGCGAACAGCAACTGTCGCGCAAGCCGGTCGGGCGCACGATATCTGATGTTCATGGCCGATGTGGTGAGCACTTGCGCCAGCTCGACTCCTGCCAGCCGCGTCGAGGAGACGGCATCGCCGGCCGACGTCCGCCCCGGCTCGCCGAGCCAGAACAGGGCAGAGAGCGGATACACCGGACGCTGCGACGTCATCTGCGAGCGCGGCTGCACCATGATCTTGCCGCTCATGGTGTTCCAGTGCCCGTCGTCGATTGCTCCTGGAAGAAGCCGCCGGGCCGCCTCGCCGAAAAGCTTCAGTCGCCGGGGTCCCCGATGGGCGACAGCGCATCCGTCGGCGAATGTCAGCCGGAGCATGTCGTCGGTGATCAGGTCCGCGCCCTGCGACACCAGGAACGCCGCCAGCGTCGACTTGCCCGCGCCGCTGTCCCCGAGCAGCCCGACGGCACGCCCGCCGAGATCGACGACGGTGGCATGCAACGGCTCCTCGCCCTGCAGCGCAAGCGATGTGCTCAGGATGAAGTTCAGGAAGCACGCCTCGAACGTCTTCTCGTCGACACCATCCGCCTTCGCGCAGATGGCCTGCCGCCCCTCGGCCGAAACCACGGCTTCGAAAATCTCATCCGCTTTCATGTAGATGCTTCCATCCGGCAGCACCGAATGGTGAAACCAGTCGTCCGGGGCGAACTCCAACCCCTCGGACTTCACTCGAAAATAGTCCGGTGTCCCCAGAGTTATAGTGATCGCGGGCCAGCCGCTTGCGGCGGCAGTTTCTTCGATGGACGTCAGCCGGAACGGGCAGTCGACGACGATGCCGTAGGCGGCGTGGCGATATGTACGCGCCAGGGAAGGTTTCCCGCGGCCGCCCTCTCCGCCAGTCCCGCCGAAGCTACCCAATTCCCGCTCTCAAGTTGATTTTCCAGATCGCCCGAACACTGGCGGGCTCCACGGCTGCCGGAACAAAAATGACGTTCGCATCATTCGTCCGACAGAGCCGCACCTTGGCCCGAAGCGATATGAACCGCGCGGTTGAACTCCGCAACAAGGACCTCCGAATTCTCGCGATCGAGCATACTGACGTGATTGCCTGGGACCGGAATGATGGTCAGCTTCTCGGTGCGCTCATGCCAACCCAGGTCAACGCCGCCCTCCTCCGAACGGAATAGCACCACCGGGACGCTCAATCGGGTGGGCGGCGCGTGCCGGATCCAGGATCCACGATGAAACTGGACGAGCATCGACCGCAGGTGCCAACTCAACCGAAAGACGAAGGGACTGTTGGCTCGGAAGCGGAACAACAGAAGGAGCCGAAGCGCATGAAGACCCGCCGGCCCGGTAACCAGAGACGGGGTCAGTATTGCTTCCGCAATCGTCCCCCAGTCGCGATTGCCTACCAGCCGACACAGTGTTGAAAGTCGTTGTGCAAGGCCGCGCCGTTCCGGAGGTGGACCCGAGCCGTAGTTCTCGGCATCTGTATCCAGCACCAGTAGCGCCGAAATGCTCCGACCACGCTTCGACAGCCGGTCGGCGACGGCATAAGCAAAATCTCCTCCCATCGAATATCCGGCGAGAAGAACAGGCCCTTCCGGCGCGAACAGTTCGATCTGGGCCAATAGGTGCGCAACGATGTCTTCGAAGCCACCCCGCACGAGACAACCGAGATCGGGATAGCTCGTCGGGACAACCCTGATGCCGTCGGCGCACGCCATTCGGAACCGGGCCAGAAGAGGCGTATCGCCCCACTTTCCCGGCACCAGGAACACCATTGGCAAAGCGCCCTCCGTGACTGGCGCCCCCCCTTCGTTCAGGCGATCCAGAACCAGGGCGAACTCCGCGGGCTTGAGCCCACCATGGAATTGGTCCAGCGGGAGCGACCGGCCACACAACCGTTCCAGATGGAGGACCAGAAGGAGCAACCGAAGAGAATCGCCACCCGCCTCCTCGAAGGTGCGACTATCTTGGGGTGGCGGTCGACCGATTGCGCGCCGCCAAGCCATACTTACCATATCGATCGATCGTGGCGTGGCGCAGGCAGCGGCCGGCGGCGAAGATGGCCATGTCCTGACAGCCGCGTGCTGGGCGGCATGGGCGAACAACGCCTCCTCGTCGATCTTCCTGCCCGGCAGTAGCGGCAGCTCTTCGAGCACGAAGAGACGGGATGGTTGCATGTAGGCCGGAAGTCTTTCCTTCAGATGTTCTCGGACCGCGGCGGTGATGTGCGACGAGCCCATCTCACGCGGGACGAAGAAGGCGAACAATATCGGCTCCCCCTCGCCCCGGCGGGCGACCACTGCCGCGTCTGCGACTTCGGGTGCCTGTCGGAGGACGGTTTCGACCTCGGCGAGTTCGACGCGGTTACCCAGAATCTTGACCTGTCGATCCTTGCGACCCAGCGTCACGAAAAGCCCGTCGGAGCGCTTGCGCGCGATGTCACCCGTGCAATACACGGGCGCCGACGAATCTCTCTGGTCCTGCTCGAACGGACCGGGGTGAACGGCGCCATTTCGCCAGATCCCGAGCGACATCCAGCTACTCCTGACCACGAGTTGGCCTGGCTCGCCCTCCTTCACGACGTTGCCGGACTCATCGAGCAGGGCAAAAGCGAAACCAGGCAACGGATAGCCGGCCGGCACACGCGGTCCATCGTCCGGCAGCTTCGACGACACGAACCACTGCAGCAGCGCCGGCGCCTCCGTGGCGCCATAGACGGAAAGCACGTGGCAATCCGCGGGCAGCACTTGGCGGAGGAGTTCGAGGTCGATCGCCAGCAGCGCATCTCCCGAGGACTGGATGCATCGCAGGGTCGCCAGGGCCACTGCCGCATTGTCGATGCCTGCAACGCTACGCCACACGGCCGGCGTGGAGAACATCATGGTGAGACGCCGCTCGCTTATTGCCTGCAGGACTGTGCCGAGGCCCGTCCGCTGGAGGTCGAGCTTGACCAGCGTCGCACCTGACAGCATCACCTCGAAAATCTGCTGCAGGCCGCCGATCGTGCTGGGTGACGCGAGCGACAGTACCTTGTCGTCGGGCCGGAGATGGACGGCGTTGACGAGTTGACGTGCGCGATGAAGCACTGCGCGTTGGCTGAGCACGATGCCCTTCGGATGCCCGGTGCTGCCTGATGTGTAGACGATGAAGCTCGCTTCCAGGGGAGGCACCGAAGAGGAGGGAGGCTGATCGGGAGCCGGCCCGTCCTGCAACGCCTCATCGATCACGATCGTACGAATTCCCGCAGGCAGCGGCAGACCGGCGACGCTGTCCGCTTGCCTTAGAATGATCGCCCCAAGGCCGGCGTCGCGAACGATAGCGACAACTCGATCTTCAGGATGGTGGCGATCGATCATCACGCAAGGCCGGTTCGCCGCCAGGCAGGCCAGGACCGCGACAGGATATGCGGCTTCGTTCGGAAGCAAGATGCCAACCGGTTGCCCGATTGGGACGGCGGCTTCGATCGTGTGACTGAGCCGGCGGCATGCCGCCCAGATCTGTGCGTAGGTCAGATGCCCCGCAAAATCTTCACAGGCAATCCGATCTCCGAATTCCTCCGCGGCAGACCGGAACAGGTCGAGCGCCGGTCGATCGACCCAGTCCTCGGGAAACCGGCGAAACGGAACAGTCGGGCCATTCAGGTCGAGCGGCGGAACGCTCGGATATGACCACGGGATGTCTGATGCTCGAACGCAGGTCATCTCGATCCGGATGAATTCAATGGAGTCAACGCGATTATAATCGCAGTTTTAATGCATGCTTATCGCAAAGGTCACCGATTCTAGTTTATCATTCAAGGGTATACCCGTGAAAGAAGGCTTCTGGAGTAGGCAATGAATTCATCCTCGCGCCGCCATCTCGTTGCTGGTGGACTGTCGATCCTGCTGGGTCTGTCGACGATTATGCCGGCCGTCGCGCAGGACATGATCCGCTTCGGCACGGCTCTGTCGCTCACCGGCAATCTGGCAACCGAGGGCAAACTCGTTCGCGAAGGCTACGACTTTTTCGTCAAGACAGTGAACGAGCGCGGTGGGATCGACGTCGCCGGCAAGAAATACAAGGTCGAGATCGTCTACTATGACGACGAAAGCAACGTTAACACCTCGGTCAAGCTCTACGAGAAGCTGATCTCCGAGGACAAAGTGAAGTTTTTGCTCGGCCCCTACGGCAGCGGCATCACCATCGCCGTCAGCAACCTCACGGAGCAGCACAAGCTGCCGCTCGTGATTGCACACGGCGCGGCCTCGACGATTTACAACCGCGGCTACAAGTACATATTCGGCGTGTTGAACTCGATCGATGATTACACCTACAACATGGTGAAGATGGCGTCGGAACAGAAGCTGACGCGCCTGGCCTTGCTGAACGAGAATCAGCTGTTCGCCCAACTCGGCATCGACGGGGCCGCACGGCAGGCCAAGGAACTCGGGGTCGAAGTCGTCTACAAGGAGAAGTATTCGTCCGGCACCAAGGACCTGTCGCCCGAGCTGGAGAAGATGAAGGCGGCCAAGCCGGACATGATCATTGCCGGCGGCTACACCAACGACATGATCCTGCTGGCCCGCCAGATCAGCCAGGTCGGCCTGAAACCCAAGCTGCTGGGCTATCTCCTCGGGCCGACATTGCCGGGATTCGTGAAATCGCTGGGTGCCGATGCCGAGCTCACGCTGGAGCCCGTGCAGTGGAGCATCAACGTGCCGTACAAGGACCAGTTCTTCGACTGGACGGCGCGCGGCTACGCCGACGCCTTCCAGAAAGTTTACGGACACGTCCCCGACTATCACCCGATCCAGTCCACGGCGGCGTTGCAGGTCTACTACAACGCCTTCCAGAAGGTCGGCGGCTTCGACCCGCAGAAGGTGCGCGACGCCATCGCCGCCACGGACATCGTCACCGCCTACGGGCCCATCCGCTTCAACGACAAGGGCCAGAATATCGCCAAGTCGATGTCCGTGGTGCAGATTCAGGATGGCAAGCCGGCGGTGGTCTATCCGGCCGACGTGGCGGAGACCAAGCTGAAGCTGAACCCCTGACGGCCGGAGATCCAGGCCAATGCAGCTCGTCGCCCAGATCGTCCTGAACGGCGTGCTGCTGGGCGGCTTCTATGCCTGCATGGCGCTCGGCTTCTCGATCGTCTGGGGCGTCATGAACATGGTCAATTTGGCCTATGGCAGCATGATCATGGTCGGCGCCTACGTAACCCAACTGGCCGTGCTGCATGTCGGCCTGCCACTGGCGATCGCCCTGCCGATGGCGGCGCTCGCGACCTTCATGTTGGGCTATGCCCTGCAGCGTGGCCTGCTCAACCGGCTGGCCGAGCGTTCGGTTTTCATGACGCTCATCTTCACCTTTGGGCTGAACATGGCCCTGATCAACCTCAACCTGCTTCTATTCTCGGCCGACGTGCGCTCGCTGCCCGACGTGTTCGGCCGCGCCTCCTTCACCATCGCCGGCCTCAGCGTCCCCTATAGCCGGGCGACGATCTTCGCCGTCGCGATGGCCATGACGCTCGGGCTGCACGCCCTGCTCAACTGGACGCCGCTCGGCAATGCCATCAAGGCGACCAGCTTCGACCCGGATGCCGCGCGGCTCTCCGGCATCGATGTCCCGCACGTCTATGCCCTGACCTTCGCGATCGGCGGTGCCATCGCCGGCGTGACGGGGGCACTGGTCGCTACCAGCTATTCCTTCTCGCCGTTCGCCGGCGAGAGCTACACCATGAAGGCCTTCGTCGTCGTGGTGCTGGGCGGGCTCGGCAGCATTCCCGGCGCCATCATCGGCGGCATTCTGCTGGGCGTCGTGGAGAATCTCGCCTCCCTGTTTCTCGATTCTGGCTATCGCGACGCCGTCGGCTTCGCCTTGCTGCTGGTTGTCCTGGTGCTGCGGCCGCGCGGTCTGATGGGCCGGCGCTTCTTCGCCGAGGTGAAGGGCTGATCCGCCGTGACTGCGTCCGCCTTGCTCGCTAGATGGGCCAACGGTCCCTGGGCCGGCAGCCTGCGCAGCGCGGCGATCGCTGCCGTGTTGATGGCGATCCTGATGGTGCTGCCGCCGTTCCTGTCTCTCTACTGGCTGCGCCTGCTGACCAGCGTCCTCATGCTCGCCGTCATCGCCCAGGGCATGAATGCCATGGCGGGCTTCGTCGGCTACCCCGCTTTCGGCAACGTCGTGTTCTTCGGCATCGGCGCCTACGGCACGGCGCTGGCCATCGCCGCGGGCTTCGGCATGGCGCCGGCTCTGCTCGTCGGCGCGGTTCCGGCCGCAACGCTGGCCCTGGCAGTCGGGCCACTGCTGCTCCGCCTGCGCGGCCACTACTTCGCCATCGCAACGCTCGGACTGAACGAGGTCGTGTCGGCCCTGGCCGCCAATCTCTCGGGTCTCACAGGCGGCGCTGCAGGCCTGTCATTGCCGCTCGGGGCAGGCACGGCCAGCGACGCTGCGCAGCGCGCGTACTTCGGCTTCGTCGCGCTGTTTGCCGCCAGCCTGGCGCTCGGCATCTTCCTGCGCGACAGCCGCTTCGGTTACGGCTGCCGGGCCATCCGGTCCAACGAGGAGGCGGCGGAGGCGACCGGTGTCGCCACGCTGCGCGTGAAGTCGATCGCCTGGATGCTGAGCGCGCTGCTGACGGCGGTGGCCGGCGGCCTCTACGCACGCTGGGTCGGGTTCATCGAGCCGTCGCTGGTGTTCGACATGGCGATATCGGTCAAGGCGTTCGTCATGTTCTTGCTGGGCGGAGCCGGCACCGTCTTCGGCCCCCTGATCGGCTCGCTGCTGATCGAGAGCGCGACGACGCTGGCCTGGAGTCACCTCCTGAAACTGCATCTCCTGGTCCTGGGGGTGACGATCATGCTGGTCGTGCTGGTGCTGCCCGACGGCGCCCAGGGCTTCGTCGCGCGCCACTGGCCCACGGTCCGCGCCTGGTGGCGGCCGAGGTCGTGATGCTCAGCGTGCGTGGGCTTTCCGCCGGTTACGGCGGCCTCGTTGCCATCCGCTCCGTCGACCTCGAGGTGAAGGCGGGCGAATGGCTGGCGCTGCTCGGACCGGTCGGTGCCGGCAAATCGACATTGCTCGGCGTTCTGGCCGGGCTGCTCGCGGCGCGCCACGGCGAAGTCCGGCTCGATGGCGAAGACATCCGGTTGCTGCCGCCGCATCGCCGCCTGCGCCTGGGTGTTGCCCTGGTGCCCGAGGGCCGCCGGCTCTTCTCCGGCATGACGGTGCGCGAGAACCTCATGGCCGGCACGCATGCGCTGCCCGATCCGACGATGCGGCGGCGCAACCTCGACCGGGTCTGCGAGCTCTTCCCCGTGCTGGCCGAGCGGACCCGCCAGATCGCCGGGACGTTGAGCGGGGGCGAGCAGCAGATGTGTGCCATCGGCCGCGCGCTGATGGCCTCGCCCCGGCTCCTGATCATCGACGAAGTGACGCTCGGCCTGGCGCCACTGGTCGTCGAATCGCTGTTTGCCGCCTTGGCGCGTCTTCACGAGCAGGGCATGACGCTGCTCACGGTGGAGCAGAACGTGCCGCTGGTGCTGGCACATGCCGATCGCGGATGCGTGCTGAGCGGCGGCGCCATCGTCATGGAGGGTCCTGCCGCGGTCCTGCGCGACGACCCGGACCTCCCGCGACACTTCATTGGATTTTGAACCGAGACGCCATGACCCGCCCCGACCTCTCCCGCCTCTTCTCGCCCCGATCCATCGCCGTGCTGGGCGCCTCGGCCAGCAGCGACAAGCTGGGCGGGCAGGTCTTCGCCCGCCTGGCCGCGTCCTTCCGGGGCGACCTGATCGCCATCAATCCCGGCGAAAGCGATATTGCCGGCCGCAGGTGCGTTGCTGCCGTGGAGGCGCTGCCGCAACCGGTCGATCTGCTGATCGCCCTGGCGCCGGGCGAGCGTCTCGTCGAAGCGATCGAGCGTTGTCCCGAGGGCCGCATCGGCTTCCTGCTCGCCATCCCGAGCGGCTTCGGCGAAGTCGCACACGAAGGGCCTGATCTGCAGCAGCGGCTGGGGGCCGCGGCCCGCCGGGCCGGCATCCGCGTGGTCGGGCCCAACTGCGTCGGCTTGCTCAATGGCTCGATCGGACTGAACGCCTCGATCATCCCGCTGATGCCGCCGGGCGGCGCGGCCGGCCTCGGTGTGGCGACGCAAAGCGGTGGCTTCGGCATGGCGCTCGCCATGTACGCCGCCGACAGCGGCATGGCGGTCTCCTGCTTCTGCGATGTCGGCAACACGGTGGACATCTCGCTGGCCGACTGTCTCGCGCATCTCGCCGACGACCCGGCGACAGGCGTGATCGGTCTCTACGTCGAGTCGGTGCGCGACCTGCCGTCGTTCATGCAGACCTTGTCGCAGGCCGCGACGGCCAAGCCGGTCGTGGTGTGCCCGCTTGCCCGCACGCCGTCCGGTCAGGCCGCGTCGCTCGCCCATGTCGGCATCTCGGCCGACGGCGCGCGCCTGGCGGGCAGCCTTCCCGACCCGGCGATCGTCGTGCACTCCGGACTGGATCTGCTTCATGTCGCCCGCGCCCTGCTGTGGCAGGGCCGGCCGTTGCGCGGCAAGCGCCTCGCCATCGTCACCGGCACCGGCGGGATCGGGACCGAGATTGCCGATCTGGCGGAAGAGCAGGGCATGTTCGTGCCGCGCTTCTCCGCCGAACTGACGGCCGCCATCGCCCGCCACCTGCCGGCCTATGCCGCCAGCGCCAATCCCGTCGACCTCACGCCGGTGTGGCGGGACTATCCGCGGCTCTATCCGCTGGTGATGGCCGAAATCGCCGCATCGGGCGAAGCCGACCTGATCGCGGTGTCGATCACCGATGTGCCGACGACCTGGCCCGACCTCGCCCTGAGCCTCGCACGCTCGGTGCCGGCGCTCGGCCTGCCGGTGGCCGTCTACTGGGCCTCGCGCGATGCCGACGTGGCCAACATGGCGCCGCTCAACGCGGCGCGCATTCCCACCTACCGTGCCACACGCGAGCTCGCGCTGGCGCTGGGCGCGGTCGCCCGCCACGGGCTGGCACCGGGCGGCCATGCTGCTTGAGGTCGAGGATGTTTCGGTCGAGTTCGGCGGCCTGCGCGCCCTGAACGGCGTCTCGTTCACCGTGGACGAGGGCGAGATCGTCGGCCTGGTGGGCGCCAACGGCGCCGGCAAGTCGACGCTGGTGAGCGCCGTCTCGGGCGCCCTCGGACGCCATGGCGGAAGGGTCGTCTTCGCCGGCCGCGACATCACCGGTCTCGCGCCGTCCCGCATCGCGCAGATGGGATTGGTTCGTACCTTCCAGCTCGTGCAGCCGTTCCGTGGCCTGACGGCGATCGAGTGCGTCACGCTGGGCGCGCTCTATGGCAGTGCCCGCGACCGGCCAGCCGGCATTCCCGCCGCCCGCCGCCTCGCCGGGCAGGCGCTCGAGTTCGCTGGCCTGTCGATGGTGGCCGACCTCTCCTGCGACACGCTGAACGCGAGCCAGCGCCGTCGCCTCGAAATTGCCCGCGCCCTGGCGGCAAGGCCCAGATTGATCCTGCTCGACGAGTGCCTGTCGGGCCTGAACAGCAGCGAGATCGACCACGGCATCGCCCTGGTTCGCGCGATCCGTGCCCGCGGCATCGCCATCCTGATCATCGAGCATATGGTGCGCGTCATGTCCGCTCTCGCCGACCGCATCGTCGTGCTCGACCGCGGCGAGAAGATCGCCGATGGCCCGGCGGCCGATGTCCTCACCGACCGGCGGGCGCTCGGCGTCTACTTCGGGACGACGGCGTAAACCGTCGGCTCAGTCGCGGAACAGGGGCTCGGTCTGCCCGCGCCTGACGAGGAAGGGCGTCCGCGCCGCGCCGCGCGGCAGGAAGAAATAGACGCGTCCGCACTCCTGCCAGCCCAACGCATGCAGCCCCTTGTGCGCGTCGGGCCGGTCGACCTGGCCCAGCGTGTAGGCCTGCCGGGCGCCCTGCTCGCGGGCCTGGTGCAGCATGGTGCCCAGCACCAGCGCATGGACGCCCTTGCCGCGGAAGGCCGGCGGCGTGAAAGCGTCGGTGGTGTAGATCTCGCCCGGCCGCAGCCGGACAGGATGGCCCGGCAGGGCGTCGCCCCAGGTGAAACAGGTCCAGTTGGCGTGCGCCAGGACGCCGTCGACGAAGGCCAAGAAGCAGCGCTCGCCACGCCGCAGCCGGTCGAGATAAAGGCCACGGGCTGTCAGGTCGCGTGGTCCGTCACCCAGCCACAGCCAGGGATCGTCGGCATAGAGTTGGCAGATCGTATCGAGGTCGGCCTCTTCTGCCAGACGGATCGAAGCGCCGAGCGGGTTTCGAGGTGGGCTTATCGGTTGGGAGAGCGAGCGCTCGTAGAAGAGCGCACAGGTCAGTTCGCCGAACGGTGCCGCCACCCGCTTCGACCACTGCCATGCCCGTCTTCCCATATCGCCCACGTCTGAGTGTAGGGCCCCGCTCTCGTGGGCGTAAATCGCTCAGTGCGTTGCCGAGTTCACATGTGGGGGCTGAACCTCTACGCGTGCAATCGAAGGCTGCTTCGCCCTAAGTCTTCGTCCGCCCGACCGCCTGCACGTTCGAAACACGCAGGGTCAGCCACTCAAGTCTTTGAAGTTGAACCGAAAGCCGTACAGGGCGTGCGGCTGCGCACGTGCGTCCCGCAAGTTGATCCGACAGAGCGCGGATGGTCGCTGGACTTCATCGGGTCGGCGCTATCGCGCGGCACCCAACCCATGCCGATACCAGCCCGGGCCTTGTCCACGCCCGGGACTTCGATCGCCATGGCACGGCGGCGCCCCTGTGATAGAGAGTCTGCCTGTAGTCACAAGACTTTGAGGATTGCGCATTCCTGCTGATCCCCTCGCGCCCGGTGAGCGCCCATCGCCCCTTGCCGACCAGCCCTTGCAGGCAAGCGTCGACAGAGCGAGGCGTTTCCTCGTCGAGCAGGTGAAGACCAGGACAGTTTACGGTTCGTCGTCCCTTGTTCCCGACGATGCTGGCGTGGACAGAACGTCGAGCGGACTCTGGAAGGGAGCTTACACTCTCCCGGCCGGTCCGAACTCCCCGCCCTACACACCAGTTTCAGTCACGGGCCCGCTGCATTTCCCGATCGTTTCCGGCAGGCCGGTGACGTTCCAGGGCACCGTCGATCTTCCCTTCATCAGCCTGTATGGCCCGGTCGGCGTGCGATTGCTGGACGATGAAGAGCACCCTGGCCAGTTCATCCCCGATCCGGGCACCCGTTTTGCCGACGGCGGAAAGAACTGGGGGAGCTTCTTCGTGGCGGGAAGCGTCAACGGCATGGTGCAGTTCGTGGCCAGGGTCATGGGCAACGCGACGTTCGATGCGTTCGTCGTCAGTCCGCCGAGAGGTAGCTGGTCGTTCCAGCTGATAAGCTACGCCAACGCAGCCGATGCCCTTGCAGACACCAATCGAAACCCGATCGGTCATCCCTGGCTGGAATCGGAACGCCCCGGGGACGTGAGGCAATACCGCACTGTCGGCTATGTGCCGCGCGCACCGATCTTCAGCAACGTCACGCTTCGCAGCGTTGAGGGAAATTCCATAATTGCCGGCACATTGGGCGCCTTCGACGTCAACGGGTCATTTGCCTACAAAATTCTCGTAACCACCGAGAGTGACGTCGAATATGCCTGGGCGCTGGAGGATGCAACGGCGGGACCGTTCACCCTCTCCAAGCCGCGCGCCTTCGATGGAAGGATCAAGCTGCGGTTGGTCGAACTGGAAAACGGCTGCGCCCGGAGAGTCGTTGGCCAGGTGTGGGCGGAGGAGAATGCTGCCGTTCATTCCGCCTGGCCTGACCTCCGGATCGAATATCGCTGCATAACGAATTCCATTCCCGCGTCTGCGACCAGCATGGTTCCGGCCAACCGGGATGGAACCTGGTCCGTCACTCTGGCTCCGCCGGGAATAGGCCGGGTCTCCCTCGTCGACGTCGGCACCAGGCGCATCTACGGCGAATACACGATGCCCTCTGGACTGTTGAGATCGTTCAACGTGCCTGCCGCAGACGCAGGTCAGACGACCGATGAAGTCTATTACGACGCCTTCAACGACACCTGTTTTCTCTACGATCAGGCCATTGCCCTGATCGCGTTTCTGCAGCTGGGCGAGCGTGACGCGGCCCGCCGGCTGGTGGACGCGCTATTGGTGGTCCAGAATCCGGACGGCAGCTTCCCATTTGCCAATCATCAAAGCGTCCCGTTCGAGCACAATTCCGGATTCATCCGCATCGGTGCCGTTGCCTGGGTCTGCTATGCGCTGCTGCTTGCCGACAAACCCGCGTTTCGCGGCTGGTTCGCCCAAGGGACCGACAGGGCAGCCAAACGCTGTCTCGATTACCTGCTGACTTATCGCAATTCCCTCGGGCTGCTGAACGGCGGGAAGGGCCGGTACGTCGGTACTGTTCTGCATCCCGATTTCATCGTTCCCTGGTGGAGCACCGAGCACAACATCGACGCCTGGTGGTGCTTCGAACTCGCCCACGAGCTGTACGGTGATGCCCGGTATCGCGCGTACGCCGACAAGATCAGGACCGGACTCGAAACAGCCGGCTGGCACGCACCGAGGGGCATATTCTGGCAGGGGGGAACCGCCACTGACGGTCGCAATGAACCGGACGGGCAGCATGCACTCGACGTGATGTCCTGGGGCGGCGTCTTGCTGGGAAAATGGGGCAGGCCCGAGGTCCACGCGGCCGCGATCGAACGGATGTTCCGGCTCTATCATGTGACCGACCAACCGACAGGACTGTCAGGTTTCACGACCTTTACTCCGGCCGATGGCTATCCGTTGGGAACGGTACTGACCCCCTGGTACGAAGGAAGCTTTGGGGTCGTTATCGCCGTTCGGACCCTGTCCTCCGCGCGGGCCAACGATCTGATGGCGGAACTGGTGAAAGCTCAGAATTCCGACGGCTCTTATCCGTACGCACTGCGTGCGGATCCCATCAACGAGATACAGACGTTCCCGTGTATGGTTGGCGCGGCGTGGAACGTGCTTGCCTACTCGGGTGCAGGCACCCCCCACCATCGGATATTCTGGACCTGACCGCCCCCGGGCGTGAGCTTGGGGCACGCCAGCCGCATCTGACCTGCCATCGTTCATTGCCTTCGAACCTTCGTGCAGTCATTCTTTTCATGTTCGCAGATGTGAGTTGCATCTCGCCCGCTCCGCTTCTGCCGCAAGGCGCATCAGTCAGGGAAATCGCCGAGTGGCTCCGACATTCCTCAACGACTTCTTCTATGAATTCGTCACGCTCTTCGTCATCCTGGATCCGTTCGCGACGGTGCCCCTCTTTCTCATGGTCACGGCCGGCCTGGAGAGGCGGCAATCGCTGCTGGTCGCGGCCTATGCGCTGGGGACCGCGTTCCTGATCCTGGTCTTCTTCATCGTGGTCGGACGGCCGATGCTGGCAGCACTCCACATCCCCATGGCCTCGTTCCAGCTCGCGGGATCTCTGATACTGCTTCTGTTCGGCCTCAAGATGGCACTCGGCAAGTTGACCGAAGAGGCGATGAGCGTGGCGGCGGACGCGACACCGTTTCAGCGCGCGGTTTTCCCGCTGGCCGTGCCCGGCATCGCGGGCGCCGGCGCGATCCTCACCGTGGTGCTGCTGACGGACAACAATGTCCGATCGTTCGGCGAGCAGGTCACGACCACCGCGATCCTGGCCCTCTGCCTCTGCCTGCTCTTCGTGGCGTACGCGCTCGGCGGAACCCTGTTCCGCCTGCTCGGCAAGCCCGGCATCGAGATCGTGAGCCGCGTGTTCGGCCTCATCCTGACGAGCATCGCCGTCACCGGTCTCGTCATCGCCATCAAGCTGAGCTTCGGCCTCGGCTGAGTCTCAGCCTCAGAGCCTCAGCACCCAGGCTTCGACGTGGCCCTTGCCCTTCACCTCGATCTCGCCGCGTGACTCGAAGACAAACAGGTCCTTGAGCTTTTCGTAGACCGGGCGCGTGACCTGCACCGAATCGGGAATGCCACCCGATTCCATGCGGCTCGCCAGGTTCACCGTGTCGCCCCACAGGTCGTAGATGTACTTGCTCTTGCCGATGACACCGGCAACGACGGGGCCGCTGTTGATGCCGACGCGGAGCTTCATCGTCACGCCATTCTCCATCGCGTGTTCGCGGGTGATGTGCACCATCCGGATGGCCATGCGCACCGTCCGTTCGGCATGGTTGGCCACCGGCACCGGCAGGCCGCAGACGGCCATGTAGGCGTCGCCCACGGTCTTGATCTTCTCGATGCCGAGTTCGGTTGCGGCGACATCGAAGCGCGTGAACAGGCCGTTGAGCAGGGTGACGACCTCGGCCGGCGGCATCTCCGACGACAGCGCCGTGAATCCCACCAGATCGGCGAAGGATACGGTGACCTCGGCGAAGCCATCGGCGATGCCCTTCTCGCCGCCGCGAAGGCGGTTGGCGATCGGTGCCGGCAGCACGTTCAGAAGGAGTTCCTCGTTCTCGCGGTTCTTCGATTCGATGACGACGTTCTTGCGGTTGATGTCGTCGATCATGCCGTTGAAGGCGAGGCAAAGCTGGCCGATCTCGTCGCGCGTGCGGACCGGCACATGCGCATCGAGATCTCCGGCCGCGAAGCGCCGCACGCCGGCGGTGAGATCGCGCAACGGTCCAAGCAGTGCGCGAGAAAGCCAGGCCCCCGTCACCACCACCACGAGGAAGGCGATCGCCCCTACGATCAGCAGGTCGCGCTCCAGCCGGTACACCGGCTCGAACGCTTCCGAGCTGTCGATCTTGGCGACCAGGCCCCATTTGAGGCCGGCAATCCGGACAGGCCCCCACGACGCCAGGGTGGGAACGCCGCGATAGCCGAGGATTTCGCCGACCCCCTCGACACCGCCGATCGCGGCACGCGTCGCGACGGTATCGGCATGCTGGTGAAGGATGGGCGAGCCGTAGCGCCTGATGGCAGCGATGTCCTCGTCGGAGGCGCCCCCGGCCTTCAGATCGGAAAAGTAGGCAGCGGGCTTTTCGAAGTAATTGCGGCCGCTCGACCGCACCCGGAAATCCGGACCGACCAGGTAAGCCTCGCCGGTGGCGCGGAAGCCCTCGTTGCGCCAGCGCCGGCCGCCGGTGATGATGGCATCGATCTCGTCGACCGACAGTTCCGCGATCAGCACGCCCGTCACGACACCCTGGTCGATTATCGGGGCGGCCATGAAGGCCTCGGGAGCGCCCTCCGACGGCAGATAGGCGGAGAAATCTTCGAGACAGGTCGCTGAGGGATCGGGCACCGCTGCACAACGCGCCGCCGCAGCGGCCAGGTTGGACTGCCGGTAGGGGCCGGCGCGCAGCGAGGTGGAGAAGTCCGCGTCCTTGTCGACCGTGTAGATCAGTCGACCGGTCTGCGGGTCGACGATCATGAAATCCTCGAAACCCACAGTCGCAGCCGCGGTCCGCATCAGCGGGTGATAGACCGCGTGGACCTTGCTGTAAGTGCCGCCGTCGCCGGCATTGTCGAGCAGGTCGCGTCGCCCCGCCGGATGCGGATTCCTGACGATATAGAGGTCCTGCAGGAAGTACGGCGCAGCGGTAGCCGGCAGGAATTCATCGACGGGAACGTCCTTGCCCAGGAGGCGCCGGACCGTCGGCATGTACTGTTCCTCGTACCAGCCGTGCACACGTTCGCGCACCTCGGGCGGCACCGGCTTCCCGTCGAACTCGTCGACGGCCTCGCGGAAGCCGCGCGTGGCGTCGACCACCATCTTGGAGGCCGCAAGCAGCCGCACCTCGTTGCGCACGGTGCGGAAATAGGACTCGACCTGTTGTGCCTTGGTCTCGCGCGCCGCGGTGAGCTGGTCGAAGATCGCCCGCTCGAGCGCCTCTCGCGCGCGCAGGTAGCCCAGGACGCCGGTGATCAGGACCGCGACCGCGCCCAGCAACAGCAGGATCGCGAACAGCTTTGCCGCCAATCCCCAGCGAACAGGCCGTGGCTCGGCGACGGTCTCGGTCATGTCGCGCCTCTATCCCTTCTTGGCGCCGTAGGTGCCGCCGGAGTTGATCGCGCGGATCTCAGCGGCACTCCTGGCCTTGCGCATCTTCTCCAGTTTCTCGGCCTCGTCGGCCAGCATCGCCTGGGCGTTGTTCAGCACGGCGCGGGCGTGATGGGCGGGGAACTTCACCGCACCGTTCTCGTCCATGTGGATCAGCTCGCCCGGCGCCACGTCCATGCCGCCGACCGACACGGGCGCGTTGACCGATTGCACCGCCATGTCGCCGTGGCCGGCCGTGACGCCGCCCAGCAGCATCTGGAACTTCATGCGCCGGATCGCGTCGATGTCGCGCGACGGGCCGTTGGACAACATGCCGACGCAGCCCACCGCCTGCATCGAGGTCGTCATCATCTCGCCGGCGAGGCCCGCCTTGTTCATCAGCTCGGGCGGCCACTTCTGCTGGATGACCAGGATGGTCGGCTTCTTCATGGCGTCGAGCGCGTCGACGACGTCCATGAAGGTCAGCCGGCCGGCAAAATTGGGGTCGGGCAGGCCGTACACGCAGGTCACGGCATAGCCGATGATGGCACCCATCTCGGGGTACATGCAGCGGATCGAGGTGTCGGTGTACCAGTTCTCGGTCCACGGGTTGTAGAGGCCGAGGCAGAGGGGATTCTTCGGATAGGTCGCGACGACGTTGGTGATCGTCGGCGTGTCGATCTTGCGCAGCTCGGCGAACAGCTGGTCTTCGGAAAGCTCGATCATGTCAGTCATCCCCCCTTTGGGTACGGCCTAGTTCTTCGCGCGAAAGAAGCCAGCGGGCAAGGCCCCTGCCCGCCGCCAGCCCCCGCCGCCTCACGGCACGAAAATCAGGAAGACGAAGGTCGCGAACAGCACGAGGTGGACGAAGCCCGGCAGGATGTTGGTCCGCCCGCCGCCGAAGGTTACGAGGCTGACCGCGAAGGTGAGGACCAGCAGCACGATGTCGTGCGTGTCGATTCCCAGTTCGAGTGGCTGCTTCAGGGCCATGGCCAGCAGGCTGACCGCCGGGATGGTCAGTCCGATCGTGGCGAGCGAAGAGCCCAGCGCCAGGTTCAGGCTCTTCTGAAGCTCGTTGCGGCGCGCCGCCCGCAGGGCCGCCAGGGTCTCCGGCAGCAGAACCAGCAACGCGACCAGCAGACCGACGGCATCCAGGGGGGCACCGACCGCGGTGACGAACGCCTCGACGGAGCCCGCGAAGTCCTTGGCGAGCAGGACGACGGCGATCAACGCGACCAGGAGCTGTCCCACGCTTTCCCAGAATTCGCCCGGCGCCGGGCCGACGCCGGCCTCGCCATGGGCCTCGCCGGAGTCGGAGAGGAAGTAATCGCGGTGGCGGATCGTCTGGACATAGAGGAAGACGCCATAGAGCACGAGGGTGACGAAGCTCACGAAGACGAGCTGGGTCGGCGAATAGAACGGCCCCGGCGCGCTGGTCGTGTAGGTGGGCAGGATGAGCGTCAGCGTGGCCAGCGGCATCAGCACGACGAGATAGGCGTTGGCGCCGGGCAGGCGGAATCCCTGCTCGCCATAGCGCAGGCCGCCCACGATCAGGCAGAGACCGACCATGCCGTTGCAGACGACCATGATCACCGAGAACACCGTTTCCCGCGCAAGACCCGCGCGACCTTCGCCCACCAGCATGATGGACAGGATCAGGGCGACCTCGATCACCGTCACGGCGACCGTCAGCACCAGCGTGCCGTACGGTTCACCCAGGCGATGGGCGATGACGTCGGCGTGATGGACGGAGGCGAACACCGTGGCCATCAACACCGCCAGTTCGACGATGGGCAATGCCGTCGCCAGCGCGGGCGACACCGCGTCGCGAGGGATCAGTAACGTGATGGCAAGCGCTACGATCAGGCCGGCCGCCGGCACCAGGCGCCACGGCAAGTGCTTGCGTGCGCCCGGCATCGCTCAGCCAGCCTGTCGCCGCTTCCACCACTCCGCGAGTTCGCCGACCACGCCCTTGCGGAAGGCAAGCACGATGACCACGAAAATGGCGCCCTGGATCACCAGGACGAACTCGCCGGTCGCGGCGAGATAGTTCTGCATCGTGATGATGATGAAGGCGCCCACCACCGGCCCGATGATCGTGCCCAGACCGCCGACCAGCGCCATCAGCACGACCTCGCCCGAGGTCGATGCCGCGACGTCCGTCAGAGTGGCGAACTGCTGGACCATCGCCTTGGTGGCTCCCGCCAGTCCCGCAAGTCCTGCAGACAGCACGAAGGCCAGCAGTTTGTAGCGGTCGGCCTCGTAGCCCAGCGAGAGCGCACGCTGCTCGTTGTCGCGAATCGCCTTCAGCACCTGTCCAAACGGCGAATAGATGACGCGATAGATGGTGGCGTAACCGAACAGGAAGATCGCCAGCACGACGTAGTACAGGACCTTGTCGTCCTTGATCGGGATCAGCCCGCCGAGCAGCGCCTTGCGCGGGATGCCCTGCAAGCCATCCTCGCCGCCGGTGAACGGCGCCTGGATGCAAAAGAAGTAGACCATCTGCGCGAAGGCGAGCGTGATCATGGCGAAGTAGATGCCCTGGCGACGGATCGCCAGCGCACCGGTCACGAGCCCCAACAGAGCCGCGCCGGCCACGCCGGCCAGCAGGCCGAGTTCGGGCGCCATGTCCCAGGCCTTCACGACATGGCCGTAGAAGTAGCCCGCCATCCCGAAGAACATGGCGTGGCCGAAGCTCATGAGGCCGGCATAGCCCAGCAGCAGGTTGAAGGCGCAGGCGAACAGCGCGAAGCACAGCGCCTTCATCAGGAACACGGGATAGGCAAAGGTCGGTGCGACCAGCGCCAACACGATCAGGAGGGCGTATCCTACGCGCTGAGTGGTCATTTGGTCTGTCCGAAAAGGCCGGCCGGCTTGATCAGCAGGACGAGCGCCATGACGACGAAGATCACCGTGTTGGAGGCCGGCGGATAGAACACCTTGGTCAAGCCCTCGATCAGGCCGAGGCCGAAGCCGGTCACGATCGAGCCCATGATCGAGCCCATCCCGCCGATCACCACGACCGCGAAGACGACCAGCACGAGGTTTACGCCCATCAGCGCCGAGACCTGCTGGATCGGTGCGGCCAGCACGCCGGCGAGGGCGGCAAGCGCTACACCCAGCCCGTAGGTCAGCGTGATCAGCCGCGGCACGTTGATGCCGAAGGCCCGGACCAGCGTCGGGTTCTCGGTGGCCGCGCGCAGGTAGGCGCCGAGCCTGGTGCGCTCGATGCCGTACCAGGTGGCGAGGCAGATCACGAGCGCCGCCACCACGACGAAGGCGCGATAGGTCGGCAGGAACATGAAGCCGAGATTGAAGCCGCCCGGAATCGGATTTGGATAGGGCGCGCCCGACGAGCCCCACTTCCACTGGAACAGGCCTTCGATCACGAGAGCCAGGCCGAACGTCAGCAGGAAGCCATAGAGATGGTCGAGATGGTAGATGCGTTTCAGCAGGACCTTCTCGAGGACGATACCGAACAGCCCGACGATCACCGGCGCGACGACGAGCGAGACCCAGAAGGGTACGCCAAGTATGCCCAGCAGCAGCCAGGCCGCGAAGGCCCCCATCATGTACTGGGCGCCGTGCGTGAAGTTGATGACGTTCAGCATGCCGAAGATCACGGCGAGGCCGAGGCTGAGCATGGCGTAGAAGGCGCCGTTGATCAGGCCGAGCAGGAGCTGGCCGAACAGCGCCTGGGGAGAAATGCCTAGAAGTTCGAACATGGCGGCCTCATACCCCCAGATAGGTTTGCAGCTTGCCGATGCTCTGCTGGACGTCGCTCGACGAGACCATGTCGATCACGCGACCGTCCTCCATCACATAATGGCGATCGGCGACGGTCGCCGCGAAATGAAAGTTCTGCTCGACCAGCAGGATGGTGAAGCCCCGGCTCTTGAGCTGGCGGATGATCTCGCCGATACGCTGGACGATGACGGGCGCCAGGCCTTCGGTCGGCTCGTCGAGCAGCAACAGATCGGCCCCGGTGCGCAGGATGCGGCCGATGGCCAGCATCTGCTGCTCGCCGCCCGACAGTTTCGTGCCCTGACTGTGGCGCCGCTCCAGCAGATTGGGGAAGAGCGTATAGATCTCCTCGATGCTGAGGCCGCCCGGCTTCACGATCGGCGGCAGGCGGAGATTCTCGTCGACGTTGAGGCTCGAGAAGATGCCGCGCTCTTCGGGACAATAGGCGATGCCCAGGCGCGCGATCCGATCCGACGGCTGGCCGACGGTCTCCTTGCCCTCGAAGGCGATCGAGCCGGTGCGCTTGCCGACGATGCCCATGATCGACTTCAGCGTCGTCGTCTTGCCGGCCCCGTTGCGGCCCAGCAGCGTCACGAGTTCGCCGCGGCGGATCTCGAAATCGACCCCATGGAGAATGTGCGATTCGCCGTACCAGGACTGCAGGTTGGCGACTTTCAACAGCGGCTCAACCATGACCGGTCCCGACATAAGCCTCGACGACGGCGGGGTGCTTGGAGACCGTGGCGTACGGCCCCTCGGCCAGCACTTCGCCGCGTGCCAGCACGGTGATCGTGTCCGAGAGGTCGGCGACCACGGACATGTTGTGTTCGACCATCAGCACGGTGCGGTCCTTTGCGACGGTGCGGATCAGGGCGGCGATGCGCTTGATGTCTTCCTGGCCGAGGCCGGCCATCGGCTCGTCGAGCAGCATCATCTCGGGCTCGAGCGCCAGGGTCGTGGCAATCTCCAGGGCCCGCTTGCGCCCATAGGGAAGATCGACGGCCTGCGCCTCCGCGAAGGCCGCGAGGCCCACCGCGGTCACCAGTTCCATCGCCCGCGCATCGAGGCGGCTCAGTACGCTTTCGGACCGCCAGAACTGGAAGGAAATGCCGAGCTTGCGCTGGAGGGCGACGCGGACGTTCTCGCGCACGCTGAGATGGGGGAACACCGCCGAGATCTGGAAGGACCGGGCCAGGCCCATGCGGGCGATCGCGGCCGGCGAGCTGCCCGTGATGTTGCGGCCGTTGAAGTGGATCTGGCCCGCCGTTGGCGCCAGGAAGTGCGTAAGCAGGTTGAAGCACGTCGTCTTGCCAGCGCCATTTGGCCCGATCAAGGCGTGAATTGTGTGGCGTTTTACGCGCAAATTGACGTTCTTGACCGCGATGAAGCCCTTGAACTCCTTCGTCAGCCCGGTCGCCTCGAGAATAATTTCTTCTTTGGCCATCGGCTCTCCCTGTCTCGCGAATTAATCGAAGCTTTGTACGTCTGTCCAGCACTGGCGTCGGCTTCGACCCGCGGTTAGATTTCAATTACTAGAACGGGGAAAACATTGGGAGGATCAGATCGTGAAATTTACAGCTACCATTAGGCATGCCGGCGCGGCTGCGGCTGTCGCGGGCCTTGCCGCCTTCGGCGCGGCCACCGTCGCGCAGGCCCAGGCGCCCGTGCCGCTCAAGATCGGCGTCATGGAAGGCTTCTCGGGCGTCTACGGCGATCTCACCCAGGGCGAAGTCGAGGCCATCCAGATGGCGATCGACGATTTCGGCGGGAAGGTCCTCGGCCGTCCGATCGAGGTCCTGCAGGCCGACCATCAGACCAAGCCCGACGTCGGCGCGGCGATCGCCCGCAAGTGGTACGACGTCGACGGCGTGAAGATGATCACCGGCATCGGCACCTCCTCAGTGGCGCTGGCTGTGCGCAAGATCGCCCAGGAAAAGGGCATGATCGACATCAACACCGGCGCGGCCTCGGCCGACCTGACCAGCTCTGCCTGCTCGCCGACCGGCGCGCACTGGGTGTACGACACCTATGCGCTGGCCAAGGTGACCGGCGGCGCGGTCGTCAAGGACGGCGGCGACTCCTGGTACTTCCTCACCGCCGACTACGCCTTCGGCCACGCGCTCGAACGTGACGTCACCGCGGTCGTGACGGCGGCCGGCGGCAAGGTCCTGGGCGGCGTCCGCCATCCGCTCAGCACGCAGGACTTCTCGTCCTTCCTGCTGCAGGCCCAGTCGTCGAAGGCCAAGGTCATCGGCCTCGCCAACGCGGGCCAGGACACCATCAACGCGATCAAGCAGGCCGGCGAATTCGGCATCACCAAGGCCGGCCAGCGCCTCGCCGGCCTGCTGGTCTTCTCGACCGACGTGGCGGCGCTGACCCTGCCGGTGGCGCAGGGCCTCGTGCTCACCGAGGCGTTCTACTGGGATCTCAACGACGAGACCCGCGCCTGGACCAAGCGCTTCCGCGCCAAGAAGGACAAGATCCCCAGCATGCTGACGGTCGGCGTCTACAGCTCGACGCTCCACTACCTCAAGGCCGTGCAGGCCGCCGGTACCGACGACTCGAAGGCGGTGATGGCGAAGATGCGGGAGATCCCCGTCAACGACGTCATGACCAAGAACGGCAAGCTGCGCGAGGACGGCCGTCTGGAGCGCGACATGTACCTGTTCCAGGTCAAGTCGCCGGCTGAATCCAAGAGCAAGGACGACATCTACAAGCTGGTCGCCACCGTTCCGGGCAACGAGGCCTTCCGTCCGATGAAGGACGGCAAGTGCCCGTTCGTGAAGAACTGATCCCTGGCGGATCGTGAAGGAAGAAAGGGGCGCCGCGAGGCGCCCCTTTTGTTTTGGCGAAATGACGTCAGATCGAAGCGGCAAACGGACCGCCATTCCTTGACGCGCCCCGGCGCATCACATCTGATGCGCGAGGGGAGCAGGGGAGAAGCGTCGCGTGGCCGTCCAGGATCGGCCCCTGAAAGGGGCCTGGCAAATCACGTTCCTCATCTTCCTCTTCATGCTCGTGAACTTCGCCGACAAGATGGTGCTCGGCCTCGCCGCAAAGCCGATCATGGAGGACCTCAAGCTCACCCCGGAGCAGTTCGGGCTGATCGGCTCGGCGTTCTTCTTCCTCTTCCCCTTCTCCGCCGTAGTGGTCGGTTTCGTCGTCAATCGAATCCCGGCGCGCCGTGCCCTGCTCGTAATGGCGGCCATCTGGTCACTGCTGCAGTTCCCGATGCTGGGTCTCGTGAGCTTCGAGATGCTGATCGCCTGCCGCGTCCTCCTGGGCGCCGCCGAGGGGCCGGCAAGCCCGGTGGCTACTCACGCGCTCTACAAATGGTTCCCGGACTCACTGCGCGCCGTCCCCACGGCGGTGGTCGCGCAAGGCTCGGCGGTCGGCGTCGTCGTGGCGGTGCCGGCGCTCAACTGGATCATCGTCCACCATTCCTGGCACTGGGCATTCGGCGCGATCGGCATCGCGGGCCTGGCGTGGACCGTCCTGTGGTTCTTCTTCGGCCGCGAAGGCACGCTGGTCGACCCTCCGGTCCTGGCACGCGTCGACGATGAGGCCCGCCACGTGCCGTACCGCGATCTCCTCACCTGCCCCACCATCGTGGCGGCCTGCTGCACGGGCTTCGCCAGCTACTGGGGACTGGCGCTTGGCCTCACCTGGTTCACGCCCTACCTCGTCGACGGGCTGGGCTTCAGCCAGACGCTCGGCGGCAATCTCAGTGTGCTGCCCTGGATAGCCGGCCTCGTGGTCGTGCTCTCCGGCGGCTGGCTCTCGCAGCGGCTGAAGGCGGGCGGCGCGTCGAGCCGGGTCTCCCGCGGCATCCTGGCCTCCGCCGCCGTCATGGCCGGCGGTTGCATCCTGCCGTTCATCGGCCTCGCGTCCGCGCCGGCCCTCAAGCTCGCGATCCTGATCGCCGGCACTGCGATCGGCGGCACGATCTTCGTCGTCGTGCCCCTGGTGGTGAGCGAGCTGACGCCGCAGTCGCAGCGCGCCGCCATGCTGGCCATCGTCACCTCGATCATGACACTGGGCGGGGTCATCGCCCCCTTCGCGATGGGCGTCGTGGTTCAGGACGCGTCCACGCGGCTGGCCGGTTACGATGACGGCTTCATCATCCTGGGTGGCCTGCTGCTGGCAGGCGGTCTCATCGGCCTGCTCTTCATCCGCCCTGAAGTCGATCGCGGGAGACTCGCCGCCCGCGCCGCCCTGCGCGACAGACCCGTCATTCCTTGACGGCGCGGACTCATTGCCTGTCAGATGGAGAGAGCGTCCGATCGAACAGGACGCCGGGAGAAACGTCCACGTGAGCGTCCACGATCGCCCCCTCAAGGGGGCGTGGGGCATGACCGCCCTGCTGTTCCTCTTCATGCTGATCAACTTTGCCGACAAGGTCGTCGTGGGCCTGGCCGCCGTTCCCCTCATGAGGGATCTTGGCCTCACGCCCCAGCAGTTCGGCGATATCGGCTCGGCGTTCTTCTTTCTTTTCGCCGTGTCGGCGATCGTGGTGGGCTTCATCACGAACCGCGTGCAGACCAGGCACACGCTCCTGGTCATGGCGATCGTCTGGTCGCTGGTTCAATTTCCGATGCTCGGCATGGTGAGCCTGGAAACACTCATCGTCTGCCGCATCGTGCTGGGTGCCGGCGAAGGACCGGCAGGCCCCGTTGCGACCCACGCCCTCTACAAATGGTTTCCCGACAGGCTGCGCGGCTTGCCGACGGCCATCATCGCCCAGGGCTCAGCGTTCGGCGTGATCGTCGCCGTCCCGGTGCTCAACTGGATCATCGACGCCTACTCCTGGCACTGGGCATTCGGTGCCTTGGGCATCGCCGGACTGGCCTGGGCCCTTCTCTGGCTGATCTTCGGCCGCGAAGGCACGCTCGTGGATGGACCGGTCGCCGGTGGCGGCGACAATGGCGGCACCGAGCGCGTACCGTATCGCCACCTGCTGACCTGTCCCACCATCCTTGCCGTCTGCGCCGCCGGCTTTGCCAGCTACTGGGGCCTGGCGCTGGCGCTCACCTGGTTCACTTCGTATCTCGTTACGGGACTCAGCTTCAGCCAGAAGGTCGGTGGAAACCTCACCGTGCTGCCCTGGATCTTCGGCGCCGCGGTGGTCCTCGGCGGCGGCTTCCTATCTCAACGGCTGAAATCGAAAGGCGTATCGAGCCGCCTGTGCCGCGGCGCACTTCCCTGTATCGCAATCGTTGCAGGCGGGTGCATGCTGCCGTTCGTCGGCAGCATGCCGACCGCAGGTCTCAAAATTGCCGTGCTGGTGTTCGGCGCTGCGATCGGCAGCACGATCTTTGTCGTCCTGCCGATGATCGTCAGCGAACTCACGCCTCAGGCGCAGCGGGCGGCGATGCTGGCGATCACCACGTCCGTCGTGACCTTTGCCGGTGTCCTGGCTCCCCGGATCACGGGATCGATCATCCAGAGCGCCCCCACACCTCTTGCCGGCTACGAACAGGGGTTCGTCATTCTCGGTATCCTGCTCATCGCCGGCGGCATCATCGGCCTGCTCTTCATTCGCCCCGAGGCGGATCGCAAGCGCCTGGCCGCGCACGCCGTCGCCGGCCTGCCGCTTCAACCCGCCCGCGCCTGAATCCAGCAGACCATCACAGGAGGAAACGATGACTTCGTCGCTGCGCCGTCGTCCGCTGCTCACCGCTCTTGCCATTGCACCTTTCGTCGCCGCCACGGGCGCATCCGCCCAGGGAGAACTCGTGAACATCCAGAAACAGCTCTTCACCATGAAGGAGTTCCGCCTCGAGAGCGGCACCGTCATGCCCGACGTCAAGATCGCCTACGAGACCTACGGCACGCTGGCGCCCGACGGCCGCAACGCGGTGCTGCTGACGCACGGCTACACGTCGAGCCAGCACATGGCAGGCCGCGCAGGCGCCAACGGCGCGGAAGGCTCGTGGGACGGGCTGGTCGGACCGGGCAAGGCGATCGACACGAACAAGCTGTTCGTCGTGTCGTCCAACATGCTGGGCTCTTCCTACGGATCGTCCAATCCGGCGCAGGTCAATCCAAAGACCGGCAAGCCATATGGGCCCGACTTCCCGACGATCACCCTCGTCGACATCGTCAACGCGCAGAAGGCGCTGCTCGACAGTCTCGGTGTGAAGCATCTCGTGGCGGTCGCCGGTCCTTCGTTCGGCGGCTACCAGACCTTCCAGTGGGGCGTCACCTATCCCGACTTCATGGACGGGCTGGTGCCGGTGGTGAGCGCGCCCAAGGGCTCTGGTGGCGAGGCCTCGGTCAAGGCGCTGATCGACGTGCTGGCCAAGGATCCGAACTGGAACGGCGGCCACTACTACGAGAATGGCGGCATCACCAAGGTGCTGACCGACATGCGTGTCACCACCCTGAAGCGCTATGGCATCGACGAGCAGCTCGCGGCGCAGTTTCCCGACAAGGCCGCCCGTGAAGCCGAGATCGTCAGGCGCGCCGAGGGGTGGTCCAAGGTGTTCGACGGCAATTCGCTTGTCGTGCTGCGGCGCGCCAGCGTGAACTTCGACGCCGAGAAAAACATGCTGAAGATCAAGGCCAGGGTGCTCTACGTGATCTCGCGCACCGACAAGCTGTTCCCGCCCTCGATCGCACCGGCGGTGATGGACAAGCTCAAGGCCGCCGGCGTGACCGCCGACTATTTCGAGATCGACAGCGAGCTCGGCCACTCCGCCTCGGGCCTCGACGCCGCCAAGTGGGCGCCGCGGCTCAAGGCTTTCATGGCCACCCTGCCGAAGGGTGCCTAGTCCCTAGAACGGGCGATCGCCCGATACCGTCACGCGATGACCGCTGCGGGTGTGGGGCCAGTAATCCCACATGGCGCGGTGCTGTGCGCAGCGATTGTCCCAGAAGGCGATCGAGTTTTCGCGCCAGCGGAAGCGGCACTGGAACAGCGGGTTCTCCATGTGCTGGTAGAGGTAGCGCAGGATCGCGTCGCCCTCGTCGCGCGGCACGCCGATCAGGCGGCTGGTGAAGCCGGCATTGACGTAGAGACACTTCTTGCCGGTCACCGGATGGGTGCGTACGACGGGATGCTCGGCGTGCGGATATTCAGCCTTGTCGGCCACGCCGATCGGCTTGAACAGGCCGCGATAGACCGGCTCGCCGTCGTGCAGTGCGATCATGCCGTCGAGATAGGCTTTCATGCGGTCCGACAGCGCCTCGTAGGCGGCATACATGCTGGCGAACAGCGTGTCGCCGCCGCGCGGCGGGCAGGTCTTGATGTGGAGGATGGAGCCCATCGGCGGCTCGACCTCGCAGCTGACATCCGTGTGCCAACCCTCGCCATTGGCGCGCGGGCTGTTCTTGTCGGAATGGATGATCATCATCTCCGGCGTGCCCGTATCGTGCGGCGCGGCGGGATGAACGTGCAGGTCGCCGAACAGGCGGCCGAACGACATGTGCTGCTCGGGCGTCAGCACCTGGTCGCGAAAGAAGATGACGAGGTTCTCCGCCAGTGCGCGATGGATCTCGTCCTGCTGGCGATTCGAAAGTGGCTTGCTGAGATCGACGCCGCCGAGCTCCGCGCCGATGATCGGCGTCAGCTTGTCGACCGTGATCGTCTCATAAGGCGCGCTTTCATCGGCATTGTGACGATAGCGCGGACCGGCATTGGCGTTCAGGGAACCTGTCATGAATATCTCCACTGGATTGGAAGAGCCGAACTCCCTGCGTCCTACTCGTCGAGGGTGATCTTGTTTTCCTTGATCAGCTTCGACCAGACCTCGCCTTCGGCGATAACGAACTGATTGAACTGTTCCGGGCTCCAGTCCTTGAGGACGATCCCGAGCTGGGTCGAACGTTCGACGACGGCGTCGAACCTGGCGATCTTCCTCATGGCGGCGTTCAGCCTGTCGATGACCGGCTTCGGCGTCCCCGCCGGCGCGAACATCCCGTACCAGGCATCGAAGATGAAACTCGGCAGGCCCGCTTCGGCCGTGGTCGGAATGTCCGGGAACGCGGGAAGACGTGCCTCGCTGGCCAGTGCGAGAGCCTTCACGTTGCCGTTGCGGATGTGGGACGCGAGCGAAGGCGGGCTCATGACCGCCAGCTCGACCTGGCCCGCCACGAGGTCGGCGCTCACCGGTCCCGCACCCTTGTACGGGATATGGACGAGATCGATGCCGGCGGCCTTGTTGAGCATCACACCGCCGATATGGGCGACGGAACCCGGCCCGAACGACGCATAGTTCAGCTTGCCGGGATTGGCTTTCGCGTAGGCGATGAAGTCCTTCAGGGTGTCGGGCGGCACTCTCTTGGCGATGACGATGAGCTGCGGGGCGATCGCCCCCATCGCGACACCGGTGAGGTCCTTGGGCGACCAGTTCAGGTTCTTGATCATTGCCGGATTGGCCGAGTGGAAGGACGACTACTGCATCAGCAGCGTGTAGCCGTCCGGCTTCGCCTTCGCGACGAGCGCCGTGGCGATGTTGCCGTTTCCGCCGCCCTTGTTGTCGACGATGACCTGCTGCCCGAACTCCCTGGACAGATGTTCGGCGAACATGCGGCCCACGATGTCGGTTCCGCCGCCCGGCGGCGCGGCGACGACCAGCGTGATCGGCCGGTCGGGATAGGCGCCCTGCGCTTGCGAGCCCGGGCTCGCGATCATCGATCCGGCGGCGGCAGACGCGAGCGATAGGAGGTGGCGACGCTTCATCCCTGGTCCCTTTCTCGATCCGCCCCACGCCGGTGCGGTTGACGCAGCGCTAGCACCGATCCACCTTATGCATGAAGTGCATTATTTGCAGTTCGATTACTGAGGTTTACGCACGAATGGACAAGCGCCTCCTCGAATCCTTCGTGGCCGTCTATCGGTTGGGATCCCTCGTGGAGGCGGCGGAGCGTCTCAATATTTCGCAGTCCGCCCTGTCACGCCGCATCACGGAATTGCAACACCGGCTGGGCCTGGCACTGTTCGAGCCGTCCGGTCGGGGCATGGTCGCGACCAGCGACGCGCACGATCTGTTGCCGCTGGCGTCGTCCGCTCTCGAAGGCATCGCCAGGCTGGAGGCCGCCGCCCGCGCCAACAGCGTGCAGCCATCCGTGCAGATCACCGTCGCGGCGACGACGCACACGATCGAGAGCGTCGTGGCACCGGGCATCGCCGATTTCGTCCGGACCAAGCCGAACATCCGCATCGGCGTCATCGAGGCAAACGGCGTCGAGATCGAGAATCTGGTCCTGAGCGGCGACGCGTCGATGGGCATCACCGGGCGTCCGCGCTACGACGCAGGCCTCGTCGACCATCAGATCGTGCGCCTGGATATCCTGGCGGCCTCGCCCAAGCCGTTCGGCGCCGGCGAGCGCAGGAACGGCATCGATCTCCGGGCGCTGTGCGAGCGCGACCTGCTGGTGCTGGACCGCGGCTACCAGTCGCGTCTGACCCTCGACGCTGCCCTTCGGTTGCTGTCGCTCTCACCGAGTATCCGCCACGAAGGCGGATCGGGAACGGTGATCCTGGCGCTGGCCCGGGCCGGCCTCGGCACGGCCGTCGTTCCGGCGACCACGGGCACCGATCTCCACACCGCCAAGATCATCGCCAACGGCATCGTCCTCGGCATGGATCTGGCCGCCGTCTGGGATCCCGCCCTGCGCTGGCGCGCCGAGGTCGAACAGTTCGCCGACCAGCTCAGGGCCTCCTTCTCCACCCGCACCAACTCACGGCGCGGGTGAAGGCGGGGCGGCGCGGAGCCGGCCTACCGGGATTTCGCCCGGCAGGCCGTCCCCTTCGATCGTCTTTGCCGTCATACGCCTACCCTGACAGGCAGACTTACTTGGCCACTTCCTTGATACGGGCGATCAGCTCGTCGACGGCCTTCTCGACGGAGACTTTTTCGCTCACGACACGATGCATCGCCTTGGCCCACACATTCTCGTCGTTGAGAATCGTGAACTTGTAGTTCTTGGTGAATTCGAACGGCACCGTGCCGGCCTTGAACTGATCGTAGACCGCCTTGCGATGCTTGTCGGCCTGCCAGAACGGGCTCTCCTGGCCGGCCCTGGTCACCGGGAACCAGCGGCCGAGCGCACCCTCGACATAGGGGCGCAGGTTCTCCTCCTCGAGCAGGAACTTCAGGAATTCTCGTGCGCGGGGCTTGTTCTTGGAGTCCTGGAAGATCACGCCGACCTTGACCGCCGTGCGATAGACCATCGGTGTGCCATCGGGCTTCCTGGGAAAGCCCGCCGTGGCGATCAGTTCGTCGTAAGCCTTGCGGCCAGCCGCGCGCTGCTCCGGCGTGAGCTGCATATTGTTGGCATCGTCCAGCCACTTGGCCGCGATCGAGATCGTGTAGTTGTGCGTCATGATCGTCGTGCGATTGTTGAAGGCGACGTTGTTGTCGGGGTCCTTCCAGGTCGTCGACGAGGGTGGCGAGCAGCCCTTGGTGTAGACGTCGGTATAGTCGCGCAGGGCGGCGATCAGGCCTTCGCGCACCTTGGGATCGTCGACCAGAAGCTTGCCCGAATCGTCGACCAGCTTGACGTTGTAGGCATCGACCCAGCTCAGGAAAGACTGGAACGAGTCGGTCGATTCGACACCCATCGGGCTGCCGATGCCGTAGACCCGGCTGCTGGTGGCCTTGCGGTAGGCCGGCTGGACCTTGTCGCACCAGAACGACCAGTATTCCTTCCACGTCCAGGGAATGTCGTTTTCCTTGAAACCCGCCGTCGCCAGCATGTCCTTCCAGTATTGGATGTGCAGCGTCTGCTGCTTCAGAACGAACCCGTAGAAGGCCTTCTTCTTGGCCTTGTCGTTGTAGAGATAGGCCGTCTCGATGGTGACCGGCATGAAGCGGTCCTTCATCGGCTCGATGACGTCGGAGATGTCCTCGAGCTTGCCGTCGAAGGCCCACTTGCCCGCGACCTGGACGTCATAGGTATCGGAATAGGCGATGTCCGGCGGCGAGCCGGACTCGAGGGCCGCGACCGTCTTCGGGATCATGTCCTGCACCGCGTACTGCGACAGGTCGATCTTCACGCCGGTCTTGGCCTCGAACTTCTTGATCGCGGCGAACAGAGCCTCGTCCTCGGACTTGTAGAAGCCCTTGACCCACCACACGGTGAGCTTCTCCTGGGCGAAGCCCGGAGCGGCAGAGAGGGCAATCGCCAGAGCCGCGGCACCAGCCAGAATCCGTCTCATTGCTTCCGCGCTCCTTGGTTGTCTGAAAATTCGGGTATCAATCCGATCTGCGGCAGTCGAGAAAGGTCCGCAAGACCTCCGAGCATTGCACAGCATGCGAGAAGGGCAGGCCATGGCGTGACCGGCCGAAAACATTCAACTCGCCATCGCGCAGCCCTTTCAACAGTTCGGCCATGATGCCGACCGGGATGAAGGGACTCCCGTCGGGATGGAGCAGCAGTGTCGGACATACTATGTCGGCCAGGCGTGGCGTCAGGTCGGTGCCTATGAGCACGCCCAGCGCATTCAGAATGGAGGCGCGAGTCCACTTCTCCTGTTCGGCAGCGAACCAGGCACGGCGCTCGGGCGACAGCGCATCGTCGTGAAAGCGGTCCCGCAGGAAGGCGTCGGACCAGCCCTTCGAGCCGCCTTCGTCGAGTTGCCGGCGCCACGCCTCGACCCTCTGGATCGAGGCCCCGAGATGGGCGCCGTTGCTGACGGTGAGGGTGGCGATCCTGGCCGGCCGCGCGAGTGCCGCCGCCAGCGCCACGGTCCCGCCGATCGACTCGCCCACGAGGTGAAAGCGCTGATGACCGGCGGCATTGGCAACGGCGAACAGGTCGTCGACCAGCAGGTCGAGCGACCACTGGAAATCCGCCGCTGGAATGGTCGAGCGCCCGTAGCCCCGCATGTCGAAGGTGACGAGCTGGTAGGCATCGGCCAGCGCCGGCTGCCAGCCCGCCCAGAGAGCGGCGCTGGCGCCGATCCCGTGATGGAACAGGATCGGCAGACGCTTTTCCCGCCACGGCGCCACGAGGTCCACGACGTCGTAGCGAAGGGTCCCGTGCGCGGTGCCGGCATCAGGCATGGTCAGTCCGCACGCATGCCGGCGCTGGTGATGACCTCTTCCCACTTCTTGCGATCGGCGACGATCGTCGCCTTGAACTCGGCCGGCGACCCGATGACCGAATCCATGCCGCTTTCGGCAAAGCGCTTCTGCACGTCGGGCTTGGCCACCGCCGCCCGCAGGGCCTTGTTCCACAAGTCGATCAGGTCGGCCGGCAGCCCCCTGGAGCCGAACACGCCGAACCAGTTGACGACTTCGAAGCCCGGCAGGAACTTCGACATCAGCGGCAGGTTGGGGAAGAGCGACGAGGGTTTGGGCGAGCCGAAGGCGACGGGGATCAATCCGCCGCCGCCGATCTGGCCCAGGAACTCCGGCATGTTGCCGAACATCATGTCGCAATTGCCCGAAATCATGTCCTGGATGGCCGGGGCGCCGCCGCGATAGGGCACGTGCAGGAGGTTGATGCCGGCCATTTTCTTGAAGAGTTCGGCGGCGAGATGCTGCGACGTGCCGTTGCCCGCCGATGCGTAGGTGAGCTTGCCGGGGTTCTTCTTCGCGAAGTCGATGATCTCCGGGACCGTGCGGTACTGCATGTGCTTGCCGACGACCAGCATGTTGGTGACGCCCGCGATGTTGGCGATCGGCGTCAGGTCGGTGTCGACGTTGATCGGCAGCTTCTGTCCCGGCATCACCGGCGAGACGCACATGGCCGCCATGGCGGCGAGGCCGATCGTGCGGCCGTCCGGGGCGGCGTTGGCGACGATCTCGTTGGCGATGAAGCCGCTGGCGCCGGTCTTGGTGTCGACGATCACCTTCTGCCCGACTTCGGAGGTGACGGCCTCCGCCATGATGCGGCACAGCAGATCGGCCGTGCCTCCCGGCGCGAAGCCGCAAAGGAAGCGCACGTCGCCGGTGAGCTTCTGAGCCATGGCCGGCGACCCGACCAGAGAACCGGCCAGTGCCGAGGCACCTGCGATGGCGAATGTCCTGCGTTGCATTCTTGTTTCCTCCCTGTGTTGCCAAAAGCCTAGCATACTTCTCCCATGCGCAAGCCCCTTCGCCGTGATGTCCTCGCCGGCCTCGCCGCCCTGCCCTCAGCTTCGCTCTGGGCGTCGGCGCGCGCCCAGACGCCGGACTTTCCCGACCGACCGCTGCGCTTCATCGTGGGCTTCCCGCCCGGCGGCCCCAACGATCTGCTGGCGCGGCTGATCGCACCCGGCATCGGCGAGCGGCTGGGCCGCGCCGTCGTGGTCGAGAACAAGGCCGGCGCCAACGGCGAGATCGCCGCCAGCTTCACCGCCAAGAGTCCGCCCGACGGCGGCGTCTTCATGCTGGCGTCCAACGGCTCGACCACGGTCGCCCCCGCGCTTGGCCGCACCCTGCCCTACGACATCCGCACCGACTTCGTCGCCGTGGCGCCGGTCGGCATCAATCCGATGCTGCTCGTCGTGCGCCCCGATCTGCCGGTGAAGGATGTCGCCGAGTTGCTGGACCTGGCGCGCGCGCATCGGGGCAAGCTGAACGGCGCCTCAGCCGGCGCGGGCGGCGCGGGCGGCGCGACCCACCTGGCACTCGAACTCTTCAAGGCGATGGCGAGGCTCGACATCGTCCACGTGCCCTACAAGGGCGGCGGGCCGGCGATGGCCGATCTCATGGCGTGTCAGGTCGATCTGTATTTCGGCGGCCTCTCGACGGCGCTGCCGCACGCGAAGGCCGGCAAGATGCGCGCGCTGGGCCAGACCGGCCTGACGCGTTCGGCCGCGGCGCCGCACATCCCGACCATCGCGGAGTCGGGGTTGCCCGGCTACGAGGCCGCGATTTCCTACGGCGTGTTCCTGCCGTCCGTCGCACCGACGGCGCTGGTCGAGCGCCTGCACGCAGCCGTCGAAGCCACGATCCGCTCACCTGAGGTCGCGAGGAAGTTCGTTGATCTCGGCGCCGATCCGCAATTCGGATCGCCCGCCGGGTTCGCGGCCTATGTGGCCCAGGACTTCGCCAAATGGGCCCGCCTCGCCAAGGAAGCCGGCCTCAAAGCGGAGTAGCCTCGCCGCAGCTTACTGGACGGACGAGAACCCCGTCGGCGTCAGCATCTGCACCGAAACGTTCTCGACGATGGCACCATCCTTCTCGGTCTCGGCGCGCTTGGAGTGCCATTCCGGGTCGGCGGCAAAGGCATTCCACTTCTTCTCCCGGTCGGCCAGCGATTCCCAGGCGAGGAAATAGGTCAGCTCCTGGTTCGACTCGCCGATCAGGGTCGTGAAGAAGCCCGCCTGCTTGATGCCATGCCTCTCCCAGATCTTGAGCGTGATGGTGTTGAAGCGATTGAGCAGTGCCGGAAGCCGGCCCGGCACGCACCGGTAGACCCGCATTTCGTAGATCATCTTTGTCTCTCCCTAGAATTGCCCGCCGAAGCGCGGCACGAACCCATCGCTCTTGTGATCGATGTGGCAACTGAACGGCGCGCCGAAGTGGCACGGCATCAACCGCGCGCCGCTGCCGGCGCAATGCTCGAGCGCCTGGCGCCGGCTCTTGCGCGCGCCGACACCGTCGGCACAGGCGAAGCTGTTCCACTCGGGATGATAGACCTGCAGCGCGTGGTGGAGGATGTCGCCGCAGAACAGCGCTTTCTCGCCGCGCGATTCGAACTTGATGGCGATCGTGCCCGGCGTATGTCCCGGCGCCGGCTCGACCACGAGGTTCTCGTCGATCTGGGCGGCACCGTCGATCATCTGTGCGAGGCCCGCCTCGACCACCGGCAGCACCGAGTCGCGAAACGAACCCGCGTTGACCGGGCCGGTCGCTGGATCGCCGTCGAGCTTCAGGTAGTGATCGTAGTCGGTGCGGCTGAACACGTACTTGGCGTTCCTGAACGTCGGCACCCAGTTGCCGTTCTCGAGCCGCGTGTTCCAGCCGACATGGTCGACGTGGAGATGTGTGCACATCACCATGTCGATCTGGTCGGGCTCGACACCGGCTGCCTTCAGCCGCTCCAGATACTTCGTCTCCATCAGATGCCATTTCGGCCGATGCGGACGCGACTTGTGATTGCCGACGCAGGTATCGATCAGGATGGTCTTGCCGCCGATCTTCAGCAGCCAGCTATGGACGCTGAGCTTCAGGAACGCGGAGGCCTCGTCATAGTGCGCCGGCACCAGCCAGTCGCGATGACGCTCCACGACGGCGGGATCCCAGTCCGGAAAGAAAGCCCTGGCGTCGAAGTTGGGTTCGTAGCTTTCCTCGATGCGTACGGCCGTGCCGGCGCCGAGCTTCACTTCGACCATCCCCGCCTCCCCTGTTTGCCGGGAGCTTAGCGTCGCAGGGCCGGTGCGGGAAAGCCGATCGTTTCGCTGTCAGACGTCGGCGATCAGAAAGGCAGGCGCGCCGCGTCGACACGCTCGACGTGACGATGGGTGAGGGCGGCGATGGCAGCACCCCCCAGCGGTGCCACGATCAGCAGCGCGATGAAGTGCACGCCGAGCAGCCACGGCTCCAACAGACCGGGCATCATATGTCCGACCGTCACGGTCGACACGAAGAAGAGAATGGCGAAGCCCGCACCTGCGAGCACGCCGCCCAAGGCAACCAGGAGGAACGAGGCGTTTAGCGAACGGCCGAACAGGTAGCTCAGCGCGAAGGCGGCTCCTGCGGCGACAAGTGCGGTAACGGTTTCCATCACGTCCTCCAATACGCTCTCGACTTGGGAGAAATCAGAGTCGACACTGCTGCTACCCAATCACTCTGAAACATCCAGCCTCCGTCGAGAACCGACAAAAAACGCATGTCTGAGTCTGCATTCGACTGGCTTTCCGCAGCGGAACTCTCAAAACTTCTGGCGCGAGGTGAAGCTTCTCCCGTCGACATCGTCGATGCGATGTTGAAGCGTGCAGCAAAACTGCAACCTCATCTCAATGCCTTCGTTCTGATTGATGCCGACGGCGCGCAAGATGCTGCGAAGGCAGCGCAATCGCGCTGGCAGAAAGGTCGGCCGCTCTCGCCCTTCGATGGCATTCCGACGACGATCAAGGACACGACGAACGTCAAGGGCTGGCCCACCCGCTACGGATCGCATTCAACCGACGAGACTCCGGCGGCGGAGAATGCAGCGGTTACCGACAGGTTTCTTGCCGCGGGCATGATCCTTCTGGGCAAAACCACCACGCCCGAGTTCGGCTGGAAGGCGCTCACCGATTCGCCATTGCAGGGCACGACGCGCAACCCGTGGAATCTCGCCCACTCGCCGGGCGGCTCCTCGGGCGGCGCTTCCGCGCTTACCGCCGCGGGGGTCAATCCATTCAACCACGGCAACGATGGCGGCGGCTCGATCCGCATTCCCGCCAGCCACACCGGCCTTGTCGGCCTGAAGCCGTCCTACGGTCGCATCCCGCAATTTCCGGCAGATGCGCCCTTCGCCGACGTCATCAGTCAGGGCGTGCTGGCCCGCACGGTGCTCGACACGGCGATGGCCCTGAACATCACGGCCGGCCCCGATCCGCGCGACTGGCGCTCTCTCCCCGCCGAGGCGCGGGACTACACGGTCGGCCTAGATGCCGGCGTGCGCGGCTGGAGAATCGGCCTCAGCCTCGACCTCGGCCATGTCAAAGCCGATCCGGAAGTGCGTGGGCTCGTCGCCGCCGCGGCGAAGCGCTTCGAGCAGCTCGGCGCGCATGTCGAGGAAGTCGGCCCGATGTTCGAGCCGCTGCAGCAGCATTTCGAGCCGCTGTGGATCGGCAGCTTCGCCACCCGCTTCCGGCAGATTCCGACGCAACTCCTCGGCAAGCTCGATCCCGGCCTGCGTGCGCTCATGGAGAAAGGTCTGGCGATCACTCTCGCCGACTACGCGAAGGCCTTCGAGGCGCGGAGCAAGCTCGCGCGCGATCTCGCGCTTTGGCATCGCAAGTACGACCTGCTGCTCGCGCCCGTGGCGCCGACCGCCGGACCGCCGGTGGAGACGCTCTACAATTCGGAAGCCTTCCCGCGCTGGACCAAGGGAGCTCCCTACACGCTGCTCTGCAACCTCACCGGCCAACCCGCGGCCTCGATGCCTGCGGGTCTGACCAAGGCCGGACTGCCGGTCGGCCTTCAGATCATCGGCGCGCCGCGCGCGGACGAGATCGTGCTGCGGGCGATGCGCGCCTACGAAAGCGCGAGCGGCTGGACGTGGCCGCAGGCCGGGGTACTGCAGACGTTGGGGGCGTTGTGACGTCCAGGCGCCGTCAGACGGCGCGCGACACCTTGTTGCGCGCCGGACGAACGACGCGCAACGCGATGACGAGGACCCGGTAGCCAAGGAAGCCCGCGCAGAGGGCGCTGGCGGCCGCGATGTAGCCAGGCTCGATCAAGGCGTCTCCGAGCATCGCGGAGGTGAAGTCGATGATGGACAGCGCGGCAAGAATGAGCGCGACGATGAGACCGTCGATTGTCGCCGGCAGCGAGACGAGGCCGGCTTCCTTGTTCGACTGCACGGTCAGCGTCCATCCGCGGATGCGACCGATCACCGATCCCACGGCGAAGGCGGCGACCCACAATATGTCGAACATGATGCTCGCCTCGAATACACCGGCGAGCAACATCAACGTCGCCATCAGCGCGAAGCCTCCCGGCAAAGCCACGCGGCCCAAGGTCGTGACGCCGCCGCGCGACTGCAGGGCCATCGTCCAGAGGCAAAGGGCAGCGAACAGAAGCGTAAGGCCGTTCGCCAGGCTCAAGGTCGAAACCATGGCGAGAGGAAACGACACGGCACGCAGCGAGTAAAGCGCCGAGGCTGCACAGACACTGTCAACTTCACACCCCGATAACTTCAGCCCACGGGAAATTGACTGGGCGTCACAAGCCCTGCAAGCGACGATGAAGCGGTCGAATGGCTGAAAAACAGGGGGAAAACGACATGACTACTCGATCAAGGTATGTGGCGGTGGCAGCGACGCTCCTTGGAGTCGCCATATCGGCCACGTCGTCGCAGGCCCAGCAGACACCGCCTCAATACCCGGACATGACCTTCTTTATCACCAGCGTGGGCGGCCCGCAGGGCGCCAACTTTGGCGGCCTCGAAGGCGCCGACCGGCATTGCCAGACGCTTGCAACCAAGGCCGGCGCCGGCAAGACGTGGCGAGCCTATCTCAGCACGCAGGCAGTCGGCGGCGCGACCGCCGTCAACGCCCGGGACCGCATCGGCAAGGGTCCGTGGGTGAATGCCAGGGGCGTGCAGATCGCGGCCAGCGTCGACGACCTGCACTCCGCCAACAACAAGATCGCGCCGGAAACCAGTGTCGCGGAAACCGGCCGCCTGATCCCGAGCCGCCTCTACACGGTCAACCAGCATGACATCCTGACCGGCAGCCAGGCAGACGGCACCGCTTTCCCGCCGGACAAGGACATGACCTGCGGCAACTGGACGAAGAGTGGAGAAGGCAGCGCCATGGTCGGCCATGCCGACCGCATGGGGCTGCGCGACGACGCGCCCTCGAAATCGTGGAACACGTCGCATCCGTCGCGTGGTTGCGACCTGCCGGCCCTCGTGACGACGGGGGGCGCCGGCCTGCTCTACTGCTTTGCAGCCGACTGATTGCCGACAGCGGGCCAAACGACAGCGGCGCCTGGTTTGCCGGCGCCGTTGCTTCGACCTCGGATCTCTGGATCAGGCGTCGGGTTTGACGCCGGCGGTGGTGATCACCTTCTCCCACTTGTCGATCTCGCTCTGCAGGAACTTGCCCGTCTCCTCCGGCGTCGCGCCCACCGGAATTACGGCCTGCTCGGCCAGCCGCTTGCGGAGCGCCTCGTCCTTCACCGCCTTCGAGACCTCGGCCGACACCTTGTCGACGATTTCCTTCGGCGTGCCTGCCGGAGCGAGGAACATCACCCAGGTCGAGGATTCGATCAGCGGCCCGCCCGATTCCACGATGGTCGGCACTTCCTCGACACCCGGAACGCGGTTCTTCGACAGCATGGCGAGGGCTCGAATCTTGCCGGCGCGTACCTGGGTCATCACGCCGATCGGCGCGTCGATCAGCATCTGGATGTTGCCGGAGGCGAGGTCGGCCAGCGCCGGCGCCGTGCCCTTGTAGGGTACGTGCACCATGTCGATGCCCGCGACCTGTTTGATCAACTCGCTGGTGAGGTGGGCGGCGGCGCCGACACCCGACGAACCGAACGAAATCTTGCCCGGGTTCTTCTTGGCGTAGGCGATCAGCTCCCCGACGTTCTTCACCGGCAGGTCGTTGGTCACGGTGATGATGAGCGGCGCGACGGCGACCAGCGACACTGGCGCAAAGCCCTTCACCGGGTCGAACTTGAGCTTGCCCGCATAGAGAGTCTTGTTCGCGGCGTGGGCGGCAATCACCGTCAGGAAGGTATAGCCGTCGGGAGCTGCGTTCGCGACGATCTCCGCCCCGATCAGGGAATTGGCGCCGGGCTTGTTGTCGACCACGAAGGTCTGGCCGACATTCATCTTCTCGAGCGTGAGCCGTGTCGTGACGTCGGTGAGGCCGCCGGCCGTGTAGGGCACGACCCAGCGGATCGGCTTGGCGGGCCAGGCCTGGGCGCGCGCAGCGCCTGGAACCAGCGCAGCGGCGGCCGTCGCCGCGAGAGTCGTTCGGCGATTGATCTTCAACATCTTGATTCCTTTTCCCTGTTTGATTTCAGTCCAGATCGAGACCGTTCATGCCGGCGTTCTTGCGCGCCTTCCGGGCGATCTCGCCCAGCACCTTGCCGGCCTGCACCGGATCCATGATCTGGTCGACCGTCGGGCCCTTATGCCAGCCCTCGGCAACGGCGAAAATGCCGTTTCCGGCCTGGAACACGCGGCCCGTCACCTCACGGCTGTCCTCGCTGACCAGCCACGTCGCGACCGGGGCGATCCACTTGGGGTCACGGCGCTTCTTGTCTTCTTCCGAATATTCGCGGAGGTCCTCGGTCATGCGCGTGAAGGCCGACGGCGAGATCGAATTCACCGTGACGCCGTAGCGGGCGAGTTCGCGCGCCGCGATGATCGTGAAGGAGGCGATCCCGGCCTTGGCCGCCCCATAGTTGGTCTGGCCGATATTGCCGTAGATGCCCGACACCGACGTGGTCGTGATGATGCGCGCATCGACCGGTCCACCCTTCAGCTTGGCCTGGTCGCGCCAGTAGGCGGCGGCGTGGCGGGCCGGCGCAAAGGTGCCCTTGAGGTGCACCTTGATGACCGCATCCCACTCGTCCTCGCTCATGTTGACGAGCATGCGGTCGCGCAGGATGCCGGCGTTGAGCACGATGGCGTCGAGCTTGCCGAACGCCTCGACCGCCTGGTCGATCATGTGCTTGGCGCCGTTCCAGTCGGAGACGTCGTCGCCATTGGCCACCGCCTCGCCGCCCATGGCCTTGATCTCGTTCACGACCTGCTGGGCGGGACCCACGTCGTTGCCTTTTCCGGCCCGGTCGCCGCCTAGGTCGTTCACGATCACCTTGGCGCCATGCTCCGCCAGCATCAGGCAATGCTCCCGGCCGACGCCGCGGGCACCGCCCGTCACGATCGCCACCCGTCCCTCGCACAATCTCGCCATTGGTGCCTCCCGTCTTTTGCGTGTCTGAACCCTATCGTCCTGGGCTAGTCTACCGGGGCTTACAGGAGGATCGCCATGGACACGCTGCCGCTCGTTACCCCCGAACAGGTCGGACTTTCCGCTGCGCGGCTCGACCGCGTGCGCACCTGGATGAACCAGTGGGTCGACAGCGGGAAGCTGGCCGGCATGGTGGCCTGCGTCATGCGCAAGGGCGAGCTGGCCTTCGCCGAGGTCGTGGGCAAGTCCGACCTGGCGCGCGACAAGCCGATGCGCGCCGACACCATCTTCCGCATCTATTCCATGACCAAGCCGCTGACCTCGACGGCGATCATGATGCTCTACGAAGAGGGCCGTTTTCAGCTCGACGATCCGATCTCGAAATTCATCCCCGCCTTCGCCAACCCGCGCGTCATGTCGGGCGGCAGCCGCGGCAAGATCGAGACGGTGCCGGCGGAGCGCGAGATCAACTTCCGCGACCTGCTCACCCACACGTCGGGCCTGACCTATGGCTTCATGGAGAGCAACCCGGTCGATGCCGCCTACCGCGCCAAGGAAGGCGGTGTCGACTTCCAGACCTCCGACACCAGCCTGAAGCAGGTCGTCGAGCGGTTGGCGCAACTGCCGCTGATCGCCCAGCCGGGCAAGGCGTGGAACTACTCGGTCGCCACCGACGTCCTGGGCTATCTGGTCGAGGTGATTTCCGGCCAGCCCTTCGAGAAGTACCTGAAGGAGAAGGTCATCGACCCGCTGGGCATGGTCGACACCGACTTCCACGTGCCGGCCGCCAAGCACGACCGCTTCGCCGCCAATTACAGCGCCGGCGCGGGCGGCAAGCTCGACCTGATCGACGATCCGGCCAAGAGCCGCTACCTGGCGCCGCGCAAGGTCAACTCCGGCGGCGGTGGCCTCGTCTCGACCGCCTCCGACTATCTGCGCTTCTGCAAATTCATGCTGAACGAGGGCGAGCTCGACGGCGTGCGCCTGCTCGGCCGCAAGACGGTCGAGCTGATGACCATGAACCATCTCAAGGGCGACATGGCCGACATGGGCACGCCACGCTTCTCGGAATCGACCTACACCGGCATCGGCTTCGGCCTCGGCTTCTCGGTGATGATCGACCCGGCCAGGGCCTACATCGCCGGAACCCCCGGCGAGTATGCCTGGGGCGGCGCGGCCTCCACTGCGTTCTGGATCGACCCGGGCGAGGACATGGCCGTGGTGCTGCTGACGCAGCTCATGCCGTCCTCGACCTATCCGATCCGGCGTGAGCTCCGCGTGCTCACCTACCAGGCGATCATCGACTGAGGGCCAACGCCATGCGCAACACCGGCAGCATCGAAGTCCGCAAGCTCCATCCCCTGTTCGGCGCGGAGATCACCGGCATCGACATCACGCGGCCCCTCTCGGCCCGCGAGTTCGGGCCGATCCGCGCCGCGTTCGAGGAGCATTCCGTGCTCCTGTTCCGCGGCCAGACGATGGACGACGACACGCAGATCGCCTTCAGCGAGAATTTCGGCCCGCTCGAGACGACGCTCAGCGCCAATCCCGCGGCCGGCACCAAGTTCGCCCGCCAGTCGAACCTCGACATCATGACCGGCGAGCCGATCCCGCCGGACGATATGCGCATGGTCTACCAGAAGGCCAACTACTTCTGGCACTCCGACTCGTCCTTCAAGCGCGTGCCGTCACTCTGCTCGATCCTGACGGCGCGGATCTGCCCGCCGGAAGGCGGCAACACCGAGTTCCTGAACATGCGGGCGGCCTGGGACGCGCTGCCGCCGGCCCTGCAGGCGACGATCCATCCGCTGGTCGCCGAACATGCGCTGGCGCATTCACGCGACCGCGTACAGAAGGGCATCCTGAGCGCCAAGTCCTTGTCGGAGTTGCCGCCGGTCAAACAGCGCATGTTCCGCGACAACCCGATCAACGGCCGCCGCGCGCTCTATATCGGCGCCCATGCCGGCCGCATCCTCGACTGGCCCGAGCCGATCAGTAAGGCGATTCTCTGGGAGCTGGCGCAGCGCGCCGAGCAGCCGGAGTTCAGGATGTCCCACGCCTGGCGCGAGGGCGACGTCATCGTGTGGGACAATCGCGCCGTGCTGCATCGCGCCACCTACTACGATGCGACGAAGCACAAGCGCCTGATGCAGCGCACCACCATCGGCGGCGACGAGCTGACGGTTCCGCAGTAAGAGATGGCCGAACCCGCTTCAGCCGGTCCTCTCCCCGACGGCATGCCCCCGGGGCTACGGCGCTTTGCCGCCATCGCCACCATCACCATCGGCCTCTCGATGGCGGTGCTCAGCAACTCGATGACCAACCTCGCCTTGCCCTACATCGCGAACGATCTCGCGATCACGGCGGAGAGCTCGATCTGGATCGTCAACGCCTACCAGATCGCGCTCATGGTCATGCTGCTGCCGGTGGCGGCGCTGGGCGACATCGTGGGCTACCGCACCGTCTACCGCTGGGGCCTCGTCGTCTTTTCGCTGGCGTCGATCGGCTGCGTCCTGGCGCCCTCACTCTCCTGGCTAATCGCCGCGCGCACGCTGCAGGGGTTGGGCGGGGCCGCCATCATGGCCATCCAGCCCGCACTGGTGCGCTCGATCTATCCGCGCGCCGCGCTCGGCCGGGGCCTCGGCTTCAACACCACAGTGGTGGCGACCTCGCTGGCCGCCGGTCCCAGTCTCGGCGCCGCGCTGCTCGCCATCACGAGCTGGCCGATCCTGTTCGCCGTCTACATTCCGCTCGGCGTCCTCTCCTTCTTCCTGGCTGGCCGCTTCCTGCCGGTGACCACCCATGCCAAGCGGCCTTTCGACGTGCTCTCGGCAGTCCTGTCCGGCGGCACGTTCGGCCTGCTGATCTTCGGCGTCGACGGCGTGGGCCACGGCCATCCCGGGCCGGTGATCGTGGCCGAGCTGGTCGGCGCGGCCCTGTTCGGCACCCTGTTCGTCTGGCGCCAGCGCAAGCTGGCCGATCCGATGATGCCGATTGACATGTTCGCCCGGCCGATCTTCTCACTCTCGATCTCGGCCTCGACCTGCACGTTCGCCGCGCAGGGCCTGGCCTTCGTCAGCCTGCCCTTCTTCTTCCACACCGTGCTGGGCCGCGATGCGACCGCGACCGGCCTCCTGCTCACGGCGTGGCCGCTGGCACTGGCCGCTGTGGCACCGATCGCCGGCCGGCTGGCCGATCGCCACCATGCCGGCGCGCTGGGCACGATCGGCCTCACCTGCATGGCCTCCGGCATGATCCTGACGGCGCTGCTGCCGCCGGACCCTTCGGCCGCCAATATCATGTGGCGGCTGGTCCTGTGCGGCGCCGGCTTCGGCCTCTTCGCCTCGCCCAACAACCGGCTGATGATGAACGCCGTACCACGCGACCGCAGCGGCAGCGCCGGTGGCATCATCGCCTCGGCCCGAACGCTCGGCCAGACGATGGGCGCGGCGCTGGTCGCCCTGGTGTTCGGCCTGTTCGATTTCTCGGGTGGAGGTGCCGCCGATGCCGCGCGGGCGGCAATCTGGCTGGGCGCCGGCTTCGCCCTCGCCGCCCTCATCCTGAGCAGCCTGCGCCTACGGCATTGACGTCGCGTGCATCTCGCGAAACAGCGACGGTGCCATGCCGAAGCGGCGCTCGAACGCCTGGCCGAGCCGCGCCGAGGAACGCAGGCCGACGCGGCCCGCGATCGTCTTGAGCGGCAGGCCCTTGGCCAGCAGGGTGCGCGCCGCGTCGAGCCGCAGCCCCTCGACGAAGTGCGCCGGCGTCTTGCCGGTCGCCTCGACGAACTTGCGATAGAAGCTGCGCTCCGACAGGCCGGCACGGGCCGCCAGCGCCGGCACGTCGAGCGGCGCGTCGAGATGGCTCTGCATCCATTCGATCAGCCGCGCGAACGGCGCATCGACCTCGGTCTGTGCCTGCAGCAACGGGCTGAACTGCGACTGATAGCCGGGCCGGCGCGCGTAGAGCACGAAGTGCCGCGCGATCAGGTTCGCCGTTGCGGCGCCGAGATCGGCCTCGACCAGCGCCAGCGCCATGTCGATGCCGGTCGTCACGCCGGCCGACGTCCAGACCTTGCCATCGACGACATAGAGCGCATCGGCGTCGACCGTGAGGGCCGGAAACTTCTCGGCGAGCTGCGCGCAGCTCGCCCAGTGCGTGGCCACCCGCTTGCCGTCGAGCAACCCGGCCGCCGCCAGAACGAAGGCGCCGGTGCAGACCGAACCGAAGCGCCGCGTTTGCGGTATCACCCTGCGCAGCCAGCGGTGCACATCGTCGCGGGCCATTACCGCCTTGAGGCCACGCGAGCCGCCGGCGACCAGCAAGGTGTCGCAGCGCCGGCCGATCCGGCGGCTCATCAGCGCGACGCCGCAGTTCGAGACGACCGCACCGCCGTCGGGAGAGACGATGTCGAGCTCGTAGACCGCCCGTCCGCGTCCTTCGTTGGCCGCGCCGAACACGGCGGCGGGTCCGGTGACGTCGAGGAGTTGGCAACCTTCGTAGGCGAGAAGGGCGATGCGGTGCGCTTTGGACATTGGCAGAATTTAGGCGATCTTTGACATTCCTGCCACCTCTTCGTTCGCCTATCGTGCGGACAACAAGGAGACATTCAATGGCTGACACCGTCCATATCGGCATCCTGCTCTTCCCCGACGTCACGCAGCTCGACGCGACCGGGCCCGCCCAGGTCCTTTGCCGCGTGCCCAACGCGAAGCTGCACATGATCTGGAAGACCCTCGATCCGGTGCCCACCGACTCCGGCTTCTCGATCGTGCCGACGACGACTTTTGCCGACTGTCCGCAGCTCGACGTGATTTGCGTGCCGGGCGGTGGCGGCCAGGTCGCCCTGATGAACGACGAGGAGACGCTGTCGTTCCTGCGCAAGCAGGCCGAAGGCGCGCGCTACGTCACCTCGGTCTGCACGGGCTCGCTGGTGCTGGGCGCCGCCGGCCTGCTCAAGGGCTACAAGTCCGCCTGCCACTGGTCGTCGCGCGAATTCCTGCCGGCCTTCGGCGCGATTCCCGTTGCCGAGCGCGTGGTGCGCGACCGCAACCGCATATCGGGCGGCGGCGTCACGGCCGGCATCGACTTCGGCCTCACCCTGGTGGCCGAGCTGGCCGGCGAGGAAGTCGCCAAGTCGATCCAGCTCACGCTCGAATACGATCCGCAGCCGCCCTTCGATTCTGGCAGCCCCGAGAAAGCCGGTCCCGAGCGCGTCAAGCGGCTCAAGGAGCGCATCCACGGCATGCTGCAGAAGCGCCAGAAGGCGAACGACGATGCTGCAGCCAGGCTCGCTTGACCAAGCGGCCGCTCAAGGAAAGGTTTGGACCCTTGCCCGGTTCCTGACCCAGACCTAGTTTCCGGCGATGGAAAAGCTCGAACTGAGGGTTCCGCCGCCGGCGGCCGCCATACTCGTGGCCGTTGCCATGTGGCTGGCAGCCTACGCTTTCGACGCACTCGCTTTCGCGCTGCCATGGCGGCGAGCGATCACGATAGTGTTGGTGGCTTTGGGCATCGCGATCTCCGCTGCCGGGACCCTGTCTTTCGTGCGCGCCCGCACGACTGTCAATCCGACCAGGCCCGAAGCCGCCTCATCGCTCGTCGCGACCGGGATCTTTCGCTTCACGCGAAACCCGATGTATCTGGGCCTCTTCCTCGTACTGGCGGCATGGGCCGCCCATCTGGCGAACGCCGCAGCCCTGCCGGGCCCGCTGCTGTTCGCCATTTACGTCACACGCTTCCAGATTTTGCCGGAAGAGCGAGTGCTTGCCAAAAAGTTTGGTCCGGACTTCGACGCCTACAAGCGTCGGACCCGGCGCTGGATCTGAAAGCGGGCCGAGGCTGCACCGCCTACCGGAATGGCGTCTGCGACTTCGTTTTCCGCAACATGCTCCTCAAGGCCTCCGATCTCGACGATGAGCCAGGTGGCCGCCGGCAAGCGCCCGAGCACTCCCATCACGAATGACGAGAAGGCGTAGTAAGGTGCCCCCGACCAGTCCGCTGCCGATCACGGCAGCGAAGGTCGCATGGAGCATCGCCAGGTGGACCGTCACCCTCCCCCCACCAGACGCTGCAGCACGGCCTCGAGCGTCACCGTACCGCGCCGCATCTCGCCGCCCGGCGGAAAGTCCAGGCGACCGGCATTGATCGCCTCGTCGAGGTCGGCGAGCTTTTCGGCATAGTCGGCGCCCAGACCCGCCGCCACCAGTGCCGCCACCCAGTCCTCGCGCGACGACGGCACCGCAGTCACCGGCTTGCCGAGCAGCCGCGACAGGATCTCCGCCGCATCGAGCGCCGAATAGCGCGCGGGCCCATCGAGATCGACGATGCGGGCGCCCGCTCGCGGCTCGAACAGCAGCTCGGCCGCGACGCGGCCGACATCCACCGCCGACACGGCCTCGTTGCGCTTGTCGAGAGGGAGCTTGCCCGTCGGGAGAACGCCCGCTTCGCGCGCCACCGGCAACACTGCCGCCCAGTTCTCGAGGAATTCGCCCGGCCGCAGAAACACGAGGGAGGGCGCGCCCCCGGCAAGGGCCGCCTCGAAGTCATTCAGGACACGCACGATCCCGTTGCCCTCGCTGAGATGCGCACCGACCGACGAAAGCGCCACGACATGCGGCACACGTGCCGTGCGCACCGCAGCGGCGATCGACCGGGCCGCGGCGCGCGAAGCCGCCAGCACATCTTCAGCCTGCTTCGGCGGGACCAGCATCACGAAAGCGGCTTCTGCGCCCTCGAATGCCGCGGCGAGGCTCGCCGTGTCCGAGGCGTCCCCGCGCACGGTCTCGATACCGAGCCCCTCCGCGCGCGCCGGGTCTCGCGACACCGCGCGTAGGGCAACACGCCGGTGCTTCAGGGATTCGAGCGCGGCGCCACCGACCTGACCGGTGACTCCCATGATGACGAACATTGCGACCTCCAAGGTTGTGAGCCCGCCCCTAGCATTCCGGTACGCTTTCCATAAGTACGCACATTTTTTATACTAGGTATCAGTCATGGATTTGGAGGTGCGCGCGATGGCCGAAACGAAGGCTCCCTGGTGTCCGGTGACGGCGACGGTCGAAGTGATCGGCGGCCGCTGGAAGTCCACGATCCTGTATCATCTGAAGGACCAGCCGCGACGCTTCAACGAACTGCGGCGCCTCGTTCCGGGCATCACGCAGCGCATGCTGACCTTGCAGCTTCGCGCACTGGAGGAGGACGGAATCGTGACGCGCAAGGTGCTGAAGACCGTGCCGCCGCACGTCGAATATTCGTTTACGAAGAAGGGCTGGAGCCTCGGCCCCCTCCTCGAGGCGATGGAGAAATGGGGCGACGCCCACCGTCCGCGAAGGCGCGGACGGAGTGAGGCCTAATTGGCGCCGGCCGTGGCACTCTCGATGGCGATGGCCTTGCCGGCCGCCATGTCGAACTTGAGTCGGCGGACGTAGTCGAGATCGCGGCCGGTCACGCGCACGAAGCGGCTGCCATCGGGATAGTCGATGGCGTGGATGGCGCCGACGTCATAGACGCCCGCATGGCCGGGCTCGAGGCGATAGGCTTTCACCGGCTCCAGCCTGGCCTCGCCCACGCCGTCGCCGCCGTCGACACGCCTGTACTCGCTCATATCCGTGTATTTGGTCGCCTGGCCGTAGACCGCCCACGAGGCGCCGTGATCGTGCGGCGGGCTCTTGTGCGGCTTGGGATTGCAGTGCGCCAGCACGACGAAGCCGAGGTCCTTGTCCTCGTAGAGCTTGCGTGTGCCGAGCGGCGCGGCGGGACCGACCGCTTCGTCGACGAAGCACGGATTGGCCAGCAGCTTCTCCAGCAGCACGCGAACCTGCTCGCGGCCGGCAGGCCCCTCGTGCGTCTTGAGCGCGGCCTGGGCGTCTGTGACGAAGGTGTCGAGTGTATAGGTCATGGCGGCGGCTCCTCCGGAAAGATGGGCTGGAAAGGGCGAGCGGAAAGAATCCGCGCGCCCGCCATCCGTGTCAACGACCGCCTAAGACGCGGCGGGCGATCACCATGCGGTGCACTTCCGAGGGCCCCTCATAGACCCGCATGGTGCGCACCTTCTGCGCCATGATCGACAGCGGCAGCTCCTGCGTGACCCCCATGGCGCCGAACGCCTGCTGGGCATGGTCGATCACCTCGGCCGCCATCTCGGTCGCATAGACCTTGATCATCGAGGCCTCCATGCGCACGTCGCGGCCCTCGTCCTGCTTCACCGCGGCATCCATCACCATCAGGCGGCAGGCATGCAGCTTCATCGCCGCATCGGCCACCCACCACTGGACGGCCTGGCGGTCGGCCAGCTTCTCACCGAAGGTGACGCGCTGGTTGGCATGCTCGACCAGCATGTCGAGGGCGCGCTGCGCCATGCCGACGCACCACGACCCCATCTGCAGTCGGCGAATCGTGAGGCGCATCTGCATGGGCGCGAAGCCCGCACCGATGCGACCCAGCACCTGGGTCTCGGGCACGCGGCAATCCTCGAAGACGACCTCGTAGGTGCGCTGGCCGGCCAGCATCGGGATGGCGCGCGCCACGATGAGGCCGGGCGTGCCCTTGTCGACCAGGAACGCGGTGATGCCGCCGCGCGCGCCGAGGTTGGGATCGGTGACCGCCATGGCAATGGTGAAGTCGGCCTTGGCGATACGGCTGATCCAGATCTTGCGGCCGTTGATCACCCAGTCGGTGCCGTCCTTCACCGCCCTGGTCTTCATGCCGGCGGGGTCGCCGCCCGCACCGGGCTCGGAGATGGCGATGGCCGAGCTGGTCTCACCCGCAGCATAGGGCTCGAGATACTTCTTGCGCTGCTCGGGACTGGCGGTCGCCAGCAGCATGTGCAGGTTGGGCGAGTCGGGCGGGAAGGTGAAGGGCACGCAGGTGTAGCCCAGCTCCTCGTTCACGCCGACCAGCGCCACGGCCGGCAGGTTGGCGCCGCCCGCTTCTTCCGGTACGTCGAGCGCCCACAGGCCCAGTTCCTTGCACTGCTTGAACAGCTTGGCGTTCTCGTCGTCGGACAGCGACGCCTGCTGCCCCGTGGCAAAACGCTCGAGCACATTCTTCTCGAGCGGCATCAGCTCGTTGCGCACGAACTTTTTCACGAGATCGCGCAGCATCTGATGTTCTTCGTTGACCTGGTGCATGACTGTTCCTCCTGATCCGACTACGACTTTCCGATACCCTTGTTGACGAAGTCCAGCGTGTAGGCCCGGGCCACGTCGAGCCCGTTCGGCAACACGTCGACATCGACCATCGACTGATAGAAGGCCTGCCAGCGCGCAGCGGTCATTGCACCGATGCCTCCTCGCAGCGCGTCGCCCGACATCACGATGCCGCGCTCGTTCATCACCTCGATCGCATACTGGATACGCTCGTCCGTCTGTTCCGGATTGGCCTTCTTGATGAGGGCATTGGCGGCCTCGGTGGCCGGCCCGCCCTTGAGATACTGCGCCCAGCCCTTGAGCGTCGCGTCGACGAAGCGCTGGATTACTTCGCGCTTTGCGGTGGCCAGCTTGCGCGAAATCGCAATGGTGGTCTGATAGGCACTGAAGCCCGCATCGGCGATCAGCAGGACGGGCGGCATGCGGCCGAGCACCTGCGAGATCGAGTAAGGCTCCGAGGAAAGGAAGCCCTGCTGCACGACATTCTTGTCGGCGAGGTAAGGCGCCATATTGAAGGTGTAGGGCCGCAGCTGGTCGTCCTTCAGACCGTATTTTTTGCGGAGATACGGCCAATAGGTGACCCGTCCACCGTTGCCGATGAGCAAGGTGCGCCCCCGCAGATCTTCGAACCCGTTGAAGCCGGTGTCCGGATGACCGATCAGGACTTGCGGATCCTTCTGGAAGATCGAGGCAATGGTGAGGAAGGGCGCGTTCTCGCGCACGTAGGTGAAGGCCTCGAAGCTGTTCGACATCGCCATGTCGACCCGGCCGGTGAGCAGGAGCTGGCCGATGTTCAGGCTCGGCCCACCCTGGCGGATGTCGCAGTCGATCCCGGCCGCGCGATAGAGGCCGGCAGCGAGCGCCTGATAGTAGCCGCCATGCTCGGCCTGGGCGCGCCAGTCGGTCTGAAAGACGAGCTTGTCGACCGTCTGGCCGCGGGCCGGCCGCGCGAGCGGCAGCAGAAGCGACATGGCGGCGAGGCCAAATGCAGTCCGGCGGTTGAGGCGATAAGCGGTCATGGCACGAGACTGTCGCCGCGGCGGTCGAGGCTGAGCGCCACCAGCTCCTTGATCGCAATGTTCGATTCGCCCAGGGCAACGACCGACGGCAGCCAGGCGTCCCACCACACGGTCGCATCGCTGGGAATAGTCCAGTCGACACCGAAGATCGCGAAGTCGAGGCCGCCCTGCGTCGCAAGTCTGGCCGCGCGCGGCACGTGAAAGGCCGAGGTGATGATCGCGATGCGTCCGCCCTTCACGATGCTCCGCACGTTGCGAATGTTCTCGATCGTGTTGAGCGCCCGGCCCTCCGAAACGATCACGTCGTTGGGAACGCCGAGGTCGAGCAGGAAACGCCGCATGGCCTCGGCCTCGGTCGTCGCCGGGCCGCCCTGCTGTTCGATGAACGATCCGCCGCTCACAATGATCTTGGGTGCGGCACCCGCATGATACATGCGGGCCGCCAGCCAGATGCGGTCGGACGAGTCGGTCAGTTCCGGCTCCATCGTGTAGGGCGGCGAGGCGGGCATGATGCCGCCGCCCAACACGACGATGGCCTCATAGCAGCACGGCTGATTGCCGGCGACGAGCTGGCGAGCTCTGGCTTCGAGCCGTCCGATCAGCATTCCCGACACCGGCGGGAAGGACAGGATGAGGGTTTGGAAGATCGCGAGCCCCATGGTCACGGCCGCGAGGCGACGCCAACCCACCAGGCGCATCAACAGCCACAGCAGGACGCCAACCGCCAGCGAGGCCGGCGGAGCGATGATGTTGGCGAGGATTTTCAGAATGACGAAGGTGTTCATGCCGGTTCGCGTCGCGTTCCGGTCATACTAGAACGATGCGCCTGCAGGGTCGTTCAAACGATTGCGACGATGTCGCTGTGCGGTGACGGCAGCCGGTCTGGACAAAGAGAAGGGCGGGCCCGACCTCCGCCGGAACCCGCCCGATCTTGACCCGTCGAAGAACGAGTTAGATCGCTTCCTTGAGATCCTTCGCGACGCGGAACGCCACCTTCTTGGATGCCTTGATCTTGATCGCTTCGCCGGTGGCCGGGTTGCGGCCCATGCGCGCCGGACGGGCGCGGACCTGAAGGATGCCGAGGCCCGTGATGCGGACCTTGTTGCCCTTCTTGAGGTGACGAACGACGAGGCCGACGAACTCTTCGAGAGCGCCGCTCGCGTCCTTCTTCGTCATGCCCGTCTTTTCGGCCAGCTCAGCTGCGACCTTTGAAAGCGGAACGGTAGGAACGGTAGTCGGTTTGGTAGCCATGTTGAGGGGGTTCCTTACATTTCTTGGTTACGCCAACGTCTCCTGACGCCCCAGGGCACTGTTGACGGCGCCAAGGTTATCCACGAATCGCTCCCCCGCAAGTCCGGAATCCACGGAAAATGTCGATTTTCGGGGCTTTTTAGGCCATCAAAGGCAGTCATCCACAGATTGCAGAGAGCGTTTAGCGTGTCGAGCCCCACCCTGATCCCGACTTTCAGCACCGCCGTGAACACTTGGCAGTGCGACGAGAACAACCACCTGAATGTCCAATTCTACACCGAGTTCGCCCACGAGGCGTCGGCCAGCCTGCTGGCCAGCCTGGGCTTCGGTCCACGCGCCCAGCATGCGGCCGCCGCGACGACGCGGGCAGTCGACGACCATGTCCGGTACGTCCGCGAGTTCCGCGTGGTCGAGCCGGTCGAGGTCCACTCCGCGCCGGTCGAGGTCGGCGAGCGCGAGATCGTCGCCTATCACGAGGTGCGCAATCCCGCGAAGGGCGAAGTCGCCGCCACCGTCCGCCGTCGCATCGCGTGCGATCGTCCATGGCCCGCCGAATTCCGCGCGCGCGCCGCGGCGGCCTGCATCGCCTTGCCCGACACGGCCGGGCCCCGCAGCGTCGGCAAGGTCTCGCTGCCCGACCTGTCGCTTGTCGAGGCGCCGTCGGTCGGCCTGATCGAGGTCGGCCGCACGCAGATTACACCCGACGAATGCGACGAACGGGGCGAGTTCCTGCCGCGCCACCAGTTCGGCCGCTACTCCGACGGCGCGCCCGTTCTGTGGAACCATCTGGGCTTCGATCGCGCCGCCATGCAGGAGCGTCAGGAAGGCTCGGTCGTGGTCGAGATGCTGAACCGCTACCGCCGGCCGTTGCGGGCCGGGGACCTCGCCGTCGTCATGAGCGGTCTGGCCAGCTGCTCCGACAAGGTCGTCGTCTTCACGCACTTCCTGTTCGAGGCGGAGAGCGGCACGCTTGCTGCTTGTGCCGAAGCCGTCGGCATGAAATTCGACCAGAAGGTCCGCAAGATCATGACCTTCCCGGCGGAGGATCGCGCCCGCATGGAGGCGCGCCGGCTCAGGCTTTGAGGAGAACACGATGGATGAGAAGACGAAGACCGTCGCCGGAATCGCCGCAGGCCTCCAGGGCATGACGTACGACGACAAGCGGCTCGCCGAGCTGGCGGCCGAGGTCGAGATCCTGAACGACGCGGTGCGCAAGGCCGCCGCCCAGCGCCTCACCTTCGACGACGATCCGGCGGCATTCGCCAGCGTCATGGCGAAGGAAGCCCGCACATGAGGAACGACGATCTCGCGCTGGAGGATCTCACGGCAATCGCCGACGCAATCGCGGCGCGACGCATCACCTCCGTGGAAGCGACCGAAGCCTGCCTCGCCCGCATCGAGGCCTGGCAGCCGCGCACCAACGCTTTCCTGCGGGTCTACAAAGAGAAGGCGCTGGCCCAGGCCAGAGCGATGGACGCCGAGCTCGCCGCCGGCAAAAGCCGCGGACCGCTGCACGGCGTGCCGATGGCGCACAAGGATATGTACTATCGCAAGGGCGAACTCTCGACCGGCGGCAGCGCGATCCGCCGCGACTGGACGGCGCCGGTGACGGCGACCGTGCTGGGCAAGCTCGACGCCGCGGGCGTGGTCGAGCTGGGCTTCCTCAACATGGCGGAGTTCGCCGCCGGCCCGACCGGCCACAATGTCCATCACGGCCATTGCCGCAACCCGTGGGACCAGAGCCGCGTCACCGGCGGCAGTTCGAGCGGCTCGGGCGCATCGGTCGCCGCGCGCATGGTCTATGGCGCGCTGGGCTCCGACACCGGCGGCTCGATCCGCCTGCCCGCCGCCGCCTGCGGCGTGGTCGGCATGAAGGCGACCTACGGCCGCGTCAGCCGCGCCGGTGCCGTCGCGCGCTCGTGGAGCCTCGACCATGTCGGACCGCTGACGCGCACGGTGCGCGACAATGCCCGCATGCTTTCCGTCATCGCCGGTCACGATCCCGCCGACTCGACCACCAGCGAAAAGCCGGTGTCCGACTACGAGGCGCTGCTCGCCGGCGGCGTTGCCGGAGTGCGCATCGGCCTTGCGCTGCCGAACGATGGACCGGCGCCGCTGGACCCGCAGATCGGCGCTGCCATCCAGGCCGCTGCCGACGCCCTTGGCCGGCTCGGCGCGAAGGTCTCGGCCGTCACGCTGCCCGACTTCACCGCACTCTACCGCGCCGCCGAGGTGATGGTGAAATGCGAGGCGGCCGCGATGCACCGGCCCTGGATGGAGAAGACGCCCGAACTCTATGCCAACCAGGTGCGGACGCGCATGGAAGCGGGCTTCTTCATTCCGGCGACGCAGTACATCGACGCGCTGCGCCTGCGCGCGCATTTCGTGACGGAGTTCCTGTCGACGGCAATGGAGGAGGTCGATGCCGTGCTGCTGCCCGCGATCCCCTTCCCACTGCCGACCATCGAAGAGACCGACACCGAGACCAAGGGCGGACCGGCGGTGCTGAAGATGGTGGCGGGCTTCACCCGCCTCACGCGGCCGTTCAATACGCTGGGCATTCCGGCGCTGTCGGTGCCGTGCGGCTTCGACTCGAATGGGGCGCCGATCGGGATGCAGCTCGTCGGCCGGCCGTTCGACGAGGCGATGCTCTACCGGATCGGCCACGCCTATCAGGGCGCGACCGAGCATCATCTGAAGGTGCCGGTTTAAGAGAAAGGTCCCTCGCTGACGCTCGGGATGACAATTTTACTGGGATCGACGCACCGCGCCAACTCTCCCAATAGTGTCATCCCGAGCGCAGCGAGGGACCTTTGCTCAAACCCTCAGACCGCGAGATTGACCGTCACGCTCTTGCGCTGCGTGAAGCTGTCGAGCATGCCCTCGAGCGAGAATTCGCGGCCGAGACCGCTCTGCTTGTAGCCGCCATACGACATGCCCGGGGTCTGGCCGCCGCCCTGGTTGACCTGCACCCAACCCGACTCGATCGCATGCGCAGCGCGCAGGCCGTTGCCGATATCGTGGGTCCAGACATAGGCCGCGAGACCGTAGTGGCTGTCGTTGGCCATGCGGATCGCCTCGGCCTCGTCGCTCCACCGGATCGCCACCAGCACCGGCCCGAAGATCTCCTCGCGGGCGAGACGCCAGTCGTTCGAGCGGTCGGCGAACACGGTAGGCATGGTGAAGTAGCCTTCGCTCAGCGGACCGGTCTTGGGCGGCAGGCCGCCGAACACCAGCTTGGCGTCGGAGCGGGCAAGCCCGTCCTCCACATACTTGCAGACCTTGGTGTACTGCTTGTTGTTGATGATGGTGCCGATGTCGCTCGCCTCGTCGAGCGGATCGCCGATCTTCAGCGCCGTCGTCTTCTTCTCCAGCTTCGCGAGGAAGCTGTCGAAGATGTCTTCGTGCAGGAACATGCGCGAGCCCGCCGTGCAGCTCTGGCTCTGGCGGGTGAAGCGCATGGCGTTGATGATGCCGTCGACCGCCCAATCCTCGTCGGCATCGGGATAGACGATCGACGGGCTCTTGCCGCCCAGTTCGAGCGACACCGGCACGATGCGTTCGGCCGCGGCGCGCATGATCACCTTGCCGACCTCGGTCGAGCCGGTGAAGGAGAGCTTGCGGATCTTGGGGTGGTTGGCCAGCGGGCCGCCGCACTCCGCGCCGTAGCCCGTCAGTACGTTCAGCACGCCGGGTGGCAGGAACTCCTGGCAGATGTCGGCCATCAGCAGCACCGCCATCGGCGCATCCTCGGCCGCCTTCATCACCAGCACGTTGCCCGCGCACAGAGCGGGCGCGATCTTGAGCGCGCCCAGCATGACGGGCGCGTTCCACGGGATGATGGCGCCGACGATGCCGATCGGCTCACGCCGTGTGTAGGAGAGCACATGCTCGCCGAGCGGTACGGTCTCGCCCTTCAGCTCCGAGCCGAGGCCGCCGAAATAGCGGAAGATGTCGGCCGCCAGCTTGGCCTCGCCACGCGCCTGGGTGCGCAGCGCGTTGCCGGTCTCCAAGGCGATGGTGCGCGCCATCTCTTCGCTGCGCGCCTCGAGCACCTCGGCAATCTTGAGCAGGACCTTGCCGCGCTCGCGCGGCACCACGTTCTTCCACGCCGGAAAGGCCTTTCCGGCGGCCTCGACGGCGGCGTTGACGTCGGCTTCCGCGGCGCGCGGCACTTCGGCGACGGCCGTGCGCTTGCCGGGATTTTCGATGGTGATGCGGGCGCCGGAGGCGCTTTCCACCCACTTGCCGCCAATCAGCATGCCCTTGGGCTTGTAGGTGCCGGCCGGCTGGGCCTGGGTCTTCATTTCGGTTACGGTCATTGACATGCGGGTCCTCCGGGGGTCCAGAAATTCGGTCGGGAGTTTGGCCCGCAGGGCGTGACGCTACAAGCCGTTACCGGCCACGCTCACCCCTTCTTCTTCGCGGGCTTCTCCGCGTGTTTGCGCTTCCGCTTCGCGGTCAGCTCGCCGTATTTCATGCCTTCGAGCTTCAGCCCGTCGGGATCGAGGAAGAAGACCGCGTAATAGTCTTCGTAGTATTCGCCGGCCGGATCGACGATGCGAACGCCCTGCCCCTCGAGGTAGCCCTGCAGCGCGTCGACGTCGCGCCGGCTGCGCAGCTGGAACGCATAATGATGGAAGCCGACATCGCCGATCCGATGGGTCTTGCGGCCCTCTGCGGGTGCAATCCAGAAGCGGGTCCTGCCGTTGGTCCAGCCGATGGTCGACGGATACTCGTCCGAGATTTCGAAGCCGAGGAAGCCGAACAGGCCGCCGTAGAAGGCTTTCGACTTCTCGAAATCTCTGACCCGGATGGAGATGTGGTCGATGCCCACGACACAGGAGACAGGAGCAGACAGCTTTGAACGGGCCATGGCGTCCTCCGGATTTACGTGCCGGGATTTCCTGTGGTCACAACGAGCTGAATATCGGATTGTTTCGCCTTCATTCGAAGAGGGACGAGATGAAGCGATTCCTGAGCGGCCTTGCCGTGACCCTGGGCTTCCTGGCAGCCGGCAGCGCGTGGGCCAGCACCCTGGACGACATCGCCAAGAACGGCGTGATCCGCGGCGGCTTCCGCGAGAACGCGCATCCCTTCGCTTACAGGGGCGCCAACGGCCAGCCTGCCGGTTTCATGGTGCAGCTCTGCGAGGCGGTGGCCAGGGACATCGCCCAGCAGCTCAAGCTGCCCGGTCTCAAGATCGAGTTCGTGCCCGTCACGACCGAGAACCGGCTCGACATGATCAAGCAGGGCAAAATCGACCTGCTCTGCGACTCGCTGACCGAAACGCTCGACCGCCGCGCCATGGTCGACTTCTCCATCACAACCTTCGTCGACGGCACGACCTTCGCCATCCGCGACGACGGCCCGCGCGACATGCAGCAGCTCGCCGGCAAGAAGGTCGGCGCGGTGGCCGGAACGCTGACCGAGGAAGAGCTGCGCAAGGCGCTGGCTTCCCTCCACGTCGCCGCGACCGTCGTGCCTTTCACCGACTTCACGGCAGCGATGACCGCACTGGAAAAGGGCGAGATCTCGGCCTATTTCGCCGGTGGTTCGATGCTCACCGCCCTGATCAAGGACCACAAGGATGCCGCCAGGATCCTGCTGGCCAACACCTATCTCAGCTTCGAGCCCTTTGCCCTGGCGATGAAGCTGGGCGAAGGCCCCTTCCGCCTCGCGGTCGACCGGGCGCTCAGCCACATCTACCGGTCGGGCCAGATCGCCACGATCTTCGGCGACGTATTCGGCAAGAATGCGCGGCCGACGCAACAACTCCAGACGCTCTACATGATCGCGACCTTGCCGCAGTGAGCCGCAGGGCCCATCTCCTTCCCATGCCACCTCCTTTTCGTCTTTCCGTTCTCGACCAGTCGATCGCCGTCTCGGGCCGACCGCAAGACCAGTCGATTCGCAACACCGTGTCGCTTGCCAGGCATTGCGAGGCGCTGGGCTACGAGCGCTTCTGGGTGTCGGAGCATCACAACCATCCGACCATCGTCGGCACCGCGCCGGAGATCGTGATGGCGGCGATCGCGGCCACGACGGAGCGCATCCGCATCGGCAGCGCCGGGATCATGCTGCCGCATTATTCGCCGTTCAAAGTGGCCGAGGTTTTCCGCGTGCTCGACGCCCTGGCGCCGGGCCGCATCGACATGGGCCTCGGCCGCGCCCCGGGGTCGGACGGCCGCACCGCGTTTGCGCTCAATCCCGCGGCCAACGAACGGCCCGAGCACTTCCCCGCTGACGTGCGCGACCTGATCGCCTGGGTGCACGACGAACCGCTGGTCGAGCGCCATCCTTTCGGCACCGTGAAGGCCTTCCCGCAAAGCTCGACGGCGCCCGAGGTCTGGATCCTCGGCAGCTCCGATTACGGCGCCCAGGTCGCGGCGCTGTTCGGCCTGCCCTATTGCTATGCCTGGTTCTTCAGCGACGGCGCCGGCGGCGAGCGCGCCATCGACCTCTACAAGAAGAACTACCGCCCCAGCGCGCGCCATCCCGAGCCGCACGCTGCCCTCTGCGTCTGGGCGCTGGCCGCCGACACCGCGGAAAAGGCGCAATACCATTTCACGTCGCGGGCGCTGAGCCGCATCAATCGCGACAAAAACATCCTGGGTCCGCTGCTGCCGCCCGACGAGGCCGCTCGGGCACCGCTCGCCTCCTTCGAGGCGGCGAAGATCGAACAGTTCCGCAAGGACTCCTTCGTCGGCACCGGCCCCGAGGTCGCGGCCCGCATCACCGAATTGAAAGACCGCGTCGGCGTCGACGAGATGGCCGTCGTCACATGGACCCACGACGAGCAGGTCCGCCGCGACAGCTACACCGAACTCGCCAAGGCCTACGACTTCGCGCCGTGAAGTGACTATTCGTCAGTGGGCCATATAGCTTGCCCTATGTCGCCTCACGTATTCTGGATGGGGCCACATAGATTCCTTCTTCGGCAGATGAATTCTCTTTAGTTGATTTTCAAACAACGGTCGAAGCTCGCTCGGGACTCGGTTATGCGACACAAGAAGCCCGTAGTCGTCAGTCAATGAAATTAGATGTCGGTCAAACAACCAGTGAGCGGTGGCTGACAACGCAATGCCATTCTGGACTACATCCGGGCCGCCGCTCGCTACGGACCAGATATGGGCCGCTTGGGCTTCGGCTTTGCCACCGCCGTTGATGATCCTTAGTCGCGTAACCGCACACGTATGATCATAGGCATCGATAACTTGCCTTCTAAAACTGGCTTCGCGAATCTTGCGATTGACCAGAATCTGAATAATTCGTCTTTCTTGCTCCTCATGAGGTGCTTGCAACAATCCCAGTGTTTCCGGATCTGCATGACGATCATCAAGTTCAAGACGGATGGCGTTTTCCGGAGCCAGCGTGTCGCCCAGCCCGGCGAGGGCGATCGCTGCAAAATCACTCTCTGAGATAGTCCGCACCGATTTGCCCCTCAGGGAACTCCCAATCAAGGACCTTTGAGGAAGGAACTGGAGTTGTTCTTCGTAGAAGCCGCGCGGCCTCTCCATAGGGACAACGTGCCCGAATGGCAGATAGTCAGCCATACGAGCATAGGAGTGCCCAGTTCGCTTTTCATCGGGGTCGATACGAACGACGCGAGCTACAGCAAAATAGCCAATCTTCCCGCCGCCTCTACGCGTTGCTCGATAGACAATCCAATCACCGACGGTCTTTTGAGCCTCCGGTAAGAGTTTGTTTGGGAAGTGGTAACGAGTTTGAATCTCATCATCGTAGCCCGACCCAGGCTTCGTATCGAAGACAGCCTTCATTTGACGTAATCGACTGGCTTTCTACCGCGTTTCGGTCCAGCTCTCCGAGAAGGCCAGCGCCGAGGTGCTGAAGGGGCGTCCCTCGCGCTCGCGCGGCCAAGGCTTTCCGCGGGCCTGCTGGCCGTTGAGCGTCAGGCGGCCTGAGAGCGCCGGCACGAGCACCGTGCAGACCCCGTAGGGCCGCGGGTTTGGCTCCTGGTTGGGCTCGGTGTGGATCAGCAGCGGATCGCCGATGTCGTGCCAGGTGAGCGCGATTTCGGCGTCGGCGGCCGAGACATACTCCGTCCAGAAATAACGCGGGTCGCCGGCCTTGCTGAAGTCGGCATCGATCACGGGGATCGAAAGGTCCTTCAGCTCGGGATTGAGCATCCCCTGAACGGTCTGCTGCAGCCAGCGCGCCATCGCGATGTTGTCGGAATAGATGCGCCAGTGGCCGTGCGTCAGCTCGCTCTTCAGGTAGAGCACATGGCCCGGGCCGGCCGGGCAGAACAGGATCCGCCAGTAACTGGCATCGGTCGAATTGGGATCTCCGTCCTTCTCGCTGAGACGGAGAAACGGGTTCTCGCCCGTCAGGACGACACGGTGCGGGTCGGCGACGCTCATATTGTTCTCCCCCTTTATCTCTGGCCACGCGCAACCGCGGTGGCGGCTGGACGTTTACGAAACCTAGCCTAGCAGGAGGTCCCGTCATGGGCGACGGCTTTGGTCGAACGACGTTCAAGCTCGTGGCCGCCCTCGTCGCGGCGCACCTGGTCTTCTTCGCGGCCTCGGCACAGGCACAGAGCGAGCCGCCGGGCCGCGTCGGGCGCCTTGCGTTCGTGGACGGCACCGTGTCTTTCCACGACGACGAGCAGACCGGATGGACGAAGGCCGTCGTCAACACGCCCCTGACCTCCGGCGATGCAATCTGGACCGAGCCGAACGCGCGCAGCGAGGTGTCGGTCGCGGGCACGCGGATCCGTCTGGATGGTTCCACCGAACTCGGCCTGACACAGATCGACGACCGCGAGGTCCGCCTTGAACTCGCGCAGGGCCGGGTCGACGTGAAGACCTTCGCGATGGAGACCGCTCAGCCCTACCTGCTCGTGACGCCGCGCGGGACGATCACCTTTCAGCAACAGGGCGATTACTACGTCGAGGCCGGCTCAACGGAGGACCCGACGCGCCTCGGCGTACGCTCAGGCGCAGCCCAGATCCAAGGCCTCGACGGCCAGACCCTCGCCGTCCGGCCGGGCGAAGTCGGCGAGGCGTTGGGCGACGGCGCCACGCTGCAGCTCAAGACCGTGCGGGCCGCGGCGCCGGCGCCGGCCCCTTCATGGGCCGCCCGCGACAAACAGGTGGTTTACGATCAGCAGCCGCAATACGTGCCGGCCGGCATGACCGGCTATGAGGATCTCAACACCCATGGCACCTGGGTGAATGACGGCAGCTACGGGCAGGTCTGGGTGCCACGATCGACTCCCGCCGGCTGGGCGCCCTATCGCACGGGCCACTGGTCCTACGTGAAGCCGTGGGGCTGGACCTGGATCGACGAGCAGCCGTGGGGCTTCGCGCCCTATCACTACGGGCGCTGGGCCAACAGCAACAATCGCTGGGTGTGGGTGCCGCCGCAGCGCGAGCAGCGTCCGGTCTATGCCCCGGCGCTGGTTGCCTTCGTGGGTGGCATCGAACTGGCCGCGCAGCTCGGCAACCAGGGCAGCAGCGCGCCGGTGGGCTGGTTCCCGCTGGGACCGCGCGAAGCCTATGTGCCGCCCTATTCGAACAATCGCGACTATTATCAGCGCATCAACCGCTCGGCGCAGATCCAGGATCGCGATCTCAACGCTCGTTGGGAACGGGCGCAGCGTCGCGAGGCGTTCGTTGCGGGCCAGAATTCGGTGATGGCCAATCAGCGCTTCGCGACCGTCGTGCCGACGCAGACATTTCTGCGCTCGCAGTCCGTCCAGCGCGCGGCGCTGAACGTCACCGCGGACAAGATGGCGAAAGCCGCCGTGGCTCCCGTCTCCGCGCCGCCGGCACCGACCGCGTCGATGGCGACCATGGTCGATGCCAAGGGCGCGGCTCAGCCTGACGCGAAGGCGGACGCCAAAACGCCTGCGGAAGCGAAGGCAGTCGCGGATGCCAAGGCCAAATTGGGTGGCGTCGCTGTCTCCAAGACAGCCGTCGCCGACATGGAGACGTTGGCCAGGCCCAAGGCGGCCGATACAGAGAAAAAGGCCGCTGCCCCGGGGCCGAAGATCGCCTCGACCGACACTAAGGCCGGCACCGACACGAAGGCCACAACCCCGGAAAATCCCGGCACCAGGATAGCCAAGCCTGCCACGCCGCCCCTGCAGCCGCGTCAGGGCGCTGCCCCGCCGCAGCTCAAGGAGACGAACAAGGCTGCGCCTGATCAGGCCAAGCAGGAGCCTGGCAAGCAGGAGCCGGCCAAGCAGGACGCCAACAAGCCAGGCGCCACGCGTCCGCAGCGCGAGGCCGCGCCTGCGCCGCCCAAGCCGGCCCTTCCGCCTCCCGAAGCTTCAACCGCGAAGCGCGATGACGCCAAGCAGGCTGCTCCCGCCGAGAAGCCCGCCGCCGCGCCTCAGCGCCAGGAAGAACCCAAGCAGGCAGTCCCTGCGGAGAAGCCTGCCGCGACGCCGCAGCCCAAGCAAGAGGAGCCAAAGCAGGCCGCTCCCGCTCCGCAGAAGCCGGCGGCAACGCCTCAGCCCAGCCAGGAACAGCCGAAGCAGGCGACTCCCCCGCCCGCGTCGAAGCCTGAGGCAGCGCCGCGACCGGAACAGCCGCGCCAGGCTGCTCCGCAGCCCCAGCCGAGGGCCGAACCGCAGCAGCAGTCTCAGCCGCAGCGGGCTCAGCCCCAGCCGCAACCTCAGCAGAGCCAGGCGCCTCAGCCGAGGCTGCAGCAGCAGGCGCCTCAGCGGAACAACGACAACGACAAGAACGAAAAGAAGTAGTCGTTCCTCGGAGGCCCCGGCCTACAGAACCTGGTTACGGAGCGTCGCCTCGCCCCGCCACATGCGGTCGAGATTCTCGATCAGGACGTCGATGACATTGTCTTCATAGGCCCGGGTCTCGCCCGCTGTGTGCGGCGTGATGAAGACATTGGGCATCGTCCACAGGGGCGACGATGCGGGCAACGGCTCCTCGGCGGTGACGTCGAGCGCCGCCGCCCAGATTTTGCCGTCCTCCATCGTCTTGATGAGGGCCGTCTCATCGGCGACCTTGCCGCGCGCGACATTCACGAAGACCGAAGACGGCTTCATGGCGGCGAAGGCTGCCGCGCTCATCAGGCCGGTCGTTTCAGGCGTCAGCGCGCAGGTCAGCGCCACGATGTCGGCCTGCGGGACGAGATTCACCAGGTCGCCCATACCGTAGATTTCGTCGGCGCCATTGGTGCCTGCCTTGGGATCGCGGCGGATGCCGACCACCTTCATGTCGAAGGCCTTGGCGAGCTTGGCGAGATGGCTGCCGATGCGGCCCATGCCGACGATCAACAGCGTCTTGCCACCCAGCTCGTCCTCGCGCTGGGTCAGGTCGCCCAGCATGCCGCGCCACATCTTCTTGTGCTGGTTGTCGCGCGCCTCGGGCAGGCGCCGGAAGACGGCGAGGATGAGGGCCAGCGCATGTTCGGCCACGGCGCGGGCGTTGACGCCGGCGCCGCTCGCCAGGCGGATGCCCTTGCCGCCCAGCAATTCCCTGGAATACTGGTCCATGCCGGAGCTGATCGACTGGACGAACTTCAACTTGGTGGCGTGCGGGATGATGTCGTTCTTCCACATGCCGGACGCCGAAACGACGTCCGCCTCGCCGACCCGCTGCACGAACTCGTCGTAGCTGCGGACCTGAAAGCTGTTGATGCCGGTATTCCGGGCATCGAACCGCGCCTTCATCTGGTATGCCGCATGCGCGAAGCAGATTGTCAGTTTATCTCGCGTCGGAATCATGGAACTCCCCCTGCACAAGGTGCCACACTAGCGCGAACGACCACCCAGGGGGAACAAGATGAGCCGCAATCCGCTTCGCGAACGCCTGAACGAGGGCAAGCCGACCGTCGGCACGCACATCCTGTCGGCCTGGCCGACCCTGGTCGAACTGATCGGCCATTCCAAACAGTACGACTATGTGGAATTCACCGCGGAGTACGCGCCCTTCACCATGCACGACCTCGACAATCTCGGCCGCTCGTTCGAGCTGATGGGCATGTCGGGCATGATCAAGATCGAGCAGACGCAGTACACGCACCAGGCCATGCGCGCGATCGGCTCGGGCTTCCAGAGCGTTCTGTTCGCCGACATCCGCTCGGTCGAGGACGCCAAGGCTGCGGTCGACGCGGTGCGCGCCGAAACGACGATGGCGCAGGGCGCGCGCGGCCGCGGCCGGCTGGGCGTCGGCATGCGCCGCGACGTCGGCACGGTCCGCACCGGCGGCTCGCCCGCCTATGTCGACGCGCTGAACGAGGTCGTGATCGCCATCATGGTCGAGAAGAAGTCCTGCGTGGACGATCTCGACGCCATCCTCTCGGTGCCGGGCCTCGACATGGTGCAATTTGGCGCCTCGGACTTCTCCATGAGCATCGGCAAGACCGGGCAGGCCAACGACCCTGAGGTGGTGGCGGCCGAGAAGAAGACGATCGAGATGGCATTGAAGAAGGGCCTGCATCCGCGCGTCGAGCTGCGCGACCCCAGCCAGGCGGCCAAGTATCTCGACATGGGCGTGAAGCACTTCTGCATCGGCTGGGACGTCCGCATCCTCGCCGACTGGTGGGACACCAAGGGCGCGGAAATGCGCGGCCTGCTGGGTGGCGAGACCGGCGCGCCCGCCAAGACCGCAAAGGCCGGCAACTACTGAGACCGGAGATGATGCCACCGATCGCGCCGCGACGTCCGTCGCGGCGCACCCTGCACGGCGTCACGGTCGCCGACGATTATGCGTGGCTGAAGGACGAGAAGTGGCAGGAGGTGCTGCGCGACCCGTCGCTGCTCGATCCCGACATCCGCGCCTACATCGAGGCCGAGAACGAATATGCCGAGGAGAGGCTCGGTCCCACGCAAGCCCTGCAGAAGGCGCTGGTCGCGGAGATGCGCGGGCGGATCAAGGAGGACGACTCCGGCGTGCCCACACCGGACGGGCCTTTCGCCTATCTCTGGAAATTCCGCGAGGGCGGCCAGCACCAGCAGATCGGGCGCACGCCGCGCGAGGGCGGCGCGATGGAGACGATCCTCGACGGCGACGCGTTGGCGAAGCAGTCGGACTATTTCAAGTTCGGCGCGACGCGCCACTCGCCCGATCACCGGCTCGAGGCGTGGAGCGCAGACCTGCTCGGCTCGGAGTTCTTTACGGTGCGCGTCCGTCGCTGGGACACTGGTGAGGACCTGCCCGATATCGTGACGGAGACCAGCGGCAGCGTCGTGTGGGGCCGTGACTCCTCGTTCTTCTTCTACGTCCGGGTCGACGAGAATCATCGTCCGCTGAAAGTCTACCGGCACAGGCTGGGCACGGCGCAGGCCGACGACGTGCTGGTCTACGAGGAGAAGGACATTGGCTGGTTCACCCGCATCGGCGAAAGCGCCAGCGGCCGCTTCTGCGTCGTCTCGGGCGGCGACCACGACACGACCGAAGAACGACTGATCGAGCTCTCCTCGCCCGACGCCCCACCGCGACTGATCGCGCCGCGCGAGAAGGGCGTGCGCTACAGCGTGGCCGATCGGGGCAACGAGCTGTTCATCCTCACCAACGACGGCGGCGCCATCGATTTCAGGGTCGTGACCGCGCCGCTCGCCGCACCGCAACGCGCAAACTGGCGCGAGCTGGTGCCGCACCGGCTCGGCACCTACATTCTCGGCATCGATCTCTTTGCCGGCCATCTCGTGCGGCTGGAGCGCGCCAACGCCCTGCCCTCGATCGTGATCCGCGAACTCACGACCGGCGCCGAGCACTCGATCGCCTTCGACGAGACGGCCTATTCGCTCGACATGGTGGGGGGCTACGAGTTCGACACCACGACCTTGCGCTTCGTCTATTCGTCGATGACGACGCCGTCGGAGGTCTACGATTACGACATGGCGACCCGGCAGCGCATCTTGCGCAAGCGCCAGGAGATTCCCTCCGGCCACGACCCTGCCGCCTATGTCACGACCCGCATCACGGCGACGGCGCACGACGGCGCCGAAGTTCGGGTGTCGATCCTGCATCGCCGCGACCTGGTGCGCGACGGCACCGCACCGCTGCTGCTCTACGGCTACGGCTCCTATGGCATGTCCATGCCGGCCTCCTTCTCGGCCAACCGCCTGTCGCTGGTCGACCGCGGCTTCGTCTACGCCATCGCCCACATTCGCGGCGGCTCCGACCAGGGATGGTCGTGGTATCTCGACGGCAAGCGCGAGAAGAAGACCAACACGTTCGACGATTTCGTCGCGGCCGGCCGTGCCTTGATCGAGGCCGGGTACACGTCTGCCGGCCGCATCGTGGGCCATGGCGGCAGCGCCGGGGGCATGCTGATGGGCGCGGTCGCCAACCGGGCGCCCGACCTGTTTGCCGGCATCATCGCCGAGGTTCCGTTCGTCGACGTGCTGGCCACCATGCTCGACGACAAGCTGCCGCTCACCCCGCCGGAATGGCCCGAATGGGGCAATCCGATCACCGACGCGGTAGCCTTCAACTACATCCGCTCCTACTCGCCCTACGACAATGTTTCGGCGCAGCGCTATCCGGCGATCCTGGCGATGGCCGGCCTGACCGATCCACGCGTCACCTACTGGGAGCCCGCCAAGTGGGTGGCGCGGCTGCGCGCGACCATGACCGGCGGCGGGCCGGTTATCCTGCACACCAATATGGGTGCGGGTCATGGCGGCGCGTCGGGCCGTTTCTCCCGCCTCGACGAGGTGGCGATCGGCCACGCCTTCGCGCTCGACACAGTTGGCCGTGCAGGAGCGAAACCATGAAGGCGCGCATCGATGCGATCCTGAGCGAAGCCGTACTGCGCGGCGACGTGCCGGGCGTCGCGGCCGTCGCGACCGACGCAAGCGGGACGATCTACGAGCGTGGCTTCGGAAAGGCGATCCTGGGCCAGGATGCCGACATGACACCCGACACCGTCGTGTGGATCGCCTCCATGACCAAGGCAGTCACCGGCGCCGTGGCGATGCAGCAGGTCGAGCGCGGCGCACTGAAACTCGATGCGCCGGCAAAGGAAGTGATCCCCTATCTCGGCGAAGTGCGGGTGCTGGAAGGCTTCGACACGGAGGGTAAACCGCGCCTGCGCAAGCCTGTGCGCGACATCACCCTGCGTCATCTGCTGACGCACACGGCGGGCTTCGGCTACGATATCTGGAATCCCGAGATCCTGCAGTATCGCGAAGTCATGGGCGTGCCGACCATCGGCACCAGCCTCGACAAGTCGCTGACGACACCCCTGCTGTTCGACCCCGGCGCGCGCTGGCAATACGGGATCGGCATCGACTGGGCCGGCAAGATGGTCGAGGCCGTGACCGGCCGGAAACTCGGCCAGGTCATGCACGCCGAGCTGTTCGGACCGCTCGGCATGGACAGTACCGGCTTCCGCATTACCCCGGCGATGCGCGCCCGCATGGCCCGCATCCATCACCGCAAGGCCGACGGCAGCCTCGTCGCCGACCTGACGCGCGAGGTGCCGCAGGCCCCCGAATTCGAAGCGGGCGGCGGCGGGCTCTACTCGACGGCCAACGACTACCTGAAGTTCGTGCGCATGGTGCTGGACGGCGGGAAATCGGCGCGCGGAGAGACCGTGATGCAACCCGAGACGGTCGATGCGATGGCGGCCAACGCGATGGGCGACTCGACGGTGAGCCTGCTCAAGACCGTGATGCCGGCTCTGTCCAACGATGCCGAGTTCTTCCCCGGTGTCGCCAAGCAATGGGGCCTGAGCTTCATGATCAACAACGCGGAATCCCCGACCGGACGCTCGGCCGGCAGCCTCTCCTGGGCCGGCCTGCCCAACACCTATTACTGGATCGACCGCAAGAAGCGCCTGGGCGGCGTCTACATGACCCAGATCCTGCCCTTCGCCGACGTCAAGTCCCTGCCCCTCTTCCACGCCTTCGAAAGCGCGGTCTATGGCCGGTGATTTCTGTCGTCCTGAGCGCAGCGAAGGACCTCACGGATCAACCAGCCGACCCTGCTGCTAGCGGGAAATTCACGCCCATGACGAACACCACTCCCACCCATAAGTCGCTTTGCCAAGATGAACTTGAGGCAGAGCTGGAGACGAGCCGCCTCTTCGAGGCCGTGGCTTTTACGGCTGACGTCACGCTCGACGAACTCGACCTCTCGGAGTGTCGCTTCATCGACTGCATCTTCGAACTACCTTCCGTCCGCGGCGCCGATTTCTCGGGAGCCCTCTTCAAGGGGTGCCGCTTTTCGCCGGGGCGGTTCGCGAGTTGCAAGCTTGCGGGAGCCCGCGTCCACGACAGCAGCTTTTTCGACGCCGATCAGAAGAAGGGAAGCACCTTCGCCTTCTGCGATCTGCGGGGTGTCGAGGCGGAGAAGTGCAATTTCGCGGTCAACAGCTTCGAACGTTGCGACATGCACGATTTCGGCGCCCGGGAATGCAGCTTCAGGGGCGTACGCTTCCACGGCTCGACCTTTACCAAGACGATCTCGAAGCGGGTGATCGTGACGCGGGCACGTTTCGAAGCCTGCAACTTCACCTTCACGGACTTCTCCGGCGTGTCGCTCGAAAGTTGCGAGTTTCAGACCTGCAAGTTTCTCGACACGGCCTTCTTCGACGTCAACCTCACCGACGCAATCCTGCGCGACTGCTCGCTCGAAAAGGCAAAATGGGAGCGGGCCAACCTGACCCGCGCCGATCTTCGGGGCTCGACGATCTCCGGCTTGAACTTGGCCGTTCTGTCCGGCTACGCCGGCCTGATGATCGGCGAAAGCCAGCAGACCGAGCTTCTCGAACGACTCGGCGTCTCGGTCAGCCCCGACTGAGAGTCTATGCCGGCGGCGGCGTCATCGTCCCCGCCGGCAGCGCGGCGCAATGATCGTAGATGTCGCTCGGCCGCGTGAACCAGACCTTGTCCTTCTGGGGGTGGTTCGCGATGTGCTGCAGCGCCTCGCGCAGCGCCCGCAGCCGGTAGGGCTGGCCTACGATCATCGTGTGGAGCGCGATGCCGCAGACCAGCGGCTGCTTCGCCGACTGCCGCAGCAGCTCATCGAACTGGCCGATGATCATGTCGCGGAACTCATCGCCACTGTGATGGCGCACCAGCACCTGCGGACTGTCATTGACCTCGATCGGATAGGGAACGCTCATCAGCGGGCCCGAGCGCGTCTTCATCCAGATCGGCTGGTCGTCGTTGGGCCAGTCCATCAGGAAGTCGAAGCCGGTCTCCTTGAGCAGATCGGGCGTGACGCGGGTCGAGGCCATCCACGGCGCCATCCAGCCGCGCGGCTGCTTGCCGCTCGCTTTCTCGATGGCGTCGCGCACCTCTTCCAGGAAGCGCTTCTCGTCGGCTTCCCACATATGGCCGTGACGCTCGGCATTGGTGCGGCCGTGGCCGATGAACTCGTCGCCGCGGGCCTTCAGCGCGTCGACGATCTGCGGCGCATAGTCGAACACCGTCGTGTTGATCAGGTGCGCGGCCGGCAGGTTGAGTTCGTCGAACATCTCCAACAGGCGCCAGACGCCGACCCGGTTGCCGTAGTCGCGCCACGCGAAGGTGCGCGGATCGGGCGGTGGGTTGGCGACGGTGAGGAGATGCCCCTCGCCCGCCCCGAAGGCGAAGTGCTCGATGTTGAGGCCGATATAGACTGCCAGCCGCTTGCCGTCGGGCCAGGAATAATCGGTGCGCTCGGTGATCGGCGAATAGGGATAGCGGTCGTGATACGGCAGCTTGATCGTGTGCATTCCTACCTCTTGACGACCGCAACCTTGTTGTCGGTCTGCTCGGTATTCATTCGTCGGAACCTGTCGACCGCCTCGGCGTGGAAGGCGCGCTCCTCCGGCCCTGCGTCCTGCAGCGGCCGGCGCTCGTCGTCGAAGTGGCCGAATCTGTCCTCGCCGCGCACCAGCATGGCGCTGACCCGCGTCGGCGAGATGCAGCGCGCCGAGGTCGGGATGTAGCTGATGCCAAGCCCGATGCGCCGGTCGTGCGAGCGATTGGGCCGCGAGTTGTGCACGAGGTGGGTGTGGTGCAGCGAGAACTGACCGGCCTTCACCGGCATGAAGGCCGTCCGGCTGCGGTCGACATCCGCCGCCAGTTCCTGGCCGCGCGACAGCAGGTTGTCGGGGTCCTGCATCTCCGCGTGCGGGAGCTGGCCGCGCTTGTGCGACCCGGGCACGACCTCCATGCAGCCCGCCTCGACCGGCGCGTCGCTCAGCGCCACCCAGGCCGTGACGTGGCAGGCCGGCTCCAGCGCGAAGTAGGTCGCGTCCTGGTGCCAGCTCACATAGGTGCCGGAGCCAGCGTCCTTGGGCCAGACGCTGAGGTGGAACAGCCGGATGTCCGGGCCGATCAGGTCCTCGACCGCGTCGAGGACCTCGGGCGAATGGACGATCTCGTCGACCCACGGAAACAGCAGGTGAGGCTTGAAATTGTGGCCGCGCGTCAGCTTCTGGCCCTGGGAGCGCTCGAAGGCCTCGAGCCTGTCGCGCCAGGCCCGTGTGCGCTCGGTCGAGAAGGCATCGACCGGACAGACATAGCCGTCGCGCGCATAGCCTTCGACCTGCGCCGGTGCGAGTTTCCTGGTCATGGTCAGTGCGCCGTCCAGCCGCCGTCGACGAACAGCAGCGATCCCGTGGTGAAGGAAGAATCGGAAGAGGCGAGGAAGAGCGCCGCCTTGGCGACCTCTTCCGGCTGGCCGATGCGGCCCATCGGATGACGCGTTTTCCAGAATGCGCGGGCCGCCTCGGGATCAGACTGACGCTTCAGGGAGCGCGCCGGCATCGGCGTGTCGATGACGCCGGGCATCAGGGCATTGACGCGGATGCCCTGCCGCGCGTGGTCGACGGCGACGGTCCTGGTGAAGGATACGATCGCGCCTTTCGAGGCGATGTAGGCCACGTTGGTGCCGAGGCTCGACTGCGCGAGCTGCGAGCCCAGGGTGACGATGGCGCCCGACTTGGCCGCGATCATCGGCTGGATGGCGTGATGGACCCACAGGAAAGTGCCCTTCACATTGATCGCAAAAGTGCGGTCCCAGGTCGCCTCGTCGACCTTGTCGACGGTGCCGCCGAACGAAGCGCCGGCCGCCGTCACCAGCACGTCGATACGGCCCCATTTCTGGAGGACCTGCGCCACTCCGGCACGGGCCTGCGCGTCGCTGCTGACATCTGCGGGCAGGGTAAGCGTCTCGCCCCCCATGCCGGCGATCTCGCCGGCGACCCGGGCGAGACCCGCCTCGTCGAGATCGACCAGCGCGACCTTTGCGCCTTCGGTTGCGAACAGCCGGGCAGTCGCGGCGCCGATGCCGGATGCCGCGCCCGTGACGATGGCCACCTGATCCTTGAGCTTCATGGCAGTAAGCTTAGCCCGCCGTGGCATCTCTTGTCAGCGCATCAGCGCGGTCGCTTGCGCAACGGACGTTTGCTCTGCGCGCGACGCGCCAGCATGTTCAGCCCCTCGACCAGCCCGGAGAACGCCATCGCGGCGTAGATGTAGCCCTTGGGCACGTGCGCGCCCATGCCGTCGGCGATCAGGGTCATGCCGATCATCAACAGGAACCCCAGCGCCAGCATGACGATGGTCGGGTTGTGGCCGATGAACCGCGCCAATCCGTCCGCTGCAGCGAGCATGAGGGCGACCGCCACGACCACGGCGATCACCATGATCGGGATGTGGTCGGTCATGCCGACGGCGGTGATGATGCTGTCGAGCGAGAAGACGAGGTCGAGGATCAGGATCTGGCCGATCACGCCCACGAACGTAACGCCCGCAGCGGCGCCGACCGAGACTTCCTTGTCTTCATGGTCCGCCGCGACATGCTCGCGAATCTCGCTGGTCGCCTTGTAGATCAGGAACATGCCGCCGCCGATCAGGATGAGATCGCGCCAGGAAAATCCATGCCCGAACAGTGAAAAGAGCGGCGCCGTGAGCTGGACGATGAAGGCGACACCGCCCAGCAGGGCAAGCCGCAGGAACACCGCCAGCCCGATGCCGATGCGCCGGGCGCCGGACCGCTTCTCCTCCGGCAGCTTGTTGGTCAGGATCGAGATGAAGATCAGGTTGTCGATGCCCAGCACGACTTCCATGACGATCAGGGTCGCAAGCGCAGCCCAGGCTTGCGGGTCGCGGGCGAGAATGAGCAGTTCTTCCATCATCCCACCACCATAGGTCATTGCTGGGTCCCGCCAAGAGACCTTTATTTTAGAGGGCCGAGCCGGTAAGCCCGCAACCGATGCCATCGCACGCCGTTTCGCCGCGGCCCAACCCTGACAGCCTTCCCCCTGCCGCCCCCACGATCGCCATCGTGCTGTTGTCGGTCGCTGCCTTCGCGTCGGCCGCCAACATGCGCGTGATCGACCCGCTGCTGGTGCAGCTTTCCGCCGCCTTCGGCGTGACGGTCGGCGCGGCCTCGATCGCGGCCACCGCCTTCCTGTTCGCCAATGGCGTCTTCGTGCTGGTTCACGGCCCGTTCGGCGACCGCTACGGCAAGATGCCGGTGGTCGCCATCGCCTGCATCGGTGCTGCCCTGTGTTGCATGCTGAGCGCGATCTCCGCGTCGCTGGGCATGCTCACTTTGGCACGCTTCCTGACGGGGGTGACCGGCTCGGCGATCATCCCGCTCGCCATCGCCTGGGTCGGCGACAATGTGAGTTACGAGAAGCGGCAGGCGACGCTGGCCCGGTTCCTCACCGGCCAGACGCTCGGCCTGATGACCGGATCGGCGCTGGGCGGCGCCATCGGCGACTGGCTGGGCTGGCGCTCCGTCTTCTGGGTCCTGGCCGCAATCTACATTCTCGCCGGCGGCGCGCTGTTCGCCGTCATGCGCGCCCGGCCCGACATCGCCCGGCCGGGTGAGCGGGCGGCCGGCACGATGATCGGCCAGATGGTCCGCGTCCTCAAACGGCCGTGGGCGATGACGGTCATCCTGGTGGTTGCGCTGGAAGGCGGCGTCTTCTGGGGGGCCTTCACCTTCGTCGGCGCCGACCTGCACCAGCGCTTCGGCCTGGGCTTCGCCGCCATTGGCTTCGCCGTCGCGGCGTTCGGCGCCGGCGGCTTTCTCTATGTGATGGTAGCGCACCATCTCGTGCGCATCCTGGGCGAGCGCGGCCTCTGCACCTGGGGCGGAACGGGTCTCGGCATCGCCTTCGCGGCCATGGCGCTGGCGCCGACCGCCGAGGTCGAGTTCGCCGCCATCGTCCTGTCGGGCGTGTCGTTCTACATGTTCCACAACACGCTGCAGACCAACGGCACCCAGATGGCGCCGGAAGCCCGGGGCGCCGGCATGGCGCTGTTCGCGCTCTGCCTGTTCGTCGGCCAGGCGATCGGCGTGCCCATCGCCGCGCCGATCGTCGACCGCTGGGGGGCCCCGCCCGTCTTCTGGGCAGCCGCCATCGTGTTGCCGCTGCTGGCTTTCTGGTTCTCCGCCGCGATCGGCCGGCGGGCTCAGTTCACCGGCGAAACGCGGAACCGATAAGGCGCCTCGAGCAGCGTCGACTCCTCGGCCGTCAGCGAGATCTCGGTCGCTTTCGCGGCCGAGGTGAGTTGGTCGAGATCGGTGGCGCCGATGATGGGCGCCCCCATGTAGGGCTTGTGCAGCAGCCAGGCGAGGGCCGCCTGGGCTGGCGTGCAGCCCTTTTCCGCGGCGATTTTCTTCAGTCGCTCCACGATCTCCCAGTCGCACTCGCGATAGGTGCCGTCCTTGACGACCGTGTCGTTCTTCGCCCGCTCGGTGGTGCCGCCGCCGTCCTTGCTGCGGTTGCCTGCCAGGAAGCCGCGCGCCAGCGGTGAATAGGGGATGAGACCGACGCCCTGTTCGTGGCAGAGCCGGTTCATCTCGGGCTCCTCCTCGCGCTGGATCAGGTTGTAGAGATTCTGCATCGCAATCGGCCTTGCGTAACCCTTCCAGTCGGCCACCATGACCATCTGCGCGAATTTGTAGGCCGGCATGGTCGAGCCGCCGATGTAGCGGACCTTGCCGGAGCGCACGATCTGGTCGAGCGAGTACATCGTCTCCTCGATCGGCGTGTGCGGATCGAGGCGGTGTACCTGGTAGAGGTCGATATAGTCGGTCTGCAGGCGCTTCAGCTGGGCGTCGACCGAGGCCATCAGGTGCTTGCGGCCGGTGCCGACATCGTTCTGGTTCTCGCTCATGCGGATGCCAACCTTGGTCGACAGCACGAAGTCCTCGCGCTTGGCCATCTTCATGAGCGTGGCGCCCATGATCTCCTCGGAGCGGCCGAAATTGTAGGTGTCGGCGGTATCGAAGAACGTGATGCCGACGTCGAGGGCCCGCTTGAAATAGGCCGGCGCCTCGGACTCGTCGAACTTGCCCCAGCCGCGACGGCCCTTGGCGCCCCACGAATTTCCACCAAGGCAGATCCTGCTCACGATCAGGCCCGAGCGGCCGAGCGGTCCGTACTTCATCGAAATCCCCTTACGCGCCGCGACACCGGTCGCCGTCGACCGATGCCGCCAGGCTCACTCTCATGAAGCTCAGCCCCTAGCCGAGCACTTCCTTGTTCACGACGTTCGAAGCGTTGGGCCGGCCGTCGAACACGCTCAGGATGTTCTCGATGGCGGTGACGGCCATGCGGTCGCTCGCTTCCTTGGTGACGCCCGCCATGTGCGGGCTGAAGATGACGTTCTCGAGGGTGAACAGCTTGTTCGCCGGATCCGGCGGCTCCTTGTCGAGCACGTCGAGACCGGCACCGCGCAGCTTGCGGGTGCTCAGCGCCTCGAACAGCGCGTCCTCGTTCACGATGCCGCCGCGCGCGGTATTCACCAGGAAGGCCTCGGGCTTCATCAGGCCCAATGTCTCCGTGTTGAACATGTCGACCGTCTCGGGCGACTTGGGGCAGTGAACCGACACGAAGTCGACTTTGGGCAGGATCGCCTTCAGGTCGGTCACCTTGGCGGCGCCGGCCTTCTCGATGTCGGCCGCGGAGACGTTCGGGTCGAGCACGAAGACCTCCATGTCGAAGGCGACGCAGCGCTTGACCGTGCGCGAGCCGATACGTCCGATGCCGACGACCAGGATCTTCTTGCCGGAGAGATCGGCCGGCAGATCGGACAGGCGCTCCAGCCAGCCCTTCTCACGCACGAACCTGTCGTACTTCTTCACCAGGCGCGCCGAGGCGAGCAGCATGTACATCGCATGCTCGGCCACCGAGACCGAGTTGGCGGTGCCGGTGGTCATCAGCGGGATCTTGCGCTTGTTCAGCGCCGGGATCTCGACGGCATCGAAGCCCACGCCGAGGCGGGCCACCACCATCATGCCGGGTGCCGCGTCGAGCTCGGCCTGGCGGAACGGCGTGGCACCGAGGGTCACCGCATTGGCGTCCGCCAGTTTGGGGTGGAGCGACGGCACCGTGTCGTTTGTGAGGATTTCGTAGTCGACATCGTCACGCGCCTTGAGGACGGCAATTCCCGCCTCCGGCATGCGACCGACGATCAACACCTTCTTGCGATTCTTGCCTGTGTTCGGTCCCGTATTCATCGTTTCCCCCGCGATCTTGTCATTCAACCACGCCCTGTCCCGGCGCCGGGAACGATCCTAGAGGCCGCCGTCATGGGAGGCTAGGGCAAGTAATCAGGGCAAGTAGTTGAGGGGCAGCCGCGTGGTGGACTTGATCTCTTCCATCGCGAACATCGAGGTCACGTCGGACAGTTCGATCTTGGCGATCAGACGCTTGTAGAAGGCGTCGTAGGCCTCGATGTCGGGCAGCGCGAGGCGGATCAGGTAGTCGATTTCACCGCTCATGCGATAGCAGTCCATGACCTCGGGGAACGAGGCGATGGCTTTGGCGAAGCGGGTCAGCCACTGGGCGCTGTGCTGCGCCGTACGCACCGCCACGAACACGGTGACGCCGGCATTGACTGCCTTGCGGTCGAGCAAGGCCACGCGGGAGCGCACGATGCCCTCGTCCTGCAGGCGGTTGATGCGCCGCCAGCACGGCGTGGTCGACAGGCCGACGCGCTTCGCCACCTCGGCCAGCGGCATGTCGCAATTGTCCTGGAGGCAATCCAGAATCTTCTTGTCAAAGGAATCGAGTACGAATTTTCCTGCCATCGACTTTCCTGAGGAATGACGTTCTCAAGTTTGGCTGCGTCGGCGCAAAGGTAGCAAGCTGTTTCCGGGCCCAGCCGGTACAATCCTTTCCATGATCCGCCGCTTCACCCAACATCCCGCCTCGGTCAACGAGACCTACTTCCAGCATATGGGCATGGCCTTCGGGTTCGGCGCCAGGATGCTGATCGGCTCGCTTGCCTGTTTCACGCACGGTCTCTTCCCATGGGTATGCCTGACGCGCGGAAGCGACACGGTTCGCACGCTTCACCACCGCATGGTGAGCCATCGCGTGGTGCGTCCGGCAAAAGACGAAACAACGGTCGTCGCGGCGGCGGAATAGCCCGGGACGGTACGAAGGCGGCCATCTCAAGGCGCGCGGCCTTCGATCGCCGCGAATAGAGTCCGCGCAACCCCTCTCTGCCGTGTTACGTTTCCTCTACGGGGGAACGACACAAGCAGCGGAGGGCTCGGATGGAAACACCCGTACGGATCAGCTATCAGGGCGGCACGCCTAGCGAAGCGCTGAACGCGCTGATCTCCGAACATGTCGAGACGCTCGAGAAGCTCCATGGCAGGCTGACGTCCTGCCAGGTGATCGTGCAGGTTCCCGAGCGGCATCACCGCACCAGCAACCTCTTCAGCGTCAACATCCACATCGCCCTGCCCGGCCATATCGACGTGAACATCGATCACACGTCGCATGACGATGAAAGGTTTGCCGATCCGACTTTTGCGGTGAACGACGCGTTCCGGCGTGCCAAGCGCCAGATCAAGGAGCGGGCGCGCAAGCAGCGCGGCGAGGTCAAGAATCTGCACGAGCGGATCGACCGCACGCTGGATCGAGCGGAAGGCTAGCGCTCGCGCCGAATTCTAGCGCCGGCGCGGCACGCCTTTTTCGTCGAGTCTTTCCCGCAACAGGAAGACTCGATCGCCGCCCCAGAAAATCTCGCCACCGAGGACGAAGCTCGGGACACCGAAAATGCCCGACGCTTCTGCTTCGATGCGAAGTGCGTCGTGGCGGTCACCGCCTTCGCCATCGAGGAAGGCGGCAAAGCCTGGTGGAGCGCCCGACTGCTCCAAAACAGCGCTTACCGCCTCGACACTTTCGGGATCGAGATCGCGGCGCCAGAAACGGTCGAAGGCAAGATCGTTGTAGGCGCGGAACACGCCATGCTGTTGCGCATAAAGCATGCCGGCATTGATCGTTCGCCCATAGTAGATATTCTTCGGTCCCATCAGGGTCAGCCCCTGCTTGTTGGCGAAGCGTCGCGCATCCATGTAAGCATAGCGCACCCGACGCCAATGATGCGGGTCGCGTTGCTCCACCGAGCCCTGGAACGACGCGATGTCGAGCGTGTAGGGCCGCCAGTCGAGGTCGATCTCGTAGTCGGCCTCGAGTTCATAGGCCAACGCCCTGGCGACAAAGGCGTAGGGGCTGACATAGTCGCTCCACAGAACGACCGTCGCGCGCTCCGTCATGGCGAGCGCGTCTCACGCCGCCACAGCCACCAGAACAGGCCGACGACCGCAGCCACGAGCAGCGCGCCGACGAGCAGCAGCATGGCGGAATCCTGAATCCACGCTACGGCCGGCACCGACAAGGCGAGGAAGATCCCCACGAGGCAGATACGCCAGACCCGCGCGTGAACGCCCGCCACGAAGGTGCCGAGCGCCAGCAGGATCAGCAGTGCTAGGCTGGTCGCATTGTCGTTCACCACGCCGCGCACCTCGGGCAGGAACATCAGCCACATCGCCGCCAGGAAGGCGAACCAGTGCAGCGCCTGCGTCACGACGAGCCGCAGATGGTCCGCCGTCTTGTCGACCTCCCGCCAGCCCGACATGACACAGGCGAGGCCATAGACCGGCGCCAGCACCATCCAATAGGCGTAGGTCGTGGGCCCGCGGAAGCCCGTCAGGATGACGCCGCCGACGGCCAACGCCAGCATCGCCACATAGGGAAGCTCCCGCAGCAGCCAGTGCCTGTTGGCATCGGGTTCGCCGGTCACCGCGGGTCCTTCGCCAGCCGCTTCTCGACGACGCGCGCCCACAGGGTCGAACCCAGGGTGAGCGCCTCGTCGTTGAAATCGTAGCTGGGATTGTGGACTTCGCAGCCGCCCTCGCCGCCGCCGTTGCCGATGTTGATGAAGGCGCCCGGGACCTGCTCCAGCATGTAGGAGAAATCCTCGGACGCCATGACGAAGGGCCCTTCGCGGTTCATGTTCTCCGGCCCGACGATCTCTTCCGCCACGTCGGCGATGAACTTGACCGCGTCCTTGTCGTTGACGAGCGGCGGGAAGGCGATGCGCACGTCGGCCCTGGCGCTGCCGCCCAGGGTCGCGGCGATGCCGCTGGAGATGGTCTCGATGCGCTCCTTGATCAGCGCCATCGTCTCCTTCCTGAAGGCGCGGATCGTGCCACGCAGCACGGCCTCCTGCGGGATCACGTTGTAGGCGTCGCCCGAGTGCATCTGCGTCACCGATATCACCGCCGAATCGAGCGGCGCCACGTTGCGCGACACCACGCTCTGCAGGGCCGAGATGATCTGCGTCGCGATGATCACCGGGTCGATGCCAGTTTCGGGTCGTGCACCATGCGCGCCCTTGCCGGTGATGTGGATGTCGAACAGGCCCCCGCCCGCCATCTGCGGGCCCGAGCGGATGGCGAACTTGCCGACGTCGAGCTTCGGCCTGTTGTGCATCCCGAAGATGATCTCGCAGGGGAACTTCTGGAACAGCCCGTCCTTGACCATCGCCTCGGCGCCGCCGCGGCCTTCCTCGGCCGGCTGGAAGATCAGGTGCACCGTACCGTCGAAGTTGCGGGTGGCGGCCAGGTACTTGGCGGCACCCAGCAGCATCGCGGTATGGCCGTCATGGCCGCAGGCATGCATGCGGCCCTTGTGCTGGCTGCGATGGTCGAAGGTGTTGAGCTCGTCCATCGGCAGCGCGTCCATGTCGGCGCGCAGCCCGATGGCGCGCGGATTGTTGCCGACCCGGATCGTGCCCACGACACCGGTCTTGCCGATGCCAGTCGTGACCTCGCAGCCCCACTCCTTCAGTTTCTGCGCCACGATGGTGCTGGTCCGCTCCTCCTCGAAGCCGAGTTCGGGATGGGAATGGATGTCGCGCCGGATGGCAGTCAACTCGGCTGTGGCGGCGGCGATCAGCGGTTCGATTTTCATGACGGTCAGGACTCCAGCAGGAAGGAGGTCATTACACGACGAAACTCCGCGCCATGCACGTTCGGATATGCATGGCCACCGTCCGGCAGCACGTAGGCACGCGCGCCCGGGATCAGGCGCACCAGCTCATCGGTGAAGTAGAGCGGCGTCACCGTGTCGTCGCGGGCGCAGACGGCCAGCGTGCGCGCCGTTATCTTTTGCAGTTGCTCGCGCCGGTCATGCGCCACGATGGCGGCGATCCGCGACAGGACGATCTCGGGAACTGGAATTGTGCCGGCCGCCTTGGCTTCGGCAGCCACCAGGTCGGCATCGTGGTCGCGCACCCAGGCCGGCGAGTTCAGCGCCAGCGCGCTCGACTTCAGGTAGGCCGCCGGCCCCAGTTCGCGCAGCATGAGCGAGCGCATCTCGAACAGCCGGCGAAAGAAGGCGTCCGTTTTGGCCCAGGTCGCACTCAGCACCAGCCGGTCGATGCGTCCGGGATGTTCGATCGCCAGGATCTGGCCCATCGCGCCGCCGGTCGAGTGGCCGCACCAATGGACCCTGGCGTAGCCCAGCCCCTCGATGAGCTGCAGTGCATCGCCGGCCATCTGCTCGACGCTGTAGTCGATCTTCGACAGGCTGCTGCGCGCCGTGCCGCGATGATCGTGCACGACGACCGTGAATTTTCGCGCCAGCTCGGACACGTTGTCGCCCCACCAGCGGCCGTCGCCCCCCAGTCCAGCGACCAGAAACAGCACGGGGCCGCTGCCATGCACTTCGTAGTGAAGTTCGGCGCCGTCGCGCAGTTTGAACAGAGGCATTCCGTCTCCTTGGCGATTTGCTATGGTCGTCCCAGGAGGAAAGCGCACCATGAAGCGTCTGTCGATTGTTGCGTTGGCCCTGATGAGCGGATGCGGTCCCCAGGGACAGGCCGTCACGACCACGATTTCGCGACCGGCGCCCGATGAGGCGACGCCGACGGGGATCGCCTATCTGTGCGATGGCAGCAAGGAAGTGTCCGTAGTCTACGCCAAGAACCGCGCGTCGGTGACGATGGCCGACAAGACCTGGCGCCTCGAATACCAGTCAGGGACACAGGGTTTCCGCTACGCCAGCTCGTCCACCGAATGGTCCGGCCGCGACGATCTCGCGACGCTGCGGGAAACCGCCGGGAAGCCGCTCGCCTTCAACTGCCGGCCGACCCGACGCATGGCCTGAGCGTCAGGGACCGGGAGCCCGACTACTTCAGCCAGAACTTGATCGCGTAGCCCACCAGGGCCGTAACGCCGACGCCGCCGGCCCACAGGCCGACGAACCACAACCACTGACGCGGCCCTGGCATCACCGATAGCCCATCAGTGATAGCCCTCGTGGCCGGTCTTGCCGCGGAACACCCAATAGGAGTACCCGGTGTAGGCTAGGATGATGGGCACCATGATCAACACGCCGGGCAGCATGAATGCCAGGCTTTCGTGCGGGGCAGCGGCATCCCAGATCGAGACCGATGGCGGCACGACATACGGGTAGAGGCTGATGCCGAGGCCCGCGAGCCCCAGGCCGAACAGCGCGAGCGCCATCAGGAACGGCGTGTAGTGATGGCCGCGGCGAAGGCTCCAGAACAGCACGAACGTGACGATCGCCACCAGCACCGGCACCTGGGCCGTGAACAGCACCTGCGGCCAGGCGAACCAGCGCAGCCAGTAGGCATCGCGCAGGAAGGGCGTCGCGGCACTCACCGCCGCCATTGCAACGATCGTTGCGATGGCGAGGCGAAAGGCCAGACGGTAGCAGCGCTCCTGCAGCGAGCCCTCGCTCTTCATCACCAGCCAGGTCGAGCCGAGCAGCGCATAGCCGCACACGAGACTCACGCCCACCAGCAGGCTGAACGGGGTCAACCAGTCGAACCAGCCGCCGGCATAGGTGCGATTCTGGACCGCAATTCCCTGCAGCAGCGCACCCAGCGTGATGCCCTGCGAAAGGGCGGCGACGATCGAGCCCCCGGTGAACGCCACGTCCCACAACGGACGATGGCGCGGATCGCGCCAGCGGAACTCGAAGGCCACACCGCGGAAGACCAGCGCCAGAAGCATGGCGATGATGGGTGCATAGAGCGCCGACAGGATCATGCCATAGGCCAGCGGGAAGGCGGCCAGCAGGCCGCCGCCGCCCATCACCAGCCACGTCTCGTTGCCGTCCCACACCGGCGCCACGGAATTGATGGCGCTGTCGCGCTCCCGGCCGACCGGCAGGAACGGGAATAGGATGCCGACGCCGAGGTCGAAGCCGTCCATGACGACGTAGGCCAGGATGGCGAAGGCGATGATGAAGGCGAAGAACATCGGCAGGTCGAACGGCATGATCAGGCCTCCTTGCCGGTCGCTAGCGATTCGGCCACGGCCGGGGCGGGCGTGATGCCCGCGGCCCGCATCGGCTGGTCGCGCCGGGGCCCCTCCTCGCCGCGATGCGGCGGATGGGCCATGAGCTTCAGGATGTAGTACGTGCCGGCGCCGAACGCGAAGAAGTAGACGACGACGAACGCCACGAGCGAGGCCCCGACGGCGGGCGCGTCGAGCGCCGACGCCGAATCGACCGTTCGCAGCAGACCGTGCACCGTGTAGGGCTGGCGTCCGACTTCGGTGGTCACCCACCCGGCGATGACCGCGACGAAGCCGGCCGGCCCCATCGCCAACGCGAAGCGGTGCAGCAGCGGCCAGTCGTAGAGCTTCCTGCGCACCCGCGCGAGAAGGCTGAAGGCGGCCAGGGTCAGCATCAGCATGCCCATACCGACCATGATCCGGAACGCCCAGAACACGACGGGTACCGGAGGCCAGTCCTTGCGGTCGACCGTGTCGAGGCCCTTCATCGGCGCGTCCCACGAATGTTTCAGGATCAGCGAGGAAGCCTTGGGGATCTCGACGGCGAACAGGTTCTTGCCGGCGGCTTCATCGGGCCAGCCGAACAGCACCAGAGGGGCGCCGTCGGGATAGCTCTTGAAGTGGCCTTCGATGGCCATGACCTTGACGGGCTGATGCTCCAGCGTGTTCAGCCCATGCTGGTCGCCGGCGAGGATCTGCAGCGGTGCGACGACGGTGATCATGCCCATCGCCATCGAAAACATCACGCGGACGCCCTCGTTGTTCCCCGATCTGTCAAATCTTCCGCGCAGGAGGTGCCAGGCGGCGACGGCGCCGACGACCAGCGCGGTCGTCAGGTAGGCGCCGAAGACCGTATGCACGAGACGGTAGGGGAAGGACGGGTTGAAGATGATGGCCCACCAGTCGGCCGGCACGAACTGGCCGCCGGCATTGATCGCGTAGCCCGCCGGGGTCTGCATCCAGCTGTTGGCGGCGAGGATCCAGAAGGCCGAGAAGAAGGTGCCGACGGCAACCGCGAGAGTCGCGGTGAAGTGCAGCCCCTTGCCCACCCGGTTCATGCCGAACAGCATGACGCCCAGGAATCCGGCCTCGAGGAAGAAGGCGGTCAGCACCTCGTAAGCCATCAGCGGCCCGATCACCGGCCCCGCCTTGTCTGAGAACACCGACCAGTTGGTGCCGAACTGATAGGACATCACGATGCCCGAGACGACGCCCATGCCGAAGGCGAGCGCGAAGATCTTCACCCAGTACTTGAAGAGATCGAGATAGACCGAGCGTCCGGTCCACAGCCACAGGCCCTCGAGCACGGCGAGGAAGCTCGCCAGCCCGATCGAGAAGGACGGGAAGATGAAGTGGAACGAGACGGTGAAGGCGAACTGCAGTCTCGCCAGGAAGACTGCGTCGAAAGCTTCGAACATGATGCCCTTCCCCTAGACGATGCGCGACGCGTAAGCGGGCGACTTCAGTGCAACGACCAGCACGTCGAGTGCCGCCACGAGTTCCGACCGGTTCCGCGCCGCGCCCAGCGCGATGCGAATGGCGTGATCGGCCTCTCCGTCGACGCGGAAACTGTCGCTTGTGACCACGGCAAGCCCCTGTCGCTGAACGTGCGCCGTAAATTCAGCGCGGGTCCATGTCGCGGGCAAACTCAACCATACGTGAAGTCCCGTCGAGTGAGCCGCGTAACTCTGACCTGAAAGCGCCTTCGCCGCCAGCTTCTGTCTTGCCGCAGCCTCCGTCGCAACGGCAGACACGATGGCATCGGCGCTACCGTCAGTCATCCAGCGCGAGACCAGCGCGACCATCAAGGGCACCGGCATCTGCGACACTGTACGCAAGGCGTTGGCCAGCATCGACGCGGCGGCGCGATCGGGCGCCATCACATAGGCCACGCGCAGCCCCGGCGCCATGCATTTGGACAGCGTCATCGCGAGGTAGCTGCGCTCGGGAATGAGCGTGGCAATCGGCAGCGCTTTCGGCTCGAGGCTTCCATAGGCGTCGTCCTCGATCAGCACGAGGTCGTGACGGCGGATCGCCGCCGCGAGTTCTTCGCGTCGCGCCGGACCGATCGTCGCGGTCGTGGGATTGTGAATCGTCGGCAGGAGATACACCGCTTTCGGAGCGTGCAGACGGCAGGCTTCGGCAAGCGCTTCTGGATCCATGCCCTCGCCGTCGGAGGCCACACCGACCAGACGCACGCCCAGCGACGCAGCGGCCGACTTGAAGCCGGGATAGGTCAGCCGGTCGGTGAGCACGACATCGTTGGGCCGCGTCACCGACAAGAGCAGCGCCATCAGCGCGCACTGAGTCCCGGGGGAAATGACGAGCCGATCCGCGTCGACCGTGCGCACGCGCCGGCGCAGCCAGTCGGCGGCGATGCCACGGTCGGCCGTGCTGCCGCCCGCCTGCTGGTAGCTCAACAGCTCTGAGAAGCCGTGGTCGCGCTGCAGGGCGGCCAGCCCGCGCATGATTCGGCCCTCGAGATCGGCCTCGATGGGCGATGGCGGCAGGTTCATCGACAGGTCGGCATCGATACCGACTGCCGCCCGGCTGGCCGGCCGGCTCCGGTTCTCGGCGACGAAGGTGCCCAGCCCCACCTTTGCATCGGTCAGTCCCCGCCGGCGTGCCTCATTGTACGCACGGGTCACTGTCGTCAGGTCGACCCTCAAGGTTCTGGCCAGTGCCCGATGGGTCGGCAACCGCTGCCCGCGATGCAGGCGGCCCGAGGCAATATCGCGTTCGAGCGCCTCGACGATGCCCTCGTAGACGGGGCCACCGGCATCCAGTGTAGGGCTCCAATCCATACAATATCTCTCCTTGTTCTTGAATGTATGGCCTATCGTATGGATATACAACCGCGACATTTGAGGAGGACGGGATGGCTGACGGTGGTCTTTATCTTCTCCGGGGCATGTGTGGCCGCTGCCCGGCCTGTGGCGAGGGCAAGCTGTTTCGCGCCTTCGTGAAGGTCGCGGACCGCTGCAGCGCTTGCGGCGAAGACCTTCACCATCACCGCGCCGACGATTTCCCGGCCTATCTGACGATCTTTCTGGTGGGCCATCTGGTCGTGCCGCTGGCGATGTATGTCGAGATCGCCTACCAGCCGTCCTACTGGCTGCACGCCCTCGTCTGGGGGCCGCTGGTGATCATCCTGTCGATCGGCCTGCTTCAGCCGATGAAGGGCATGATCGTCGCCCTGCAGTGGCACATGGGCATGCATGGCTTCGCCGCGGCGAAGCAGGCCCGAGCCTGAGGCCCAGGCAGTCTAGCCCCAGGCGTCGAAGACTTCGGCGATCGCCGCGGGATCGAGCTTGGCGCGCAGACAGGTTTCGAGCAGCACACGCGCCTTCAGCGGATTGAGACGGCCACCCCAGATGAGCCCTGCCTTGCGCAGCGCGATTTCGGAACTGGGTCCGCCATAGGTCTGGCGCAGCAGCGGCCCGCCGCCGGCGCGCGGCGCCACCACGGTGGGAATGATTTCCGCGAGCTGCCCGACGAGCGAGGCCACGCGCTCGGGCACGTGCCCGCCGCCCATCGCGCCCAGCACGACACCGCGATAGCCGAGCTGGTCGCGATGATCGACCATCGCCTCGAGGATGTAGCCGGGCTCGTCGAGCCCCATCCACAGAAGCGCCACCGGCTGCTCCCGTCCCTCCGACGCCGCGCCCAGCCGCAGACGCGCCGCTTCGATGGGCGTCCGTATCGGCAAGGACAACGGCACGATGCGATTCTCGACCAGCGCGGCCAGTGGACCGGTCTGCGGCGCCGCAAAGGCATTGATCCGCGTCGGATGGATCTTCAGCACGTCGGACGCGGCATAGACCTCGTCCAGCATGACCGCGACGACGCCCAGCGACCTTGCATGCGCCTTCACCCACGGATCGCAGGCGACGCGCACGGCCGCGAGCAGGTTGCCCGGCCCGTCGGGCGAGGTGAGCGCGGGATTGCGCATCGCGGCCGTCACAATGACCGGGATGTCGCGCCCGACCAGCAGGTCGAGCAGGAAGCAGGTCTCTTCAAGCGTGTCTGTGCCCTGCGTCACGACAACGCCGTCGACGTCGAGGCTCATGATCTTTTTTGCCAGCACATGCATCTGGTCGAAAGACAGCGAATGGCTGCCGACCCGCGACACCGTCTCGGCACGGATATCGGCGAGCGTCGCCAGGTCCGGCACCGCGGCCACGAGATCGTCGGCGCCCAGCCCCATCTGCATCGCGCCGGACGCATCCGGCGCCGTTGCAATAGTGCCGCCGAGGGCCAGGATATGGATACGCGGAAGCGTCATGACAGCAACCTCAGGGAACGGAAGAAACGCTCGGCTTCGGGCGCACGCATCGCGTCGGCCGGTGCGAGATAGCCCAGCGACACGTAGCGACTGCCTTTCAGCACGACGAGCTGGCGCAGGGCGTTGCCGCCGGCTAGGGGCCCGGTCGATTCGACGGCCGGCGCACCCTGCACGGTTTTCCAGTCAACATTTGTCCATTTGCCGCCGGCCAGACGCTGCGCCCGGTCGTCGAGCGCGGACTGCAGGTTGAGCCTGGGTTGGCGCACGTCGACATCGGCGGGATAGAGCGCGCTCTGGGCCACGAACGACAGCCGCCGATATTCGAGGCTGTAGGAGTGATAGACGAAGGCCGCGCCGCCGGGCGAGACGGTGTCGATCACCTTGTAGATCGGCGCGCCCGGCATCTCGACGAAGAACGATTTGTCGGCACCCTCGACCGGAAACCACGACGCCGATTGCGCCATCGCGTCAGCGGCAAGAAGCGCCACCGGCAGGGCGAGCAACGAGCGCCGATACGGGCTCATTCGGCAGCCTGCGCCGGGCCGAACTTCTCGCGCGCCTCTGTCTCGGTGTAGTAGCCGCGCATCACATCGCGCGCGATCGAGTCGCGGCTGCGCTTGGCCGGATCGCCGAAGCCGCCGCCGCCCGGCGTTGAGACGCGCACCACGTCGCCGACGCCGATCTCGATGTCCTGGTCCTTGGAGAGATGCGGCGGACGATAGGTCTTGCCTCCCCGGTCGACCTGCACCGTGTTGGTACCGCCCGCACTACCGCCGAGCACGCCCTGCGGACCGGTGCGGCCGTGGTCCATCACCATCGACACCCTGGCCTCGCCGCGCCTGAGCTTGATCGCGTAGTTGATGCCGAAGCCGCCGCGGAACTCGCCGGCGCCGCCCGAGCCTTCGCGCAGGGAGAACTCCTCGAACAGCACCGGATAGAACTGCTCCAGCACTTCGACCGGCGGCATCTTCGAAATGCCGATAGTCGAACAGCCGTTGCTCAGCCCGTCGCCACCCTGGAAGCCGCCGTACCCGCCGCCGGTAAACAGATACATGATGTAGTTGCGCTTGCGGTCCGGATCGTAGCCGCCGACGCCGAGGTTGCCCGACGTGCCCGCGGGCGCGGCAAACAACAGGTCGGGAATGGCCTTGGTGAGGGCCGCGAACACCGCCTCGGCGATGCGCTGGCTCACCTCGGCCGCGCAGCCCGACACCGGCCGCGGATACTTCGCGTACAGGAACGTGCCTTCGGGCTCGACGATACGCAGCGGCGCAAAGGTGCCGGCGTTGATCGGCACGTCGGGGAAGACGTGCTTCACCGCGAGATAGATCGCCGACTTGGTGGTGGCGATCACGCTATTCATCGGGCCGCGGCATGGCGGGCTCGATCCGGTCATGTCGAACAGCAGTTCGTCGCCCGTCTTGGTGATCTTCATGCGGATCGTCAGCGGCTCGTCGACAACGCCGTCGCTGTCGACCTGCGATGTGCCTTCGTAGATGCCATCGGGAATGCCCGCGATCCTGGCGCGCATCTGCCGTTCGGCACGGTGGCGCATCTCCGCGATGGCGGCCCGCACCACCTGGGCGCCGTAGCGGTCGATCAGCTCGGTGAGCCGGACATCGCCGGTCGTGAGCGCGGCCGCCTGCGCTTTGATGTCGCCGATGCGCTGATCAGCGATGCGGATGTTGGACATGATGATGGACAGGATCTCCTGGTCCATCTCGCCCTTCTTGAAGAACTTCACCGGCGGCAGGCGCAGCCCTTCCTGCTCGACCTCGGTGGCACTGGCGGAAAAGCCGCCCGGGACCATGCCCCCGACATCGGGCCAATGGCCGGTGTTGGCCAGCCAAGCGAACAGCTCGCCCTTGTAGAAAAACGGCTTCACGAAGCGCACATCCATCAAATGCGTGCCGCCGAGATAGGGATCGTTGACGATGAACACGTCGCCCGGATCGACCTTGCCGGCATAGTGCGTCTTCACGCGCTCGATCACGGCGCGGGTCGAAAACTGCATGGTTCCGACGAAAACCGGCAGGCCCAGCTCGCCCTGGGCGATCAGCGACCCGTCGACGGTGTCGTAGATGCCGTCGGAGCGGTCCATGCCCTCCGAAATCACCGGCGAAAAGGCGGCGCGCACGAAAGCCAGATCCATCTCGTTGCAGACCTGGATCAGGCCGTTCTGGATGACTGTCAAAGTGACGGGATCGAGGTTCGACATGCCCGAATCACTAGCACAGCCCATGCCCTCCTGCGCTATGATGCCATTCAAATCTCCCCCTTTTTGAAGCGGAATTTCCATGAACGCGCCCCTCGATGCGGACAATCTCGATTTGATGAAGTTCGGTGTCGGCCAGCCGGTGCCGCGCCAGGAGGACCCGACCCTGCTCAAGGGCCAGGGCCGCTACACCGACGACATCAACCTGCCCGGCCAGGCCTATGCGGTGATGGTGCGCAGCCAGATCGCGCACGGCCTGCTGAAAGGCATCGACGCCGAGGAGGCGCGCAGCATGCCGGGCGTGCTCGGCATCTGGACCGGCGCCGACCTCAACGCCGCGGGCTACGGCGCGCTGAAGACGGTGATGATGGTTCCCAACCGCGACGGCTCGCAGATGAAGACGCCGACGCGCTATTCGCTGGCCACCGACAAGGTGCGCTTCGTCGGCGATCCGGTGGCCTTCGTCGTCGCCGAGACCGCGGCGCAGGCCCGCGATGCGGCCGAGGCCGTGGTGCTCGACATCGAGGCCCTGCCCGCCGTCACCGAGGCGCGCGCCGCCGCGCAGCCCGGCGCGCCCACCGTGTTCGACGACGTGCCGGACAATGTCTGCGCGGATTTCCAGTACGGCGACAGTACGCAGGTCGCCGCAGCCTTCGCCCAGGCCGCACATGTGACGAAGCTGCATCTCGTCAGCAACCGCATCGTCGTCTGCGCCATGGAGCCGCGCACGGCGATCGGCCACTATGACAAGGAGACCGACCGCTCGACGCTCCATGCCGGTTGCCAGGGCGTGTTCGGCCTCAAGAACCAGATGGCGGCGTTGCTGGGCATCAAGCCCGCGCAGATGCGCGTGGTCACCGGCAATGTCGGCGGCTCGTTCGGCATGAAGGGCTCGCCCTACCCCGAATATGCCGGACTCTTCCATGCCTCCAAGGCACTTGGCCGTCCGGTCAAATGGACCGACGACCGTTCCGGCAGCTTCCTCAGCGACCAGCACGGGCGCGATCACGATTTCGACGCCGAGCTGGCCCTCGACAAGGACGGCACCTTCCTCGCCGTGCGCCTCAAGGGCTACGCCAATCTCGGCGCATATCTCTCCAACGTCGGCGCGGCCATGGGCGCTCTCGGCGTCTCGCGCAATCTCGCCGCGGTCTATCGCACCCCGCTGATCGAGGTTCAGACCAAGGTGGCCTTCACCCACACCTCGCCGATCGGCGCCTATCGCGGGGCGGGACGGCCCGAGGCCAACTATTTCATGGAACGGCTGATCACCACCGCGGCCCGCGAGATGGGCATCGACCAGATGGAAATGCGCCGGCGCAACCACATCAAGCCCGAGGAGATGCCTTACAAGACCGCGTCGGGCACGACCTACGACAGCGGCGAGTTCACCGTCCTGCTCGACAAGGCGCTGGAGCTGGCCGACGTCTCGGGCTTCGCCACCCGCAAGGAGGAGAGCGCCAAACGCGGCAAGCTGCGCGGCCTCGGAATCGGCGACTATCTCGAAGTGACGGCGCCGCCGACCAACGAGATGGGCGGTCTGCGTTTCGAGGAGAATGGCGACGTCACGATCATCACCGGCACGCTCGACTACGGCCAGGGTCACTGGTCGGCCTTCGCGCAGGTGCTGACGACCAAGCTCGGCATCCCGTTCCACCGGATCAAGCTGAAGCAGGGCGACAGCGACTTGCTGATCGCCGGCGGCGGCACCGGCGGCTCGAAGTCGATCATGGCGTCGGGCGCGGCGATCGTCGAAGCGTCCGACAAGGTGATCGAGAAGGGCAAGCAGATCGCGAGCGTGGCGCTCGAAGCCTCGGCCGCCGACATCGAATTCAAGCTCGGCCGCTTCGAGATCGTCGGCACCGATCGCGGCGTCGGCATCCTGGAACTGGCGAGCAAGCTGCGCGGCGGCATGAAGCTGCCCGAGGGCGTGCCCACCACGCTCGACGTCAGCCACGTCCACGAGGCGGCGCCCTCAGCCTATCCCAACGGCACCCATGTGGCGGAGGTCGAGATCGATCCCGACACCGGCCATGTCGAGGTGGTGAAATACACGATGGTCGGCGACTTCGGCACGGTCATCAACCCGCTGCTCGTCGAAGGTCAGAGCCATGGCGGCGTCGTGCAGGGCATCAGCCAGGCGATTTTCGAACACGTCGTCTACAGCGAGGAAGGCCAGCCGCTCACCGGTAGCTTCACCGACTACGCGATCCCGCGCGCGGGCGACACGCCGTCCTTCAAGATCGACTATCACTCAGTGCCGGCGAAGACGAACGTGCTGGGTGCCAAGGGCTGCGGCGAGGCGGGCTGCGCGGGCTCGCTCCCTTCGGTGATGAACGCCATCTCCGACGCGCTGGGCGGCAAGCACATCAACATGCCGGCGACTCCCGAACGGGTGTGGGCGGCGCTGAACGGCTGAGCGGCGGGAGCGACAATGGCGCCCCGTTGGAGGGACGCCACCGATCGGCTATGAGCTGAACCGATGAATCACAAGCGTCTCTGGTTCTCGGGCATCTTCACGGCCCTGCTCGTCGCGGCCACCGTCGCCGGGCTCGAACTGCTGAGCTCATTCATCGTGCCCTCTTGGCCGGCGCGTGAGCTGCGGCCCATCGAGGTCTCCAACGCATCGGTCGCAAGCACGCTCACCGGCTCGCAGCCGGTTCCGACCTACAACAGCTGGGGCATGCGCGACCGCGAGCATCCGCTGGAGAAGCCGGCCGGGACCTTCCGCACCGTGCTGGTCGGCGACAGCTTCCTCGAAGGCGCGTTCGTCGAAAAGTCGGTCGGCATGAAGCTGGAAGCGCTGTGGCAATCGGAAGGCCATCGCGACTGGGAGGTGACCAGCCTCGGCATCTCCGCGACGGGACCGCCTCAATACTACTACCGCATACGCAACATCGCCCTGTCGCTGCAGCCCGATGCGCTGGTCCTCATGTTCTTCTCGGGCAACGACTTTGTGTCCAACGCGCTTTCGCCGTGGAACATCCCGCCGCCCATCGCCGAGCGTCCGCAGCCTTCGTGGCTCGGCGCGGTGGCGCCCCGCCTCACCTGGCTGCTCGTGAACCGGCTCGGACTGTCGGAGTTCGGTCGCGGCAACAAGGCGCCGCCGGACGAGGCGCAGAAGATCATCAAGATGCCGCGGGCCGATCGCCTCGACGCCATGGTCCGTCTGGTCAAGACCTACTACTACCCGGACAAGGACGAAAAGGTCATTCGCGAAATCCTGTCGCGCGGTGGCGACAAGTTCTGGGACCGGTTGGAGCCGCGCGAGAGCGATGAGGAATACCTCCAGGCATGGTGGCTCGCCGGCATGGTCGACTGGGAGACGGCCAACTGGACGGTGCCGCTAACCCCGGCGGAGATCGCGCAATCGGTGAACAAGGAGCAGATCGCTGCGACCATGACCTGGCTGCTTGGCGCCCGCGAACTGGCGCGCGAACGCGGCATCGAGTTCGTGGTCGCGCTGGCTCCGGTCGGCGTGGTGGATCCGAGCTACGCCGAATTCTGGAACCCGTGGCCGCAGTACATGAGCTTTCCCAGGCAACGCGAGCTCATGCACGGCTTGTTGCGCGCCGAGCTCGAAGCAAAGGGCGTGACAGTGGTCGACCTGGAGGACGATCTCAAAGGCGTGCCGGGCACCTATCGCGTTTCCGATGGCCACTGGACCGAACTCGGTACCGAGATCGCCGCCAAGCGACTCGCAGCCGCGCTCTCGAAAATGCGGGAAGCTCGCTAGAGCGTCCGATCGGCTATTCGCCAGCGTTGTCGCAGGTCGTGAGCTGGTTCGAGCAGGGGGCGTAGGACCAGCCGCGCAACGGCCGGGTCGGGTCGTGCGCTCCGGTAATCTCGACATACTTGCCGTCGCAGGCGTGCACGGCCGACACGATGAAGCTGTCGGGTCCCCAATTCCGGCCCGACAGTTCAGCCACGACCGGAGCATCACGACGCGGCGCAGACCGCAGCGCGAGGCTACCCGGCACGACGCCGACGAGCTTGCCCGATATCCAGCCGCGCCCTTCGGCAGCGTGAGCGGCATCGAGCTTCAGGCCCGTTTCCGGATCGGGCTTCTGGATCAGCAGCCAGCCGTCCTTCGACCCTACGATCTCGAACTCGGCGCCTTCGTAGGTGTTTGGACCTAGCGAAGCGCGCGGCGCCAAGCGGCCGATGGCGGGCGCATCGGCACGGGGAGCGCTCCTGACGTTAGTGCCTGCCGGATCGAGATCGGTCGAGAAGCCGCGCGCCCGGCACTGGGACGCTCCCGTCGTCTCGACCGGCGCCGCATTCGCCGCGACGTGGGCACAGGCTAAAAGCCCGCCCAGCGCCGCGGCGAAGAGGCGGCGTGTCACGCGGCTCAGGCCGGCGTGAACATCGGCAGCGGCGGGCCGCCGTCGGTCGGCTTGAAGACCAGCTTCACCGGCTGCTCGCACTTCAGCTTGTCGAAATCGCAGTCGACGATGTTGGTCACCATGCGCGGGCCCTCGGCCAGGGTCACGTAGGCCATGGCGTAGGGCACCGGAGCGCGGCGCATCACGCTGTAGGAATAGATCGTGCCCCTGCCCGACGCCTCGATCCATTCGGTCTTGTCGCTGAAGCAGAACGGACAGATCGTGCGCGGATAGTGGTGCGCCTGGCCGCAGCTGGTGCACTTGCGCACCAGCAGCCTGCCTTGGCCGGCGGCGTCCCAATAGGCCTGCGTCTCCTGGCTGACGGCCGGCGCGGGCAGCTTGCGTTCCTTGGCTTCGGCCATGGTCTACTCCCTTTCCAGAATGACGGTGGCGCTGCCGTGGCGCAGGCCGAGCGAGCCGCCCGTACCGTGCGCGACCGCGAGATTGCAGTTCGGCACCTGCACCTTGGGGTGCGCCTCGCCGCGGATCTGACGCACCGCCTCGAGGACCTTGGTGAGGCCGCCGCGATTGCCCGGATGGTTGCTGCACAGGCCGCCGCCGTCGGTATTGAACGGCAGCTTGCCGGTCCCCGAGATCAGGTTGCCGTCGGCCACGAACGCGCCGCCCTTGCCTTTTTCGCAGAAGCCGAGATCCTCGAGCTGCATCAGCACCGTGATGGTGAAGCTGTCGTAGATCGAGGCGTACTTGATGTCGGCGGGCTTCACGCCCGCTTCGGCGAAGGCCGCCGCGCCGGTGAAGCGCGCGCCCGAGTAGGTGAGATCGACCTTGCCGCCCATCTGCGTCTTGATGAACTCCGACGAGCCCAGCAGCTTGACCTTCGGCCGCTTGAGCTTGGCCGCGATCTCCGGCGCCACGACGACGATCGCGCCGCCGCCGTCGGTGATGACGCAGCAGTCGAGACGATGCAGCGGATCGGAGATCACCGGCGAGTTCACGACCTCTTCGACCGTGACCACGTCCTTCAGCAGCGCATGCGGATTGTATTGCGCGTGATGCGACGCCGCGACCTTGATCCAGGCGAGTTGCTCGGAGGTGGTGCCGTATTCGTACATGTGGCGCATGGCGCACATCGCATACATGTTCACGACCGTCGGGCCGTAGGGGAATTCGAAGGGATCGTCGGGCGTGGGCGTGCCGCCGCGGCTGCGCGGCACGGTGCCGGTCGCCATTCCTTCGGCGCGCGGCCGGCCCGCCAGCGTGATCAGCGCCACCTTGCACTTGCCTGCGGCGATCGCCTCGGCGGCGTGGCCGACATGCAGCACGTAGGACGAGCCGCCGGTGTCCGTCGAATCGACGTGACGAACCTTGAGGCCCATGTATTCGACCATGGACATCGGCCCGAGGCCGGGTGCGTCACCCGCGCAGAAGTAGCCGTCGACATCGTCCTTGGTGAGACCGGCATCCTCCAGCGCCCCCTTGGCGCACTGCGCGTGGATCTGCGCCAGCGAAATGTCGGTGGCGAGCCGCGTCGGATGCTCGTAGATGCCCGCAATATAGGCTTTGCCCTTGATGCTCATCGGCGAGCCGTCCCCCTGGTCATTGTGCAGCGCACATCGTGGGCGATCGGAGGCTCACAGGAAAGTGCGCACTTTCGCAGCGAAAAACGATGCTGGGTTCTGCGAAACGATCGGGGAGCACGCCACATGATCATCCGTCTTCTTTCCGTCCTCTTCGCGGCCTGCTTTGGCGTCACCGGCGCCGCACAGGCTCAGAGCAAGGCCGAATTGCTCTGGTACAGCCAGGCCGCCTTCAAGCTCACGACCCAGAGCGGCAAGGTCATCATGATCGACCCCTGGATCATGGGCGCCACCAGGATTCCCCCGGAATTGAAGGACCTCGACAAGATCGGCAAGGTCGACCTGATCCTGGTCACCCATGGACACGGCGACCATCTTGGCGACGCGATGGAGATTTCGAAGAGGAACAATGCGCCGATCTGGGCGCCGGCCGGCCTCAACCAGACCCTGGCGACCCTCGGCATGATGCCCGCCAACCTCGTGCCGCGCATGAGCAAGGGCGGCACCATCGAGCCCTTCCCCGGCGTGAAGATCACCATGGTCCACGCCGACCATTCCTCGGAGATGATCCTGAAGGACCCGGTGACCGGCAAGGACACGAGCTTCGCCGCCGGCGAGCCCTGCGGCTTCATCATCGAGTTGGAGAACGGCTTCAAGATCTACCACATGGGCGACACCGGCCTGTTCGGCGACATGAAGCTGATCGGCGAATACTACAAGCCCGACCTGGTGCTGATCCCGATCGGCGGCCACTACGTGATGGATCCCAAGGCCGCCGCGTATGCCACCAAGGAGCTGATCAAGCCCAAAATGGCTTGGCCCATGCACTATGCCAGCAACCCGTTTCTCAGGGGGACGCCGGCCGAATACAAGGCGGCGATGGGCCAGACCTCGATCGAAGTGATCGACGCCGTGCCCGGCACGAAGAAGGAGTTTTAGGCTCGAAATCGGCACGCCCCCTTGTGCCGTGCGATCGGCTCAACCGTTCCGGCTACTGACGACGCAGTCCGATGGCCGCTCTCAGCAGGCTATTGACTCGCGTCTGCCATCCGTCCCCTGCCGACCGCAGCTTGGCAACCACGTCGTTGTCGAGCCGCAGAGTGACCTGGGTCTTGCTCTGCCCTTTCGGACGACCACGACGCGCGACCGCCTCGACGATATGCGGGATCGCCTCACGCGCCGGCCGCGCCGTTCGCAACTCCTCAGCCGTGAGCGGCGCGTCGTCCGCTCTCGACGCTTTACTTCTTGCCGGCCGCAATCGCTTCATAAGCCCTCATTTCTCCGCGGTTGGCGCGGCGAAAGCTGATCAGCCGCACACCTTCAGGCCTCTCGGTAAAAATCACCATGTGCAACCTCTCGGCCAGCCAACCGATCGCCGCCTGACGCCGCTCACCATCAGATCGCCGAGAACGGTCGACGACGACTGACGTTGCCCAGTCGAAATCCCAGGCACTGTCGAAAGCCACGCCGTGCTTCGCGAGATTGCGCGCCGCCTTGGCTGGATCCCAGATAAACACCAATTAAATGTAACTACAAAAAATACGTCTGCGCAATGACCTTCTTGACGAACATGTTGTTGCCGTCGGTCGGCTCCGTATCTCGTCTTTCTCACCTGAAGCGCTACGTAGATGCGCTGGATGCATTGGTGTCCTGCTGGGTGGGCATTCTCTACGCAGGCGGGCCAGGCTACGGCACTGGGTGACGAAACGGCCGCAATCTAGCGTCCGACCAACGTCATTCTTTCTGATCGGCGAGGCCGGTAGATGCGATGGTCGTTCCGCATTTGGGGAATGTGTACCGCACTGACGGTCGCGAGCCACTTGCAGAAATGTCTCATAGCTCGGCGCAACCGCATTGCAGACCCAAGCCTCGCCCGATCTACTCACGACAGCGACGCCGCTCAGTTCTGTTTCCGTCTACGCGGCGTCGATGCCCGGAACGGCGGTCATCCACCTCGCCCCCTTCATGCAGGTACGGCTCTATCGGGTGGCCCGCGCCCTAGTCGCCCGCCACGTCGCGCGCGCCCGGGGTGCGGGCGCGGAACTCCTCCGGCGCCTCGCGGCCGGCGTCGGTGAAGGCCTTCTTCACCGCGGCCACGTTGGGACCGAAGATGCCCTTGCGGTTGTCCTTGGCCCACTGGTTCGAATTGACGATCGTGTCGAGCGAGCCCTGGAAGCGTGGCATCACGTAGCGCGCGAACAGCTCGTAGGAGCGCATGGTCTGCTCGCGCGTCGCCCATTCGTGGGCGCGGAACAGAACGCCGCCGAAGCCGCCGTTGGAGAAGCCCAGGAGCCGCTCGATGCCCTTGGCGACGGTGTCGGGGCTGCCGACCAGGGTCGTGCCCATCTTCACGCCGTCGCGCAGCGGATCGTCGGCGCGGCCCGGCGGGCGGCCCAGCGTGTCCTCGAAATAGGTCATGGTCTCGCGGCGCTCGCCGGCATGAACCTCACGCAGCGCCTGCTCGTCGTCTTCGGTCACATGGGCGTTCACGACGACGCGCCACTTCGAGCGGTCCGCGGTCTTTCCATGCTTGGCCGCCGTCTCCTCGTAGATGCCCCACTGCTTGCCCAGCATCTCGGGTCCGCCCGGGATGCCGGCGCCGATCGACAGGACGCCCAGCCCATGCTTGCCGGCCGCGATCATGCCCGAGGGTGTGATGGTGCTGGCGCAGGCGATGGGAAAGTGCGGGTAGCTGTAGGGCGCGAGATGCAGGCGCGCCTCCTTCAGCTCGAACCAGTCGGTCTTCATCGTGACCGGCTCCTTGCATTCGAGCAGGCGCATGATCGCCTCCAGCGCCTCTTCCATGCGCGGCCGCTGGGTCGAGGGATCGATGCCCATCATGTAGGCGTCCGACGGCAGCGCACCGGGGCCGCAGCCCATCATCGTGCGGCCGCGCGACATGTGATCGAGCTGCACGAAGCGGTTCGCGACCATCAGCGGGTGGTGATAGGGCAGGCTGGTCACGCCCGAGCCGAGGCGGATATAGCGCGTGCGCTCGATGGCGGCGCCGATGAACACTTCCGGCGAGGCGATGGTTTCCCAGCCGGCCGAGTGATGCTCGCCGATCCACGCCTCGTCGAAGCCCAGCTCGTCGATCCACTCGATCAGCTCCATGTCGCGCGCCATCGCCAGCGTCGGGTTCTCGCCCACGCGATGGAACGGCGCCAGGAAGATGCCGAACGTCAGTCCCTTGTGATTGCCCGTCTGTGCCATGAAGTCCTCCGTCGACGACGACGGTAGCATGCGCGCGACATTGACCGCAGCACTGGCTTGCGCAGATCATCCGGCGATGACGGAAACCTCTTCCCTGCCCCTCGCGCGCTTCACGATCGTCGAGGTGAACGACGTCAATGTGCCGCTCTGCCTGCGTCTTGCGACGTCGCTCGCCGCCAAGATCGCGGCCGATCTGGGCGCCCATGTGCTCAAGATCGAACCGCCGGGCGGCGATCCGGTGCGCCGCGCGCCGCCCTTGCTGCCGCAGGGCGGAAGCGCGCTGTTCCAGTTTCTCAATACCTCGAAACACTCGCTGGTACTCGATCTCGCGGGCGAGGCCGGCCGCGCCGCCCTCGCACGTCTGGTCGACAAATCCGACGTCGTGCTGTTCGAGGAGCCGGCCCAGGTCGCGGCGATGCTGCGCACGGGCACGGCCACGCCGGTCGAGATCGCGGCCTTCCCGCTCGAAATGGACGCGGCGCAGCGCCCGGTCAGCGAACTGGCGATCCAGGCGCTGGGCGGGCTGATGCACATGGTGGGCGAGCCCGCGCGCAAGCCGCTGAAACTCGGCGGCCATCAGGCGTCGTATGCCGCAGGCCTCACCGCCTTCACCGGCCTCATGGCGGCCCTCGCCGCGCGCGACGCCGGCCGCGCGGCGCCATCGGTGCGCGTGTCGTTGGCCGAAGTGATGCAATGGGTGAACTGGAAGGCCGCGTCCGGCGCCGCTGCGCTGGGGACTTCGCCCGGCCGCGAGGGCAAGAACTCGGAGTTCCAGGTCCTGCCCTGTCGCGACGGCCATGTCGCCGTCGTCTACACCGTCACCCAGTGGCCGGCGACGCGCACGCTGGTCGGCGATCCCCGGCTCGACGATCCGAAATTCAGCACGCGGGCTGGCCGGCGCCAGAACATCGCCGAACTGTATTCAGCGCTCGCGCCGTGGTTCGCCGACAAGACCCGCGAGGAGATCCAGGAGACCGCGCAGGCCAAGGGCGTGCCGTTCGGCCCGATCTTCTCGCCGGCCGAGTTGTTGCAGACCGAACAATACGTGGCACGCGGCTTCCTGGCCGATATGGCGCATCCGATGGAAGGCCGGCTGCGCCTGCCGCAACTTCCCGTGCAATGGAACGGCTGCTCCTTCGCACCGCGGCCCGCCCCGACTCTTCCGCCTCCCCATTCAAGTGGGGAGGTGCCGTCGTCACACGAGGGCGGAGGGGTCCGGAACGGCCGCTCGCAATCCATGCCCCCGCCGTCGCGGAAGACCGCGACACCTCCCCCTTTGAATCGAGAGAGTAGCAGGAGTGGGGGTCGTCCCCTTGACGGTGTGCGCGTGCTCGATTTCGGCCTGCTGACGGCGGGCGCGAACACCTCGGCCATGCTGGCCGATCTCGGCGCCGACGTGATCAAGATCGAGTCCGGCGCCTATCTCGATCCGTTCCGCGTCGTCGGCAAGATCGACGGCGACGACGGCTGGTGGAACCGCTCGCCGCAGTTCCGCTTCACCAACCGCAACAAGCGCGGGCTGGCGCTGAACCTCAAGGATCCCGAAGGCCAGCGCGTGATCCGCGAACTCGCCGCCCACTGCGACGTCGTCGTCGAGAATTTCAGGCGCGGCGTGCTCGACCGCGCTGGCCTTGGTTACAGCGAGCTGAGCGCGATCAACCCGCGCCTGGTGTTCGCCGCCATCTCGAGCCAGGGCGACACCGGCCCCGAGCGCATGAACGTGTCGTTCGGCAGCACGCTCGACGCCACCTCGGGCATCGCCGCGCTCACCGGCTACGAGGGCGAGGAGCCACGCATTTCGGGCATGGATGTGAATTATCCCGACCAGATCGTATCGCTGTTCGCCACCGGCATCGTGATCGCCGCCGTCATGGAGGCCCGCCGCACCCAAAAGGGCGCGTTCCTCGACTTCTCCCAGCGCGAGGTCGCCTCGTTCACCCTGGGCGAGGAAATCCTCGCCGCATCGGCCGAACCGGCATACCGGCTCGCGCCACGCGGCAACAGCGATGCCGGCGTGGTCCAGCAGGACGCCTATCTTTGCGCCGACGGCAAATGGCTGGCGGTCACGCTGGATGCGCCTGATCCGTCATTGGCCGCCTTCTGCGCAGCCATGGACCGCAAGAGCGTCGTGCAAACTCTGCTCGGCAAGGGCATCGCCGCCGCCCCCTGCCTCGATGGCAACGATCTCCTGCGCGACACCGCGCTGCAGGGCGTGACCCTGGTGCGCGACGAGAAGGGCGGCCTCGTGAAGGGCCTGCCCTATCGGCTCGGCGGCAAAGGTCTCGCGATCGAGCGGCCCGCCCCCGATCTCGGACAGCACACGGACGAGGTGCTGCGCGAATTTCTGGGCTACGACGATGCCCGCCTGAAGCAATTGAACGACAGCGGCGTGACCTCGACCACGCCCACCATCGGAGAGGTTTGATCCATGCCGCGCGCCGAAGTGCACAAGTTGATGGAGCGCATGGCGATCCCCGCCATCGCCGCGCCGATGTTTCTGGTCTCCAATCCGGCACTCACGCTCGCCTGCTGCAGCGAAGGCCTGATGGGCAGCTTCCCCGCCCATGGCACGCGCAGCCGCGAGGAATTCCAGGCCTGGCTCGACGAGATGGTCGAGGGCATGAAGCGGCTGGAGGATGCCGGCCGGAAACCGGCGCCCTGGGCCGTGAACCTCGTCGTCCATCCCTCCAATGTGCGCTATCAGGGCGACCTCGAACTGGTCGAGAAATACAAGGTGCCGGTCGTGCTGACGTCGAAAGGCGCGCCGGGCGATGCCATCAGACGCATCCATGGCTGGGGTGCCGTGGCGCTGCACGACATCGCCAACCGCCGTCATGCCGAGAAGGCGCTGGAAGCCGGCGTCGACGGCGTGATCGCAGTCGCGGGGGGCGCCGGCGGCCATACCGGCACGATCAATCCCTTTGCGCTCATGAACGAAGTACGACAGCTGGGTGACGGCTTCGCCGTGGTGCTGGCCGGCGGCCAGACGACGGGCCGCGACGTGCTGGCGGCCGAGGCGATGGGCGCCGACCTCGCCTATATCGGCACACGCTTCATCGCGACCCAGGAAGCGATGGCGGCGCAGGCGCACAAGGACATGATCCTGGGCACGCGCGCGACCGACGTCTTCCTCACCGCCTCGATCGACGGCGCGCCGGCCAACTGGCTGACGCCCAGCCTGCTGGCCGCCGGCATCGACCTCGACGTGCTGCGCACCACCCTGCCCGGCAAGATCGTGGCGGCGGCGGAGAACCGGAAGCGCTGGAAGGACATCTACACGGCCGGGCACGGCGTCGGGAACATCGACGATGTGCCGACCGCCGCCGACCTGGTCCGGCGCCTCGTCAGCCAGTATCGCGAGGCGAAGTCTGAAATGGCACGCACGCTCGCCGGCAGCGTCGCAGCATAGACGGTGGCCGGCCCCCTGCTCTAGGCTTCGCGCCTGTAGTTTCGAGGGGGTATCGCGTGAAGACAAAGGCAGCCGTCTGTTTCGAGGCCGGCAAGAACCTCGAGATCGAGACCGTCGATCTCGAAGGGCCGAAGTTCGCCGAGGTCCTGGTCGAGATCAAGGCGTCGGGGGTCTGCCACACCGACGAGTTCACGCGCTCCGGCGGCGATCCCGAGGGCCTGTTCCCGGTGATCTTCGGCCATGAAGGCGCAGGCGTCGTGGTCGATGTCGGGCCGGGGATCGTGTCGCTGAAGAAGGGCGACCACGTGATCCCGCTCTACACGCCCGAATGCCGCCAGTGCAAATCGTGCGTTTCGGGCAAGACCAACCTCTGCACCTCGATCCGCGCCACCCAGGGACAGGGCGTGATGCCCGACGGCACCTCGCGCTTCTCGATCAAGGGCAAGAAGATCCACCACTATATGGGCTGCTCCACTTTCTCGAACTACACGGTGCTGCCCGAGATCGCGCTGGCGAAAATTCGACCCGACGCGCCGTTCGACAAGGTCTGTTACATCGGCTGCGGCGTCACGACCGGCATCGGCGCGGTGATCAACACCGCCAAGGTCGAGGCCGGCGCCAATGTCGTGGTGTTCGGCCTCGGCGGCATCGGCCTCAACGTGCTGCAGGGCGCACGCATGGTCGGCGCCAACATGATCGTCGGCGTGGATCTCAACCCGGCTCGCGAGGCGCTCGGACGCAAGTTCGGCATGACGCACTTCGTCAATCCCTCGACGCTCGGGGACAAGGATCTGGTCGCGCATCTGGTCGAGCTGACCGACGGCGGCGCGGACTACAGCTTCGAATGCGTCGGCAGCACCAAGCTGATGCGCCAGGCGCTGGAATGCTGCCATCGCGGCTGGGGCAAGTCGGTGATCATCGGCGTCGCCGGCGCCGGCCAGGAGATCGCCACGCGCCCGTTCCAGCTCGTCACCGGCCGCACCTGGATGGGCACCGCGTTCGGCGGCGCCAAGGGCCGCCGCGACGTGCCGAAGATCGTCGACTGGTACATGGACGGCAAGATAGACATCGATTCGCTGATCACCCACACGATGCCGGTCGAGAAGATCAACGACGCGTTCGACCTGATGCACAAGGGCGAGTCGATTCGCAGCGTCGTCACGTTCTGATCGACGCTCGCCATCCCGTTTCGGAGGAAGCCACGCCATGACGCTGCGAACACTGGGCGGAGCCACCATCGAGAAGGTCGAGGAAATCTGCGGCCCGGGCTTCAAGCCCGGCCGCATGTTTCCCAGGTTCGACCAGGAAGCCTTCGACGCCCAGAAAAGCTGGATGGTGCCGGAGCACGTTCAGGACGGCAGCGACCGGCTGATCGGCTCGGTACACACCTGGATCGTGAAGACGCCCCGGCACACGATCCTGATCGACACCTGCCTCGGCAATCACAAGCAGCGCCACAATGCCGGCTGGAACAATCTCGACACGCCGTTCCTCGACCGGCTGAAAGCCTGTGGCTGCCCCGCGGAGTCCGTCGATTTCGTGATGTGCACCCATCTGCATGTCGACCATGTCGGCTGGAACACGAAGCTCGAGAACGGACGTTGGGTGCCGACCTTCCCCAATGCCAAATACCTGTTCGCCAAGCGCGAGTACGCGCACTGGGAGAGCGAGCGAAAGACCCAGGGCGAAGGCAAAGTGAATGACGGCTCGTTCGACGATTCGGTGCTGCCGATCGTCGAGGCCGGCAAGGCGGTGATGATCGAGAGCGACCACCAGCCCGATCCGCTGCTCACCATCAGGGACTATCCCGGCCACACGCCGGGCTCGATCGCCATCAACCTGAAGGACCAGGGAAAGCAGGCCTGCTTCTCGGGCGACATCATGCATCACCCGATCCAGGTCTATCATCCCGACTGGTCGAGCCAGTTCTGCTGGGACCAGGCGATGTCGGCGGTCTCGCGCCGCAAGCTGCTGGAGGATTGCGTCGAGAGCAACGCGCTGCTCTGCCCCGCCCATTTTCCCGGCACCAATGCGGGCTACGTCAAACCCGCGGGCAACTCCTTCCGCATCGAGTGGGACCGGCCATGAAGCTCGAAACGCTACTCGACGGCCTCTCCTTCGGCGAAGGCCCGCGCTGGCGGGACGACCGGCTCTACTTTTCGGACTTCTACGTCCATCAGGTGCGGACCGTCGACGAGAACGGCAAGGCCGAGACGATCGTCGAGGTGCCGGGACGCCCCTCCGGGCTGGGCTGGCGGCCCGACGGCACGATGCTGATCGTCAGCATGACCGACCGCCGGCTGATGCGCTTTGCTAACGGCAAGCTCACGGTGGAAGCCGAACTCAAGTCGATAGCGACCGGCCTGTGCAACGACATGGTGGTCGACGGCAAGGGCCGCGCCTATGTCGGCAATTTCGGCTTCGACCGGCATGCCGGCGAGAAGCCGCGCGCCGCCGTGCTCGCCCGCGTCGATCCCGACGGCTCGGTGCATGCCGCCGCCGACGAGCTGATGTTTCCCAACGGCACCGTCATCACGCCCGATGGCAAGACGATGATCATCGGCGAGACCTTCGCCAAGCGGCTCACGGCCTTCGACATCGCGGACGACGGCACGCTCTCCAACCGGCGCCTGTGGGCCGAGACGCCCACCTGCAATCCCGACGGGATCTGCCTCGATGCCGAAGGCGGCATCTGGGTCACCGGCGCCTTCACCCATCACATGGTCCGCGTGCTCGAGGGCGGCGAGGTCACGCACGACCTCGATCTCGGCGAGCGCGCCGCCTACGCCTGCATGCTGGGCGGCAAGGATCGCAAAACCCTGTTCGTCGTCACCAACAGCGGCAGCGGGCCCGCCATCGCCGATAAGCACGACGGCCGCATCGAGACGATGCGGGTCGACGTGCCCGGCGCCGGCCTGCCCTAGGAGGAATCATGAAGGGTCCCGAAGACGATGCCGGGCTGGCCGGCAAGGTCGCGATCATTTCCGGCGGCGGCGCCGCGGGCGACGGCATCGGCAACGGTCGCGCGGCAGCGATCCTGCTGGCGCGCGCAGGCACCCGAGTGCTGGTGGCCGACCGCGAGATGAAACTGGCGGAGCGCACCGTCGAGATGATCAAGGCCGAGGGCGGCCATGCCGCGGCCCATGCCGGCGACATGACCCAGGAAGTCGAATGCAAGCGGCTGGTCGACGCCGCGGTCGACCGCTGGGGCCGGTTGGATTTCCTCGACAACAATATCGGCATCGGCAGCCGCGGCTCGGTCGTGAGCGAGAAGCCCGAGGACTTTCGCCGCGTCATGCAGGTCAACGTCGAGACGATGTTCCTCGTCTCAAAGCACGCGATCCCGGCAATGATCAAGACGGCCAAGGGCGGCGCCATCGTCAACATATCGTCGATTTCGGCGCTGCGGCCGCGCGGGCTCACGACCTATACGACCTCCAAGGCCGCCGTGATCGGCCTCAGCCAGGCGATGGCGGTCGACCATGGCCGCGACAATATCCGCGTCAACTGCATCTGCCCCGGCCCGATGTACACGCCCATGGTCTATGCCCGCGGCAACGGCATGAGCGAGGCCGCGCGCGCCCAGCGCTCCAGGGCCTCGGTCCTCAAGACCGAGGGCACGGGCTGGGACGTCGGCCACGCCGTGCGCTTCCTGCTGAGCAACCATGCCCGCTACATCACCGGCCAGGTGCTGGTGGTCGATGGCGGCGTCACGCTGCAGGGTCCGGAACGCGATTCACAGGATCACTGAAGCCTGTCATCCCGAGCGAAGCGAGGGAACTTCAGGGCAACAGCAAGGATCCCTCGCCTTTCGGCTTGGGATGACAAAGGAGGAAAAGAAAAGATGGCCCGTCTGCCCTATCTCGAGCCCGACCAGGTCGCGCCCGAATATCGCGACATGCTCAAGCGCAACACCAACCTGCACAAGCTGCTGGTCAACTCGCCCGACATGGCGCGGGCGTTCAGCGGGCTGGGCGGCTACATCCGCTTCAAGAGCAAGCTCGATCCCCGCCTGCGCGAACTCGCCATCCTGCAGGTCGGCTGGCTGGAGAAGTCGGAATACGAATTCACCCACCACGTGAAGATTGGCAAGGAATTCGGCGTCACCGATGAGGACATCCAGGCCCTGATGGCCGAGACCGAGGGCAAGCCCTCGCAGCTCGAGCCGCTCACGAAGGCGATCCTCAGGGGCGCGCGCGAGATGGTGAAGAATCTTGCCATGTCCGACACGACCTTCGCCGAGATCAAGAAGGATCTCTCGGACGAGCACATGACCGACCTGGTGCTCACCATCGCCTTCTACTGCGCCGTCGTCCGCGTGCTCGCCACCATGCAGATCGACAACGAGCCGCAATACAAAGAGGTACTCAAACAGTACCCGATCCCCGGAGTGAAGTGACATGCGCCTGAAAGATCGAGTCGCCATCGTCGTCGGCGCCGGACAGAGCCCCGGCGAAGGCATGGGCAATGGCCGCGCCACCGCCCTCACCTTCGCGCGCGAAGGCGCCAAGGTCCTGTGCGTCGATCACAATCTCGAGTCGGCGCAGGAAACCGTCGAGATGATCGGGGTCAACCAGGGCACGGCGGCCGCCTTCAAGGCCGACGTGACCAGCAACACCGACCTCAAGGCGATGGTCGACGAGGCCCATGCCCGCTGGGGCCGCATCGACATCCTGCACAACAATGTCGGGGTCTCGCTGTCCGGCGGCGACGCCGAGTTGCTCGACATCACCAGTGAGGCATTCGACCGCTGCGTGGCGATCAACCTCAAGAGCTGCATCTTTGCCGCCAAGCACGTGATCCCGATCATGCGCGAGCAGTCGAGCGGCGTGATCATCAACATCTCGTCGATGGCGGTCATCACCACCTATCCTTACGTGGCCTACAAGGCGACCAAGTCGGCGATGGTGTCTTTCACCGAGCAGCTCGCCTACCAGAACGCGCAATACGGCATCCGCGCCAACGTCATCCTGCCCGGCCTGATGAACACGCCCATGGCTGTCGACACGCGCGCCCGCACGTTCAAGAAGACCCGCGCCGAGGTCGAGGCCGAGCGCGATTCCAAGGTGCCGCTGCGCAAGAAGATGGGCACCGGCTGGGATGTCGCCAATGCCGCCCTCTTCCTCGCGTCCGACGAGGCCAGCTTCATCACCGGCGTGACTCTGCCGGTCGACGGCGGCGCCAGCGTGCGGCGCGGCTAGAGGCACGATCCTTGCGTCGGCTTTCGCCATGAACCGACTCGCCGGCAAGACCGCCCTCATCACCGGTGCCTCCTCGGGCATCGGCCGCGCCATCGCCACGAAGTTCCAGGCGGAGGGCGCAAGCCTCCTGCTGATGGACGTCACGGAGGCGGTGGTCGAAGGCGGCGAGCCGACGCACAAGATCCTCGACGTCCCCTTCTTCCAGGGCGACGTGTCGAACGAATCCGATGTCGAGGAGGCGGTGCGCCGGGCCGCCCTTCCGACCGGCCGTCTCGACATCGTGGTCAACGATGCCGCCATCCGCTCCGGCAAGAAGCTGACGGACACCAGCCTCGACGAGTGGAACCGGGTGATGGAGGTGAACGTCACCGGCGTCTTCCTGATGTGCCGCGCCGCGGTGCGCCGGATGCTGACGCAGGAGATCCGCAACGAGGCGCGCGGGCGCATCGTCAACATCTCCTCGCAGCACGGCATGATCTCCTCGCCCGAGGACTTCTCCTACGGCGTCTCGAAATCGGCGGTGGTCTACATCACGCGCCAGATCGCTTCCGACTACGGCCGCGACAGCGTCATCTGCAATGCCGTGGCGCCGGGCAAGATCCTCACCGGCAAGGGCGGGCGCGCCGTCGAGCCGCGCTGGATCGACTATTCCCATGCCCGCACGCCGCTACCGCGGCTCGGCCGCTCCGAGGACGTGGCCAACGCCGCGCTGTTCCTCGCCTCCGACGAAGCGACCTTCATCACCGGCGAGAATTTGATGGTCGACGGCGGCTGGATGGCGAACTGACCGTCAACAGGCCGGCGAGGACCTGAAGGAAGGCGCGCACGAGGCGCGCATTCTGCCGCTCCTTCAGGTGAACGACGTGAGCGTAGGTGTAGACCTCCGCATCCGTCACTGGCAGCGGCCGGATGCGCGGATCGGGGATGAACTCCGCCTCGGACACCACGCCCATGCCGATGCCCTTGGCCACGGCTTCGCGGATCGATTCGCGGCTGCCGATCTCCATCACGATCCTGGGCCGCACGTTGGCCTCCCGCATCGCCTGGTCGAAGGCGCGGCGGGTGGTCGATCCCGCCTCGCGCACGATCAGGCGCTGCCCCTCGATGTCGCGCGCGCGGATGCTGCGCCGTTGTGCGAAGGGATGGTCGACATGACAGAAGGCAATCACCCGGTGGCGGCGATAGGGAATGGCGACCAGCCGCGGGTCGGGATCGACATGGGCCAGCACCGCCACATCGGTCCGGTAGTCCAGCAGATCGCGCAGCGTGTCGCGTGAATTGCCGACGGTGACCGAGACGTAGAGTCCGGGATGGCGTGCATTGAAGGCCGCGAGCATGTCGGTGACGTGATAGGGACCGACGGCACCGACGCGCAGATGACCGGTCTTGAGGCCGCGTGTCTCGTTGAGGAAATCGGCCGCCTCCTTCTCGTCGGCGAAAAGTCGACGCGTGATGTCGAGGAGGCCGCCGCCCGTCTCGGTGAGTTCGATTCGCCGGCCGCGGCGCACGAACAGCTCGACACCGAATTCCTGCTCCAGCGACTTCACCTGCGTGGTGACGGTGGGCTGGCTGACGCCCAGTTCGCGCGCGGCAGCGGTGAAGCTCAGCCGCTGCGCAACCGCGTGGAAGGAGCGGAGCTGGGTATGCCTCATATTGATTTTCTCAATGCGACTTCGAGAATGTTTGAATTGGTTAAATGTGAGAGGCGGCCGGAAGATTGTCAAAAGGCCGACAAGGCAAAGCCGATTAAGCAATGGGAGTGAAGCGCGGATGTGGCGCTACCGAAATCCGGTCGACGTGAAATTCGGCGCCGGCGTCTTCGAGACGCTGGGCAAGGTTCTGACCGGTCGGGCCTACTGCCTCGTGACCTATGACGACGCCAATGGCGGCGGTGTGTTCGCCGACCTCACCCGGCGCGTCCTCGCTCTGGCTGGCCCGCCTGCCGTCATGGTCCGCAACATCGGCCCCAATCCGGATTTCATTGGGCTTGCGGAGTCCTGCCGCACCTACGCGACCGCACCCCGTCCCGTCGAGGCCATCGTGGCGCTGGGCGGCGGCTCGGTGATGGATGCCGCGAAGGTGCTGGCGGCGGCGAAGGGGGATTTCGAAACGGTGCGGCGCCATCTCGAGACCGGCACGGACGGCCCGTTACTCGGCCGCACGCCGATCATCGCCATCCCGACCACCGCGGGCACCGGCAGCGAGGTCACGTCCTGGGCCACGGTCTGGGACACCGGCGCCATGAAGAAATATTCGCTGACCCGCGAGACGCTCTATCCGGAATCTGCCCTCGTTGATCCCCTGCTCACGCTCGGCCTGCCGCGTGCCATCACCATCAGCACCGGCCTCGACGCCCTCAGCCACGCGCTGGAAAGCATCTGGAACGTCAACGCCAACCCCGTATCGAGTTCGCTGGCCGAGGTCGCCGCGCGCGAGGTGATCGACGCCCTGCCACCGCTGGCCGAAGATCTGTACAGCGAGTCGCTGCGCACGCGGCTCGCGCGCGCCAGCCTGTTCGCCGGGCTGGCCTTCTCCAACACGCGTACCGCGCTCGCCCACTCGCTGTCCTACCATCTCACGCTGCATCACGGCGTGCCGCACGGCATCGCCTGCTCGTTCAGCCTGCCGATGGTGATGCGCGCCGTTGCAGGCTGCGACGCCGTCTGCGACGCCTCGCTGCGGCGCATCTTCGGCAACGACCTCCTTGCGGGCGCCGCGCGCCTCGAAGCCTTCCTGAAAGAACTCGGCATCTCGCCCGACGCCACCGACCACGGCATCGCCGCCCGCGACTGGGCGCGCCTGGTCGACGACGCGCTGGCGGGCGACCGCGGACGCAACTTCATCGGACGCCGGGAGGCGCTGTTGGCCGAAATGGCCGCTTAGACGTCAAAGACCAAAGAAAAGAAACCAAGGAGGAAACGACAATGACCAGGATGACGCGTCGCGATTTCGGGCTTTTAACAGCGGGCTCGCTGCTGGCGGGCGGAACCATCGGCACGTGGGGCACGGCTCATGCCCAGGCCCAGCAGGTCCTCAAGGTCGGGCTGATCCCCTCCGAGGATTCGCGGGCGATGCTGGCCCAGAGCAAGGACATCCTCGACGCGGTCGAGAAGAACTCGGGAATGAAGGTCCAGGGCTTCGTCGCCACCGACTATAACGGCGTCATCGAGGCGTTGCGTGCCAAGCATCTCGACATCGCCTATCTCGGGCCGTTCTCCTATGTGCTGGCCACCACCGTGACGCCGGTCGAGGCCTTCGCCATCGCCGAGACCGCCAAGGCCGGCCGCACCTACTATCACAGCAAGATCATCGCCTTGAAGTCGAGCGGCATCAAAACGCTCAACGATCTCAAGGGCAAGAACTTTGCCTTCGTCGATCCCGCCTCGACCTCGGGCTACGCTTTCCCGCTGGCGGGCCTGCTCATGGCCGGCATCGAGCCCAAGCGCGACTTCAAGACCGTGCTGTTCACCGGCGCGCACGACGCCAATGCGCTGGCCGTCGCCAATGGCAAGGTCGACGCCGCCACCATCGCCGACCGCATCCTCGATGCCGCCATCGCCAAGGGCCACATCAAGGCCGACCAGATCCAGGTCGTATGGGAGTCCGCGCCGATCCCCGAATCTCCGATGGTGTGGCGCAAGGACCTGTCGCCCGAAACGAAGGCCAAGGTGAAGGCCGCCTTCCTGTCGATCAAGGACCTCAACTGGTCCGACCAGGGCAAGCTCAACGGTTTCAAGGAAACCAACGACCAGGCTTACGACGTCGTGCGCGAGACCGCGAAGCTCGCCAACATCGACCTCAAGAAGCAGAAGTAGCGCCGGCAACAGCCCAGGGAGTCGACCCATGATCGAAATCCGCGGCCTCGCCAAATCCTATGGCGACCACCCCGCGCTGTGCGACGTCAGCCTCTCGATCCGGCCCGGCGAATTCGTCGTCGTGCTAGGGCCGTCGGGTGCCGGCAAGTCGACGCTGCTGCGCTGCATCAACCGGCTGATCGAACCGACGGCCGGCGACATCGTGGTCGACGGCACATCGCTGTCGTCCAACCGACGCGACCTGCGCCTGCTCCGGCGCAACGTCGCGATGATCTTCCAGCAGCACAATCTAGTGAAGCGCCTGAGCGTGCTGAAGAACGTGCTGGTCGGCCGCATGGCCGACCTCTCGCCGATCCTCAGCAGCCTGCAGCTCTTTCCCGAAGCCGACGTGAAGATCGCGCTGCACTGCCTCGAGCAGGTCGCCATGTCCCACAAGGCGCGCAGCCGCGCCGACGCGCTGTCGGGCGGCGAACAGCAGAGGGTCGGCATTGCCCGCGCCCTGGCCCAGCAGCCCAAGTTCATGCTGGCCGACGAGCCGGTGGCGAGCCTCGATCCCAAGACCTCGCGTACGGTGCTGAACTACCTGAAGAAGAGCTGCAAGGAATCCAACATCGCGGTCCTCTGCAATCTCCACCAGATCGACTATGCGCTCGAATTCGCCGAGCGGGTCGTCGGTCTGTCGGGCGGCCGGGTCGTCTATGACGGCGCTCCGGCGGGCGTCAGCGGCGACGTGATCCGCAGCATCTATCCCGGCCTCGACGATCCCAACGTGCTCGACGCCGCCCAGCGTCTCACCGAGCGCCGCCGGGCCGCGGCGGAAGCCGAAGCCGTCCTCGCTGTCGAAGGGAGGGCTTAGACATGTCCTTGCAATTCGTCGTCAACAAGCCGCGCGGTCCGCTCGGCTGGTGGATCATGGTCCCGATCCTGGGAGCCGCCGTCGCCGCCCTCTGGTGGTCGGCCCTAGGCACCCATCTCAGCATATCCGGCTTCATCGACGGGCTGCCGTGGATCGCCGACTTCATCGGCCGCATGCTGCCACCCAACTTCGCCTTCATGGAGAAGCTGCTGAAGCCCGCGATCGAGACCGTTCAGATCGCGCTTTGGGGTACCTTGCTCGGCATCGTTCTGGCTTTGCCGGTCTGCTTCTTCGCGGCGCGCAACCTCTCGCCCTATGCCTGGGTGTTCCATGGACTGCGTCAGGTACTGAACATTATGCGCGGCATCAACGAGATCATCCTGGCCCTGATCTTCGTCGCGGCCGTCGGTCTCGGTCCCTTCGCGGGGGTGCTCGCCATCGCGCTGCACGGCGCCGGCATGCTGGGCAAGTTCTTCGCCGAGGCGATCGAGGAGATCGACGAAGGCCCGCTCGACGCCCTGCGCGCGGCCGGCGCCGGCACCCTGCAGCGGATCGTGTTCGGGGTATTGCCGCAGGTCCTGCCCGCCTGGATCGGCGTCGTGCTCTATCGCTTCGAGACAAACATCCGTGTTTCGACGGTGCTGGGCATGGTGGGAGCCGGCGGTATCGGCTTCGAGCTGATCAGCTCGATGAAGCTGTTCGCCTACGAGGACACGGCAGCCTGCGTCATCGTGATCCTGGTGCTCGTACTCGCGGCCGACCTGATGTCGTCCAAACTGCGCGCTATGATTCGCTAGAATGATCCGCTAGCCGGACCGGCCCTCTCGACGGAGAGCCCGCACCGCGTCATCCTCTCCTCAACAGGGTATGGGAGGATAAAATGATGCGGCTATCGATCAGATTTCTGGGCGTCGTCGCGGCGCTTGGCCTTTCGGCGGCGCCGGCGCTCGCGCAGAAGAGCGGCGGCACTCTCAAAATGTATTTCCCGGACAATCCGCCCAGCACCTCGATTCACGAGGAAGCGACCACCTCGACGGTCGTGCCCTTCATGGGCATCTACAACAACCTGGTCCTGTTCGATCAGCAGATCCCGCAGAACAGCCTCGAAACGATCCGTCCGGATCTCGCCGAAAGCTGGGCGTGGAGCGAGGACGGCAAGAAGCTGACCTTCAAGCTGGTTGGAAATGCCAAGTGGCACGACGGCAAGCCCTTCACCTCGGCCGACGTGAAGTGCACCTGGGACATGCTGGCGGGCAAGAGCGAGACCCACAAGCTGCGCAAGAACCCGCGTTCCTCGTGGTACTGGAACCTCCAGGAGGTCACGACCAACGGCGATCGTGAAGTCACCTTCCATCTCGGCCAGCCGCAGCCCTCACTGCTGGTGCTGCTCGCCTCGGGCTACAGCCCGGTCTACTCCTGCCACATCCCGACGGCGCAGATGCGGACCAAGCCTATCGGCACGGGTCCCTTCATGCTTGCCGAGTTCAAGCAGAAGGAGATCATCAAGCTCGTCCGTAACCCGGACTACTTCAAGAAGGGCAAGCCCTATCTCGACGCTATCGAGATGCCGATCGTGCCAGCCCGCGGCACCGCCTTGCTGGGCTTCGTGTCGGGCCGCTACGACATGGCGCCGCCCTATGCCGTCACCATCCCGCTGCTCAAGGACATCAAGGCCCAGGCCGCCAGCGCGGTCTGCGAGGTCGCGACGATGAACAACAACACGAACCTGATCGTGAACAGCGAAGCGCCGCCGTTCAACAATCCCGATATCCGGCGCGCGATGCTGCTTTCCATCGACCGCAAGTCGTTCATCGACATCCTCGCCCAGGGCGCCGGCGAAGCCGGCGGCGTCATGGAACCGGCGCCCGGCGGCGTCTGGGGCATGCCCAAGGAGATGTTCGACCAGGTCAAAGGCTACGGACCCGACGTCGCCAAGAACCGCACCGAAGCGCAGGCCCTCATGAAGAAGGCGGGCTACGGGCCCGACAACAGGCTGAAGCTCAAGGTCTCCACCCGCAACCACCTGCTGTACCGCGACCCCGCGGTCATCCTGATCGACCAGCTCAAGGAGATCTATATCGACGGCGAGCTCGATCTGGTCGACACCGCTCTGTGGTTCAACAAGGTCGCGCGCAAGGATTACTCGATCGGCCTCAACACGACCGGCAACGGCGTCGACGATCCCGACCAGACCTACTTCGAGCACTATGCTTGCAAGTCGGAGCGCAACTATGTCGGCTACTGCAATCCCGAGATCGAGAAGCTCTTCCCGATCCAGTCGGCCGAGCGCGACCTCGAGAAGCGCAAGAAGATGGTCTGGGAGATCGACAAGCAGATCCTCGAGGAGGGCTTCCGACCGATCATCATGTGGAACGCCTCGGGAAGCTGCTGGCATCCCTACGTGAAGGGCTTCCGCCCGATGGTGAACAGCCTCTACAACGGCACGCGCTTCGAGGAAGTCTGGCTCGACAAGTAAGCGCGAGCTGGAAGGGCCGGGCCGCGTCTAGCGGCTCGGCACCAGAACCTGCCGGTAGCCGCGCGCTTCCATGCACGGCTTCTCGAACTCGTCGCGGTCCATGTTCTCGACATAGTTGCCGCCCATCGCGATCCAGCGGCGCAGTTGGTACTCTTGGCAGGCCGCGGTATCGGCCTCGACCTGCTGGGGCGCGACGTCGGCCTTCTGGTAGGTGATACTCTGGCAGGCACCGAGCGTTCCCAGCGCCACTCCCATCGACAACACAGCGATCGAACCGGACTTCATGGCTGGTCTCCTCTGTCGGGAGTCTAACGTCGCCGGCACCCTGTCGTCAGGCGGCTCAAGCTGATGTGATGTCGACTGTCACCCGCTCGATCTGGAGAGTATTGTCGAGATCAACACGGGAGCGCGAACAACGCGCACCGGGACGACACTCCCCGGAGGAGCCGACATGAGTTCACCACGACAGATCCTGACACGCCGGTATGCCTTGACGGGCGCGCTGCTGCTCGCGTCGCCGTTGCTGGCAACGGCCCCCGCGCTGGCGGCCGACTGGCCCGAGCGCCCGATTCGCATGATCATCCCGTTCGCCGCCGGCGCCGGTGCCGACATCGTCGGACGCGCCTTTGGCGAGGAGCTGGCCAAGGCCCTCGGCCAGCCCGTGGTGATCGACAACAAGGGCGGCGCCGGTGGTCTGCTCGGCACCGCTGAAGGGGCCCGCGCCCCGGCCGACGGCTACACGCTGTTGCTCACCTCGCAGGGTGCGACGGTCTTCAACATGGGGCTCTACAAGTCGCCGGGCTACGATCCGCTCAAAGATCTCATCCCGGTGTCCACGACCGGCATCCTCACCAACGTCATGGTCGTCTCCACCGCCAACCCGGCCAAGGCCGTCGCCGACGTGATCGCACAGGCACGCGCCAAGCCGGGCGAACTGACCTACGGGTCGAGCGGCGTCGGCAGCAGCCTCCACATGTCGGGCGTGATCACGGAACAGCGCACCGGCGTGAAGCTGCAGCACGTACCCTATCGCGGCGCGCCGGCCGCGGTCCTCGCGGTGATCAACGGCGAGGTGACGATGGGCTTCTTCAATGCACCCACGGTGGTGAGCCAGATCAAGGCCGGCAAGCTGAAGGCGCTGGCCGTCACCACCAGGGACCGTTCAACGATACTGCCCGACGTACCGACCATGATGGAAGCGGGCCTCCCCGACTTCGTGGTCGCCACCTGGCTGGGCTTCGCCGTGCCCACGGGCACACCCGCCCCGATCGTGGCGCGCCTCAACACCGAGATCGGCCGCATCGCCCAGATGCCCGAGGTTAAGGAGAAGCTGCTGGTCCAGGGCTTCGAGGTGCTGCCGCCGGACACGCCGGCCGCCGCCCGCAAGCTGATCGCCGACGATCAGGCGCTGTGGCTGCCCATCATCAGGCAGTCGGGCGCAACGGCGGAATAGGACGCCGACAGTTTCCCACTCTTTGTCATTCTGAGCGCAGCGAAGGATCTGACGCCAGCCACGGAGTCCTTTGGTCGCTTTGTTAGGTCCGTCGCTGTGCTCAGGACGTCAGCAAGGTTTGGCCTGGCTAATCGGCAGCCGCCAACCTGTGGCGCGGCTCGCCCGCGATCTCCTGGATCAGCTTTTTGGTCATCGACCGGCCGAACGATTCATGTCCTTCGGCAACGATCGTGAAGGCGCCGGGACCGCCGATCACATTGGCCTGGAAGTATTTTTCGAGGCCACCGGGCGGATTGGTATGCTCGGGACGGAACGCTTCCTCGATCGGCGTCAGGATCACCAGCGCATTGATCGTGATGTTTCTGGCCACCGCATCGTCGCGCGCGTCGGTGACCGGGCGGCCGCCGATATTGTTGCCGTCGCCCGACACGTCGATGACCCGTCGGTCGGCGACGAACGGCGCGCGCTCGAAGTGTGCCACCGCGAAGTCGATGGCGGCGCTGATCGACGTGCTGCCGGCAAAGGAGCGCGGAGACTCGATCAGCCTGTCGCCGAATTTGCGCGCCGAGCCACCGTCGCCGATCACCATCCAGTCGACGACGACGTTCTGCATGTTGACCGACGCCCATTCGATGAAGCAGATCGCGATGCGCCGGTGGGGGCCTGACGTGATGGCCCTGACGACATCGGGATGGGTGATGGCGGCGGCCGCCCCTTCGCGCTGAAGCCTGAACTTGGGCTCGGTCACGCTGCGCGACACGTCGGCCGCCAGCACCAGCAGCATGTCGACGGGCTCAGCCGCCCGCGCCGAGAGCGAGACGAAGGCCAAAGCCATACTCAGCAGCGCAACAATCACCTTCATCGCACGCGACCTCGCTTGCCTCGTTTGTCCGAGTATAGGGCACTCGGGTGCCTCCGCACTTCGCTTCAGCAGCGAGCGCAAAAACTCCTGGCGGCGGCCGCGGCCCGGGAAATTTCTTCTGCCCGAGACCCGGGACACGCGACAATCTTGTTATTGCGACTTACTTGCATATGTGGAACTTTATGCTGCGCCGAACTATATCCATTCGTCGGCATCTGCCGGGACCCGTTGCGTAGGAGTGTTGGCGTGAGCGCGTTGAGGAACGAGACCGTTTTGTCGGTGCATCACTGGACCGACGAGTTGTTCAGCTTCCGGACCACCCGCGACAAGGGTTTCCGTTTCGCCAGCGGCCAGTTCACCATGATCGGCCTCAAGGTCGAGGGTAAGCCGGTGCTGCGCGCCTACTCGATCGCCAGCCCCCATTACGTGGACGAACTGGAGTTCTTCTCCATCAAGGTGCCGGACGGCACGCTCACCTCGCACCTCAAGAACCTGGTCGCGGGTGACCCGGTCCTGGTCGGCGCCAAGGCGGTCGGCACGTTGCTCCTCGACAGCCTCACCCCGGGTCGCAATCTCTACCTTCTGGGCACCGGCACCGGCCTCGCCCCATTCCTGTCGGTCGTCCGCGATCCGGAAGTCTACGAACGCTACGAAAAGGTCATCCTGGTCCATGGCTGCCGCCATGCCCGCGATCTCGCCTACCGCTCGACCCTGGCCCACGAGCTTCCGGCCGACGAGATCCTGGGCGACATGGTGCGCGACAAGCTGGTCTACTATCCAACGGTGACGCGCGAGCCGTTCAAATATCGCGGCCGCATCTCGCACCTGATCGAGAACGGCAGCCTGGCCCGCGACGTCGGCCTGCCGCCGATATCCCGCGAGACCGACCGGTTCATGCTGTGCGGCTCGGTCCAGATGCTGGCCGACATCCGCGCCCTCCTCGAAGGCATGGGACTCTCCGAGGGCAGCACCACCACCCCGGGCGAGTTCGTCGTCGAAAAGGCCTTCGTCGAGTAAAAAGGTTCCGCTTCGCGAGGCTCTGCGCGTAGCGTCTGACGGGGGACGCCGGCTAGGATGCCGCCGACCCAAACGCTTGCCGTCAGGCTCGGAAAGAGGATCAAAGTGACATTGCCGCTCGAGGGAGTTCGCGTCATCGAAGTAGGCCAGGCGCTGGCCGGCCCGCTGGCCGGCGTGCTGTTGGCCGACATGGGCGCCGATGTGATCAAGATCGAGAAGCCCGATGGCGGCGACGATGCCCGCATCTGGGGCCCTCCGTTCGGCCCCGACGGCAAGACCTCGCTCTACTTCTACTCACAGAACCGCAACAAGCGTTCGGTCGTGCTCGACCTGAAACTCGCCGAAGACATCGACAAGCTGCACAGGCTTTGCGAGACCGCCGACATCCTGATCCAGAACCTGCGGCCGGGCGTGGTCGACGAGGTCGGCATCGGCCCCGAATCGATGCTCGCGCGTCACCCACGTCTGATCTACTGCTCGATCTGGGCGTTCGGCTACCAGGGGCCGCTGCGCATGAAGCCTGCCTTCGATCCGCTGCTGCAGGCCTATGGCGGCATGATGAGTGTGACCGGCCGGCCGGAGGATCCGCCGACCTTCTGCGGCGCCTCGATCAACGACAAGGCGACCGGCATGTTCTGCACCATCGGCGCCCTGGCGGCGCTGCGGCTGCGCGACAAGACCGGCCAGGGGTGCCTGGTCGACACCTCGCTGTTCGACTCGGCGGTGCACTGGGTCGAGGGCCAGGTGAACGGCTATCTCGCCAACGGCACGGTCTCCCAACGGCACGGCACCGGCAGCCCGGTGATCGTGCCCTACCAGACCTTCGACACGGCCGATCATCCGATCTGCCTGGCGCCCGGCAACGACCGGCTGTGGGCGCGCTGCGCCAGGGTGCTGGGCCGCGACGAATGGGCCACCGACCCGAAGTTCGCCAGGAGCGCGCAGCGGGTGGCCCACAAGGCCGTGCTGCTGCCGATGATCGCCAAGGCGCTGAAGGCCAGGCCACGGGCCGAATGGCTGGAAGCCATGGAGAAGGCCGGCGTGCCCTGCGCCGCCGTGAACGATATCGGCGAGCTGGCGCGCACGGAGCAGCTGGAAGCCTCCAAGCTCATACAGCAATTGCCGGGCGGCCCGAAGGTGGTCGGCCTGCCGATCGCATTCGATCATGTCCGCCCCCGCTCGCCGCGCTCGGCGCCGACACTGGGCGAGCATACCGACGAAGTGCTGGGAAGCCTGCCCAAGTGACCGACGCCCGGTCTCTTCCCGCTCTGAGCGCCCCGTGGCGCATCGGCGTCGACGTCGGCGGCACCTTCACCGACATGGTGCTGCGCGACGCCGCGGGCGCCGTGCGCATCTTCAAGTCGCCCTCGGTGCCGGCCGATCCCAGCGAGGGCGTGCTCGGCGTGCTACGGCTGGCGGCGCAACAGCTCGACCTGTCGCCGACCGCGCTGCTGCGCGACTGCGCGCTGTTCGTGCATGGCTCGACGGTGGCGACCAACACGATCCTGGAGAAGAAGGGCGCCAAGGTCGGCATGCTGACGACCGAGGGTTTCCGCGACTCGCTCGAGATCCGCCGCGGCATCCGCGAGAACCAGTGGGATCATCGCGCGCCCTTTCCGCAGGTGCTGGTGCCGCGCTACCTGCGCCTGCCGGTCCGCGGCCGCATCGGCGCCGACGGCGCGGAACTCGCTCCCTTGAGTGCCGAGGACGTCGATGCCGCGGCGAAGATCTTCGCCGACGAAGGCGTCGAGTCGGTCGCCGTTTGCCTGTTCAACTCGTTCCTCGACGGCGCACACGAGCGTGCCGTGGGCGGCCAGCTCGCCAAGGCGTGGAACGGCAAGTGGGTCTCGCTGTCGAGCGAGGTCATGCCGACCATGGGCGAGTACGAGCGCGGCTCGACCGCCGTCGTGAACGCCTATGTCGCGCCCAAGGTCACGAGCTACCTGCGCGCACTCGACGAGCAGCTGCGCCAGTTCGGCCTTCCGCGGTCCCTGCTGCTGCTGCAGAGCAATGGCGGCGCCGTCTCGGTCGACCAGGTGGCAGCACGTCCCGTGATGCTGGTCTTGTCGGGCCCTGCCGCCGGGGTCGGCGCGCTCAAGGGCTGCGCGGGGCCGGGCGAGAAGGCCAACCTGATCTCGATGGAGATCGGCGGCACGAGCTGCGACGTGATGGTGATGGCGGGCGGCGACGTGCCCGTCACCGACGAACTCATCATCGACGGCTACCATCTCACCACGCCGTCGGTCGAGATCCACACGGTCGGCGCCGGCGGCGGCACGATCGCCTGGGTCGACGCTGCCGGTCTCCTGCATGCCGGCCCGCAGGGCGCCGGCGCCCGGCCCGGCCCCGCGGCCTACGGGCTGGGCGGCGAGAACCCGACTGTCACCGACGCGCAGCTGGTGCTGGGCCGCCTGCGCCCCGGTCCGCTGGCCGGCGGTGCCGTGACGCTCGATGCCGAGCTTGCCCGCAAGGCCATCGAGACCAAGCTGGCCAAGCCACTCGGCCTCTCGGTCGAGGACGCGGCGGCGGGCGTCATCCGGCTGCTGGAGCAGAACCTGCTGCACGCCGTCGAGCGCCTGAGCATCGAGCGCGGCCACAATCCCGCGACCTTCACCCTGGTCGCGGCAGGCGGCGCCGGACCGATGCATGGCACTGCCGTCGCCCGCGCGCTGGGCTGCCGCCGTGCCCTGCTGCCGCGCGCCGCGGGTGCCTTCTGCGCCCTGGGCATGCTGCAGTCCGACGTGAGGCAGGACTATCTGCAGGTCTTTCTGGCCGATCTCGACAAGGTCGAGACCGCGGCGCTCGAAGCGGGCTTCAGCCAGATCGAGACACGCGCCCGCGAGGCGCTGGCGCGCGACGGGTTTGGCGCCGGCGAGGTCGCGATCGGGCGCGAACTCGATCTGCGCTACGACGGCCAGCAATGGCCGGTGCGTGTGACCGTTGCGGCCTCGGGCTTCGACGCCACCGCGGCGCGACAGGCGTTCGAGACGGAGCATCAGCGGCTGTTCGGCCACATCCAGCCTGGCGGCCGCCTCGACATCACCGCGCTGCGCGTCGTCGGACGCGGCCATCTCGACTGGACGCCGCCTGCCACCCGCTCGCCGCAAGTGAGCACGCCGAAGCCACGCGAGACGCGCAAGGTCTGGATCGATCCGACGACCGGCTGGCGCGACGTCCCCATCTACGACGGCGCCGATCTCAGACCCGGCTGCCGCCTCGACGGCCCGCTGCTGGTCGAGGAGCGGACTACGACGGCCTTCGTCGGCCCCCGCGACGTGCTCGAAGTCGACGAGCGCGACGATTTCCTCGTGCATGTCGGATCCAATGCCGCGTAGCTCTCACGCAAACCACCTCATCCTGAGGAGCGCGCCGAAGGCGCGCGTCTCGAAGGATGGGCAACAGGCAAGGTGCTCGTGCCGACCCTTCGAGACGGCCGCTGCGCGGCCTCCTCAGGGTGAGGCAAGCTGGAGGATCATCCGATGAACCTCGATCCCGTCACCCTGGCGCTGGTGCAGAACCGGCTCGACCATATCTCGCACCAGATGGGCTGGGTGATGACGCGCACCGCGCGATCGCCGATCTTCAGCCAGAGCCACGATTTCTCCTGCTTCATCGCCGACGCGCGCGGCACCCTGATCAGTCAGGCCGACGGCATCCCGATCCATACCGGCGGCGGCGGCTTCGCCGTGCGCGCCATCCTGCGCGATTTCAAGGACGCCATCGCGCCCGAGGACGTGTTCCTGCTGAACGATCCCTACACGGCGGGCGGCAACCACCTGCCCGACTGGGTGATCACACGGCCGGTGTTCGTCGGCGGCAAGCTCGTGGCCTTCGCCTGCAACCGCGCGCATCAGGCCGATATCGGCGGCGGCGCGGCCGGCACCTACAATTCGGCGGCGACCGAGATATTTCATGAGGGCATCCGCCTGCCGGTGCTGAAGCTGATCGAAGGCGGCAAGGTGCGCGACGATCTGTGGCGTCTGCTGATGCTGAACACGCGCCTGCCCGAGGCCCTCGACGGCGACCTGCGCGCCATGATCGGCTCGACGCGCATCGGCACAGAGCGGATCGCGCTGCTGGTCGAGGAACTGGGCGTCGATCGCGCCGACGACTTCTTCGAGGGCGTGCTCGACCATGCCGACCGGCGCTTCCAGACCTGCATCGATCGCCTCGAGCAGGGTGTCTGGAGAGGTGAGGAGCCGGTCGACAACGACTGCTTCGAGCCGATCGACGCGAAAATCGCCGTCACCGTCACGGTGAAGGATCGCAAGCTCATCGTCGATTTCGCCGGCACCTCGCCGCAGGTGCGCGGCTTCAAGAACAGCTCGATCGCCAACTCGACCTCGGCGGTGTTCATGTCGCTCGCTTCGTTCTTCGAGCCCGACCTGCCGAAGAACGAAGGCGCTTTCCGCAGCGTCGAGATCCGCCTGCCCGAAGGCACGCTGGTCAATGCGCGCATGCCGGCGCCGATGACGATGAACACGGTGTTCGTGGCGCACGAGATCATCCACGCGCTGTGGAAGGCGCTGGCGCAGGCGCTGCCCGAGCGCGCTTCGGCCGGCTGGTCGAAGGCGGTGCATGCCGTCACGGCGGGCCTGCGCGACGATGGCGGGCGCTACGTCATGTATCAGTGGGCAGGTGCGCCGGCCGGCGGTGGCGTCGAGGGCCGCGACGGCTTCCATCTGATCGGACACCTGATCACCCTGGGCGGTCTCACGCTTCCCAACCTCGAAACCTACGAGCAGCTCTACCCGGCACGCTTTCGCCGCCAGGAAATGCGCTGCGACACCGCGGGCCCGGGCCGTTTCCGCGGTGGCGCCGGCTGCGACTACGAGGTCGAGATCTTCACACCGGCCGACTATGCCTTCCGCGGCGAGGGCGCCGGCGCACCCTCGAGCTTCGGCGTCGCGGGGGGCCGGGCCGGCGCCGGTGGCGAGGTGATCCTCACCCTGGCCGATGGCAGACGTATCCAGGCGCCCAAGTACGGCGTCGAGCGCCACGGTGCGGGCACCTATCGCGCCCTGTCGCCCGGCGGTGGCGGTTATGGAGATCCGAAGACGCGCGATCCGGAGCGGGTGCTGCGCGACGTGCGCGACGGAATCGTGAGCGCGGAACACGCCGAAAAGAACTATGCGGTGGCGATCGCCGCCGATGGTAAAAGCATCGACAAGAAAAGAACAAACCAACTCAGGGAAGAAACACCATGGTCTACCGTCGCTCCTTCGTCGTCGGCTCCGTAGCCACGCTCACCCTGCCCACGTTCGCCTTCGGGCAGAGCGGGCAGATCCGCCTCGTTGTCCCGTATGGACCTGGCGGCTCGACCGACACGGCCGGCCGCGTGCTGGCCGAGCGCATGTCGGCCGACACCGGCAAGACGATCGTGGTCGAGAACCGGCCGGGCGGCGGCACGATGGTCGGCATGGTGAACGTCGCCAAGAGCAAGCCCGACGGCACCAGCCTGATGGTGCTGACGACCACGGCGGCGCTGCAGCCGGCGTTCGACATCCCCATGCAGATCGATCCGCAGAAGGACCTCGCACCGATCGCGCAGCTCGCCGACATTCCCTGCGTGCTCGCGGTCAACGCCAACAACCCGGCCAAGACCTTTGCCGAGTTCATCGAATGGGTGAAGGCGCAGCCCGGCCCCGTGCACTACTCGACCTCGAGCTCGGGCGGCCTGCCGCACCTGTGGGGCGAGGTGATCGCCACCCGCACCGGCGGCAAGCTCCAGCACATCCCCTACAAGGCCGCCGCCGAGGCGCTGCGCGACGCGGTCGCCGGCCACGTACCGGCCTTCGTCGACGTGACCACGCCGGTCGATGCGCAGATCCGCGCCGGCACGATGCGCGGCTTGATCTGTGGCGCCAAGAGCCGCGTCGCCAACATCCCCGACGTTCCGGTGGCAAGCGAGCTCGGCGCGCCGGAACTCGAGGCCGCTGTCTATTTCGGCGTGGCGACGACGGCGGGCACACCGCCCGAGGTCATCCAGCAGCTCAACGCGGCCGTGAACGCCGCGCTCAAGGTCGAAGCGGTGCGCGAGAGACTGATGTCGCTCGGCTTCATCCCGACCGGCGGTACCGCCGAAGCCTACGCCAAGCGCCTGGCCGACGAGACCGTACGCTGGCGCAAGGTGATCAAGGACGCGAAAATCCCGGCGCCGACCTGAAATGACCGGGCTCGAGAGACCGATCTAGAACGATCCGGTGAACTCGAACTCGATCGAGTTCTTCACATTGTCGATCTTCCACGAACTCAGGCGGCGCAGGAAGCTCTGCCCGAGCAGGGCCCGGCTGCGCGCCGGGCTGACGGAGGCCATGACGTTCTCCATCGTGCGCTCGCCGATCTTGATCGAGCGAAGCCGCACGATGCGCTGCTGAAGGCCGCTGCCGTCGGCCAGTGTGAAGCGACGCTGGCCCAGCGAGTCGGCCTCGGTGAGCGTGCCGTTGCGCTTGAGCTCCTCGGCCAGTTCCTCCGGAATCTGGACGTTGGCCGCACCCGAATCGACGATGAAGTACGCCGTCGAGCTGCCGTTCACGGTGGCCGGCAGAACGAACACGCCGCCCATCCTGTGGAACCGCTCGGTCGCTCGTGCCAGCGCCGCATCCTTGAGCGCCTTGGCGCTGGGCTTGCCCGCCGCCGGATCGCCGCCGCACGGCGTCCAGCCAGAAGAGGCACCGTCGACAGGCCCGTAGCACTGGCTCGCGGCCGACAGGAGTTTTGAATAGGTATCGCGCTGTTCACAGGCGGCGATCGCTTCGAGGGCGGGCGTGGTCGGTGCGCGGCAAGCGGCATTGCTCTTCTGCCACTGGGCGACGAGCTGCGCCGCCTCGCTACCTGACTGTGCCTGCGCTGCCGCGGCTCCGAAGAACAGTGCGGCGGCAAGCATTGCGGGGAAGAGTGTCTGTTTCATCGCGTCCGTCCCGATCACCGCGCCGGCCCGTTGGACACTCCCGCGCCCAGCCTGTACGAAGCCTATACCATCGCCCACCAAATGGTTGGCCTGCGATGGCTGAGAGATGTGTGTGCTCCCGCCCGCGACCGAGGCGACCGCATCTGGACCGGCCCGAGTTGCCGGTCTCGTTCACAAGCTTCCTCGTTCTGTCGAACGCCGGCTGTGCAATCCTGCGCGCGGCGAGCTGACGGGGGCCGCACGGCCCCGGAAGGACTTTCCCATGGCAATGCCAAAGAACATTTCGACCCTGGTCTGGAGCGCCGTCGGCGGCGCCGCGCTTTGTGCGGTCATCGGGTTCACCTGGGGTGGTTGGGTCACCGGCGGAACGGCGCTGAAGGACTCCGCCTCGGCAGTTCGCGACGCTGTCGTCGTTGCCCTGGCGCCGATCTGCGTCGATCGCTTCAACCGCCAGGACGACGCTGCGACGAAGATCAGCGAACTGAGCAAGGCCAGCACCTGGGACCGCGGCAACGTGATCGCCAAGAGCGGCTTCGCCACGATGCCGGGCGCCAAGGATGCCGATTCCGACGTGGCCCGCGCCTGCGCCGAGATCCTGGCGAACCCGCCCACGCCCAAGACCTGAACGAAAACGACGCCGGTCTCGCAGGCCGGCGTCGCTCCTGCGGCTTGCTCTGCGTGCGCGCCCGGCGGGCCTCATAGGCCTCGAGATGGGCGTAGGCCAGCCGGCAGCATCGGAAAGCCGTCCGCCTTGCCGCCGCGCCTCAAGTGGTCGCCCAGCATGTGGTCGGCCTCGATGGCCCGGCCGCTCTCGATGTAGCGCAGCATCGAGGCGGTGAAGTGCCAGCCTGCGGCCGTGAGCATGGAGCGGCCCCGCGGCACGTAGGGCGGCCGTGGGGTGAAGCCCTGCTAGGCTGCAATGGACGAGATCTCGTCGAACAGCACCAGCGTTCATGCCGAAGTCCCTCAGGCTTCGATGCGCCCGACCATAAGGAACGCGAGACTCGGCTGCTCGCGACAATTCCTCGGCATTGGCCTAGCGATCTTTTGCCATCTCGGCCTTTTCGAGGGCGGCGCCCGGGTCCTGCGTCAGGTCGGCGTGCAGGAATTCCCGGGTCTCGGGGATGGCAAGGTGGAGATTGTCGAGATCGTGGACCTGCACGTCGAGCGACGCCGCCTTGGCCCCCAGCACATGGCCGCCGCTCCTGCGGTCCTCGGTGAGAAAATGCAGGTGCCATCCTGCCACGCCGATCGCGCGTGAATAGGCCGGCGTCCAGAAACCTATCATCGTTCCCTTGATATCGTTCTTGCGGAACTCGGCCTGCCCGTCGGTCGCCTTGTCGAGATGCACCCCCGCCTCGACCTTGCAGGCGACCCGCCAGTAAACCTCCTCGAAGTGACCGTCGAGGCGGGCCGCGAAGAACAGATTGTCCGAGCGGCGCAGCCTGTCGAGCGCGGCAATGAGCGACGACATGGAGTCGATATCACCGATCTTGCCGCGATGTTGCGGCTTGAAGTTGGTGAGAGTCGCGAACGGCACCGAGGCGTTGTCGGGCGGCGCGGTAATGCGGCCGTCGGCATGGGCCTGGTAGAACTTGCCGTCGAGCACGACCATCTCGCCGTCGAGGCCCTCGAACGTGCCGAGTCCGAAGTCGCCGTGCGGCCTCAGGCCGCCGATTGTGACGGCCTTGTTATAGACGCCCTGCACCAGCGCGCCCGTGGTCGAGACCTGGAACAAGGTCGAATGATCGAGGCTCAGCGCATCGGACAGAGCCCGGGACACGAAATGGCGCAGCGGTTCGCCGGTCTTCTCGCAGTGCGCCAGAAGCGCGTCCATGAGCGATTGATACACTTCGGTCGTCAGCCTCGGCATTGCGCCATCCTTCCATCGCGGGCGACAAGGGCTGCCCGGCCGGGCATGATCGCCCGGACACGGCCCCGAATCGAGAGCGGAGCGACACAATGAGCGACCCGAAGAACGGCGCGCACCTGCTGGTGCGCAACCTCGAGGCCCAAGGCGTGGAATACATCTTCGGCATTCCCGGCGCCAAGATCGACCCGGTCTTCGATGCGCTGGCCGATTCGAAGATCAAGCTGATCGTCTGCCGGCACGAGCAGAACGCGACCTTCATCGCGGGCGGCCTGGGCCGCCTGACCGGCAAAGCCGGTGTGGTGCTCGTGACTTCGGGCCCCGGCGTCTCCAACCTCGCCACCGGCCTCGCCACCGCCAACACCGAGGGCGATCCCGTGGTGGCGCTGGGCGGCGCCGTGCCGATCGCCGACCGCTTGAAGCAGGCGCACCAGAGCATGGACACGGTGGCCCTGCTGCGGCCCATCACCAAGTATGCCGCCGAGATCGATTCGCCGTCCGCGATCTCCGAAGCGACCGCCGCAGCCTTCCGTGCCGCCGAATCCGGCCGGCCCGGCACCGCCTTTCTCGGCCTGCCCAAGGACGTCATGAAGGCACCCGCTCCCGGTGCCGTGCTGACCCCCGCGACCATTCCGCTGCTGGGCGCCGCCGACACCGAAGCGATCGCCGCCGCCGCCTCGATGATCGACGCGGCGGAGCGGCCGGTGATCCTGCTCGGCATGCTGGCGAGCCAGGGCGCCGTCGCCGAGGCCGTGCGCGTCCTGCTCGTGCGCACGCGGCTCGCGGTCGCCGGCACTTACCAGGCCGCGGGCGTCGTGCCGCGCGACCGCCTCGACTGTTTTGGCGGCCGGGTCGGGCTGTTCCACAATCAGCCGGCCGACCGCCTGCTCGACCAGGCGGACGTCGTGATCACGGTGGGATTCGATCCCGTGGAATACGACCCGGGACTCTGGAACGCCGGGCGCACGCGCAAGCTGATCCATATCGACTGCATTCCGGCGGACTACGACCGTTGCTACCGTCCGGACATCGAGTTGATGGGCAACAGCGCCGCCACCCTGCGCGCCCTGTCGGCGCTGCTCCAGCCCAGGGAACGCCCGACGCAATCGGCGCTGCTGGCCGAAATCCATCGCGAGCGCGAGACGGTGGCCGCGGAGGCCGCCAAGCGGACCGGCACCCCGGTCCATCCGCTGCGGCTGGTGCATGAGCTGCAGAAGCTGATCGACGAGGACGTGACGCTCTGCTCCGACATGGGCTCGTTCCACATCTGGATGGCTCGCCACCTCATCAGCCATCGACCGCGGCAGATCATGATCAGCAACGGCCAGCAGACACTCGGCGTGGCGCTGCCCTGGGGAATCGCGGCCTGCCTCGCCGAACCCGGGCGCAAGGTGCTGTCGGTGTCGGGCGATGGCGGCTTCCTGTTCTCCGCCGTCGAGCTCGAGACCGCGGTGCGCCTCAAGTGCAACTTCGTGCATCTCGTCTGGATCGACGGCAGCTACAACATGGTGGGCATCCAGCAGGTCGCCGCCTACGGGCGCGATTCGGGCGTTCATTTCGGGCCGGTCGACCTGGTCAAGTTCGCCGAGGCGATGGGCGCGCAGGGCCTCATGATCAGGAATGCCGACGAGATCGGCCCGGTGCTGCGCAAGGCGATGGCGATGGACGGCCCGGTGCTGGTCGGCGTGCCGGTGGACTATCGCGACAATCCCGGCCTGATGGCCGCGATGCACGACGACGTCATCATCTGACGTCGGTGTTCGTTTCTCAGCGAATGCCGTACGAGCGGCGGCCGGCCGATGTCAGGTCGACCGCCCAGGCGGCGAGCAGGCAGAGGAACGCCAGCATCGCGCCCAAAGTGCGTACATAGTTCCACAGCACCCACGGCGTGGCGAAATCCTTCCAGTAGCTTGCGGCATTGGCATCGGCGCCGGCCACAGTGGCCAGGGTCTCGTTCAGCGGCACGTTGACCTGCAGGGTGACACCGATCACCGCGGCGGCATGGATCAGGGCTGCGAGGCCAGCGAGCCGCGCCGCGCCGCGATGGCCGGCCGAGCGTGCGCCCAGCGCCGCCAGCAGGGGCAGAACGAGGGCCCCGAAGAATACGATGGCGAAGATCGGGCTGCGCACGACAGTGTTCATGCCGTGCATCGAGTTCACAGCCGATGCGGCGCCGCCGAGATCGAGGCCCGGCATGACGATGGTCGAGAAGGAATAGAAGATGCCCGCGCTCAGCGCGGTGCATAGCAAGGCGAGGACGAAGAAAACGTGGCGCATCCCTGAAACTCCGCTGACCCACCCTACGGCAGCAGAAGCCCTAGCCGAGGCCGTTGCCGCCGTAAAGCCACTCCAGCGTATCGAGCCACTGGTCCTGCGTCCGGGCGCCCATTATCGAGTCGCGTAACGCCGCATGCGGGCCTGCCGGATGATAGACATGATCGCCCATGGCGCGGGACATCAGCTGTGTTCTTGCTGTGCGCAGGACCCGGCGGTCGCGATAGCTCACCAGCCCGGCGTCGATCGAGCCGCTCCTCGCCAGCGAATCGGCCAGGCACACAGCATCTTCCATGGCCATGCAGCCGCCCTGAGACATGTATTGCAGCATGGGGTGTGCGGCGTCCCCGAGCAGCGCCACCCGTCCGTCGACCCATTGGTCGACCGGGTCGCGGTCGCACAGCACCCACATGTGCCAGTCCCTGCCCTGGCGGATGATATTCTGCGCCCGTGCGCAGACATGGGTGAATCCCTTGCGCACCTCTTCCGTGGACACCGCTTTGCCGGCGACGGGTTCAGGCGCGTCGTTGTGGTAGGTGACGACGAGGTTGAACAGCTTCCATCCCGACAGCGGATAATGGACGATGTGGCACTTCGGTCCGGCCCACAGGGTGGCGGCGTTCCAGCGCAGATCCTCCGGCATCCGATCGGTCGGAATCACCGAGCGGTAGGTCGTGTGTCCCGACACGCGCGGCGGACCGTCCTTCGTCACCTGGGCGCGTACGTTCGACCATAATCCATCGGCGCCGATCAGGGCGCTGCCCTTCACCGTCTCGCCATCGGCAAGCCGGGCTTCGACGGAGGCGCCATCCTGGTCGTAACCCTTGACCTCGGCACTGGTGCGCAACGCGATCAGCGGGTGGTCCTGGCAGGCCTTCAGCAGAACGCCATGCAGGTCGCCGCGATGGACGACCGCGTACGGATTGCCGAAACGTGCGCGGAACGCATCGCCGAGATCGATGTGGCAGATTTCGCCGTCGCCCAGCGCGTCCATCAGCCGAAGCTGGTCGATATAGACGGCCATGCCGCGCGCCGCCTCGCCGACGCCGAGGCGGTCGAAGCAGTGGAAGGCATTGGGCCCGAGCTGGATGCCGGCGCCGATCTCGCCCAAGCGACTGGATTTCTCCAGCACCTGCGAGGCGATGCCCTTCTGGGCAAGCGCCAACGCCGTCGCCAATCCGCCGATGCCGCCACCGGCGATGAGGATTTTATCGAGGGCCACCGACGACCTTGTCGTCATGCAACCGCGCGATCTCGTGCCCGGCCAGACCCAGGATACCGGAAAGGATTTCGTCCGTATGCTGGCCCAGCACCGGCGCCGGCTGCGGCGCCTCGCGTGGCGCGGCGCCGAACTGCAGCGGCGAAGCCGCGACCGGATAGCGGCCGATCCCGGGCTGGTCGACGACCGTGAACATCGGATTGTCGAGCACCGTGTCCTTGTCGGCCGCCAGCTCGCGGAAGGTACGGTAGGGCGCCCACAGCGCGCCTTCCTTCTTCAACTTCGCACCGACCTCGTCGGCGGTCTGGCCCGCCACCCAGGGCTCGATCACGGCGCACAACTCGGCGCGCGCGTTCCAGCGGCCGGCCTCGAGCTTGAGGTCCACGCCCTTGTCGCTCTCGATCTTTTTGAACGCGTCGGCGAAGCCACCCGCCTTGGCGAGCGCGTCGACGTGGCGGTCGGAGAAGATGCAGATCATCACATAGCGGCCGTCTTTGGTGCGGAAGTCGCGGCCGAAGGTCCCGTAGATCTCGTTGCCGTAGCGCGTCCGGTCGACCTGGTTGATCACCGCCTCGGCGAGGTAGCCGGTGGCCGAGACAGCGGCCAGCGCCATGTCCTGCAGCGGCAGCAGGATCTTCTGGCCGTTCCCGGTCAGGCGGCGGTGCCGCTCGGCCGCCAGGATCGCCAAGGCGGCCGCATAAGCGGTCGCGATGTCCCAGGCCGGCAGCACATTGTTCACCGGCCCCTCATGGCCCACCGGGCCGCTGACCAGCGGGAAGCCGGTCACCGAGTTCACCGTGTAGTCGACGTTCGCCGCGCCATGGCGGTCGCCCACGATGTTGAGCGAGATCAGGTCGGCCCGCTTCTTCGCCAGCTCCTCGTGCGCGAGCCAGCCGCGCGCCGGCATGTTGGTCGAGAAGATGCCAGCCCCCTCGCCCGGCGCGGCAATCAGCGCCGAGAGCAGTTCACGGCCTCTGGGGTTACGCAAGTCGACCGCGATCGAGCGCTTGCCCTTGTTGAGGCCCGCCCAATAGATCGACTGACCGTCCTTGGTGAGCGGCCAGCGGTCGCTGTCGAGACCGCCCTTGATGTCGTCGAAGCGGATCACGTCGGCGCCCATCTGGGCCAGCGTCATGCCGCCCATGGGGGCGGCGATGAACGCCGAGCCTTCGATGACGCGCAAGCCTGCAAGAATACCGGTCATGTACGTTCCCTGTGCCTGTTGCTTGCCGTGATACTTGCCGCGTTACTTGCGGCCGAGCGTGTGCTCGCGTTTCTCCAGCCACCAACCGTATTCCGGTGTCCACAGCTCGAAGTCGGAATCGCAGCCCAGCGCCTGCGCGGCGTGCAGCGCCCAGAACGGCTCGTAGAGCGCCTGGCGGCCGATCGCGATCAGGTCGGCGTCGCCGGCCCGCAGGATCGCCTCGGCCTGCGGCCCGTCGAGGATCAGCCCGACGGCCATCGTCGCAATGCCGGCCTGCTTCTTCACCGCCGCCGCGAACGGCACCTGGAAGCCGAGGCCGCGCTTCACGCCGGCCGCGGTTGCCGCCCCCGCGATGCCGCCGGAGGAGACGTCGATCACGTCGACGCCGATCGCCTTCAGCTCCTGGGCGAAGGCCACCGTGTCGTCGACGTCCCAGCCGCCGCCGCCATCGACCGCCGAGACACGTACGAACAGCGGCTTGTGCTCGGGCCACGCCTGGCGCACGGCGCGCGCCACGTCGAGCGGGAAGCGCATGCGGCCGGCGCGGTCGCCGCCATACTGGTCGTTGCGGGTGTTGCTGATCGGCGAGAGGAACTGCGCCAGCAGATAGCCGTGCGCGCCATGGACCTCGAGCACGTCATAGCCGGCAGCATCGGCGCGCCTGGCGGCGGCCGCGAACTTCTGCACCAGCTCCTCGATCTCGGCGGCGGACAGGGCCCGCGGCTTCAGCCAGCCCTCAGCGGCGGCAAGATCGGTCGGACCGACCACTTCCCATTTCTTCCATCCGGCTCCCGGCGGTCCCAACTCGCCGCGCTTGTCGAAGGTGCGCGGTGTCGAGCCCTTGCGCCCCGAATGGGTGATCTGGGTGGCCGACAGCACGCCCTCGCCGCGGATGAAATCGGTCAGCCGCTTGTGGCTCGCCACCTGGCTGTCGTCCCACAGGCCGAGATCGCCTTGCGTGACGCGCCCGCGCGGTTCCACCGCGCAGTTCTCGGTGAACACGACGCCGAACTTGCCCAGCGCGAACTTGCCGAGATGGACGAGGTGGAAATCGTTCACCAGCCCGTCCGTTGCGCGGAACTGGACCATCGGTGATACGACACAGCGATTGGGCGCCGTGACGCCGCGCATCTTGAGCGGCGAGAAGAGAAGCGGTTTCTGCAAGGGTCGGTCCCCCGGATGGGATGGCTGTTCAAGGACCGAACATAGACCGGGCCGCCCACTCCGGCCTATCCTCCAGGCCATGTTTGACCTCGTTATCCGAAACGGAACCGTAATCGACGGATCGGGCGCCCCGCGCCGGATCGCCGATGTTGCAGTGCAGGACGGCCGGATTGCCGCCGTGGGAGACAAGTCCGATCCCAGGCTTGGGGCGGCAAAACGCGAGATCGATGCCAAGGGCCTCGTCGTGGCTCCGGGCTTCGTCGACATACACACGCACTATGACGGCCAGGCGACGTGGGACCCGTTCGTCACGCCCTCGTCATGGCACGGCGTCACCACAACCGTGTTCGGCAATTGCGGCGTCGGCTTCGCACCGGTACGGCCCGGCGCCTCGGGCTATCTCATCAACCTGATGGAAGGGGTCGAGGACATTCCCGGCACCGTCCTCAGCGAGGGCGTGAAGTTCAACTGGGAATCCTTCCCCGACTATCTCGATGCGCTGGCCTCGATGGACCGCGCGGTCGACGTGGCCGCGCAACTCCCGCACGGCGCGCTGCGCTTCTACGTCATGGGCGATCGCGGCGCCGAGCATGCCGAAATCCCGACCGAACGCGAGATCGAGGAAATGGCCCGCCTCACCGAAGAGGCGCTGCATGCCGGCGCCATGGGCTTCACCACCTCGCGCACGACCAAGCACAAGGCGCGCGACGGCCGTTTCACCCCGACGCTGAGCGCCCGCGAGGCCGAGCTGTTGGGCATCGCCCTGGGCATGAAGCGCGCCGGTCGCGGCGTGCTTCAGGTGAATTCCGACTTCGGGCCGGGCGAGTTCGAAGCGCTGGACGCGGCCGCAAAGCTGGCGGGCCGCCCCCTCTCCTGCCTGCTGGTGCAGGTCGATGCCCAGCCCAAGCTGTGGCGCGAGACGCTCGACCAGATCAATGCCGTGCGCCGCAGCGGCCGCATGGCCAACGCCCAGGTGGGCTCGCGCCCGATCGGCGTCATCATGGGCCTCGAGACGACGGCCCATCCGTTCGCCGGCCATCGTGCATGGCTCGACATGCGCAAGCTGTCGCCCGAGGAGCGCTACCAGCGCCTCGTGGCCGACGCCGACCTGCGCAAGGCGCTCACCGAGACACAGCAGGAGCCCAATCCGCGCGCCTTCATGGCCGAAGCCTTCGACCGGATGTTCCCGATCGGCGAACGGCCCGACTTCGAGCCCGACAGCAAGGATTCGATCGCATCCATCGCGCAGCGCACGGGACGCACGCCGCGGGCAGTGGCGCTCGAGGAGATGATGTCGCGCGGCGGCAAGGGCCTTCTGATGCTGCCGTTCGAGAACTACGCCTATGGCAGCCTGGACGTGGTGCACGAGATGATCACCGATCCGGCATCGGTGCTCGGCATCGCCGACGGCGGCGCCCATGTCGGCGTGATCTGCGACGCGTCCTCGCCGACCTCGCTCCTGACCCTGTGGGGTCGCGACCGCACGCGCGGACCGAAGCTCGACCTCGAATTCCTGATCGCCAAGCAGACGCGCGGCACGGCCGAGGCCTATGGGCTGATGGACCGCGGCCTGCTGGCGCCGGGCCACAAGGCCGACATCAACGTGTTCGATTTCGACAGCCTCACGGTGAAGCGCCCGGAAGTGACCTACGACCTGCCGACCGGCGGCCGCCGCCTCATCCAGCGGGCGTCGGGCTACCGCCACACGTTCAACGCCGGCGTCGAGACGCTGCACAACGACGAGCTGACCGGCGAACGCCCCGGCCGGCTGGTACGCGGCGCGCAGACAGCGCGGTAGAGCGAAGCGATTTAAGGTTGAAGGTGAGCTGACCGCTAAACGGGATGACAATTAGCCCCTCATGTCATCCTGAGCGAAGCGAAGGATCTCACGCCAACACGGGAGTCTTTTGGTCGACGCGCAAGGTCCTTCGCTTCGCTCAGGACGACAATTACAGCTATCTGGCTTTTCAAGCGCCGCCTTGGCCGGCGACTTACACTGTCATGTGCTTGCGCACAGCCTCGATGTCGAAGGTTTCGCGGGTGCCCGACAGCACGACCTCGCCGCGGTCCATGACCGCGAAGTCGTCGGCGAGTTCGTGGGCGAAGTCGAGATACTGTTCGACCAGCACGATCGCCATGTCGCCGCGCTGGCGCAGGTAGACGATGGCGCGGCCGATATCCTTGATGACCGAGGGCTGGATGCCTTCGGTCGGCTCGTCGAGCAGCAGCAGCTTGGGCCGCATGGTGAGCGCCCGGCCGATCGCCAGCTGCTGCTGCTGGCCGCCGGACAGATCGCCGCCGCGGCGCTTCAGCATCGACTGCAGCACCGGGAAGAGCTCGAACACCTCGTCCGGCACCTTCTTGTGCTCGCGGCTCACCGGCGCGAACCCGGTCTCCAGATTCTCCTTCACCGTCAGCAGCGGGAAGATCTCGCGGCCCTGCGGGACCAGCGCCACGCCGCGGCGCGCCCGCTCGTAGGGCGCCAGCTTCGAGACCTCCTGGCCATCGACCTGGATGGTGCCGGAGGCAATCGACTGCATGCCGGAGATGGCGCGCAGCAGGCTGGTCTTGCCGACGCCGTTGCGCCCAAGCAGGCAGGTCACGCGGCCGATCGTGGCCGACAGCGACACGCTTCGCAGCGCCTGGGCGGCGCCGTAGTAGAGATTGACGTTCTGGACTGAAAGCATCGTCATCGCCCGAGATACACTTCGACGACGCGCGGGTCGGCGCTCACCTGGTCGAGCGACCCCTCGGCCAAGGTCGAGCCCTCATGGAGCACGGTCACCTTGACGCCGAGCGCGCGCACGAAACTCATGTCGTGCTCGACCACGACGACCGAGTGAGACTTGTTGACCTCGCGCAGCACCTGCGCGGTGGTCTCGGTCTCGATGTCGGTCATGCCCGCGACCGGCTCGTCGACCAGCATCAGCTTGGGATTCTGTGCCAGCAACATGCCGATCTCGAGCCACTGCTTCTGGCCGTGGCTGAGCCGCGCGCCCAGCATGTGCTGCTGCGGCCCCATGCGAATGATCGACAGAATTTCGTCCAGCCGGTTGTTCTCGGCCTTGCTGGGCGCAGCCATGAGCAGCTGGTACCAGCTCCGCATGCCCGCCAGCGCCAGCAGGAGATTGTCGCGCACCGTATGGTTGTCGAAGACGGTGGGCTTCTGGAACTTGCGACCGATGCCAAGCGTGGCGATGGTTGCCTCATCGAGCTTGGTGAGGTCTGCCGTGCCGTCGAACACGACCTCGCCCGAGTCGGGCCGGGTCTTGCCGGTGATCACGTCCATCATGGTGGTCTTGCCGGCGCCGTTGGGCCCGATGATCGCCCGCATCTCGCCCGGCTCGACCAGCAGGGAAAGATTGTTCAGCGCCTTGAAGCCATCGAACGAGACGCTAACGCCGCTGAGATACAGCAGTGCCGACGTGCTGCGGGTATGGGTGATGCCGGGAGCCTTCATGCCGCAGCCCTCGCCCGGCGCTCGCGCGACCGGTTCATGAACTGGTTCCACAAGCCGACGACGCCCTTGGGCAGGAGCAACGTCACGACGATGAACAGGGCGCCGAGCGCGAACAGCCAGACCTCGGGCAGTGCGCCAGTCAGCCAGGTCTTGCCGAAATTCACGATGAAGGCGCCGATCACCGGACCGATCAGCGTGCCACGCCCGCCGACCGCGACCCAGAGCACGGCCTCGATCGAATTGCCGGGCGAGAACTCGCCGGGATTGATGATGCCGACCTGCGGCACGTACAGCGCGCCGGCGATACCGGCCATCGCCGCCGACAGCACGAAGACGAAGAGCTTATAGTTCTCGACGCGATACCCCAGGAACCGCATGCGGCTTTCGGCGTCGCGCACGGCGGTCAGGGCCTTGCCGAAGCGCGAGCCGACGATGGCGGCGGAGATCACCAGGAAGATCGCCAGCGCGAGCGCCGAGACGAAGCACAGCACGGCGCGCGTCGTGTCGGACTGGACGGAGTAGCCCAGAATGTCCTTGAAGTCGGTCATGCCGTTGTTGCCGCCCAGTCCCATGTCGTTGCGGAAGAAGGCGAGCAGCAGGGCGAAGGTCATCGCCTGGGTGATGATCGAGAGATAGACGCCGGTGACCCTGCTGCGGAAGGCGAACCAGCCGAGCGCCAGCGCCAGCACGCTGGGCACCAGCACGATCATTGGTGCTGCAAACCAGAAGCTGTCGAAGCCGTGCCAGAACCAGGGCAGCTCCTTGTAGTTCAGGAACACCATGAAGTCGGGCAGGAGCGGGTTGCCGTAAACTCCGCGCGTGCCGATCTGGCGCATCAGGTACATGCCCATGCAATAGCCGCCGAGCGCGAAGAAGGCGGCGTGGCCGAGCGTGAGGATACCGCAGAATCCCCAGACGAGATCGACGGCCAGCGCCAGCGAGGCGTAGCAGAGATACTTGCCGACGAGCTGCACCGCCCAGGACGGCATGCGAAACGCACTGTCCGGCGGCAGGAGCAGGTTCGACAACGGCACGAGGATGCCGACCGCCAGTACCAGCAGGACGAAGAGGCGCAGGTTGCGGGACATGCCCTGCCAGAGGAACCGTGTGACCATTATTCGACCGCCTTCATTCGACCGAGCGGCCTTTCAGCGCGAACAGCCCGCGCGGCCGGCGCTGGATGAACAGGATGATGAACACCAGCACCAGGATCTTGCCCAGCACGGCGCCGGCATAGGGTTCGAGGAACTTGTTCACGACACCGAGCGTCAGCGCGCCGACCAGCGTGCCGAACAGGTTTCCGACGCCGCCGAACACCACGACCATGAAGGAGTCGATGATGTAGCCCTGGCCCAGGTTGGGGCTGACATTGTCGATCTGGCTCAGCGCCACGCCGGCCAGGCCGGCGATGCCCGAGCCGAGGCCGAAGGTCAACGCGTCGACCCGCGGCGTGCGGATGCCGACCGCCGCCGCCATCGGGCGGTTCTGCGTGACGGCGCGCATGTAGAGGCCGAGCGGCGTCTTGCGCAGCAGCAGGATCAGCGAGGCGAAGACGATCAGCGAGAACACCACGATCCAGAGTCGGCCATAGGTGATGTTGAGCTGGCCCAACTGGAACGCCCCCGACATCCACGACGGCGCTCCGACCTCGCGGTTGGACGAGCCGAAAATCGAGCGCACCGCCTGCTGCAGCACCAGCGACAGTCCCCAGGTCGCGAGCAGCGTGTCGAGCGGACGGCCGTAGAGGAAGCGGATGATGGTGCGTTCGATCAGGATGCCGATGGCGCCCGAGACCATGAAAGCGAGCGGCAGTGCGATCACCAGCGAGACGTCGAACAGATGCGGCGCCGACGTGCGAATGACGTCCTGGACAACGAAGGTCGTGTAGGCGCCGAGCATGACCATCTCGCCGTGCGCCATGTTGATCACGCCCATGGTGCCGAAGGTGATGGCGAGCCCGATGGCGGCCAGCAACAGCACGGAGCCCAGCGAAATACCGTACCAGACGTTCTGCGCCATCTGCCAGGCGGCCAGCGCCTGCTCGATCGACTCGGCCGCCGCCGCGGCAGCCGTCTTGACCTCGCCGTCGGAGGAGGCAGCAACGGTCTTGAGGATGCCGAGCGAATCGCGGTCGCCGCGCTCACGAACGAGGGCAATCGCGGCGAGCTTCTGTGCCGGCGGAGAATCGGCGGTCGCGAGAACGAGGGCGGCACGCGCCTCGCTCATCGCGCGCTTGATACGCGGGTCCTTTTCGACGGCAAGCGCCTGGTCGAGGGCCGCCAGGGCCGTCGAATCGCGGCGCTTGAAGAGCGCGTCCGCGGCGCTGAGCCGAACCCGGGCATTGGGGCTCATCAAGGTGAGCGAGCCGACTGCGGCTTCGATCGTGCCGCGCAGGCGGTTGTTGACCCGCACGCGGTCGAGGTCGGCTTCGACGGCACTGCCGGCCGGCTTGCCGGAAATCGCCTCGGTCAGCGCCAGCTTGTTGCCGTCGACCTTGCCGATGACCGCGAGCTTGTCGGAATTTCGAATGTAGAGCTGGCCGGCCCCCAGGGCCTCGAGGATCGGCGCAGCGCGCTCATCGCCTGAGGCCGCCAGTGCGGTGATCGCCGCCTCGCGCTCGCCCAAACCACCGGAAGTAAGATTCACGACAAGGGCCGTGAGGTCGGCCGCGAGGACCGCTCCGGCCAGGGCCAGTGACACCAGCACGGAGAGCAGGACCGAGAACGGTCGATGAAGAAGCATGTGCTGTGACTTAACCCCGGGAGATGGAAACGGGGCGACCAACTAAGGCCGCCCCGTCCTGTGAGTCCTGCGCGTCGGCCTACTTGGCCGCCTTGCCGATGCACTTGTTGGCGACGGTGTCGAAGTTTCCGCAATTCACGGGCTTCGTCCAATCAGCCTTGAGGTTCTTGGAGTCGTCGAGGATCGGCGACCACGCGGCGCCCGGAACGAGGCCGGGAGTCTTCCACACCACGTCGAACTGGCCGTTGCCCTCGATCTCGCCGATCAGCACCGGCTTGGTGATGTGATGGTTCGGCAGCATCTCGGAGATCCCACCCGTCAGGTTGGGGACCTTGATGCCGATGATCGCGTCGATCACCTTGTCGGGGTCGACCGTGCCGGCCTTCTTGACCGCCTCGACCCACATGTTGAAGCCGATCACGGAGGCTTCCATCGGATCGTTGGTCACGCGCTTGGCGTTCTTGGTGAAGGCCGCCAGGTCTTGATGAACGCCTCGTTGGCCGGATCCTTGACCGACTGGAAGTAGTTCCAGGCCGCCAGATGGCCGACCAGCGGCTTGGTGTCGACGCCGGCGAGCTCTTCTTCGCCGACCGAGAACGCCACGACCGGGATGTCCTTGGCCTTGATGCCCTGGTTGCCGAGTTCCTTGTAGAACGGGACGTTGGCGTCGCCGTTGATGGTCGACACGACGGCGGTCTTCTTGCCGGCCGAGCCGAACTTCTTGATTTCGGCCACGATCGACTGCCAGTCGGCGTGACCGAACGGCGTGTAGTTGATCATGATGTCTTCCTTCGCGACGCCCTTCTGGAGCAGGTACGCCTCGAGGATCTTGTTGGTCGTGCGCGGATAGACGTAATCGGTGCCGGCCAGGACCCAGCGCTTCACATCGCCGCCGTCCTTGCTCATCAGGTAGTCGACCGCCGGGATCGCCTGCTGGTTCGGCGCGGCGCCGGTGTAGAACACGTTACGCTGGCTCTCCTGGCCCTCGTACTGGACCGGGTAGAACAGGATGCCGTTCAGCTCCTCGAACACCGGCAGCACCGACTTGCGGCTGACCGAGGTCCAGCAGCCGAACACCACCGCGACTTTTTCCTTCTGCAGCAGCTCGCGCGCCTTCTCGGCGAACAGCGGCCAGTTCGACGCCGGATCGACCACCACGGCCTCGAGCTTCTTGCCCAGAAGGCCGCCCTTCTTGTTCTGCTCTTCGATCATCATCAGCACGACGTCCTTCAAGGTCGTCTCGCTGATCGCCATCGTGCCCGACAATGAATGGAGGATGCCGACCTTGATCGTATCCCCTGCCTGGGCGAGCGCGCTGGTCGCTGCGCTGGCCAACAGGCCGGCGGCGACGAGGCCCGTCCGCATGATTGTTCCCAATTTCATCCCGCTCTCCTTGATCTTCGACGGTTCTCCCCGTCATAAGTCGATGAGAGCAAAAGTCGTGCCAAACGAACCGATGCCTTTGGGGGCAGGATTAGTTGGCGATCAGGACGAGCGCGCCGCCCGCCATCACGGCGCCGCCGAGGGTGCGCAAGGCGAGATCGCCCCGCGAGCGTCTTGCAACCCACCCGAGTCCCAGTCCGGTCGCGTGCAGCAGGGCCGTCGCAGCCACGAAGCCCAGGATGTAGAGGGTCGTCCCGCTGGCCGGTGCTTCGATGGCATGGGCATAGCCGTGGAACACCGCGAAGAGCCCGACGACGGCCATGGCGCCGACAGACGGAATGCGCACCGCAGCCATGATAAGCGCGCCCAGGATCAGGACCGATGCGACGATTGCCGCCTCCGCGAGAGGAAATTTAATGCCCGCCAAACCGGCAGCTGCTCCGACAAGCATCATCGCAATGAAGGAAACGGGCACGAGGTAAGCGGCCGCCGGCCGCTTGACCGCGAGCAGCGATGCCCAGATGCCGACGCCGACCATCGCCAGCAGGTGATCCAGGCCGGTGAACGGATGGGTAAATCCCGATAACTCATGGCCCGAATGGGCGAGGACGGGGCTTGCCACCGTCACGAGCAAGGCTGCCAGGCGGATCGTCCGAATTCGCATCTGAATACTCCTGTCTATGAGGTCAGCCGCGCCGGCAGGCCGCCTTGCCGCACGATGAAGGCCGCAATGTCTTCCACGCCCTTATTCTCCTTGAGATTGGAGAAAAGGAAAGGCCGCTGGCCGCGCATCTTGCGGGCGTCGCGGTCCATGACGTCGAGATTGGCGCCGACGAGCGGAGCCAGGTCGATCTTGTTGATGACCAGCAGGTCGGACCGCGTGATGCCGGGACCACCCTTGCGCGGGATCTTCTCGCCGGCCGCGACGTCGATCACATAGATGGTGAGGTCGGCCAGCTCGGGCGAGAAGGTCGCGGCGAGATTGTCGCCGCCGGATTCGACGAACACGACCTCGAGATCCGGCCACTTGCGCACGATGTCGGCGACGGCGGCGAGATTGATCGAGGCGTCCTCGCGGATCGCCGTGTGCGGACAGCCGCCGGTTTCCACGCCGACGATGCGGTCGGGCGCCAGCGCGCCGGCCCGCGTCAGGAACTCGGCGTCTTCCTTGGTGTAGATGTCGTTGGTGACCACGGCGATGTCGTAGGATTCGCGCATGCGCTTGCACAGGCGTTCGACGAGCGCGGTCTTGCCCGATCCGACAGGGCCGCCGACCCCCACTCTGAGCGGACCACGCACATTCATTTGTCCAGTTCTCCGGCCACCAGGGCTATGTATCCCACGCCAAGCAAGAGGCAGTAAGGCGAATAGTACCGCCGGTTGCGTGTGGCAAACGGTTCGGCGGTGAAATGCGTCCGCCAGCGCGCGCTGAAGCCCGCAATACCGCGGGCCATGAAGATACCGGCGATGGTGTAGGTGCCTGCCAGCACGAAATGTTCCCCGATCCGGCCCAGCACATACCACGGCCACAGCGCCATCGCGGCCAGCGCGAGCGCCACCGCGAAGCACTGCCAGGCGGGCGGCATGCGGCGCCTGCCATCGCCCACGACACTGAGCGCCAGCGCCTCTTCGCTCTCTTCCGGCCAGTGACTGCCCAGGCCCCACATCACGTGGATCGCGGCAAGGGCGCCGACGCCGATGAACAGGAGGAGAGCCATCAGGGCGGTCATGAGCGGAAGAGCCGTGTGTACTGCGTTTCGTGGCGAAGCGAGCACCAGTCGAGCAGCGGCGTCGCCGTGCCGACATCGTCCAGGGAGTCGACGGCGACGGCGGCCCGGACCGTGTCGCTGACGGACGCTTCGAGGGCGGCCAGGGCGAGCTGGCCATCGGTCTGTCCCAGCGGCACCGTGCGCAGCGCGGCCGAGATCAGGTTGGCGGTGAAGGCGTGGAGATAGCCCGACAGCGCCGCTTCGAGGCCGATGCCATGGGCCGAGGCGGCCAGCGCCACGGCGATCGGCAAAGCGAGTTCGCCGCCCAGGCGCCGGTGCACCTCGTCGAGCGCGGGATGCGGCCAGGCCGTGCGCGTGATGGAGAGGAACGAGCCGCCCTGCTGGCGCGATTCCAGCGCCATCTCGGACGTGCCCCGCCACGCTGTGGCGCGCTGGGCGATGCCGTCGAACAAAGGCCAGTCTCCCGCGGTGGCCGCGCGCCAGCTCGCCGCGAACAGGGCACCGTCGACGGCACCGGTGCCGCGCCGCAACACGCTGTCGAGCCAGGCGACCAGCGAGGCGCGATCGCGGATCAGCCCCTCTTCCACCGCCGTCTCGACGCCGTGGCTGTAGCTGAAGGCGCCGACCGGATAGGACGGCGAGAGCCAGGCGAGCAGCCGGTAGAGCGGGTCGCCTCCCGTCACCCTAGCCATGACGCTCCGCATGCAGCTCGCCATGCCGGTGGCCGGTGTCATGATTGTGCTGGCCGTAGGCCCCGCCTTCCGGGTCGAACGGCACGCGGACCTTGCGCACCTCGGCGCCGAGCCCCTTCAGCATGTCGACGATGACGTGGTCGTCGCGAATCAGGATGCGATCGCTGTCGATCTGGGTCGGCAGGTGGCGGTTGCCGAGATGCCAGGCCAGCCGCGCGAACGACGCCGCGTCGCGGCCGCGCACCTCGACGAGATCCTCGTCGGCCGCCTTCACCTCGACGAAGCCGCCCTGCTCCAGCTTGAGCCCGTCGCCCTCGTGCAGCACCAGGGGCTCGACCAGGTCGAGCAGGAAATCGAGACCGCCGTCGCCCAGCATGCGCAGGCGCCGGCGATAGCGATCGTCGAACAGCAGGGTGACGGTGTCGGTGCGTTCAGCCACCGGCCACTGGCCGGCGCGCAGGACTTCGAGGGCGCGCTTCATGGGCATCGCATCCTACAGCCAGCCCCAATTGTCATCCCGAGCGTAGCGAGAGACCTTTGAGGCAACAGGAAGGGTCCCTCGCTACGCTCGGGATGACAATCTTGGGGTCGCATGCGCTGTGCCCTAAAACAAAAAGTACCTTTGCGCCATGGGAAGCGACGTGGCGGGCTCGCAGGTCAGCAGCTCGCCGTCGGCCCGGACCTCGTAGGTCTCGGGATCGACATCGATCTTCGGGCAGGTCGAATTGTGGATCATGTTCTTCTTGCCGATCTTGCGCGTACCCTTCACGGCAAGCAGCGGCCGGCTCAGCCCCCACTTCTTCGCGACGCCCTTGGTGATCGAAGCCTGGGAGACGAACAGCACGGGGCTCATCACCAGGCTGCGGCCGAAGGCGCCGAACATCGGCCGGTAGTGCACCGGCTGCGGCGTCGGAATCGACGCATTGGGATCGCCCATCGGCGCGGCGATGATCGAGCCGCCGATCAGCACCATGTCGGGCTTGGCGCCGAAGAAAGCCGGCGACCACATCACCAGGTCGGCGCGCTTGCCGACCTCGACCGAACCGACATGCCTGGCAATGCCGTGGGTGATGGCGGGATTGATCGTGTACTTGGCGATGTAGCGCTTCACGCGGAAATTGTCGTTCTCGCCCTTTTCCTCTTTCAGGCGGCCGCGCTGCTTCTTCATCTTGTCGGCGGTCTGCCACGTCCGGATCACGACCTCGCCGACCCGGCCCATCGCCTGGCTGTCGGACGACATCATCGAGAAGGCGCCGATATCGTGGAGGATGTCCTCCGCCGCGATGGTTTCCTTGCGGATGCGGCTCTCGGCGAAGGCCACGTCCTCGGGGATGGCGGCATCGAGATGATGGCAGACCATCAGCATGTCGAGATGCTCGTCCACGGTGTTCACTGTGTAGGGCATGGTCGGATTGGTCGAGCTGGGCAGCACGTTCTTCTCGCCGGCCAGCCGGATGATGTCGGGCGCATGCCCGCCGCCCGCGCCCTCGGTGTGGAAGGTCGCGATGGTGCGGCCCTTGAACGCGGCGCGCGTCGTCTCGACGAAGCCCGACTCGTTCAGCGTGTCGGTATGGATCGCCACCTGGACGTCGTAGCGGTCGGCCACGCTGAGGCAATTGTCGATGGCGGCGGGCGTCGTGCCCCAATCCTCGTGCAGCTTGAGACCGCAGGCACCCGCCTCGATCTGCTCCTTGAGGCCGGCGGGTTTGCTGGTGTTGCCCTTGCCGAAGAAGCCGAGATTCATCGGCAGGCCTTCGGCGGCCTGCAGCATGCGGCCCATGTGCCAGGGCCCCGGCGTCACCGTGGTCGCCAGCGTCCCGTGCGCCGGGCCGGTGCCGCCGCCCATCATGGTCGTGACGCCGCTGTAGAGCGCGTCGTCGATCTGCTGCGGGCAGATGAAGTGGATGTGGCAGTCGATGCCGCCCGCGGTGATGATCTTGCCTTCGGCCGCGATCGCCTCGGTGCCCGGACCGATGATGATGTCGACGCCGGGCTGGATGTCGGGGTTGCCGGCCTTGCCGATGGCGACGATCTTTCCATCCTTGAGGCCGATATCGGCCTTCACGATGCCCCAGTGATCGACGATCAGGGCATTGGTGATGACCGTGTCGACGGCGCCCTGGGCGCGCGTGCGCTGGCTCTGGCCCATGCCGTCGCGGATCACCTTGCCGCCGCCGAACTTGACCTCTTCGCCGTAAATCGTGTGGTCCTTCTCGACCTCGATGAAGAGTTCGGTGTCGGCCAGCCGGACCTTGTCGCCGACGGTCGGCCCGAACATGTGGACATAGGCCGAGCGCGAGATGCGCGTCGGGCCCTCGTTCGACGGGCCGACCTTGGCGATCGGGCCGAGCTTGCCGCCGACCCGGCCCTGGAAACCATGGCTCTCGCGCCCGCCCATATAGGGCGTCAGCCGGACGGTGCGCGACTGGCCGGGTTCGAAGCGCACGGCGGTGCCGGCGGCGATATCGAGCCGCATGCCCTTGGTCCGCTTGCGGTCGAACTTCAGCGCGTCGTTGGTCTCGAAGAAATGGTAGTGGCTGCCGACCTGGATGGGACGGTCGCCGGTGCTGGCGACCTCGACCGTGATCGGATTGCGGCCCTTGTTGAGCTCGAGCTCGCCGGCGCTGGGGAAGATTTCACCTGGGATCATGGCGTCTCTCCTCAGCGAATCGGCGCGTGGACGGTGACGAGCTTGGTGCCGTCGGGAAAGGTCGCCTCGACCTGGATCTCGGCCAGCATGTCGGCGATGCCGTCCATGACCTGGGCCCGCGAGATCACGTGCGCGCCCTCGCTCATCAGGTCGGCGACCGAGCGGCCGTCGCGCGCGCCCTCGACGACGAAATCGGTGATCAGCGCCACGGCCTCGGGATAGTTCAGCTTCACGCCGCGCTCCAGGCGGCGGCGCGCCACGACGGCTGCCATGGCCACCAGAAGCTTGTCCTTCTCGCGCGGCGTCAAATTCATCGACCGTTTCCCCCTGCCGGTTGGCCCCGACTATAGCCCGACCGGGTTTGCATCAAACATGCCAAACGCGAGGCAAACGACGACCGCGAAACTCGGTGAGAAACCGGGTGGTCGCGTGACGCACCGCGGTCGCTTCACCCAGCAGGCGCGCGACCATGATACCGTTCACGACGGTGACGCCCGCCCGCACCTTGTCTGCAGCTTCGAGGAGAGCGCGGGCCTTCTCGAAATGCGCAAGCGGCGCGTCCCACACGCCGATCACGGTCGCCAGCGCATTGGCCGTGCCGAAACCGGCGCCACCGGGCGTCTCGCCTTCGACGCGCAGCGTATCGGTCCAGACGAGACGGCCGGGACGGCGCACCGACCAGGCATCGAGCAGCAGGCCGGACGTGAAGCGTTCGCCGGAAGCGCCGCGGCCCAGGACCACCATCTCGCAGGCCAGCAGCGAGCCGCCCTCGACCACTTCGGCCACCGTCCGCCGCTTCAGCCGCGCGCCTTCGAAGACGATCGTTTCCTGCGGCAGCCAGTCGAGTATCGCCCCCTCGGCGACCCGCACGTCGACGTCGATGGTGCAGGCAACGCTTCCCCGGGAGGCACGGTAAATTTTTTCCGCCGCCTGCGTGGTCGCCACTGCCTCTGCGCCCGGCCCGATTTCCACCGACATCCTGAGAACATCGCCACCCGTGACACCGCCCGAGGTGGTGATCATCACAGCCTGCGGCGGTTCGCCCAGTTCGGGTTTAGGGAACAAAACCCGGCAGGGATCGCGTTGGTAGAGGTCGCCCAGGCGTGTCTTGCCCTCCCGCAGGTCGAAGGTGACGCGGCTTTCGCCGAAAGAGCGCTGCATGCGGGGGGAGAGACTGGTGGTCATCAGCCCCGACTTGATAGATTAAGGACCAGAATGAGCAAGGCCTTCACCAAGGAAAGCGACGACGGCGACGAGGACGATCTGCCCGACGACGTGGGTGGACTGCCGGCCGGTGCCAAGAACTACATGACCCCGCAGGGCTTCGAGCGCATGCGGGAAGAGCTGATGACGCTCATGCGCAAGGAGCGGCCCGAGGTCGTGCAGGTCGTGTCGTGGGCGGCGGCCAACGGCGACCGCTCGGAGAACGGCGATTATCTCTACGGCAAGAAGCGCCTGCGCGAGATCGACCGCCGCCTGCGCTTCCTCAGCAAACGCCTCGAACGGTCGGAAGTCGTCGACCCGGCCAAGCGACCCAAGACCGACCAGGTGTTCTTTGGCGCCACCGTGACCTACCTCAATTCGAAGGACGAGGAGCGCACGGTCAAGATCGTGGGCGTCGACGAAGTCGACCCCGGCCGCGGCCATGTCAGCTGGATCTCGCCCATCGCCCGCGCCCTCCTGCGGTCGCACGAGGGCGACGCCGTGCGGATGCACACGCCCGGCGGCGAGGAAGAGATCGAGATTTTGAAGGTCGCTTACGTCTGAGCCGGGCCGCGCAGGCCACTCAGCGGCGTTTCAGGTCGGCCAGCAGTCGATCGACGAATTTAGGCGAGTAGCCGAGGAGAGCCGCCCGGTCGGACAGCTCGGTTTGGAGCCGACCGAGCGCCTGGACGAAGGATCCGCCTTTGGCCAGCGCCTGCTCGACCAGAGCATGCGCCTCCCGCTTGCCCATCTTTCGGGCGAGCAGGAAGGTCGCACGCTCGGCCAGGACGGCCGCCTCGGCGGCATCCATGTTGGCCTGCAGCGCCTCTGTATCGACGGTGAGCCCCGCGGCCACTTCGGCCATCGCCTCGACGGCCGAACCCAATGCCTCGACCAGCGCCGCGAGCGTCGGCCATTCGGCCTGCCAGCCGCCCAGCGCGCGCTCGTGCTCCTGCGGCATAGCGGCGACGATGGTTGCGGCCAGCATCGGTGCGCGCGTCGCCGCCGAGAGCACCAGGGCCGCGCCGACCGGGTTACGCTTGTGCGGCATGGTCGAAGAGCTGCCGCGACCGGGGCCTGACGGTTCGGCCGCCTCACCCACCTCGATCTGCATCATCAAGGCGATGTCGCGCGACGCCTTGGCGAGCGCCCCGACGACCAGGGTGCAATCCTGCGCCAAGGCTGCCACGCGGACGCGTTGCGTGAACCACGGTCCCGGCGGCAGTGCGAGCTTCAGCTGCTTCGCCAGCGACTTCATGACCGGTTCGGCTTCCGCACCCAACGCCGTCAGGCTTCCCGAGGCGCCGCCGAACTGGAGGATCTGCGTTTCCTCGAAACTGTCTGCCAGGCGCCGCCGGGCGCGGTCGATGTCGGAGGCCCAGCCTGCGATCTTCTGCCCGAGCGCCAGAGGCGTCGCCGGCTGCAGCAGGGTGCGGCCCAGCATCGGCGTCGCACGATGCTTCTTCGCGAGGCGCGCGAACGCCCAGACGATGCCGCCGAGCGCCTTCAGGAGCGGCGGCACCGCCTCGCCGAGCTGCAGCACCATCGCGGTGTCGATCACGTCCTGGCTGGTGGCCCCCCAATGGACATAGTCCGCCGCCTTCGCGTCGCGCCCGGCAACCTGTTCGGTCAACGCCTTCACGACCGGCACGGTAAGCGTCGCCGTCCGGCGCGCCGCGGCGGCGAGCGGTGCGGGATCGTAGAGGGCCGGATCACACGCCTTGACGATGACCGACGCGGCGCGTTTCGGAATCAGGCCGGCGGCTGCGGTCGCTTCGGCAAGAGCCGACTCGAAGCGCAGCATTTGGCGCAAAGTGGCGGAGTCGGAGAAGCACTCGGCGGTCGCCAGCGACGAGCCCAGTGCAGCGACGAGACGCACGGTCATCGGCTCAGCAATCGAAGAAGACGGTTTCGCGTGCGCCGCCCAGATGAAGGGGCATCTGCCACAACCCCGAACCATCACGCGTGGCGATCAGCGTGGCGCGACGCTCCGGCTCCACGAGTTCGAGGACCGGATCCTCGGCCAGCGCCGCATCGCCGTCGAAATAGAGGCGCGTCGCGAGGCGATTGAGGACACCGCGCGCGAACACCGAAATGTTGATGTGCGCTGCCTGCAGACCGCCCGCCGGCCACGGCACGCGGCCAGGCTTCACCGTGCCGAACCGCGCGCATCCTCTGCCATCGGTAGAGGCGCGGCCGAAGCCTTCGAAGCCGGGATCGAGCGGCAGGTTGCGGCAATCCTCGGGATGATCGTAGCGGCCATGGCTGTTGGCCTGCCAGATCTCGATGAGGCCGTCGGGCACGACGGCGCCTTCGGCATCGTACAAAGTCAGCACAATCTCGATCCGCTCGCCTGCGACTCCCGGCACCGCCATATCATGGCGATATGTGTTGGTGACCGTACCGAAATAGAAAGGTCCGATCGTCTGCGACGGCGTCAGCGCGCGGCTCATGGGGTCTCCATCGGCGTGGCGTCGCGGCCGCGCAACACGATGTCGAAGCGATAGGCGAGCGCCCATGCGGGCTGCGTGCCTTCCATGTCGAACTCCGCCTGCAGCCGGGAGCGCGCGTCCTCGGGCACCGAATTGTAGATCGGGTCGAAGGCCAGCAGCGGATCGTTCGGGAAATACATCTGCGTGATCAGGCGCGTGGCGAAGGCCGGTCCGAACAGCGAGAAGTGGATGTGTGCCGGTCGCCAGGCATTGTGATGGTTGCCCCACGGATAGGCGCCGGGCTTGATGGTGATGAACTTGTAAGCGCCGTCGCCACCGGCGCGGGTACGCCCGCCGCCATAAAAATTCGGATCGAGCGGCGCATCGTGCTGGTCGCCGGGATGGTGGTAGCGGCCGGCGGCATTGCACTGCCAGATTTCGACCAGCGCCCCTGGAACGGGCTTGCCGTCCTCGTCGAGCACCCGCCCCTGCACGATGATGCGTTCGCCCAGAGGCTCGCCCATGCGCCGGCGCGTGAGATCGTTCTCCGCCGAATCGAGCCGCTCCTCGCGCAGCAGCGGCCCGGTGATTTCCGACAGTGTGTGCGGCAGCACGATCGCCGGCTTCGAGGGCGATCGGCTGAGCGTGGATCTGTAGGCCGGCGAGCGGTTGGGCGGATGATGCTGCCCCGCTCCGGGCCGGCGGTACGCTTCCTCTTTCATACCGCCGAGCTTAGCGCCGGCTCAGGCCGCGCGCACCTCCAGCCCCTGCGGCGTGGCGCGATAGCCGGTGAGCGACCGTTCCGCGAAGCCCAGCCGCCAGTCCAGCATCTTGCGGGCATAGTCGGCGACCGTCGCGGCATAGGCCGGATCGGCGGCGCAATTGACGAACTGGCCGGGATCCTTCTTGAGGTCGAACAGCAGCGGCGGCAGGGCCGCGAAGTGCACGTACTTGAAGGCCTCGTCCTGCACGACGGCCAGCGAGCACTTGTCCATCGGCACGCCGAGCGCCGATTCGGGCTTGCTGTAATGGAGGTCGCGGAAGTCGAACTCATAGTGGACCTCGGTGCGCCAGTCGGCCGGTACCGTGCCCTCGCAGAAGGGCAGCAGCGAACGGCCGTCGCACTGGCGCGGCACCGGCAATCCCATCCATTCGAGGAGGGTCGGCATGGTGTCGATCGTCTCGGTGAAGCGATCGACGATACTGCCGCGCGCACTGTCGGCCTCGGTCCGTGGGTCCCGGATGATCATGGGAATGCGATAGGATTCGTCGAAGTAGCCGATCTTGCCCAGCAGATGATGGTCGCCGCCCTGCTCGCCGTGATCGCAGGTGAAGACGATCAGCGTGTCGTCCCACTGGCCGGTCTGCTTCAGATAGTCGAACACGCGGCCCAGATGATCGTCGATCTCACTCATCAGGCCGCAATAGGTGGCGCGCATCTGCGCAACCTCGGCTTCGCTCATGTCCGAGGCGAGATCCTGGCCGTCCTGGAAGAAGCTCGCCTGCTTCACGTTGCGCACATAGTAGTCGAGCAGGGCGTTCTGCTTACCCTCCTCGACCGCGGACGCCGCACGAACCGGCCGGGGCATGTCCTCGGGGCGGTACATGCTGTTGTAGGGCTCGGGCGCGATGAACGGAGGATGCGGCCGGTAGTAGCCGAGATGCAGGAACCACGGCTTGCCGCCGCGGCCGCGCAGATAGTCGAGCCCACGATCGGTGAACCAGGCCGTGTCCGACAGCTCCTTGGGAATGGCGGCCGGCCGCGCGGTCGCGCCGGCGCCCGGCGCGCCTTTCGGCAACCAGATTTCCTCGCGGGTCTTCGGCAGCTCGAAGCCCTGACTGGCCACCCAGCCGAAATAGGCGTCGCGGTTCTCGAAGGCACCGACCGAATGGAAGCCCTCCATGATGTCGCCCAGCACGAAGAAGCGCGGATCGGCGGGGGCGGTGTGACGCGGATCGGGCGTCGTCGTCGTGTAGCCGACCAGTGCCGGATCGTAGCCGCCGCGCCGCAGTTCGTGCGCCAGGTTGGTGAAGCGCGAGGACAGCGGAATCGTGTTCTGCACCGCGCGATGGTTCATCATGTACTGGCCGGTGAGCAGGCTGGCGCGCGCCGGACCGCACGGCACGGCCTGCGTGAAATGATTGCGGAAGGTGACGCCCTCGGCGCACAGCCGGTCGAGATTGGGCAGCTTCAGATAGTCCGCCCCGAGCTTGGGCAACATCAGGCCGCGCCACTGGTCGACGACGATCAACAGGACATTCTTGGACGCAGGCATGTTCATTCACCGAGGTTGGACGGCGGCGGGATTGCGATAGAGTGCCGCCAAATCGAGGGAGGAGACAACACGTGGCACGTTTCAAGATCGTGACGACCGGACCGGGCAATACCGATCATTCGCTGGAAATGGAGACCCTCGGGCCGATCGGCGCGGAAATCGTCGAGGTTTCGGGGGACGAGGCCGAGCTCATCAAGGCGGTCGCCGATGCCGACGCCATCTACGGCAAGGGCCGTCCGCGCATCTCCGCCAAGGTGATCGAGGCGGGCAAGAAGCTGAAGGTCGTGTCGCTGGGCAGCGTCGGTGTCGATTCGGTCGACGTGGACGTGGCCACCCAGCTCGGCATCCCGGTCACCAACGTGCCCGACACCTTCATCGAGGAAGTGGCCGACCATGCCATGACCCTGATCCTGGCCAGCTGGCGGCGCCTGGTGGTGCAGGACCAGATGGTGCGCAAGGGCGAGTGGGCCAAGGGCCGGCCGCACCTCTACCAGTTCCCGCGCCTGATGGGCATGACCCTGGGCTTCATCTCGTTCGGCCATGTCGCCCGCGCCGTCGCCAGGCGCGCCGCGCCGTTCGGCTTCCAGATGCTGGCCTACGATCCCTATATCGAGGAGCTGGTGATGTCCGACTACGGCGTCCAGCCGGTCGGCTATGACGAGCTGCTGCAGCGTTCCGACATCGTGAGCATGCACGCGCCCGGCACCAAGGACGCCCATCACCTGATGAAGGAACAGCATTTCCGCCAGATGAAGAAGACGGCGCTGTTCGTGAACACCGGCCGCGGCTCGACGGTCGACGAGCCGGCCATGATCAAGGCGCTGCAGGAAGGCTGGATCGCCGGCGCCGCCCTCGACGTGCTCGAAACCGAGCCGGTCGGCCACAACAATCCGCTGCTCGGCATGGATAACGTCATCCTGACCGCGCACGTCGCCTCGGCCTCGAGCCGCTTCGATCCGGCGCGCAAGCGCCGCGTCGGCGCCGAGCTGGCGCTGGTCCTCGGCGGCAAGTGGCCGCGCGCCTGCGTCAACCCGATGGTGCTGGAGAAGTCCAAGCTGCAGCGCTGGCAGCCCGTCTCGATGGAGCGCGGGCCCGGCAACTGAGCCGCTCAACCCATACGCGCCGGCTCACGACTTCTGTTGCTGCAGCCGGTCGCGGATGGCCCGGTCGCATTGCGCCAGGCTCTCGAAAGGTCCGAGGATGACGCGGCCGCCATCATCCATCGCGTACCAACCGGTCTGGGTGAGGTTGTAGTCCCCCAGATCCTCGCTCGGGACATTGACGGCCATCAGATCCTTCGGCGTGCGCATGCTCTGCACATGCGCCCCCGGGCTGGCCTTTTCAACCCCGCCTCAATTCCGGCGCGTCCAGCCCGAAAGATTGACCGCGCCCGGCGGCACCTCGCCCGTAACCAGCGCCTCGACCTGGCGGACCGTGTCCATTGCCTGGCTCTCGCTGGCGGGCGGCGTCAGCCCGCCGATATGCGGCGTGGCGATGACGTTGGGCAGACGGGCCAGCTCGGGCGACGGCATCTGGTCGGGCGCACGGCCGACATCCATCGCCGCGCCGGCAATGCGGCCCTCGGTCAGCGCTGCCGCGAGCGCAGCCTCGTCGACGAGGTTGCCGCGCGACATGTTGATGAAGAAGGCGTCCGGCTTCATGCGCGCGAAGGCAGCCGCGTCGAGCAGGTTCTCGGTCTCTTCGTTGGCGATGGCGAGACAGATCACGTAGTCGGCCCTGGCCAGCAGCTCCTCCATCGGCAGCTTCACGAAGCGGCGGTCGTCGATCTGAGCGTAGGGATCGGACACGAGTACGGTCATGCCGAGCTGGGCCAGCAGCGGCGCCAGCGCGCGCGAGATGCGGCCGTAGCCGATGATGCCCACGGTGGCGCCGCCGAGCTGCCGCCCGACTTTGATCTCGGGCTTGCGGCCTTCCTGGTAGGTAGCGGTCGCGCGGCCGATCCCACGGGAAAGATCGACCAGGAACCCCAGCGTGAGTTCGACCACCGACTGGACGAAGCCGGCTTCGGCCTGGGTCACCAGGACGCCCGCCTTCGTGGCGGCGGCGACGTCGATGTTGCGGATGTCGATGGCGCTCCGCATCACCGCGCGCAGCCCCGGCAGGCTCTCGAAAACAATCGCCGGCACCGCCGTCGAACGATCGGCGACGATGAAGTCGACGCCGCGCGCCATCCCGATCACCCCCTGGGCATCGAGCAGCGCCTCGCCCTCGTGCAGCACGACCTCGACCAGTTCCTGCAGCCGCGCGAGCGCCCGGGCACCGTAATACTGCCGCCGCGCCAGAGGGGCGTGGGTCAGGAGAAGCTTGTTCATGCCGCCGAGCTTACGCCGGCAGCGCGGAGAAAGAACTGGCAGGCGGTCGAAAAAGGCTTTTCAGTAGGGCCGGCGAGCAACATTGTTGCGCCGACGGTCACCCCGACCCAGAATTCAGGGGGGTGCGACATTCGATTCGTTTGTTTCGTTTATTTCGTTCGTTTCGTTTGTTCGCCCTGACTCGGACTTGTTCGACGGCCTGCTAGCTCTTCATCGGCGTCGCTTCGCCCACCAGGGAGACATGCGCGGCGACGATGCGCCAGCCGTCGGGCGTGCGCATCCAGGTGTGGCTCTGCCGGCCGGACTTGGCCGCACCGTGACGCTGGAACTCGCAGTTGGCCGTGCCGAAGTCGCGACCGTAGGTGACGATCCAGAGCTTGAGCAGGTCGCGGTTCGGCACGAATTGTGGATTTCGGCCCGAGCGGAAGGCGGCGATCTGGTCGTGGCCGTAGAGCTGCTCACCGACGCCGTAGCGCAGCGTGTGCGGACTCTTCCAGAAGAGTTCGTCCAGCACCTCGACGTCGTTGCCGTTGAGCGCCTCCTCGTAGCGATTGAAGGCGGCCGTCACTTCCGCGACGACCTCCGGAATGTTGATCTCCATGCTCACTCCTTACGCGGGCGGTGCGGTGGCCACGCCGACCTTTTGCAAATGGGCGGCCACGCGCAGCGCGGCCTGTTCGTTGTAGGGCTTGGCGATGAGCTGCACGCCGATCGGCAGGCCGCCGGGCCGCTGCAGCGGCGCCACCGCGACCGGCAGGCCGATGAAGGAGATCGGCTGGGTGAAGACGCCGAGGTTGGCGCGCACCGGCAGCTCGACGCCGTCCAGTTTCATCATGGTCTGGCCGAGCTTCGGCGCCGTGCACGGCGTCGCGGGCGCCAGGATCACGTCGACCTCTTCGAACAGCTTCAGCACGTGGGCGCGATACTGACGGCGGAACCGTTGCGCCTTCACGTACCAGGCGCCGGGCAGCAGGGCGCCGGCCATGAAGCGCTCGCGCGTGTCGGGATCGAAATCCTGCGGTCGCGTGCGCAGCCGCGGCAGATGGAGCTGCGCGCCCTCGATGGCGGTGATGACGTAGGCCGCCGCGCGCGCCGCGGCCGCCTGTGGCAATATGACGGTCTTCGTCGCACCCAGTGCCTTGGCCACGGTCGCAACCGCCTCGAACGCCTCGGGCTCGCCGCCCCTGGCGAAATATTCGCCGGCAATTGCGATGCGCAGACCGTCGACGCCTTCGATCAGGCGCGGCAGGGTCGGATCGACCGGCCGGTCGGTGCAGACAGGGTCGTCGGAATCCCAGCCCTGCATGGCATCGAACGAGAGCGCCAGGTCCTCGGCCGAACGCGCGAGCGGGCCGAGATGGTCGAAGGAATCGACGAACGGAAACGAGCCGGCACGGCTCAGCCGCCCATAGGTCGGCTTCAGGCCGAACAGGCCGCAGAGCGAGGACGGCACGCGGATCGAGCCGTTGGTGTCGGAGCCCAGCGCCAGGGGCACCTCGCCCGCCGCCACCGCCGCGCCCGAGCCGCCGGACGAACCGCCCGACATGCGCGTCGTATCGCGCGGATTGCGCGAGGACCCGTAGTGGATGTTCTCGCCGGTGAAGTCGTAGGCGTACTCGCCCATGTTGAGGGCGCCGACCAGGATCGCGCCGGCCGCTTCGAGCTTGCGCACCAGCGCGCCGTCGCGTGCGGCCTTGGGGCCGTCGATATTGATCTTCGAGCCGGCGCGCGTCGGCAGGCCGGCAATGTCGAACAGGTTCTTCACCGCGAAGGGCACGCCCAGCAGCGGCCCGCGATGGAGACCCGAATCGATCTCGGCCGCGCGCTTGCGGGCGCGTTCGGCGACCACGTCGGTGAAGGCATTGATCGTGGACTCGGCCGCCTCGATGCGCGCTAGGGTCGCGTCGACCACGGCAGAGGCCTTGACCTTGCCGCTCATCACCGCGCCCGCGATCGCCGTCGCGGTCGCGGCCTTCGACAGGGGATCGGTCATGGCCGGAACACCGGGCTCGACATCAGCTCGTCCTCAAGCTCGAGCTCGAGCAACGGCCGCGCGATCAGAAGCGAACGCTCGACGTTCAGGATCACGTTGGCCCTGTATTCCGGCGCGATCGTGAGGCCGACGATCTTCGCGCCTTCCTCGACCATGCGTGCGACATCAGGCTTCTCTTGGGCCATGCGAATCCTTCTTTCGGTCAATCGAGGCGGCGGGCAGCCTGCCGCGCAGGACCCCGCGATGGCAAGACCGGACCTTCGCGGCCGCAGGGCAGTCTGCCTTCAGACGACATGGAGGTCGCGGCGCATCAGCCGGTAGCTGGTGGCCAGTTCGCGCCCGAACCGCCGAAGACGCAGCAGAAGGGCCTGCGCAGCCGCCGCCGCCTCGATGGTGTGACGCTTCATGGTCTAGACCTCGCCGTCCCGTCTCCCCATCGGCGGGAAAGGCAAGGACCGTGCCAATGACTGCGCGCATCTGGTGGCTGCAATCGGTGTCCCGCTTGTCTAAAAGCTTCACATGACAGCTTTTCTCGACCTGGGTGTTCACGCGTTGCGCGGCGCCTATCGCGCCGGCACGCTCGACGTGCGGCAGACCCTCGACGAGGTGCTGAAGCGCATCGCGCGGGCGGGCGACGACAAGGTGTGGATCTCGCGCGTCGCCGACGCCGACCTTCGTGCTCAGGCCGCGGCGCTCGACGGGCGACGCGCCGAGATCGACCGGCTGCCGCTCTATGGCGTGCCCTTCGCGGTGAAGGACAATCTAGACGTTGTCGGCATGGTGACGACGGCGGCCTGTCCGGGCTTTGCCTACGAGGCCAAGGCTTCGGCCGAAGTGGTGCAGCGGCTGGTGGCCGCCGGCGCGATCGTGATCGGCAAGACCAACCTCGATCAGTTCGCCACCGGCCTCGTGGGCGTGCGGTCGCCTTATGGCGTGCCGCGCAATCCGTTCGATGCGTCGTTCGTTCCCGGCGGTTCGAGTTCCGGATCGGCGGTTGCCGTGTCGTCGGGACTCGTGAGCTTTTCGCTGGGGACCGACACCGCGGGCTCGGGCCGCGTGCCGGCCGGCTTCAACAACATCGTCGGACTCAAGCCGACGCCCGGCCTGCTCAGCAACGAGGGCATGGTGCCGGCCTGCCGCTCGCTCGACTGCACCTCCGTGTTTGCCCTCTCCTGCGCCGATGCCGACGCGGTCCTGGCCGTCGCGGCCGAGCCGCACGCGACGCCCGCCATCGGCCGGACCTTCCGCTTCGGCATCCTCGGCACCCGGGATGCCGAGTTCTTCGGCGATGCCGCCTATGCCGCACTCTATGCGCAATCGATCGAGCGCCTGAAGGGCCTGGGCGGCACGCCGGTCGAGATCGACTACGCCCCGTTCCGCGACGCCGCGCAGCTCCTCTACAATGGCCCGTGGGTCGCCGAGCGTACGGCCGCGGTCGGAGCGTTCATGGAAAGCGCCGGCGACGCGGCGGGTGTCTGGCCGACCACGCGGCAGATCGTGCTGAGCGGCCGCGCCTACAGCGCCGTCGATGCCTTCGAGGGCCAGTACCGCCTGGCCGACCTCCGGGCGCGGGCCGCCGCAGAGATGAAGGGGCTCGACTTCCTCGCGGTGCCAACCGCGGGCACGATCTACCGTCTGGCCGATCTCGAGCGCGAACCGGTGCTCTACAATTCGCATCTCGGCCACTACACCAATTTCGTGAACTTCTTCGGCCTGTCGGCGCTCGCCGTGCCGGCCGGCTTCCGCCCCGACGGCATGCCGTTCGGCATCACCCTGATCTCGAGTGGGAATGCCGAGCGCGCCCTGCTGGCCTTCGGCGCCCGCTGGCAACGCGCCGTGCCCTTGCCGCTGGGCAAGACGGTGAGCCGGCTGCCGCTGCCGGAGAGCGATCCCGTCATCGCGGAGGACCGCATCCCGATCGCCGTGGTCGGCGCGCACATGAGCGGCCTGCCCTTGAACGGCCAGCTCGCGGAGCTTGGCGGTCGGCTGCTGGGCGCCGGCAGGACCGCGCCGGCCTATCGCTTCTATGCCCTGCCCGGAGGCCCGCCGCAGCGGCCGGGCCTGGTGCGCGTGGCCGAAGGCGGCGCCGCCATCGAGCTCGAAGTGTGGAGCCTGCCCGCCGCCAGGATCGGCGACCTGCTGCGAAGGATCCCCGCCCCGCTGGGCCTCGGCATGGTGGGCCTGGCCGACGGTACGGCCGTTCCCGGCTTCCTCTGCGAGGCGCATGCCACGCAGGACGCAAAAGACATCACCTCGCTGGGCGGCTGGCGCGCCTACCTCCAGACGCTGCCGTAACCCGCCGCCCTTCAACTGCGGTGTGCCGGTCTGCTAGGGTCCGCTCCTTCGAGGAGGAAACGAAAATCATGCGTGGAAAAATCGCCGTCGTCACCGGCGCAGGCAGCGGCATCGGTCGCGCCTCGGCGCTCGCCCTGCTGAACAACGGCTACAAGGTCGCGCTGGCGGGCCGCCGCAAGGATGCGCTGGACGAGACGGCTTCGATGGCAGGCAACAACGCGCCCAACGCGCTCGCGGTGCAGACCGACGTCACCAAGCGCGACGACATCGTGGCGCTGTTTGCCAGGGTGAAGGCGACCTGGGGCCGGCTCGACCTGGTGTTCAACAATGCCGGCGGCGGCGCCCCGCCCGTGCCGCTGGAAGAACTTCCCTACGAGACCTGGCTGAACGTCCTGGCGGCGAACCTGACCGGACCGTTCCTGTGCACCCAGGAAGCCATCAAGATCATGAAGGACCAGACGCCGCGCGGCGGCCGCATCATCAACAACGGTTCGATCTCGGCACACGCGCCGCGGCCGTTCTCGGTGGCCTACACCTCGACCAAGCACGCCATCACCGGCCTCACCAAGTCGACGTCGCTGGACGGACGCGCCTACGACATCGCCTGCGGCCAGATCGATATCGGCAATGCGGTGACGCCGATGACGGAGCGGATGACGAAGGGCGTGCTGCAACCCAACGGCACGACCATCGCCGAGCCGCGCATGGACGTGGCCGCCGTGGCCAACGCCATCGTCTACATGGACAGCCTGCCGCTCGACGCCAACGTGCAGTTCATGACCGTGATGGCAACCAAGATGCCGTTCGTCGGCCGCGGCTGAAGATCAGCCTCTTCCCCTTTGCGGGCCCCGCAAAGGGGAAGTGCCCTCGTCTTACGAGGGCGATGGAGTCATGACCCCTCCGTCGCGTAAAACGCGACACCTCCCCATTTGAATGGGAACTATCCGGTTGACGTACCAACACGCTAGACACAATCAGAATGGCGAGCCGGCAACACCAATCCCCCAAAGCAAATCGCCGCCCATGAGGGCGGCGACGGTGAGATGTTGATGGGACGTGATGATAGCGCTCTAGATATTCTCAGCCGCCGGATGTCATTGGTCAGTTCCCCGTATCTGTGACCACCAACATAGGTGGCCCTCCCCAGAACGTCTACGCGTCAAAACCGTAAATATTTTTGCACGGTCACGCAACCATTAAAGGCTTCGGCGACGGAGAATGGCCTCTCCGGCCGCGACCATCATCAGCGTTACCCATGGGCTAAGGCGCTCAAAGTTCCGTGTCGTTGGCGCGATGAACGTGAGTTGTCGATGTTCTCTCCCATGCGAGAGGGCATTCCTGATGCGGCGCGCTCTTTCGCAGAACTCGTGTATTCCAGTTTTCGCGAAGCCATCCGCCGTCATACATTCAGCCGGAAGCGCCTTGATTACCTCTCCGCCAGTGAACGAGATATCTTTCGTGAAGCTCTCCCGGTTGGCTTGAATTTCCCGCCATAGCAGCTTGGGGCTCACTACTTCCCGCAAGAATTGTTCGATCCGCTGCCCGTCGTTGGTGTCCTTCAGGTAGCCGAGCAAAGTTACAACACTCTCCTCTACGACTTTCGGCACTGCGTCCAAGGCGTCTGGCGCCTCCAGAATTTGCCGCACCTTCCTGCGCACCGTAGCCTCCAGGTACGTGTGGCACACGTATTCCAGAATTCTATAGCAGTAGGTTAAGCGATGGCCGGAGTTGCCGTCATGAGCTGCCAACCAAAACAGCAGAAGCTCGTCGTCCAGATTCTTGCTCGATATGTGCTTTGGAAACTTGCCGGTAGTATAGCGGGTTCGAGGCTGCGAAGATTGCTTGTCTACCTTCAGGGTGTTGATCTGAATTCGTGGCGACATGGCGTCATAGTAAGAAAGGTAGAAATTCAGGTGCAGCGCTAGCGACAACATCTTGTCGTCGTTCCAGTCAACATTGCGAATCCAGAAGCAATAGGGAGTCGAGGTTAGCGGCATTCTAGGGACGCCGCCTCCGCCCCTTCGGGTGTACAATCCAAACGATTGAAGATTGCGATAGCCTGTTTCGGTCTGCGGCCCGATGGGAAGGGCAAACTTTGCGATAGCGAGCAGTCTATCGCTGGACTTCGCAAACTCGCATTCATAACTCTTACCGCTATGGCGATAGGTGAACGATCGGTCTTTCACATCCGCACGGGAACCCGTGAGCGGGAACGCCGTCCAGATGATTTCAAAATCTTTCGTGTCCCGGTGCCACAGTCCAGTGAAGCGCTCAGGAAGATAGACATTGTTCAGGGCGGAGATTGCTGGATCATTCAGATTTTCAATTACTATCGCCACGCTCTCATCATTCCATGGCGTCTTCACAACCACCTCTTTCCCGACGGGCGTCACCTCCTCTGATATTGACGAATGAGTGTTGTGCTTCAGAAATTCGGCGAGCGCAGTTTCGGCGAGCGCTTTAGTTACTCTGATTGGCTTTTTTGATTTTGCCATTGTGGTATCGTCCCCCGATGAGCAACCAAGCAAATGACGCCACCCAGAAGCGTGACGCGCTACTGCTGCGATTGTTGAAAACACCCCCTCAGCCTCGCCCCCAAAGGGAGCGAGGAGAAGGAAAGCCTAACGGGAAACCTAGGCCGCGGTCGAATCCTAAGACGGGGAAAAAGTAGCTACCTCGACAACTTCGCGAGGATGCGCCGCAATCGGCGCACGTCGCTGCCTCTAGAGCGGTTTTTGAGATTTTGGAATCTGAGGGGGATTCCGGACCGCGCCGTAATATGATTCATAGGACTCCGGTCAATGAAGCCGGAGGCCTCTATGGGTAGTTCATATTCTCAGGATCTGCGGGAGCGTGTGTTCGCGGTGGTTGACGACGGCGTC